>JAAUXT010121535.1_pt1 | contig 49287 bp, 42 predicted proteins | sample 7278171 | NCBI WGS metagenome assembly JAAUXT01 (sample SAMN14350112, study PRJNA611818) | marine sediment metagenome | isolation source: surface marine sediment (1.8m) | place: French Polynesia: Moorea | collected 2018-08
CGTCCCATCCTGTATGGGCCAATTGGTGGCTGTTGGTGCTGGGCTGGGACAATTGGTCCACATGGACCATCAATGTATACATGCATATATATGGCATCTCAGGCAAGATGTCCCACTTGTCCTGTCCCGTCCCGTCCTGTTCCATCCCATCCTGTCCCGTCCCATCCCATCCCGTCCCAAGTGACCAACAAAGCAAACACCCCGGGACTTCGCACTTGCAGTTGCCCTGTGCACTGCTTCTCTTGTTGCTGTTTGTTGTGGAGCTGTGTAAGATTATCCTTGTGTCGTCTGCGAAAAAAACCTATTTCCCCTCAATCCCCGAACAAGTGGGAACTCGTGTTTTGTCAAAAGCAGTTTTACAAGGTTGTACTACCAGTCCTGTCCTGTTTCAATCTGAGCTCTAGAAGGAACAAAAACAGTGAATGTGTGTTGCATTGCCTCCTCACCTTCGTCTTACTTTCACCTCCGAATCTATGAAGTAACAAAGTTAGGGTCTGGATTTACTGCCTGTATGAGGGGCAAAGCTGCAGAAAACAATGACAAGTCCAAAAGTTTTGAGTAACTTGTTTGCTCTGTTGAAACTTCAAAAACTGAATTGCAGGGATTTGAATAGGAGGGTTTTACTCTTGAATTGTGGATAAACAGCCCCAACAGATCCAGCAGTGACCTGTGGCAGAGTGGCCCAAACTCCAACACTGAACAACAAACGAGTTCGCCTTTCAGGACATTTGTCACGGAAATACACAGCCATTTAGTCCGTACGAGCCCTACCATCCTGCTTAGTGCAGAAGAAATGGTGCCTGAAAGGTTTTGGTGCCAAAATTGCTTCAGCTAATCTGAACGCATGGAGATATGTTGCCTCTTCAGTATCCAGACTCAAAATAGTACTGATTCTTCTTCCTGGGCTGTTTGAGCATGTGCCCTGTCATGGGCACAAAAAGTGCTTAGCCAATCGCAATCAATAATTGAACTGATACTTGTGCTTTTTCCTGGGCCATTTGCACACGTGTGTAGCCTAGCCTGAGCATAAATGACACTCAAAGGGGGAAGGGGTAGCATGAAGCCGTCACACCGTTACGGGCAGACACATACCGATAATAACATCGAGCTTCTGCGACTGAAACAGTTTGTGCCTGCAGTGCTCATTGTTGGGGACAGAAAGCGAGGTGATAGGGCAAAGTCAGATGCAAGGGGCAAACCACACAATGTCTTTCTCTGCAAATGAAATCAATTCAACACATTAATGTCTCGTTCTTTGGTTTATTTTGCTTCATAAAACAATTTGTTTTCTTCAATCAGGTTCATCATTACCTGGAGCATACTCACAAGCAAATAAAGTTTACTTTGGTCTGAAAATATCTCAACATACATGCTACAGGACAGTAAAACTTGGTGACAATGTTTCTGTCACAACAAACTGCTTTCCTTGTTCTCCAGTGCATGATATCATCAGCATCCCATCACAAGACTGTACAAGGCCATATGATACTGCTTTTGGAATGAATACAAACTTCTTTCTGGAATTTTCAGTCAAAGGACCAAAAGCAAATGTCCCTGGACTTCTGTTTGATGCTGAGTCATATGCTTGGACAAATATAATTCTTCATGATCAATCCACCAGTGCTGCGGATTTAAAACTTGGATCAACAGACTTTTTCAGTTCTGATTTGCTAAACAGGAAAAGATACTTGTCTTTGGATAGGAATGTGATGCAAAGAAAAACTCATATGTTACTCTTCAAGTTGGATTCAAAGACAAAATCAACAGAAAAGGTGAGAAATATGCTCTTTATTTGGCTCTTTTGTTGTTCAGGATCAATGTGTCTTCTTCGACCCGGCAAACTCAAGGATCAAGAAATGTGGCTTTCCCTGTCTTGTTTGTGATATTTCAAAACAAATCAGTTTCTGCACATATATGTTTCAGGTGTATCTGACGATTTCTGGAGGCTTTGCAAAACGAACACCTTGTCACAAACCCCCCGGACATTTTGCTCTTTACACCCCAACTGTGTTCTTTGAGATTTCATTTTATCTACAATGGAAAACAAGACCATTTCTCTTCTGGTCACTTTGGATTTATACCCATGTTGAGTTGTCAAGATCAAAACCCAGTACCACAAATTACACAGTGCAAGTGTCTTACCTCAAAGATAACATTCAACAGTACGAACCAATTTCATGCAATTTCACCATTGAGAAAAATGTTGCTGACATTGCTTACATTTCATATTTCCAACACTTACATTTTTTTCACTACATATTTTTGCACCCTGCAATTAATGGTTCTGACAAAACAATTGACAAGACAGCATGTCACAATTTGGAGGGATTGTCTTTCAGTGCAAGGAGTGAAAATGTGTTGATTTCTTGGGCTCAAGCAGCACAAACATGCAAGTCTCTTGGAGGGCATCTCCCAACCATCCGAAGCAAATCAGATTTGATAAATATGTTAAAGTTTTACTTTTCACCTTGCACAGTTTTCACAGAAGCATTGTACATTGGATTACATCTGAGTGAAGGGGTGTGTTGACAAACCCAATGTTTTTGTTCAGTGTGTTACATTTGTGAGACTGTCCATTTCATCAGCTTCTAATCTTGTTGTAGGAACACTGGAAGTGGCAAACAGATGATCCAGTGGTATATCCTTTACTGGGCGGCCTCCAACCAATGGTTGTGAAGAGGTACACCATGACATTTCTTTATGACAAAACAGAAACCCACGAATCAGTGAAATTTCTGAATTATCTGAAAGACGAAAACTGCACAGGACACTGTACTTTACTTCTGTTGACAAACCTGGCCAGTCTGTTATGGAAGGAGGTGAGTTGCAACAACAGCTTGCTCAGCAACATTTTGTGTGAAGTGTCTAGGCCAAGCAACAATCAGACACAAACTGTTCCATGGGTGGTGGCCAATTATTTTTGCCCTGAAGAGTTCTTCATCAAAAATGAAACATGTTACATCTTTACTTGGGTCAGAGTGTGGCGTCCAGTTACAAATGCCATGACAGTCAAAAAATGGACTCAAGAAATCAGCGAAGATTTGCAAAAATTTGAGTTCATATTTTTTGCTATGGCAACTGTTTTGCCTCCCATTTTTGGACAACATTTTAACATTTACATTTTGGTCCATGTCTATTTTAATATCTTCAAATACAACAAATACAAAGTCGAAAATTCGACTGAAGGACTTCACTTGATATCACAGAATTTGGAAAAAGTTTCTCCGAAACAGGCGCACATGTTCAGATGTGACAATGGCAGGCACATTTTATCAATTTTTGTGTGCAATGACGAAAATGACTGCGCAGAGAAAAGTTCTCATGATGAAATGTTCTGTGTGTGTTCAAATTTGGCACACATGCAAAACGCCTGTAAATATGTACAGACAAATCATTCTGTTGCAGAGTGTTCTCCCCTTCACATGAAATCATCCATCAACGACTGTTTGCCTTATGTCTTTGGAAAGCAAATATTTGCCAAACCAGACAAGCCCAATTTGGGGTATTTTCAGTGTAATGACAAGACCAGCATTTCTCACGATCTGGTGTATGATTGTTTCCCTTTTGAAGAAGATGAACCCACACTTTTCAACATGAAAAAGTATCATATGAAGGACGCATGTTTTCACAAGAATCAAATGCCATGTAGAGCTGGATATAGCCAATGTTACAATGTGACAGACTTGTGTAGGTACGTGTTGAACACATTAGGAAACATAACACCTTGCAGAAAAGGAGAACATATCTCAGAATGCAAAGATTTTCATTGCAATACCATGTTCAAATGTCCAAACTATTATTGCATCATGTGGAACTATATTTGTGATGGTAAATGGGATTGTCCTTTTGGTCGAGATGAGTTATCCATGCAAAGTTGCTTGGTGTTCAAAATTTGTGTGAACATGTATAAATGCAAGGATAGCAACTTGTGCATTCACTTGGGGCAGACATGCAACAATAATCCTGACTGCCCAAGGGGAGATGATGAACTTTTCTGCTCTATAAAAGATGTCACCTGTCCACTGGGGTGCACCTGTCTCATGTCTGCTGCTGCTTGTTTCAGTGTAACAATCACATTCGAAACATTGAATCAAATATTGCATTTCAAGTCAGCTTGGATTCAATTATCTAATTTTTCCTGGATTCAAACTGAAATTGTGTCTTTTGCAAACAGCCAGACAGAAATATTGCAAATACAGCAGAAAAATCTTGTGGATTTGTCTCATTTCATATGCAATCGGCACAACCTTGTGACGGTTGACGCAAGTTTCAACAAAATTGAAAGAATAAGTTCCAATTGTTTCTCCGAGATGACGAGAATAGTTTTTATTTTGCTGTCTCATAATTCATTGACCCACATAATGAGCCAACATTTTAAAAACCTTGATTCACTGCAACTTGTAAATTTTTCACACAATCCAGTCATCAACATCCAGGAAAAGCCATTTGAAAATGTTTCAAATCTTTTTTATGTTTCCTTTTACAGAACTGATGATGTTGCTGTTTGTACCATTTTTGTGCACAACCAATTTTTGAATGACTTGCCTGTGAAAGTACTTCAAACTAATGACTATCACATTTGTTGCTTGTTGCCTGAGAAGGCCAGATGCACTGCATCTTTACCTTGGTATTTGTCATGTGGTCAACTTCTGAAAAATGTTGCTCTTCAGTCAAATTTTTATTGTGTTTCAATTCTGACATTGTTGGCAAATTTTCTGTCTGTTCTGCTGCAAATTGTAACTTACAAGAAAAGAATCCAAAAGAAAGCAGCTTATGGAATAGTTGTTGCATCAATAAATTTGTCAGATGCATTCTGCTCATTTCCAATGTTTGTCACTTGGATTGCAGACTTGCATTTTGCAAAGAATTTTATCACAATGGAAATCCAATGGAGGTCGAGCTTTGTTTGTTTTCTTACTTTTGCAGTGTTTCTTTTCTTTACTTTGTTGTCTCCTGCTGTTCTGTGTTTGTTATCATACCAGAGACTTGAACTGGTGAAAAATCCAATTGATACTGAATGGAAGCACGCTAAATTTGTCATGAGAAAAGCAGCGTTGGTGTATGGAGTTTGCCTGTTGATCACCACATTGTTTTCAGGTTTTATTTGGCTCAACACATTTCTTGTGAACAGTCACATACCAACTCCTTTTTGTTCTCCATTTATTGATCCAGCTGGAAAGCTCATAGCTGTACCAATATTGGCTTCATTGGCATCTCTGTGGTATCTCTTTTGCATAATTTTCATCATTGTTATTTACTACAATCTGGTTGCTTCTGTGAATGAGTCAAAGAAGTCAGTTAAAGATGCAGCTTCAAAAGAACATTCCAACACACCTTTAATTGTTCAAGTCGTAGTGGTCACGTTGTCCAATATACTCTGCTGGAGTCCATGTTCAGCTGTTTACATATCTGTCATGTTTCTGAAGCAATATCCCATAGAACTAATAGTTTGGACAAATGTTGCAGTCGTTCCCATAAATTCAATAATAAATCCTCTAATTTTTGTGGTAGTTTCTTTCAGAAAAATATTTGGTGAAGGTAATTGAGTCACATTGTACACAGTGTACTTTGGGTGGTTTGTTGCTCTTGCCTCCAATCTGACATGCTTTGAATGAGAAAATTTGAAGTAACTGTTGTTGGTCTCCAAACAAAGAAATATGTCCTCAATTTGAAAATGTTTTCTTGGGTGCAAAAATGAGGGGCAATGTTTTTGACACAGCTTTCAATGTTGATTGCATCTGGCTGCCAAGTTGGTTCTTCAACCAATTGTCACAAGACCCTTCATGTTGTTCCAACCAGTGTACCTCATTCAAAACTTTCAGATAAAACAGCCGCTTCTGTGGCAAGGAGACTGAAAAAATTAAGACACAAAGTGCATTGATGTCCAGCTTGTAACACCTGTCAAACTGTGGATTTCAACTGCTTGCCGCACTGCGAAAAGGAAGAAGCTGTGACTCTCTTCTGCTGAACTGTCAAACACATTTCTGTGTATCTGCAATTTCCCCTTTGCCAAGAATTTCATTTTGGCAGGGATGAAACAGGAGGCACACAATGAGAATGGGGCAAACCTTCACAGAGATATGCTGGTGTTTCTGCCCTGGCCAGTGCAGGGCCACATGAAAGAAGGCAGGCACAATTCATTGCAGAGTGTCAGCAATTTGGAGAGAGAAAAAATCAGTTGACCTGTTCTTGCTTCACAGCTGAAAAAAGTGGTTCTCATGATATCTGCCACAAGCACACTGAAGGTGAGCATGATGTGTGAAGTTTCCGTCTCACTTGAAGGCAGCAAAAGACACTGAAGAGGAACATAGTCATCTGCACACACTGAAAACATGTGGCTTTTTGCAAGTAAATTGCTTCCGTGTCTGACAAAGTAATTGCCAGCGAAAGTGGAATAGAGGTTTGCCAGGTACTTTTTCACAAAGGCTTCCACTTGCAATGTGTTGGCAAAGGAGTCAGTCACTTTTGCTGATCATTTTTATTCTGATGGATGAATTTTGGCTGCATCGCATTTTTCCAGTTCATAATTATGAGGACTTGTGGGACCACAATACTGTTCAGGGGTTCCATTGTCACAGCAGTCCATAGAAACACACTTTCAGAACAGTTTTCTGTTAGACTGCAGACAAAATAGGTGACACATGGAGGGACCCAACAGATGACACTGGAAAGCACAAGAGTTACACATTGGCCAATTGGTAAGGTGTTTTTTCTCTGAGATTTACATGCTTGAACTTTCTGTCGAGCTGCTTCAAGTTCTGTTAGCATCTTGATGTTGACAATAATGATGACAATTAAACACACCACTTGCCAAGAAATTAGAACCCACCTGGTGATAACAACAACCCAAGTAAAGTCACAGAATTCACTACTAGAAGAGCACAACTTGTTCAATACTTTGGAGTTCAAGCCAGCTGCAAGAGATATAACCAATGCAGCTGCAAGGACACAAAATACATTGGCAGTGACTGATAATTTCTGAACAAACTTTGCATCTTTGAATTTTGTATTCATGGGATACATGACAACCATAAGTCTAGAGACAGACAAAACCACCATTGTATTTGGTGAAACAATGTGGTGCTGAATGTAAACAGCAAAGATGCAAAAACAGAAGATACTTGTCCTCCATTTTTCTTCATAAAATGCAAATGCATCACCCACAATTTGATCCACAACACACAAAGCACCAAAATATAAAGCAAAAATACATTCATTGAAGTTCCCAAACTCAACTAGAATGCAATAAGCTTTGGCTCCTTGAAGATGACCCGGTGTTGTGCTCTTTCGTTTTTGGTTTTGGAAAGCTCGTCTTTGTGAAAGACCACTTGTAATATTTAGCGCGAAAATAGCAACAAAGGTCAACCAAAAGAACACTTTGCCCGTAGTGTTTACCAAAAGATGACTACATGACAGATGACACTGGTCATTCACTTGGCAAGTTGAATTTTGTGGAAGACCACAACAAAGTGCCGAGTTTGTTGTTGATATGAACAACAAACGCAGACCTGTGAGAGTGCTGTGTTTTATGTTGGCAAGGCTGTTGGTGTGAAGCAAGATAATTTTCACATGAAAAGAACCACAAAGGAAATCTGAGTCAAAATCCAGCAAGTTATTTTCAGACAGGTCAAGGACCAAGAGAGTAGTCAAGTTGTTGAAAGCATTTGGTTGAATTTTGGAAAGATTGTTGCTGTTGAATTTGATGCTTTTCAAGCTTCTTAAATTTTCAAAACAGTTCTTTGTGAGCACCTCATGTCTGTTGTACCCTGCATCAATAACAATTGCGTGTTGGAGACGTAAATGTAAATCACAGAATGAGGTCAAGTTGTTGTTCTGCAGGAACAAAACAGAGATGAATTCTAGACTTGACAATATGTTTTTGGTGAACAAGACACCACATTGTTCCACAAATATAGCATGCCAGGGCAATTTAAATGGGAAATAAAAACCATGATCAGTGTTCACTTTGAAGCAAATCATTGCAAATGCCAAGCACTGGCATGTTCTAGGACAATTAAATCTTTCCAATTGGCAAAGTTGTTCATCATCATGCAAAGGGCAATCACCTTTATCATCACACACATCATGTAAATGAATACAAATTCCAGCTTGTTTGCATTTAAACATATTTGTGCACTGCCTTTTTAAATTACAACTGGGATCTTCATCCAGCCCAAAGGGGCAATCCCATTTTCCATTGCAAACATACATCCAGGGAATACAATATGCATCTCGACATTTAAATTTCATATTGCACTGAAATTTGTTGCAGTTTGTCAAATGCTGTCCAGTTTTGCATGGATACAACTTGTCTGCAAGCAGCTTGAAGTAGCACACATCGTGCAGGTGAAAACACGTTTGTTGACTTTGGCTGCAAGGAAGTTTGCCACTTTCCTGGCAGAAGAAGTCTTCCCTGTCACCCTTGTTATTGTGTGTGAACAAAGTGGCTGTCTGTAGAGATATTTCTGCTTTGATGTTGACAGACAGGTCTGTTTCAAGTTTCTGTTCCGGTACTGCATAAACAGTATTTTCTTTTTCAGACAGAATTGCAAATGAATATTTAAAGCACAAGCCATCCGCTTTTTGAATGTAGAAACGTGAACAAGTTGAAACACCATTGGAATGATTCAGATACTTGCAAACTTTCTTGTAACCTTCTGCCTGAAGGCATTCGCATGCATTTTCATCTTGCACAGAGTCATCTGGACAGTCAGTTATTTGATCACAAATACTCAAAACTGAAATGATGGCTTTCTCACATTTGAGCAAATTTGCTCCAATGTGTGCTGAGACTGGTCCTTGAGGTGTGATGTACAAACCTTTGAATGAGTTGTCCTTGAATGGATATGAAATAAATTGATAAAGTGATGGCCTGTTCATGAACATGTCAGATTCAACCAATCGACAGGTTTCTGTGTAAAACTTCAAATCTAATGATATGATGACTGGAAACCTGACCCACACTGCATCAAATAATGTGCTAAAATAATTTAAGTTGGTTATGTTTGTTTTCTCAATGAGAATATCAGTCCTTTTGTGTGCCTCTCTGGAGATACTGGGGTTTTCATGTGTCACCCACAAGAACAGAAAGCACTTGTCTTGCACCAAAATGCATGAGGAATTGAAAACCACCAATTTTTGTTCGAACAAATCATTTCTGGAAGTATTCACAGAGGATGATTCATTGCTTGGTTGAGGCAAAACACATACAACATGGGCACTCAAGGGCTGATTGCAAACAACAGTCACCCATTCAGGTAGCGCCAAGTTGGTGAGCAGCATGGCAACACAAACTGACATGTTACTTTGTGGGTACTGCGTTTTCATCGTGGTAGCCTTAAATTTGGTCAAAAAATATTGGTGCACCAACAAAACATTGACTTTGTCTGTGGTGCGTTCTGGAGAACAAAAAGTTTGTTCATATTGAGGATTGTCGCTTCTTCCAAAATTGTGGTTCCTCCAGAGTTGAAATGAGACAAAGTGGCCATCTTGCCACACGAACTGATGCTGGAAAACACCAATATTTTTATGTAGTTGAGAGAGAGTTAGTACCAATGTGAAGGACTCATTTAAGAGAAAAATAGGTTTCTTTTCTTTTTATCTTCAACACAAACCTTTTGCACTGGGTTGCCACATAGACCAATAAACATTACTTCCATGACAGTGAGGGTACATTGGGACAAAGTAATGATTTGGTCCAATTCCTGCTTGTTTCTTATGATTGGCAGAGTTCCTCCATGACTCTTACACAGTTGAGAAGCTTCATTCCAAGTTCCATTCAACTGTCTGCTGATATTCATGTCAAACCACGAGTGAAATCCAGATGCCAGGCTAGTTCTCTTCAGATCTGAGGTTCTCTCACAGAAATGCTGCACCAAATGGACATAGTGATAACTTGTGTCCTTCTGGGTGTAATGAAATGAAGTGTGATCTTCAAAGTGCAAGTCTTCTGCACAGAAGGACACACATCTCGGATCAGAAGAATTGGTGAAGGGGCACAATTGTTCTCGCCAGTAAACGTGCAAAACGCCCACTGAAGATGAATTGCTTTCAGTTGTGTGTGTGAGTCTGAGTTTCTCTGTCTTGGTCCCTGGCAATGAAATCGTGTGCACCATGGATTGTTTGGAGAAACGAAGCACTGATTTCCAGGAAACACAAACTTGGCCAAACGTTTGGGGCAAATTGAGATCTGTTTTCCCACATCCTCCGTACATAGCTTTCTCCATATCCACCATAATATGGATGTGTTGCTGGTTTTGTTCAGGCATGTGATATAGAATGATGGCGTGCTTTTCAGTTGGATTGGTCAAACCAAACTCCCAAGCAGATCCTGAGTTATTTGTCAAATTTTGCACATTCACTGAATGCTTTGGATACAACTCATCAAGGATGTCACTGCCAGTGATGTTGAATTCAGCCATATTCACCTTCATTTCAACCCAATCATGTTTGTCAAAATAGAGCTGCTTGAGTGTGATCTCAAAAATCTCAAGTTCTTCATCTGTGTCCTGAGTCGAGCAAAAGAAAATCTGCAGCCTGCTCCTGGTTTTAATGTCAAAAACAGAAACTTGTGGCAGAAAAATTTCCAGGCCAAATTGTTTTGTGTTTTCAGTTTTATTTTTCCTCAACGAAAACGTTGTCCCTGTGAAGTCCAGCTTGTGGAATTTAGAAGTAGAATACTTGTTTGACAGGAGATAGGTTTCCCGCACTGTGTATGGAACTCCACACAAACCCACAGAAGATGAAGTACCTGACAACAGAAAAACAAAAAATGCACAAATTTCAATGCTTCTGCAAAAAAAAATCTTGCATTGCATTGTGATGTCTTTGATTGCGTTTTGAATGCGGCTGTAAAGATGTTGGGCCAAACACCAAAGAACGAAGGAAGGTCAACCTGAACAAGTCAAAGCTGTCAATCAGTTTCATGTTTACATCACAATGTACAATCATTTCGATGGTGACATCACACCTTTCCTGACTCAATGAATGATGCTGCACAAACCTTCGAAAGATCCTCTGACAGAGATATTTGCTGTGACGAATGTGTTCACTGTTTGTTTTCTGAGGAGAAAATGCCTTCTGTGATAAAAAGCACTTCCTTTTTGATTCAAAATCATTTTTGTGGTGTTGGTGACATTGTTGGTTTGTGCATGTATGCCCAGTAGGAGCACTGCACAAAATATATTTTGGTGAGGAGAACCGGGAGAACTTGGAAAAATGATTTGTTTTGGCTTGAAAGCTGTTGGTGTGGTCACAGAACAGCTGGTGAGGGAGACCGTCAGCTCTGTGGTGACGGCTGCGTATTCTGGATATGAATACAAAACAAGAAGACAATCCGGCCCTTGGAAGTAAAAATTTTTGTTGTCTCGAGTTTCATCGTGACTGCACAACAGCACAGACAACTGTTGCCGTGTATTCTTGTTTTCCTTGTACATTGCTATTCCACCATAATTACACAGACTGTTTTGAGTGAACTCACTTTGCAACATATTGATGGAAATGTTGATATTCAAGTCTGCTTGAATTGTGAGCACCAATATGTTGTCATCTGCATCTATTTCAGTGTCGTTTGACAAGTGAATCCTGCCTGGATAGCGAAACCAGGCAGATGAATTGCTGTGAAGATGAATGTGGTGGAAGTTGGGGTTTGGGAGATAGATGTAGCTCATTCCTCTCTTTGACCAATTCCCAAAGCCACTGTGTGCTGTGAGAAGTACTACCTGACACTGAAAAGTGCTTGTGAAGAAATCTGCTCTGCTGGTGATACTTGTCTTTGGTGAGAGTACTCCAGGTCCATCGAATACATCTATTGAGGTTTCCTCCAGATTGAACTTGAGATGGATGACATTGCTCTTTGCTGTTTCTATCCTGATGAGGTCAAACAACTTGTTCTTGTTGGAAATTGTGAAACAGCCTGTTTTGTTTTGCCTTCTGCCCTGGTCTGACAGGGTCACAATTTGATTTTCAGAGCTCAAAATGTCAAAAGTAAAAATTAAGTTGTGGGACACCCAAAGCCAGAGTGACGATGCAATTCTTACATCATGAAATGGTGGATACACTGGAATGTTAGAGTGGATTCCACAGAATTTTACTGCAAATAGTGGCTGATCAGCCAATTCACTTGACAGGGTGAGGAAGCCAGCCTCACAGAGGTGTAGGTCAACCAGTTCTATGTGTATTGTATGAAATTGTAGACTCAGTTTCAGCTCCTTGCTCAGAGTAAAAATAAATGCGTGTCTGTGAGAGAAATACTTCGGCCAGACATTGGACCCACAAGCGCGAAACAGCTTGATCAAGCAAGGGTCACACCTGTAATGTTCTATTGAGAAGTAACTGTGTGCAATATTCTCCTGCTTCTGGATCGTTCCAAGAGGAACAGTTATCTTATTGGCTGTGAAGCAATCTTTTCGTTTTCGAAAAACTTTGTGTGTGGTGCTGGAAGCCTGCAGGAAACGCCCCGTTGTTTCTTTGCTGAACTTTAAAAAAGATGTGACTTCCATTTCTACAAGGTGGCCCTTCACAAGTTCACTGAGAAACTTGTCAACCAATTTCGCCCATCCTTTTCTGTTTGGAGGGGAGGACTTGTCTGAGTCTGCTGCAAGCAAACTGTACTGTGACTCATATGTTGGGTGTTTTTGAGAATGCATACCACTTTGAGACACTATGTCATCAGAGAAATTTTTTGAGTAATTCATGTTGAACTCTGTCATACTTTTCCATCTTGTCCACTTTCGCTCCAGCTCCTGAAGCCTATTGATAAGATGGTTTCCCTTCGAGTTGTGTGGTGCAAATATGTAGTCCTGCAACACTTTGGCTACATGACTGCGCCAAGCTTTCTCCTGCGCTTGAGCCTGCACATGCCTCACTGGTGCTTTTTGTGCCTCAACACACCCTGTGATTGTGATCAAGTTGGACACAAGCACAAACGCAGAAAAAATAGATCTCATTTCAGAAATGCCAAGGATTATGTTCCCCTCAGAACATGAGTAGATTTGAATTCCTTGGAAGGATTTTTGGCGATAAGTCACTGAATCCACCCACCGGACCACAAACTCAATGCCTTCCATGCAAACCAAGAGTTTGTCAGTTGTTCCTGTTCATACAATCCTCAAACTGACACACGCAGTGTTCTAAAAGCCCACAACGTGAAGTGCTTTGCAGTGGTTTGAACTCTGAATCTCATGAACAGACTGCCAACCAGTTGCACCTTGCTTCTGCATGAATGTAATCCATTCCTGGTGTTCTTCCATTGTAAGTTGTCACTGCAAGGCCTGCACTGGGCTGCCTCAAGGCCCAAGGCCAAACTGGTCTTTTGTGTTCGTCTGCGCATACAAAAGAAACTCATTTTCACCAGACCGAGATGGTGCAAATTCTTCGCAGATCTCGTGTCGTATTGACTTGTCTGCTGTGCATTTGAAAACCAAACCAACAAGTCTCAAGCAAAAATCCCGCTTCCCTGGGACAACATCTCATGGAGGCCTCAATCAAGAGTAACGTGCAACATTTACACTCGTATTCTCAATGCAGTTGTTGTGTATTTGGAGGGGCAGAAACGTGGGAACCACACGTCCGTTCACGTGTTTGCCACACATAGTTTGGTGTGTCCTCTACGCAATGAGTGTTGTATACCCTCATAGCAGCAAGTCTGAACTGAGATGTTCGCGGGAGCCTGGGAAGCACACATTGTGGAGCAGGTCTTCCTCCCAGTCGTCAGCATGCAGCCACTCCAGTGATTGTATGTGGAATTGTGAGTAGTGAGAATGTGAATCTGCATTTTGGACCCAACGGACCAAGAACACTGGAAATGGGGAAAAGATTCTGTGTTGGATGCAAAACCAAACACAACACGGAATTTGTGGGTTCTTTCTTTATGACTGTTGCTGATGCATTGAAATGTTCGCTGTCTTGAATGTAATGCCAAAAGCGAGAACTCGGGTGGATTTTTCAGTCAGTTCAATCGTTGCCACGCAGTAGCACTCACATATCGACCGCTTAAAATTTGTGCCAAATTTTAATCAACATCCCACAAAAACGTTTGAGCACAGTTGGTTCTTTTAGTAGTTGGTAAATAACACAGGTGCAAATGCTTCAACATCATTCCTGTGGTCTATTCGTGGTCAGTTCCCTGAGTTTGGCCTTGTGCATCTTTTGTCTGGACGTGAGCATTTTCACCCAAATATCCTTCTTGTCAGGAAAACACGTAATGTTTGCCTCTAAAGGATGGTCCAATATTGTTTGTGCTACCAGGTTGGTTGACAATTGTCAATTCTGTTTTTGAATTGCTCCGAAAGAAGGTTGTTGAGATCTTACATTGAATGCTTGCAGGTGCAGCGAGCAGCCTGGATGTGATGGGTTTCAATTTGATGGGGGAGCATGTCATTTTCTTTCTTGTTGCAATGATGTAGTGACATGTATCACTGTTGAAGGTGGAAATTTGTACCAAAAGTCTCAATGTGAGTGGTGTAAGATTTCTTCTGTTTCAACTGAGTGTTTTTGTCTGACATTGATGCTGACATTTGTTCTTCCAGACAAAGAGTATGAACAACTGTATCAAAAGATAGCAATCCAGACTTGGTGAAATAACGCAGAGCAGTACATGTTTGGTTACCTTGCCCACAAAAACTCCATTTCACGAGTTCTGTCTTAGATCTGACTTATTTTTTGCAGATGGAGAGAATAATTATCTGGCTGTTCCTGTCCCACTTTTCCATGAGAGTTTTGAGGATTTGAAATGCATTGACCTGCACAACAATCCTTCTTTGGGTTCTGGCAAGGTACAAACCCGTACATACGCATTTCGTTTGAAATCATCCGTGCAAGGTCAACGTTTTCGTTCTCATCTCCTTCAGGTCGGCAATGCAATATATTTCAATGCAGCTCTGAAACAGTGGGCCAAAGTGCCGTCACTGCACAGGGTTCCTTGTCTGTGGCAACCATCACAATGCCGTGGTGGTGCCACAGTAGCCATGTGGTTGAAACTTCAACAGCAGACTAATGGCTGGCAAGGGATATTTGGAACTTCTGATACTTCTGCTGAAGAGGAGAGATGGAATATTTATTCAAAAAATGGGCAAGGCCTGAGGTAGTTTCAAGAATTCAAAAGAAATTGATGGTGGCCTCAGTTCATTGGTTCACACTCAAGCTCCTGTCTGTTGTCTTTTTCAGGGCGGCTGTGCATACCAAATCTGTTGTTTTCTACATGGACATTGAAACATCACTTGTTCCCCCTGATTGGTTCCACTTTGTGCTGTTGTTCAGAGGCCCTGACAATGGGATCATTGTTTACATCAATGGATCTGTGGTGAATCTGCCTGCAGTGGCAAATATTGGCAATACTTTTACAGAGACAGAAGGGAATGTGGTTCTGGGGAGAGAGTATGCTGACAGAGATACAAACTATGGACATGTTGCAGTGGATGAGCTGTACTTCTGAAGCCAGCCTTTGAATGAGGCAGAGATTCAAGAGCTTTACCTTTGATACTGACAAAACCAGGCAAAGGAAAGATAGTTTGGGACAACCAGAACACAAGAGAAATAACAGAAATGTAAAATCAGACAAAAATCAAAATTGTAAGGCAAACAGTGACTCGGGTCTGACAAATGAAAAACACAATTCCCCGAAAGTGGTTCAGTGTGATTTGTCCTGTTTCATTCTTTGGTGGCAACGAGGCATCAACACAAGCTTCCTTGATCCAAAGTAGCGCACAACTCCTTCTGCACAAGGGATGACACAATCAGTGTCTAGCTTTTAGCAGCGACCTTAAATCTTATTGCCCCTCCCTTAGAGCATCGTAGCTTTCCGTCGCCAAGCTTGGAACATCTACAAACACGCAGAACCTACTTTAGAAAATATTCGTTTGTTCCATTGGCGTCATTTTATTTCGTGCGCGTTTTCAAGACAATCATTCTTTTCTTTGTGCTTGCAAAAGCAGCATCACAGAAAATCAGTTTCAAATTCAAGCATTGAAATTAGCAAGAGTTTATATGTTTTGCTTTGGTACAAAGAACATTTTGCCTTTTTCTTTTTCTTCACACTCTTTTATCAGATTTGCACACATTTCTCAGGCAGACTGCAAAAAATACAGTTGGGTTTATCAGGGAATTGTTGGGCAAACCAACAACAGTGATCCACAAGGCAAGTTCTATTGGGTATCTTCTGAGAAACATAGTCAAAAGGAAAACAGTATTTGAAGGCACCCACGAAATTATGTTCGAAATTGTGAGAAAGACAAGTTGAGTGAAAAGGGCCGCGTTTGAGTTTTTCTTGGATTTTGACTTGACAACATGTTTTTGTGATTCTTTGAGCTCCTGAACCAGCACTGTGTGTAAAATTAAAATGACAACAGATGATAGTGTTTGACTAATTGCTGCAAGCCATGTGATAAATTTCAACAAGATTACTGATTCACTTGGATCAAGAAAAGGAAGACACAAGGACAAAGCCAACATTTTGTCCTTGAAAGCAACAAGCAATGTTATCAACAATGTGAAAAGGAGTGAAGGTACATAAATGAAAACAAGGCATTTCCAGATGAAAGAAAATCTTTTGAAATTAGTGTCCATTGGGTGAACAACAACCATCAACCTAGAAGTGGACAACAGCAACAAACTAAGCTGGCCCACAATTGTGAAAAGCAGTATTGTAAAAAAGGCAAAAAAGCAGCGTCCTCCAGATCTCCACTGTTCTTCTTCAACCACAAACTTGTCCTTGAGGGACAGGTCTGCAATCCATATAACTGATAGGTACACAAACATGAGCAGGTCATTGATGTTGATGGACACAACATTCACGGCAAAGGCCTTTGTGCCTTTGCCAGCGTTTCTTGATGTGCAATGCAAGATTGCAGACAGAGAATTTACCATGAAAACAAAGACAGACACTGCAATGTAGAAAGCTTTCATTGTTGTACCAGGTAAGATTCTTTGACAGGTTATGTACCAAGGTATTTCCTGTGTACAAAGTGTTTCAGAAGGTGAAATGCAGCAAATGTGATAATCAGTGGTATCTACGATTACTATTTTTGTCCGAGCAAACAAATGCAGAGAGATGTCCTTCAATGTTAAATTTTTCATTGAAACAATTTTTAGTGAGGAATTTGAAAACAGATTATATTCCACAGTTACAAGAGGGTTGAATGACAATTCTAGTTGACCCAAACTTGTCAAATTTGCAAACGAAAAGCTTTGAATCTTTGAAATTAAGTTTGTGCTGAGTGACAATATTTTCAAATGTTTCAGATTGTTGAAACATGTTTTCTCTATGGATGGGATTTTGTTTTCAGATAAATCGAGCAATACTGTGCTGACATTGAAAAATTCTTTGCAAGCATGCAACAAGTGACCACCCACCACAGACACAAAAACTGCACTGGGAAAAGTGCGCTCAAATTTCGTCAGGTCAAGCATAAGAATTGCTGAAATTTTCACAGAAATGTATGGATAAACCTGTGGGAGGCTGATCACTCTGAATTTCTGGCATGTCACTGCCAATGCAAAACACGTGCAGTTTACAGGGCAGAAAATATTTTGCAACTGACAAAGTTGTTCATCATCTGACTTGGGACAATCACTTGTTCCATCACAAATGTTTCCCAAGTGCAAGCAAATATGTTGAGTTGCATGACACTTGTACATAAATGTACAAATTTTGTCACCTGAACAACTGTGTTTTTCATCCTCGCCCAGAGGACAATCCCACTTTCTGTCACACACAAGGGACCAAGGAATGCAGTATGCATCGCGACACTTAAATTTTACATTGCAATCAAACAGTTCACAGTCAGCCAAATGACCTCCAGTTCTACAAGGGCTAATGTTGCCGTACTGGCCCAGTTTGTACGTGCATATGTCAGTGACTTTCATACATTTTGAATGTCCTTGTTTACAAGGTATTTGAGAAGGGTCTTTGCATTTTACAGTTGATTGAAAACTTACCAACGATCTGAGAACAGGTTCATCTTCTCCGTCGTCACCACAGTCGCCGAACAAATCATTTACCAAATGTGAATTTAGTTTCAGACCATTGTTGCAAATGAATTGCTCCACATCTTCTGTTTTGCTGAGCACAGGTTGTGTGGTCACAAAGGGAAGGTACGCAGAACATGACCCTTTCGAGTCCAGATGACACAAGTCTGAACAGCAGTGGCGCTCTTTGCTGGATTGTCCATCTTTTGATCTGTTCAAGGGTGTATTGGATCTTTCCGTACCACAGGATTGGGGTACGCGACCTTCCATACTGCACTCTGACAAGAAACTGGATTCGTATGTTTTGTCATTGCATTGCAACATGTTGTCTCCAGTTGCTGTTCTTTGTTGACTGAATGTGCAAACCAAAAATCCCTGTGTGATCTGACTGACATTGATATAATCTTTTCTGCACTGGTAAACATCAAGATACTTTTTGTAGGTAAATCTCTGAATTGTTTCCTCTGTTACCTGCTGACCAACAAAAACTGGAGGAAATATTGAATCAATTGCTTCAAACAAAAACATGAAAAATTCAAAATGGCTCATTTGCTCTGAGAATGTGCAAGTTGGCTTTGCAATGCCCAAAACTATATTGACCCATGTAAAGGTGTGACAAGTCCCATCCTTCAGTATTTGATTTCTGGTACACATGAGATTGAACTGTGATTGTTTGGAAGTGTTTGCACTTATCAGATTTGTCAAGTTCTCAAAGCACAAAGTGCTGGTCAAGTTTATTTTTTGGGAGCAACTTATTTGAACCCAGTTGGGTTCTGCCAGATTCAGCATCACCATCAAGGTGCATCTCCGAGACTTGTCGTGATGTGGGTATACAATACCTTTTTCTATTTTCATTCCTGAGCCGCAAAGCGCACAGTCGTACTCTGGTGAGTTGGAATGGTAATAAAAGTTTTGAAAATGTTGGTACGACACAGGAATGTTAGGTTGCCACACCAAAGACCCCTGAAACCAGAAAAAAATTGACGTTTTTTCGTGGCTGGACAGACTGAAGATTTCAGATGGTGAATGAGATAAAGCTGTTTGGGATTTCAGCTTTCAGAGATCTGCCTCTTGTGGTTCTCTTCCTTCCTGTAAATTTATTTCTGACGAATAAGACTGCTCACCATTTTCAAGCCAATGAAAAGAGCCTTTACTGGAGTTGCATGAGGTGAAAGTTTGAATAGAGCAATGACTTCCTCCAAATCATTTCTGCTGGTAAAATATGGCAAATGTCCTCCAATTGATGCACACAATTCTGAAGCGTCATTCCAAGTTTGTTCCTGGTCTAAGAAATCACTGCCTATCAACAAGAAGTTCCTTTTGACAGGAAGTGCAAAGAAAACTTTCAGGCAAAAATATTTTTTGCCCATGAGCCACATATCAAATTCAACTCCACTGCTCTCACATCTTTGTGACTTGCTATTTGTCATAAACATATAATTCTTGTGATTATCAGTGATCAACATGCAAAACAGAGTGAAATTTAAAGTTGATTTTCCTGGAAGTGTTGTTATGGTGGTACTGTCCAGAGAAAGTTGCAAAGACACAAATTGTTTGTTGATCATTTGGTTAAATTTGAACACGGTCTTCCAGCTGACGGTTATTGGCAAATAGCCAACACCCAGCATCGCCTTATTTGTCACTGAACTAATTTCAACAGCAATGTAGATATTTTCCTGGTGAAGCGTTCCATTAGAAAACAAAAACAACACATTCCGTTGAAATGGATCACCAGAATGTAGACTCGCCTGCTTTTCTCTTGGGCTGAGCAAGGAAAACATTGGATACCTTTGCTCCATGCTGAAACATAGTGACTCAACGTTTGTCTCTCGACTGTGTTTTCTCACAACAAAATCAAACCAGCTGATGGTGTGAGGATAAAATGATATTGCCATTTCAAATTTATTTTTCTTTGTTGGTGATTTGAATGTCATTTTCATTTTGAACATGAATATAATCTTTGATAAGGTTCGATCTTGTAGTCTGAAGCAATGAAGAGGGTAAATTTCGAAGACATTGTGACAATCCTTCTTCTCCAAGTTCACCAAATAAACATACTCCCACATGTCGTAGGGAAGATTTGTCGGATACTTCTGCACATTTGCTGAATTTATGTTGTTCAGGGAGCCCTGCATCTGATACACAACTTCAGTTCCTGGGGGAAGTTCTGGGTTCAGAAGCAAAGACAAACTGCAAAACTCGTATGCTCTCTGATGTTCAGAAGTACGATTTCCTTTTTTGTACAATTGAAAAATGTAACAATTGTCATCAGGAAATGACACAAAAAATGAACATTCGCTGCCATGTCTTTTTGTAAGCTTTACTTCGTTCATTTGATTGAAGGCGTCAAGTATTACCTTGTTTGTTTGGAAATTGTGCACACACATGCAGAGGTTTATTTCAATAGCTTTGCATGGTGTGTTTGATACATTGAGAATCACATCAATTTCTGCATAGCTCTTGTACCAGTACAACACAAGGATGAGAGAAGCTTCACTGGAATAGAAGCTTCTGCTCAAACCTGAGTCAGAGTGATTATGTTCTGTACAAACAGTGTAACTTTCTTGATATATGCCTCTCAAATGCTCAGCAGCAATTAAACCAGCAAATGTGCACAACAAACTGCCAACATCAAAACCTTTAAAATTCAGTTTCTTTCCTTTGTAATTCGTCGCAAGATTTGTGACATTTATCTGGGAGGAATGATTTGTTCTCAATTGTATAACGCACGGTGTTCTTGCACAATGGTCTCCAGGGAGATTGAGTACTGTCTCTGATGAAATGCTCACTTTCGTTGTTTCTGTGAATATGCTGGCAAGAAAGTTTATGTGCCTGTCTGAAGATGTAGCTCTGACAATGACCAGACATTGAAATGTTGTGCACACATAGCTTCCTTGGACTCCTTCAATTGCAGGTGCCAAAACCCCTGGACCATCATGAACCTGAATGTTGATTGCAGTGCTTGTTGTTTCAAAAACAGAAATGTACTTCACTTTGTCCACTGTGATAAAGTAATCAAGCAACAACAACTTTATGTCATGCAAAACAAGTTGCTGAATGGGATAAACCAATGCTTGGTCATAAGTTTGAAAGCTTGATACAAAGCCTTTGTCCACAATTGAAAATGATGACTGAAACCAGTGGTGGATGGAATTAAAAAATGTTATCTTGGCTTCAACATCAGAAAAACCAGGAAAAACTTTCAAGTTTGAATAGTGACCACAAAGTCGAAGAATTGCTGGTTCTTCATTAATTTTGCTGATGGTAAAATTTCCTGCCAGACAATCTTTGGGGCCACTTGCGAAAAGCAAATCATGAACTGTCAGATTCAATGACAGTCGTCTGTCCAGTTGAAACTTGACAGTTGATGAGTAAACATAACAAGACGGTGGATATTCTTTTGCAATGTTGCATGGAAAACCATCGGTGTTGACTATGGACACAAGATTGCCAGTGTTTTGGAAAACAAAACCTGGAACATCAGCAAAGTTCAGAACTTTGCCTTGGTGTCTTGTCATTAAAACTGCAAACCTCCTCCCATGCTCAATCATAAGTGTCAGAGATTCCTTTCCTGATCTTTTGGTTGCCTTCTCCAAGAACCTGGAAACATAGGAAAACCAGTGTTTTGGTTGCGTGTTCCTGTTGTTGTCACACCGCACCTGAAGAGACAGGAAAAGCCAGACACAGCTGATTACAGGTCTGAACATCATCGCACATTTAAAGCTTGTTCATAGACATCACCATTCTCTCCTTAGACTTCCGGCTTTCAGTCTGTTGCCAATTTTGGTTTCTGTGTGAGAAAAACAAGAAAAAATGCTGTTGGTTGCAAAATATCGAGAAAGCCCATCATTCTTGAGCTTGGCTGTCTGAACAACACACCCTGCAGTGAAAGTTCCACACCCAGACAAAGGCAACACGTGCTTGATAGTTTGATGTAAACTGGCACAAGATGGCAAAAAGTTGTTCAACATCAAATCACTTGACCAAAAATATGCACCACCCTGAACTGTGTATTGGCATGGGACGAAGCAACATTGCTGAACGCTGACATGACGGCACAATGCAGTGGCGTATGTTTCAAATGCATTTTTCCTGAAATCGAGTCCAAGTGCAAGAATATCCTCGCATTTGACAGCCGAGCCCTGTGTATTTTTCGTGATCTCGAGGATTCTTCTGGCCTGATGAGAAGCACAACGAGCAGTGTTCTTTTTTTCCAAAAACAGACCCACAGCCGGACAAAATTGCTCATGCTGAATTGTCGCTGACTGATTGGCGGGGAGGGGGTCGCCTGAAGTCGGCTTGTTGACTCAGGGTGCGGACACACTGAAGCGCGATGGGGTGGGCGCATCACCCGAGGCATCCACCCTGTTGCACTTGCTGTCCCATCACTGAACCCATCCAATGCATTTTCAATGGATGGGGACACACCCAGTGATGGAATGGGTGCAATGGGCTGGCCTGTCATGCTGATCACTCTGGTAGTGGTTCAGCCTGTTGTAGGGGAGAGTGACGGGGCAGTCAGTTATATTTTAGAGGACTGTATGGTGATATTTTTGAGTTTAGTTGACCATACAGTAGAAGTTTAAACTTTTGAGGACTATATGGAGACATATTTGAGTTTAGTTGATCATCCAGTTATATTTTTATGTTCAGTTGACTGTATAGTAGATTTTTTGTTGTTCAGTTCACTGTACATCATGTACAGTGAAAGTCTGTATGTTTAAGCACTGTACAGGCAAATATGTGAGTTCAGTTAACTGCACAGTACACATTTTGAGTTCAGTTGACTGTATGGTACACATTTTGTATTCAGTTGACTGTATGGTGATAAACTTGCAACATTCAAAAAGTTGAAACTGAATGTTGCAACTTGATGTGATGTGCCATCCAGTGTGTCTGTTTGCACAATTTTGTTGCTGCATCACCATCCAGTCCGTCACATCCAGCCCGTCGCGGGGAGAATGCTCCCAGCCTCACTCACAGAGTCACAGTCACTCGCAGAAGGTGAAAGCTCTTTGCCTCACCTCAAGCTTTCCGAATTGATCTCATTGATCCCCAACAGTTGCCAATACTGTGACCACGCTGATTGAACAGCTCGGCCAGTCCGAACAGAAGTGACAACAATTTTATCATCTTTTCTTTGGAAAGTCAGTTTCCAAATTTGTAATTGACAAGGAGAAATATTTTAAAGTAACGGAACAGTTGAAGCTCAACTGCCTTCGCTGAATTATCTCAGCAAACCAATCAGCCGATCTCAAACTAAATCGGAGCTCAGTATGAACGTCGATCTGAAGCACATTGGTTTGTTTCTTTTTTCGTGAATTGTCAACAAGACGAGTTTGTACTTCAGGGCTCTGCTGTTTCTGAAGCACTCACAAGGAGGAAGTTTGATCTTCTATCTGTCAGCGTCAGAAACGAACCCGACCTGATTTATTATGGAGGGTCTTTCTGTTTCCAATCCCCTATCCAAAAAAATTAAAGAAAAAGTTACCCTCAGGTGAGTAAAAGTCTGTCCCACCCACTGTGGACATTCGGGCCTCTTGGCTAAATTCTCGGGACGCACTCCATGTGTTGGTTGCCTCCGTGATGAAATTTCCAGTGGCCACAGAACACTTCAAAGGAGGAAGACTTCTTCATTCATGCATCAAGTGCGTCATCTCAAACATCACAAAACGCTCCTCAATTCTGATTGGACAGAGTTGTGCTCGGGTCAGGATGTATGCACAGTCTCTGAGACGGAAATTACTCAAGGATCCAGGGGCGGATCTGAGCGAGTGCGCATGCATGACAGACAAGAGCCTGCAGTGCGAGTCCCGTGGTCTGGCCCCGTGCGCCTCATGTCGTTTTCTTGCCATGACTTTTGTTCTGTTTCCGTGTTGGAATCTGTTTACGCGTTGGGCCGACGTCAGCTGCAAAACTGACGCGTCAACCGCAAATTTGACGCTGACTGCCGTGATTTGACGTTGACTGCAACGTTTCTTGCAGTCAACGTCAACGTGTTTTCAAACTGGGCGCGTCAACTGCAAGACTCCCGCCGCTCAATCCCTGGAGCCGCCCCTGGGGATCGGCACCATGTTTTCCTCTGAAACAAGTGCGCAGATGCAATACAGTTCATTCACTGTGTTCCCCGCCTTTGTGAAGTGAACGAGAGAGAAGTGCAAGAGGAATTTTACTCGTCGCAAGAAAAATCAAAAGTCTGAAAAGATTTGCTTGGAGTTGTGTGAGCGTCCATCATGGAGCGAGGGTGTGTGTTCATCCTCAGCTGCTGCGTGGCGATCTGGATGAGCACGAGCGTCCAGAATGGAGAAACTGCTCCATCTGGGCCTCAAGGCTGCCGCAGTCCTTCAGGTTAGTGTGTTATGTTGGGTGCGTGCACCTGCCATGGGCTTTGTTCAATGCATGTGCATGGGAGCGCACTTCGTCACTATGTTGCAACACACTGACTCGAGTTTTGCAGCAAAACTTCTTTTCCCTGCGTGATTTGCTTGGGTTGAGGGGCATGGGGAAGGAGGCAGCAAAAATCGGTAAAGTGGTGAATCTAGCAACACTGAATCAACAAAGCGAGACCAAACAAGCAGGCATGCAGGGTTGTATTTTCCAGGCTTCCGTGAGAGTGCCATGGATAGATCCGGGACGTTTCATCGTTGGGAACTCGATGTTTATTGAAGTGCCCCTGGCAATTTTTGCGGAACATTGCATTCGTAATCGGATCCCGAAGAGAAACGTGGTATCAACTAAAATGAATAAGATTTTCACAAAATTTGATGGCCATTGTAACATGCTCTTTTCTGAAAATCCTGTTCAAGATTTCAAGATCGTCCAGTTCAAGGAAATCTTGGGCGATGCTTGTTTGGGGCATGAGGGAAGCTTTGGTGATGTTCCACATTGCGCACCAGGTTTTCTGCGAAAAGTCCCGTCAGCCTGAACAGGCCTTTTCCTGGTCAATATTGACGGATCAGAAAAGGCTTATCTTGGACAATCAAAGCTCCATGGGGATCCATAAAAAATAAACAATCGTAAAATTCTGGTACTTGAAAACAAGAGTCCAAGTGACCAAGTGACGGATCTTCGGGGCAAGAGGGTGGGTTCTGGAGCCTGGTCCACGCGCAGTGCCCTTGGAAAAAAAAACAACAATTTGCTTATTTTCTTGTGTCGTGTATATATCATGACACTTCGCGTCATAATGGTTCTGTCACGCAGAGTTGTGAGTTGTTGCGTGCTTGGTAGGTTCCTGAACGGCAGAACTGGTCAAGAGAAGTCATATTTTGAAGGCTGTTGACACAGTGCAGCTGTCAAGACTGCATTCAAAATGTGGATACTCGAGACCAGAACTGCAGTTCAGGAACCAAGGTCTGGCATGTTTTGTGGAGTTTGAATAAACATGCACCAAAACTAAAATATCACGAGCGTTCACGAACCACTGAACATACCGGAATTTCGGCTCTGAACGGGTAGATCTAGATGTTTTGAGAACTCCGAACTGTAACGCTGTTGAAATCCCCATGACCAAATCCTCTTGCGGGATATCTTAGCATTGCACCGTGCATTCATGGTCATTATTCTTGCAGGCTCGCAGTGGTTCGTCTCCTCTCGTGGGGAAGACTCGACCGGCTGTGGGCGCGACGCCACCTCTGCGTGCTGCAGCCTCGAGGGGCTGCTCAACAACATGGATCTATCCGACGGAAACGCCCGAGACGCAGAGATATTCACTGACGTCGATCTGCTGCTCAATGACACGATTTGGGTGAGTTACTCAGTTTGACTGTTGGGCTGGAACGATGGGGGGTTGAGTCTTTTGAGTGGCAGCTGCAGAGAAATGACGGAAGTTGTGGGTTGTGTGACGGGTCCGGCTGATTGAGTGTTGCAACACCTCTTTGACCACGAGTCCGTTGTGTTGGAATGTTCTTTTTTCATATTCGAAGTTAAAGTTTCATGAAAAGAGTTCTTTCGCCTGCAATGCAAATTGGGTCTTGGAGAAAAAAATGTCTGTGTGGGAGGGTTCGGTCCAAGGAGGGAACCAGGCCACACGGATCGGCAGCAGTTGTTCCCGAGTTCGTCCGACTGAGAGCGCAATTCGCAAAGTTCTATCTGGGCGGGCACGAAATTATCTGATGGATACGTGTTTCTGTAGAGCACAAAGCGGCTGCTCTTTTGTTTGCAATGCAAAAAAATTCAGAAAAAAAAACAAAAGTACAAAGGTGTACAACTTGTTTTCAGGAGAAACATCCTTGGTTGAATGAGGTTGAACTGTGTCTGGCTGGAGATTTTTCTCGCATCACAACAGCTCCAACCATCTCCGTGTCAAACTTTCAAAATCCCGGACCCATCCGTTGGCACTTCTCAAACCTGAATGTGAACATCACAGACTCTGAACTAATCTTCCAGACAATGCCCCTGAACGAGACAGATCCATCGCCTTCGCAAAACCGCTCCGGTTTGAAGTATCCGAATTATGTTCAAGTCGAATTGGAAAGAAAGTTGCACATTGTTTTGGTGCCAGGGTCCATTCAAATTGAAGCCACCAACAGCAGTATGGTAATCGAGAATTCCAAAAAATGATTCCCTTCACGTGGGGACAGGTACCATTCTGAAAGCCTCAAACAGCCAAATCACTCTGGAAAATGTTGAATTTGTCAACATCAGAACCAAACAGGGGATCATGTATTTGGACAACAGCAGTCATCTCATCATGAGGAATGTGTCTTTCTATGGTGTTGGATGCCCAACTTCGTTTTCAGCGGTATCCCTGAACAACGACAGTTCTGCGCGAGTTGAGAATGGGTATTTCAAGCAAAACACAGCTTGGGCGGGATCAGGCTTTTCAATTGGGCAAAACTGCAGTCTGTCTTTTTTCGGTTCAACTTTTGAGCACAACTTGGCCATAGGTAATGGAGAAGCAATTTACTGTGATGATGATTCGAAACTCTTGGTGAAGAACAGTCAGTTTGTTGGAAACACAGTTTCTCGCCAGGCAACCAGGCTGTGCATGTACAGTCAAGGAGGAGGTGTCATCAAGGGTGAATCTGGGGTAGATGTGACGGTGATAAACTGTGTTTTCCAAAACAACTCACGCACGGGAGATCTCTGTGGGGGTGCAGTCCTCAACACTGGAAATGATGGGTCATTGGTCATGACTGGGTCACATTTCTTGTTCAACAAGGCAGTGGGTGGAATTTTTTTCACTGGATGGAGAAACAATCTGACTGTTGTGAAATCCACATTCAAACAAAACAGGTTTTTCTTTTTCACTGATGAAGAAGAATTGGATGACAAAAATGTGATTCTCTGTGGAGCTCATTCACATATGACCTTTGTGGACTCAAGTTTCATTGAGAATGAAGGAAGTATTCTTCTTGGCACACAAAGTTCCACAGTTTCTCTCCACCATTGTGTCTTCAAAGGCAACCTTGCATGGAAAAGCATCATACTCCTGGGAGAAAACAGCACTTTGTTTGCCAACAATTGTGTTTTCCTCACAAATGCCTGGAAAACTGCTGCTTCTGCTGATCCATACTATTTCTGTGTCATTTGCCTTCTGGGCAGAAATTCTCTGGCTGTCCTTAAAACTACAGTATTTTCTGACAACAATGCGACCCAGAGGAGAAATTTGATTCACAGCTCACTCTCAAGTGTTACATTGAATAACTGCACCTTGAAGTACAACTTTACAGAACCACTGTTTTCTGGCATCCAATCGGGATTTCTGTTGACGGGCTGCACATTCAATGTCAAACCGGTTCGCGTGGAACGCCTGGCATCTGAGCAACATGCTACGTTGCAAAACTCACTTTTGATCGTGGAGGACTGCTATTTTCATGGCGGTGTGCACTTCATTCTCTCAGACAACACAGAAGCTCGATTTTCTAACAGTTACCTGTCTGGCTTGACTGGCTTTATGACTGAATCAAACAGCAACATTCAAATTCACAAGTGCACATTTGAACGCCTATTCCCACTCATCAAGAAAAGTCTGGGCAGTTACTTGAAGTTTTCTATGTATGTTGGTGGCAATTCAAAGCTCAATATCACTTCGTGCAAAAGTGGGTCTGAGGGAGACATGACCATCTGGAGTGAGACAAACAGCTCTGTGGCCATATCAGACAGTGATCTCCTCTTCAATTCAGAAATGGCTTTCGTTCCTATTTTTGTGGAGCAAACACATTTCAGTTCACGAAATTCAGTCTTCCGAGTTCCATTCTGCATGTACAGTGGGTCCAAACAACCATTCCAAAATTTCTTGTACTTCCTGAAGAGTGTTGTGATAGTCTCAAACTTGACGATATCCAGGACAGCAAAACTGATCTTCACCAATTCAAACGCAACATTGATTGGTCTGCATGTTCACAACACATCACTGAGCAATTTCAGTTGGTTTGATGACCACAAAGAGAAACACATGCTCTGCAGTCACCTCAGAATATGGAAATATGGCTTGGACAGTTATCTACTGATCAAGAACACCACTTGTGCAACAGGCAAAAATTGCCTTTTCCTTAACATCACACAGGCATCACATGTAATCCTGCAGAATACTTCTGTTCAAGTGGGTTCACCACCACAAGACATTTCAATGTACAGTGGAACACTGAGGCTGAACAATTGTACCTTTATTGCCAAATACCAACCTGACCTGATAAAGTGGAACCTGTGGCCTTTGCATTTTCACAAGTTTTTGACATGGAATGTCACTCTGTCTGACGGGAAGAATGAAGTGCCCTCCAGTGATGCGAGCTTCATGGCGACGGCAGGAAACATGATTTCAAATGGAACTGCAGCTTCAAGTGACAACAGTCAGACAACTCCCTCAGAATTCCAAGGCACCACTGCAGTTTCAGCTGACACCGTTTCCATGGTAACCCCGAACGTGGAAACGCTTTCAGAAATCGCGCGACCAGACGAACGGGAATCTCTTCCACAGCATTTTGATACACCATTTGCCGCAGGTACCAGATGTGATTTCTTTTTACTTGGCCAAATATTTCGCACAACAAAAGTGGTTATCATCCTTTTTGGGAAAATTTGGCATATTCATTTGACATGTCATGGTGAATCTTTGTTTCAGTTACTGTTCAGAGCTGCCATCCATGTTTCTGTCACTTTGATGTTGAAACCAACGAAAACATCTTCAATTGCACGAACCAGGCTCTTTCAAAGTTTCCAAAGTTACCCGCGTTGGCAAATATTCTGATGTTGACTGGCAACAATATCAAGCAAATCACGGATGAGGATGTGAAGAAACTGAATCAACTGAAAGATGTAAAGGAACTTGATTTGAGACACAATCGTATTTCTGACATCTCCAAGCAAATGCAACAGTTGGAGAATGTTGAACACATTTGGCTTGGAGAAAATCCATTTCACTGTGACTGCCGCATGACATGGATGATCACTTGGTTGAATGGTCACAAAAACTCTTCTGGGAAGAGTATTGTGATGGACTTTCAGAATGTGAAGTGTAACAATGGCAGGTTCAGTGGCCTGCCCATCCACTTGATCTCTGATGTTCTGCTGGGTTGCTATCCCAGCAGGTGGACCAGGGCTCAAATAGATGGAGTGACCGTTGCTGCTGCTTTGGTTTGTGTTGTTTTTAGTTTGACAGTGTTTGGATTGAAGAAGTCCAGAGAGGTAAAGTTCCTGATGTACTACTACCTCAGGCTCGATACTGTTCCCAAAGATGACAAAAACGAAAATCTGGACAACATTGAAAATGATGCTTACTTGTGTTACTGGTGAGAGTGTTTTTATACTCTCACACAAAATTCCATTTTTCACGCACAGCCACACACTGAGAGGAACCTGGCTCATGTCGTTTCGTTCATATTTCAGTCAAGATGACTTACCCTGGTTGATTGATGTCCTGTGGAAGAAAAAAGGCAGAGGAAACAGAAACCTAGATATTGAAGTTGACTATGGGTTCAAGCTATTCATTCATCAAAGAGATTTCATAGCTGGAAGAACCATCATGGCCAACATCATTCACGGAATAGAAAAGAGTCGACGAGTCATCTTCATTATGTCCAGGTGAACACTTCGATGTCAAAGTTTGCAATGCCACATGGTGCGTTAGAACACATTTGCTGTTCTTCAACACAACAGAAAGTTTTCATTTGTTTCTGTGTTTTGTGACAGGAATTTCTTGAAATCCAAGTGGGGGATGGAGGAGTTCATGATTGCTGACCACGAAGCTGTCAACGGCCGCAAAAACTTCATCATCATAATTCTGAAGGATAAACTTAAAATGAAGGGTTTGAGAAAAGAGGTGAAAACCTACCTGCAAACTCACACGTACATTGACGGCACAAAACAGCCAGACCAGGTTCCTCAGCGGCTCAGGTGAAGAATTGCAGTTGTCTGTCCATCACAATATTGTTTGTCCTCTTCAGGCGTGGAGTCCATGCCTGATGTGAACAAATTGATGCATTGAATGTGTGAAGAAACCTTTTGTATTATTTTTCAGATTTGCCATGCCCTACAAACCATTGAGAGAGCTGAAGCCAGAACTATTTGCTGATGAGGAGGATAAAATGAACATGTTCGCCTTCAACGAGCCTGATTCAGACGAAGAACTGCTGAACTACGCGGATGATGTTGACGATGACGAGACGGAAGAGTTTGAGATGAACGATGCTGATGATGTTCCGCTGGTGCCCGTAGCTGGACAGAACTATGAGGTTGAAGTTCACATGGAGGAAGAGGAGCTGGATGAAAATGATGATGTGGAGAATGATGCAGATAACGATGAAGGCGATGAGGCTCTGGTTCGTGTTGACGTAGCTGCAACACAGCGTGAGGTGGACCACACTGTGGTGCAGATACGGAAAGATGTTGACGAAGAAGCTGCAGACGAAGATGAACCAGGACTGAATGACGATGCTGTTCCTCTGGTGAACATGAAAAACGCAAACGAGCGCACGAGGGAAGAGGCACCAGAGTGAGACATGAAATGCTGCCTGCTTCGAGCATCAACCGGGGCAAGCCTGCACCACAAAAATAATTCCTCCGGCAAGGCTTTGCAAAATCTGTAATTGCATTTGCGCCATTTCAGATCGTCTGTACAAACATTTCTTGAATTCCCGAAATCATATTTTTGCTTGTTGCGATGTTATGTCGGACGGATTTTTGTACAAACTGAATATTGCTTTGTTTCTTTTTGCAACTGAATACATTTTTAAATCGAGCCAGTCAGGAGTGTGTGTTTCTTGTCAACTCGCGTCTCCAGGGATCAGTCTGACACCACAAAAGGTCGGACCCTGGATCTCGAATTCGTCACTCAAACGCGAACCAAGGTGTTCAAATATTTCTCTGAAGAGGAACGATCTTGTAGTCACGTGACGGTGAACAATACACTCGTGCAGAATTTATCAGTTCACATCTTGATCCTTGATTGTTGAGCTTTTCGAAACATTATTTCTGTGCAGCTAATTGCACACACACCACTCGTGATCAAGTTAGTGCCTGTATGGTGTGGTTCTCTCGAGCAGTATTCCTCTGACTCTCTTTCTGCAGGTGGGATGTGAGAAACACTTTTCTCTGTTCTATTTGCGTTTTCCTTTGACATCGCAGCTCACGATACAGATTGGGACCAGGGGCGGATTCAAAGGCGTCCGTGGATCTCTGTTCAAGCCATTCCCCTATTTCGCCATTTTTCGGCTGCGACAAATGAATTTTGTGCCACGCCTCCTCACCCCTTCCTTTTGGCACACAGGGATATGATGGACACTTGTCAAGAAATGATGACAGAGAGCGCTCCTAACGCCTCCACACCCCTTGAAAGGAGTTCAGTCTGTTTCTCTTTTGCAACGGTTCCATGACTGGGTGCCCTGATTCATTTTTGAGAAAGCAGACGAGTGACCAGGGCACTCTTTGTCCGCCCGTGGATGCCCATGAGGCAGAGTGACTCGTGAGGAACGCAAAGTACCTCCACTCGAACCGAAATGATCAAATTTGCAGAGATACAACAACGTGGAAGAAGATGGCGCGTGGTGTGGGAAGTTTGATCCGCCTCCTCTGCTTCCGTGAGTGGGAACCGATATCAAAACTGAACCTGCAGAAGGTTTTGCTGTTTCAAATTTTGAGAACTCAAAGATTAACGCGAAAATCCAACAACCCAAGTTCACCAATTATGTGCACGCCTTCGCAACGAATTGTGTGTCAATGAGCAGGTTCGGACTGCAAAAAATGGTCGTGGACGAGTACATTTTTCTGAGAATACGGAGCTATCAACAACACCTTTCAGGAACCCAGACATGCATCAGATTGGTCTTGAATCTTGTGCCGAATCAAGAGTCTTTCTGCTATTGTTTGATACAACCACTGTTGTCCTTTCAGTGAGCGCCGCGGGTGTGTGTGAAGGCATCTCTATCAGCGTCAACACAGACATCCTGATCTACACGGCGATCGCGTGGGGCGGGATTGTCTTCATCGTGATCGTTGTCTACTGCTCGTGCAAGGAAAACATCTGCTGTGACGTCTGCGAGTGCACCGGGGGTTTGGGGTGCGACAACGTCGTCGATGTGGAATTTTGATTTGGGGCATGGGGCATGAATGGTGTGTGTGTGTGTGTGTGTGTGTGTGTGTGTTTGTGTGTGTGTGTGTGTGTGCGTGAGCAGAGAGGTTACGTGTTTGCAGGCTGGGGTGCAGAGAGAGAATGCGCACTGCAAGACCATTAGCACGGTTCAAATTTGGGTGCATCTTTCACCTGGAAAATGGTGTTTTTGAGCTGACACTGTTCGATAGGCCTCTGCTGATAGGAAAATGTGTCCAGTCCACTCCACTCGGGTACGATTGGTTAAAAACAGCGTTTTTCAGGTGGATTATTCCGTCCTGTTTGGTGTTGTTCAGCTTGTCCAACTCGGGTACAACGTTGTGCAAGTCAAGACGAAACTAACTGAAAGACTACCAAGCGGCAGTAAATACATACAGGAACTGCAATCAAGTTTCAATAATTTTGGGACAAACTTTATTTTTGATTCAGAAAACAAGAGACGCTTCACATGCAGTGTAATGTTTACTTTGTCTTCCTGTCGTCAAAACATTCCACAAGTGCACAAAAAGTTCTGAATGATGGTTCCAACAGGCCCTGATTTCTTCGAAAGAGCCGCATCCGCCATTTTTGTCAATCGGCGTGGGGAATTTGCATTGTTTTAACAGGCCCACATTTCATGGGAAAAGCTGAATCAAGTTTTAGATCGTTGGATTGGCCAAGCAAGCAGATCCCATGTTACGAGTCAGTCACACGACACACCCACTCACCCACCCACCCACACCCACACACCCCCCCCCCACACACACACACACACCACCCTGCGCCAAACAGAAAATCAAATTTGCCAAGAATGAATTCGCCCAACCGGGCCACACAGTTGAACAAAAACGTCTCCTTGGAATATTTGATTGAAATTCTTTTTGTGTCATTTGAAATTTTGGTTCCTGAATTGCTGTATTTAGCCGTTGATTTTCCACACCCAAACGTCAAATGTTTGCAGTAGCCCTCGTTGTCGCTGCGAGAAGGACCAGTTCTTCTGTGGTACTGTTGCAAAACTGTGCATGTTCGTCCAGTTCAAACTCGAGTGAATGGTGTCTTGGCCTTCTGTGCTCCTTGAAAGATGAGTTTGAGTTTGTAGAAAAAGCGCAACTGAACTGTTCCTTTTCAAGTTATCAACCTTCTTTTCTTTCCTTCCAAAAATTCTGCGTTGAAAAATGTTTTCTTGTCTGGAAGATTATTCGAGTCACTGTTGTTCAATCAGAGGCACCTGGTCGCCGATCATCTCAGCCGTGTCACTTTGCTCGCTGCTCCAATGTTCTCGTGCACTCTTTGTCATCTTCACCATCACTTTCGGTCTCCAGAGTGCGTGGTCGGTGCACATGTGTGGAAGGTTTCAAATCTTGTTGGGACGGCTGGTCCAACGAAGTCTTCGTCCATATCAGACCCAAGATCCTCCACTTCAACTCTCTCGCCAAACACACTTGGCAAGTAAGCTTCTGCCCCGGCCGCACCATCCCCGCTTTCGCGTGGATCCTCAGGTGCACTGAGATGTTTCTCAAATGTTTGCAGCTCAATGCACTCCTCATCACCCATTTCCATGAAGATATCATCACGTTCCTCTTCGCTTTCAGCATCTTGCTTTCCCACTTCCGCCTGAAAATGGTCATCTTTGATTGGACTCAGACGAACCTCATCGCCCAAGTCTGTACTTTGACCTTCTGATGTACTGGTGTCAGTTGACACTTCGCTGGTTTCATCATTTGCAATCTCCATTCTATCGTCTTTCTGCCAGTCATCTTCACTTCCCCCCTCAGCAGGCGCAAGATCGTCTCCCAAAGCATACACCTCTTTGGGTATTGTTTTGTCGCGGTCGTCTGCTGATGTGTTTGTGTTTGCTTCTTCTTGGTTGGTTTCGTCACTTGTTCTCTTCATTTTTTCACCTTCGCCCACCTTATCTTCACCTTCCCCATCAGCAGGTGTAAAATCGTCTCCCAAGGCACACACTTCTTTTGGTGTCGTTTCGTCGCGATTGTCTTTTTGTGTGTTGATTCCAGCATCTACCACCTCTGTCAGCCTTGGTCCCCAGTACTCGTAAGATTTTCTGGCCCGTTCGGCACGCACTCGTATGTCGGCCAAAGTTTTTACTTCTTTGAGTGTCGTTTCGTTGCGATCGTCTTCTGATGTGTTGGTGCCAGCATCAACCACCTCTCTCACCCTTAGTCTCCAGTTTGGTTCACTGGCCCGTTCGGCATGCACATGTATGTCGGCCATGGCAAACGTATTGGGAATCGTTTCGTCACGGTCGCGCAGACTTGCCTGTTGCTCTGGAGTCTCAGTGGATGACATGCTCACATAATTGTAATTGTGTCTGTTTCTCATCTGTTGCACAGGATCGTATCCATCGGGGCGTTCAAGTGTGACAATATTGTCCTCCACATCGACCTGTTTGGGTTCTTCCAACGTGTCATCATCCACCTCTGCCAAGACATAATCATCCAGTGTTATTTGGCTGTTTCCGGGTTGCACATGCGCGTGTGAAATGCTCGAATTATCTCTGTCCAGCACATCCAATCCAACTTTTCCTGCAAAGAGTTCGGGTTTCAGCTGTCTCAGTGGTGTGTAAGGCATGGCAAACCTGACAAAACAAAAAGTCTAACAGTGAATCATGTCATGCGATAGGGACTGGTTGTGGGTCACATTTTCTTTGTCTCAGTCGCACAAAGCAAGACATGAAGAATACCTGTACCTCAAGAGTTGTCACCCGGAATTGTTGCTTCCAAGCATCGTTGAACTGTTTCCTTACAAAGTCACAAACTAAAATTTGCCGGCAGATCAACAGTACACAAGCGAAAAAAAAAACAATCACCTGAGTCTCTCTGGAACTTTCTGAGTATTTCTAGTGGCATCAATGTAAGTGTGAGTTTGCAAATATTTCTTGATATCTTTTCTCACTTCGTCCATTTCCAGTTGTTCTGTCAGAATTACTACCATAAAGTTTTTCCTTTTTCCTTCAACAGCTTCATGATCAGCTTCCTTGAACGTCTCCATTCCCCATGTGGAATTTAAAAAATTTCTACAAAATATGATTGTAAACTTAGTGAAAACGAATTATGTTCCAGACAAAGCAGTCAGAACAATCTGTCAGATGAGCCTCACTTGGATAAAATGAAGATGGCCCTTCTGCTTTTTTCTACTCCATCACTGATGTTGTCCAGGATACTTCTGCCAGGCATGAAATCCCTCTGCTCAATACACAGTCTGAATCCGGGATCAACTTCGATATCAAGGTTGTCCGAATTCTTTTTCCACAAGACATCAACAAGCCATTGTGTATCCTCGTCACTGCAAAAGAAGAGAGACTGAGATATTTTTTCATAAAACCCCCTTTTCTCTTGTTCTTTTGCGCCAGGCACCAGTCGAGCGCAAGCACAACAGGCATCCTCTACCAAAGTTGTGTGCAGCAGTTTCTCTACAAAAATGGTGCTCAACTATGTTCATTTGGTCTATAGATTTGTTGTTGGTCAATGATCAGGCACCAGAAAGAAATTTTGATCAAATCAATCTGCTAAGAATTTTCTAATTTGTGTTCCATTTTCCACTTGTCTGATAATGTTGACCTTTGTGCTAGTCTGAACGACCCCAGGTGCAAATCACGAGAGCTCCGTGGAGCTATATTTTGTTCCAAATTGCTGAAGAAAAGCTGCTCACCAGAAGCACAAAAATGCATCGTACTCTTTGTTCGTTAAATTTTCAGACGGGTCATCTCTTGGTTTTGTGTCCAGCCTCAAATAATAGTAAAGGAGGAACTTCACTTCTCTGAGGTTCTGGAATACAATGATTGTCAGGCCGAATATCAGGCAAAACAGCAAAGCAGCGACTGCAGCTCCAACTTTTTGACCTGTGCTCCACAAAGGGTAACATCCCAGTTGTACTTCAGACATTTGGTAAATTGGCACTTGTTTGTCCTTTGTGTTGTTGCACTTTAAGTCCCTATAGTCTCTCACTGTGATTTTCCCAGTGGCATTGTTGAAAGAACTCAGCCAATCACGCATCCAAATCATATCGCAGTCACAGTGGAAGGGATTTCCACTGAGCCAGATCTCTTCAACTTGTAAATTTTGAATCTCCTTTGAAATTTTCGTTATCATATTGTTCTCAAAGTATATTTCCTTCAAATGGGTTCTGTGCGACAAAGCCAGAAAAAACTCAGACGTTATCTCACGAACTTGGGTTCCTGTTACCAGAATAACTTCAGTCCCTTCTGGTGGAATTTCCAAATTCAGCAGAGTTGGAATGGAGCAATTGAATATATTTTTTGAAGTTTGAAAGTCATGGTGGCAATAACACGATCCACAGCGATGTGGAACAACTGAAAAATAGACAAATACACTTTACCAACTCGTTGTGGGGTTGTACGCTTGAGGACACAATTTGGGAAATATAAATGCATCAAAATGGACCAGAACTCAAGCAAGTACCTGACGCAAAATGAGAATTGTTGTCGAAATCAGGGATGAGGGACTGAACTGGAGTGCCCCGAGACTCACACCACGATGATACGCCTGCTGACTCATTGTTCAGTTTGAGCAGAAAATTAGCATCCTCGGAGTGAACTTCAGTGTCTCCAAATGATATTGTTGAGTTCCATGTGACAAGCTTGGGCATGCTCATTCTGAACGGGAAACTGCTCCCATAGCCCTGTGGTCTGAGGCCTTGAACGAAGAGGGTGGAGTTGAACAGCCTGAGACTGGTCACATCAATGTCATTCCAGAAGCTGCACAGTTCTGTGTCGGGGAAAACTCGAAGAACGGAATTGTCCACAGCCAAATTGCAGCATTGTTGTCCTGTGTGAAAACTCACGGCCAGACAGCTGTTTGGTTCTTGTTGGTCACACGGAGAATCCACAACAGACACCAAGTTGCTTGATGTGCTGTACAAGAAATGTGCAGTGAAGTCCAGTTTGGATTCAAACGTTTGAAAAAGATACAAAACAATGTTTTTGAATCTACAATTGTTGACTGTTACATTTGAGCTGAAAATTCTGAAAACATTCAATCGGAAATTGATCATTTCTCCTGAGCCAAATACTTCAGTGTCACTAAAGGAAAAATTGCTCCGGATCAGCAACATCAGGTCACTTTGCATGTAGCGAGAGAAGGACAGATTTGATGAGGCCATGTTTAGTGTTGAATCCTGCGCCTTGATGAAGGTGTAATAATCTGGTGTGGCAGTCAGAACAAAACTTGATTCTGAAATTTTGATGAAACTTCCTGACTGGCTGTGCAAAAAGAATCTGTGTATGCCAACAGTCTGAAATTTTAGAATCACTGAAGTCTCGGTCAAGTGAAGATGAGAAGATCTGTTCACAAAAATCCAAGATGTTGCTTCACCTTCTTGTTTGACAGATCGCTCCAACTGCGTTTTCGTTTTCGATTGCCTTTGAAACTTGTGCCATTTGAAACTGAAAGTTACGGACATGTTGCATCCAAAATAAACAGAACTTTCTGTATCAACTATCATTCCTGTCTGTAAGTCACTGTGAGAGAATCTTGCCTGTGAGTTCTTTGAGACAGTGATGACTGCAAAGTTTCTCGCTTGTATTTTTGTGTGCACCACAGACAAGTTTGAGTGTTCAGTGATCACCATGATTTGAAGGTTCTCCTCGGCTTGGGTAGAGATCGAAATTGAACAATTTTCAATTTGTAATGTTCCGTGATATTGAACAGAAAAGACTGCACCATCGTTGTGCAGCAAACTGCAGTTTTGAACAAGGCCTTTGTCTGAATCACCCAAGTTGATCAGTGTCCCTTTGTTGGGGACTTTGTTGTTTGTAAATGCACAGTTGGCCATGTGAAATGAAGTGTTGCTGGCTGAATATACTTGAGATTGAAACATTTGCCCAGTGTTCTCAATGAAGAGAGAATCATTCAGAGTAAATTTGTCAATCACATGTTTGGACGAATATAAAGTAGCCAACCATCCATATTTGTTGTCGTCAGTTGGAATGAGTCCATTTCTTTCAAACACACAGTTGACCATTTGTGTGGTTGTGGTTGAACTTATTTTCAAGGTTGGTGCAATTATCAACAAATTTCCGGTGAAGTTGCATGATTGGAGGAGTAACTTCTTTGACTTGATCAACCCAGCAGCTCCTTTCCCAGAATTTTTGAGAAAAACTGAATCAGATATCACCAGGACATACTGATTTTCCACGCTATTGCAGTCAGAACATGAAATTAATGCTTCATTTTGATCACTCAGTGAATTGTAAGCAAATGTGCTGTGCTTGATTCCAATTTTACTGTTTCCATATCGAATCAGACCACCACTGTGTTTTGTAAATGTGCAGTTCTTGATGGACGCGTGACTAAAATCTCCCAACCGTATTTCGCCCTGATTTTGTTGAAACGTGGTGTTGCTCATTGTGAGCTCAGAGAAATATAACTTGTAAAATACTTCAGCAGAGTTGCCTTGAAAAAATGAGCTCAGCATGAAAACCCTGCAATATTTTGCTTCAAGCATTTGGCCACTGTTTTGTTCCACCACTGAATCTCTTATTGTGATGTTTCCATGTTTTTGAATAGAAAGAAAGGTTCCCCTGTTGTTATTTATCTCACAATTGTCAATATCCACTGCCATATATTTGCCTCCAACCAACACAGCTAGGTTTCCCAAGAAGAGCACTGTACTCAAGGTAGCTTTTGAGTTGCCCTGTGCTCTGATCACAGTGAACATTGAGCCAGGCTCTTGCTGACAGTCAGCATCATGACCTACGAATGAGTTGTTGATAAACTCAGAATTGTGTATGGTCATCGTCACGTTGTGCTCACATCTGATGGTTTCTCCACACGTGATTCCAACTGGCGAAGAAACAGCGTTGCTGTGAAACACCGAACCATTGATTTCAATGAAAGAATCGGGTTCACAATAAATGGCTGCTGCGCCAACAAGAGCAATGTTGTTGTCAAAGTGTGAACCAACAGCGGAGAGCTTGCAATTTTCACCAACATGAAAAGAGGAACCTGTTGCTGCTCTGTTTTGTGAGAAGAGACTGTGATAAACAGAAGCAGTACTGTATGAGGTCAACACAATGCCTGATTCAGAACTAAAATTGCCATTTTGGAAGAATGTTGAGTTTTTGAGAAGGAGTTGGCTCCTTTTTTGTACTATTATTATTCCCATTTCAGCTGTAATTCCTTCAAAACATGTCTTCAATATTTTGATCTTGCTTGCAGAAGATTTCACAATTTCAGCATGTGAACTGTTTCTGTTTCCTGCAAATGTACTTTCCAAAACAATGAGGTTGCTCTCCATGATATGTATCATTGGGTTTGCAGTTTCACTTCCAATTAAGAAGGCACATTCACTTATTTTGATATGAAGTCCACCAGAGACAGACAGAGATTCGAAACTACTGTTGTAAATTGAAGCCACATTTGATGTGAACTTCTGTTTACGGCTCAGGTGCAGTTTGAATAAATTTGATTTTGTGACATTGAGGTTGATATCTTCAAGCTCCCACACTGTGTTGATGTGTGATTTCACTCCGGTTACTTCCACAGTTGGAGCAGATCCGCCGTCAGTCCGTATGGCAGAACTACACCTGATTTTGACTGAGCAATTAACCAGCCAACCGTGTTGAAGCTGCAAGAAATGTGGAAGCTTCTACACCCCCGACACGACTGGGCACCGTTTCAAATCAGGACTCTTTCTTACAGCGGCACATTTCGGTCAAGGGTCAGCTCAGGGGATATCGGACCAAAATTGCAAAAGACTTTCCTTTCTGTGCGCTGAAAATCAGTGACAGGTCCTTCTGTTGGTCAAAAGGTCCTCCCGTTATTTCGTTGGGTCAATTGACCGAATTTAGCGATTTGATTAGTTTCCCGTGCAAACTTACAGGGAGGGGAAGAGAGATCTCGAGAGTGAAAAGACCTACAGCACGAAACATCCTAGTTATAACCACAAAAATTCAAAACTTCCTCCAAAACAGCCGAATGAAGAAGTCGCGTACGCTCTCGTGCGTCTTGAAAGTTTACGTGAATGGGGATCGTGCCTCAGGGTGGGGAAGCCGTTTGTGTTGCGTTCGTCAACGTACAACTTGTCAAAGCAATTTGCACACAAAACAATTCGCTTCCTGCTCTTTGAGGAAAGCAGGCACCACATCTCTACTGCTGGCAAACTCTGCAGGAAGTAACGCTTCACACAGAGGGCAAGGCATTTCAAGTAGCCTTGGCCTTTAGGTATTTGCAAGCACGAATGCAACTGCTCCGACACCGTGCACGAAGGATGCCGCAAAAAAGCTGACAATGATAGACCTCTTGCTGTTTTGTATACGGTCTACTGAATTTCAATGGTTCAACTTAGGAATACGTTTTACCAGTTTCTTGCAACTGTGTCGCAATAAAAAAACACTGTCAGTTGAATCAAGTGGGACCCGAATTGAACCTCTTCTTTCGAACAAATTTGCAAGTATCTTTTTAGAGGGTCGAATCAAGGAAGATCAAGATTCTAAAGAGCAAGGAACTTACAAACAAGTCGCTGTCGAAGAGCAGGTTGATGTCGGTCACCACATTCAAAGTACAACTTTGCGGTGAAGAGTCTTCTTTACGAATTTTACGCAAAATAAAATTTAGAGAGAGGCAGCCTTTAGATTTACTCCTTCCACATCCAGCCTCGTCCCGTCCGGTGCGAGAAACGTACCAGATTCTGCCATCTGGAAAAATGACCCGCAATATGTTCTTGTTTTGTCACCTTGACACAGCTTTTCTGAAATGTTGGTACCCTGACTCGGCATGGGTTTTTTGTCGCGCTGTCCCGTACTTGAAAATGATCCCGCCAAGCAAATTAGTCACAAGTTGTTCAATTGAAAACTCACCTGAATTCAAAATGGGTTTGGTCCAAGTGGTGGACTTAAAATCCACCGGACTACATGATGTTAAACTCAATGCGAGCAATAAACTAATTGATGCTTTCATAAATCCCACCATTTTTACGTTGTGATACTCTTTGTCTGCATCTTTTGCACTCAAACGGCAAACTAGTCTATGTTCGCGCTGTGCCATGAAACGCTGAATCAGCGTGGTTTTTCGTCGCGCTCACAGCCCCTGCAACCAATGAGGTGCTGGCCTTGAACTTCCCATTTGGGCGCTATCAGACCAGAAACCCATGAAATAGATGAGTCGGGTCGAATCCCCGTGTTTTCGCTTTCGAGAAGACGGAAGGAAGGCAGCCGGCGTGCACGCAACAAACGCTTTCGATATCAGTCGGCGTGCCATGGAGTGTTTGCGTACAAGATATGTCCGGTCACATGCAAAATTCATGCAGTTGATCGTTTGAACGATCAACAATTGACACGTATGAAACGTATAAACTCTTCGACCGGATGGCTCCATTTGTTGCCCCTTAAGAGGCTTGTGACCCAGGGGTCCATGGTGCGAGTGGACGGTCCATTCTGACATCCGAGTCTTTGTGCATGGTCACAAGAAATGACTAGAAATGGGACCGAATCGCCACTCAGTCAAGTCTCATCATGACCATCGATGACAGAGAAATATTTTGCGATGGGTGCTTTTCGCACGCGCGGTTGAACCGCACGGATTTTCTTGGGTGTAAGACTGGATTATTGTGGCAGAATGAAGTTTTCATTCGAGGTTCGTGGTTGAAGGAGAAAGACACACGCAACCACCGGATCGGGAATTGTACGCTTCGGTCTGCCACGCAATTTCTCACCTTTTGTTTTACAGTAGAACTGTGGTGGCTTGGAGATGTGTGCAGAAGTTGGAAAAGTCTGTTGGTTTGAGGCAAGTTTCAATTGGATGATTCCGTGACAAGCCGTCATTGCATTTGTATCTATTTCAGAAAGGACGAGCAGACACGACTTTCCTTGCGCAATGCGTAAATTGTCAAGCCGGGTGGGTGCAAAGAGGAACGACCTTTCTTCGCAGCAGACAGTAAACATTAAAAAGGTCTTCGTGGTTTTACCTCGGTTTACTTGGTGGTTTTTGGCGGATCGTCGCACAGAGAAAAAATTCAGCAGAATAACAAGAAGACACAAAGCAGAAAATAAGTTAAAATTGGTCAGTTTTATCGCATCAAAAGCGCACAATTTGACAGCATGAAAATAGACGTGTGTTGGCACGATCGTCCGTTGGATTGGTAGGTTCTGACTGAAACGGTTTGGTCTGAGACAGAGAACTGGCTCGTCAATGAAGAAGTCTCCATGGAAGTTACATATTGATTCCGAGTGAGATGTTTGGTTCTTTGTCGTCTGTTCAACGTATGAAACGTCCTTCTTGATGTAATTAAACCTCCAACAGAGGCAAATCGTCATCCGCATCCGCTGTGTCCCCCTCATCACTCAACACCTCGTTGAAAATTTCATCGTCTGTCTCCATTTCCACGTCATCTGCTCTATCACCGTCAGCATCCACATGCACATCCACCAGGCACTGCATTGCATCCTCTTGACCCACTGCCATGCCCTGACGTCCCCCACGCACCTGCTTCTCAATCCCATCAGCTTCACGTTGAGCGGTGTCAATATCGTCGTCCTGATTATGTTGGGCCTCAGTCTCTTGCTCGTCTGCTCCGTGTCAGAGGGATATCGTCATTCAACTCCACCATTTCTTCAATCATTTCGTCTTCCATGTTATCATCACTGCTTTGCAATAGAGAAACGTCTTCATCTGCGTCAGCATCGTCTTCAGCTTCCTCTTGTAACATGTCATCATCAGACTCCGGATCTTCTACAGCCAACATTTCTAGTTTCTCCTTCTCATCGGCAAACAATTCAGGCTTGAGCTCTCTCAATGGTTTGTGTGGCATTGCAAATCTAAAAATACATGTTGCCAACAGAAAACAATTACGAAATGTCAACACCTCAAATCGGTCCAAATGTCTTCATCATTTTGTCCTTCAATTGAGAACGCGAAAAGTTTGACGCTGGACGAAAACCTGATTTCCTGTCTTGGAGTTTCAGGCCAAGAGAGACGTCATGTGAGGACCCTGTTCTTTTTTATTCTAAACGTGTTGCGCAAATTTGAAAAACAAATATGACACAAAAATGACTTTTTCTTGGTCTGGACCACACCATTTTGCATAGTTCTGCAGACGTACCTGAGTCTTTGTGGAATTTGTTCAGGATGTTTGGTCCCATCTATGTAAGTGTGAGCCTGTAGATATGTTTTGACGTCTCTTCTGAGTCCCTTCATTGGTAACTTGTCTTTCAAGATCAAAATTATGAAATTCTTCCTTCCATTGACAGCTTCACAATCAGCCATCATGAATTCTTCCATTCCCCATTTGGATTTTAGGAAATTTCTGCCAAAAATACAGCAACAATGAAAAGAAAATAGTGACAGGAAAACATACAAATATCCAGGCATGCTGGTGGCGCTTGAAAATAAATAAGAGCAAGGGTCCACAGAACGAGAGTGACATTGAGACACACTTGGACATCACAAAAATAACCCTTCTGCTTTTTTCCAATCCATCAGTGATATTTGCTCTGATGGTTCTTCCTGCTATGAAATCTCTTTGGTGTATGTAGAGTCTGAAGCCATGATCCACCTCCATATCAAAGTATCTATTCCCCTTTGCTTTCTTTTTCCAAAACACTTCAACAAGCCACGGCACATCTTCCTTGCTGAAAAACATTATATTTTTCAACAAAGGTGCTAAAACAGAACAAATATCAAAGAATCATGGTGAAATGTAATTTTCATACCAAAAGCAGAGGAAAGCATCATATTCCATGTTGGTGACATCCTCATTCTTGTCATCCTTTGGAACAGTATTCAGCCTCAAATAATAGTACATATAGAATTTCACTTCCCTGGGGTTCTTTAGAACAATCACTGTGATACAAAACACAAGGACAAAGAAAGCACCTGCCACAGAAACCCCAGCTGTCTGGCCTGCAGTCAACTTGTGTGGATAACACCCTTGTTTTATAACTGTCAAAAGATGAATTGGAAGACCTCTGAACCTTCCATTGCTGCACTTGACTTCATCAAAGTCTTTAACAATTAGTTTTCTGGTAATGTTGTGGACTGTATTCAACCATGGTATCATCCAAATCATCTCAGATTCACATTTTATTGGGTTTCCACCAAGCCAGATTTCCTCAACTTGTTTCAGGTATTGTATTTGATTTGAAACTCTTTCAATCAAATTGTTGCTCATATTAATTTTTCTCAAAGACTGTATTGGTTTCATTGCTGCAATGGCATTTTGTGAGATATACTTCACTTTTGTGTTCATCAACAAAATGGTGTTGGTCAGTTGAGGTGCAGTTGGAAGTTTTGTCAAACTTGGATTGCTGCAGGTGAAAATGTTTTCATCACTTTGGATATCGTAATGACAGAAACAACCTCCACAGTCATGTTGTGCACCTGAAAAGGAGAGGGGAACCATACTCAACAACACTTAGAGTCAGCTGCATGGAAACAAACACAACCGATTTCAAATTTGCCGACTTTCACATATATAAACTCACGTGAGCAAAAAATGATGCTCACCTGAGGCATAAAGACTGTTGGCGTATTTCGGAGAAGCTTGCACCCTCTCAGAAGAAGATTCTGTGAACGGAACCGGGCTTATGTTCACCATTTTTCCCGGTAAACATGCCCAGAACAACCCCATTCTTTTCAGTTTGTCTATGAAGTCTGTGGCACCAGAAATTGCTTGCTTGGTTCCATATTTTATGGTTGAATTCCAAGTGACGAATACAGACACGCTGAATTCAAATGAGGAATGCAAACTGATCGTCTCCGGAGAACCAGAAACAAAGACAGCAGAGTTGTAAAGCCGAAGGCTTTCCTTGCTTTGTGGACAAGGACATTCAATACGCTCTACACGAGAGACAAAAGTGGGTTCTATTCTCAGAACAGAACTGGCGACCACCAGACTGTAGAAATATTGACCGGTCAGTAAAGCGAGGCAGTGGTCTGGATCATGCTCATCACACAATGTGTTGTTGATTGTGATGTGGCTGGAACCAAGAGACTCGTGACGCAAACCACTCTCAAACTCATACCACTGATTGAAATCAGACAACTGACTGAAGTAGGAAATCAGTGATTTGCTTCCGAAAGAGAGAGCCACGTTGGTAAATTGGCAATTGTCAATTGTTCCATTTGATTTCATGATCATCATCACACTTGTTTTGTAAAAAGTATCTTTCACACTTGACATGTTTGTGTCTGAAATTTTGAAATTGGATCCTTTCAGAACCATCAAACCATATGGAAATGATGGATAAGATGAGACAATCTTGGAGGATGTGATTGACAAAGTTGAATTGTGTGCACGAAGAAAACAGTTTGTGTCGTGGTCGTCGGAGTCTGTCAACAACACCATGTCACTGATGTTGATCAAACTGCCGTGATCACTACACAAGAAAGTTGTGTAGTCTTCTGTCAGATGAGCCACTGCTCGTGGCAGGTTGACCATCTGGATTTCTGACGATCTGTTTGCGAATATCACACACGAACCATCCATTCTGTCGTCGAATGTTGACATCCAGGGAAAAAAAGCACGTTTCTGTCTGTTCTTGGTGTTGGATGTTTGGATGTTTGCAGAGAAGGAGGTATTGTGAAAAAACACTTTGCTGCTTTCGTCGACAACAATTCGATTCCAGAGGTGACAGCCAAAAAAGGCGGCTTCCGACTTCTCCGATATCTTCACAAAGGTTCTGAAACCTCCCAACACATTTGTGTTTTCAACAGTTAAAGTGGCGCCACGTCTTGCTCGAATGACTCCAATGTCATCAGAAAAATAGTAACCAGGGGGAGAGATTGAGCAAAGTATTATCCGTATTTTTCCAGTATTTTGAACGGAAAACAGAAGGCAATCGTTGAGCCTGAATGTGCAGTTCCGAACAAGAGCATTGGCGTTCACCAGCTCAAAAAGAGGCTTCTTCTCGTGAACCTTATGTCTGATAAAAACACTGTTTTCCAAATTGATCCACCGAAAGTCGCTTCCCGAAAGAATGGCCCCTGTGTTTTGCTCGAACACAGAGTTATTCACTGTGTAGTTACAATTTGATGAAGAACACCGATCAATATATATCTCTGTGAAGGTGTTATTGTGAAACATACAGTCTACTAGAACACCCCGTAGACCGATAGTGTTTTGTGTGAAGTTTGATGATTGAAGGAATGTGCTGGGTGATGCCTCCAGTGAATTGTTGAGAAAAATTGAATCAAATATTTCCATTTTGCAGTTGCGACATTCAACTCCCCCAGGATTGTGAGCAATAAAGCTGTTTTTGATGACAACATGTTCAAACAAGTTGATGATGTTTCCCCACGAGTCACAGTCCTCGTGCCCGTAATTGTTATGGCACAAACGAAACATTGGGATGGTGTTATTCTGAAATGTACAGTTCTGGATCACAGTCGTTCCTTTGTCAAGGTCGGACGTCTGAGACGCTGACATTTTGATCATAACACAGTCAGTCGCGTGGTTTTCTTCAAACGTTGAATCATTCAAAATGAGTTCGTTGTTTCCTTCCATTCGTAACATTCCTGCAAAATTGCTAACAAATGTGCAACTGCGTATGTGGACTGAAGACCCATTTCTGCACGAAAGGGCAGGGATACGTGGGTATGAGTGTTCCATGCTGTTTTCCCGCAGGATTGAATTTGCAAGTGTCATGTTTGAGTGCGATCCCACCGAAACACTCCCATTGTTTTTTGACAAAAGACTGTTCTCCACCAATACTGATGTAAAATTTCCAGCCAACATAACATCAAAGTTTTGTGAAATTGTTGAGTTTCTGACAAGTATGGTCCCGTTTTCTTTTGTTCTGATTACATGCTGACTGTTGTTCACAAAATTGCTTCCTCTGATGTCGAGGACCATGAAATGGCCACCAACAATGACGTCTTCATTGAAAGGATAATCTGTGGAAGTGTGGTTCACGAAGAACGAATTTTGTATGGTCAGTTTCACGTAGTTTGCACACTGAATAAGTCCTGTGGTATTTCTGACAGGTGGCTTGGGAAAATGATTCCCAGAAAATTGGCAAGTGTCAAACTTAGCAATGGACTTGTTGTCGCAGTTTATCAATGGTGCAAGATTCTGATCAAACCTTGTGTTTGCAATTGACAGTTGACTCCCTTCACTGAGATACAAACATGATGCTCGACTAGCACTGTTAAGGGAAAAGTTGCTCTCTTCAACTTGAACATGACTGTTCGATGATAATTGTATTGCTGATCCAGAGCTGAAATTACCATTCTTTATGAAATCAACATGTTTCAAAAACAATGAGCTTTTGTGCATGTTGATAAGTCCATTTGAAGAAAATATTCCGTGAAAAGATGTGTTCGTCATCACAGCGTGACTGTGAGACGCTGTCAATATTTCAGCAGCTTGAGAAGACTCATTTCCTATAAAATTGGTTTGCAGAATAATGATACTAGAGTTTGAGATATTTATCAGTTTTTCATTCATCCTTTTGAGAAAAAAATAACTTTGCTTTATCTCCACATTGTACTGGTGAGAAATGTGCAAAGTAACAAAGCTGCTGTTGAACACATGCACAGACATGTTGGGAAAGTGTGCTGTTTTCCTTCCTATATTTAATTTAAACAGGTGTGAATGGGATATGTTGATGTTGGTGTCCACAAAATTCCACCAAGTATTAACAGGTTTCTCCAGACATTTTACTGTGATAGTTGGAGCTCTATTATTCACCATTTGAGAAACAGAGCCTATTTTTATCAGACAGCTCGCCAACCAATCGTGATGGAGCTACAAAGACAGGATTATCATGTTTCTGTTCCACACAACCCACCATCTCAATGAGCCAACAAATAAAATGCGAACAATTTGAAGCCCTGGCGCTCAGATAATCTGTGGTTTTTCGTCTTCAACGGAAAACTATGTCATAAGAACAACTCACGAATAAGTCGTCGTCTAGGAGCAAGTCGGTGTCTGTTTCGAGATTCAGCTTGCAACTTCTTGACGGCTGTCTTGTATAGAATTCTCCCAGCAGGACGGAAAGCGTGCGGCAGGCTTGCGACCGATTCCTACCACAACCTGCCTTATCCTGACCACTCCGAGAGATGAACCAGGAACCTCCATCTTCAACAACAAACACTGTGCTTTCAATATCGTGTCTTCTTTTGACTGGACCTCAGGACGGTCAGTTTGAGATTACCCATTACTTTTTGAATCAAACGGATTGACAAATAAACTGAGATCATTCCTGTGCCGAAGTGACACACTGGTCTATCATTAATGTTTCCCGAAGGATGAATCAAGCGATTTCATAGATTTGTAGTGCAGAAATCTACATTTGAAAAACTTGAAGATAATCACCTTGATTAGAGGATAGATAAACCTCGTTGATGGACTTCGGCTCCACCACCAATATCACTCCAAGCAATAATCCGATTGTTAATCCACGCATCAGCCCCACAACATTCCTCAAATCCCCTTGATATAAATTTGTTGAATCTTGCTCCATTCAGACCTTTCACCTGACTGTGTTGAGTTGTTGCCAGTGCGAAGCAAAAAAAGATGCTCATTTGGCAGTTGTGCACTGTTCAAACACACCGCGCGTGATTCAGGTGTAGCGGGAAGTGCTCAGAAACAACAAAAATAGCTCCATGGAGCTCCCGGTGATTTAACACTAGCGGCGCCCATAGCTCCGATAGGAGCTCAGCGGCACTTGTAATGGGAGCGGCACCGCTGATTAATTAGTTGTGGTCATTTAGTGGCACCCCACTCAGAGATGCTCTGTACACTTGGAACTCGAGCGCGCAAGATCCTATGGGAGCATCACTTTCATTGGAACTGATTACGCGCACTTGGGTTTGATTGACAGC
>JAAUXT010004471.1_pt1 | contig 49185 bp, 43 predicted proteins | sample 7278171 | NCBI WGS metagenome assembly JAAUXT01 (sample SAMN14350112, study PRJNA611818) | marine sediment metagenome | isolation source: surface marine sediment (1.8m) | place: French Polynesia: Moorea | collected 2018-08
GATTCAATGAACCGAGCATAATCCCGGGATTTTCAATGGTGAAACTGGTGTTTGCTGCAATCGGTTCATTATTAAATGTTGGCGTTAATAAGATCGGGTTAAAGTTGATGTTTAAAAAATCAGCTAGATATTGCATGACACGCTCTGTATGGCCGATTAAATCTTCGAAACGAATGATAGCCACCAAGGGTCCATAAAGCGCTTTATTTTGAACCATTGCCTGCGCATTTTGGATCCACTGAGCCGATGCTTTTTCGATATCTTCATATTTCCCTTTTTTATCGTTGTGCCGATGCGCCGATGGGAACCAGTTTTTGGGGTCTCTGATGATTGAGACCAGACGGCCATCCGGATAATCTGCAAAAAAGGATTCAATGCTTTCGGGCACCATTGCCAGTCTGGGCGTAAATCCTGTGATATATTTTTTGGTCCCATAAGCGTTTTGGTAATTGAGCCAGGCACCGAAATAAGAGGTCATATAAGCGTTGAGGATCTCACGCTGGCTTATGGATCCGATGGAATCCAGGTATTGTAAAAATAGCATTCTTTGCAAAGAGGGCGGAAACATGAATGCAAATGTCTTTTCAGACTTATGCCCTTTTTTATAGCCTTCATTAAAGTGTTTTATCACATTGTCTTCAAAAAGCAGGTGGAACCATTGCATCGGGCGGTCATTGAGATTGATCGGCGGCCAGATGTACTTTTTGGGATGCCCAATCATTAACTCGTCCGGATGGGCATATATTTCCGGGTGACCATCAAAAAGCTGGCTGAGAAGCGATCCACCGGAGCGCTGGATCTGAGAGATAAGTGCGATGGGCGCCGTTATCGGTATCATATTGTCCAGACATACCTGATATAGCTGTTTTAAATGGGATCGGCTTTCACGCAGCGCGCCATGGCGCGTCTTCCTGTGAGACATCTTTTTTTTGTATTTTTTTAAAACCATAATAACATCATCTTTTAGCCATGAACTTTTGACAGAATTTTTTTTATCTCGCCGGGTTTATGCAATCTTAGGACGTCACGCCCGAATCCTTTGCAAAGCCTTGCCCAGTCATAGGCTGTCGCATACCCGAATTTTGAGGCATACGATTTCGTGATGTAGTTGACCAGATGAGCTTGATCGGCATCCAGCGAATCCCGCCATTTATCTGGATCGTTTTCCCGGATGCTCTGTAATACTAAATTATTATTTTTCCAGAATTCATGGTCTGATACAATCTCGTTGGGGGCAATGACATTTTCAAGTAATTGACGATCGTACGGAATATTTAAAAATTCACAAATTTTAATTAAAGAGGACTTATTATCAGCCGTTAGATCTTCATATCGAACGACGATGACGTTATCCTTGCTTTCTATTTTCAGGATCGCCGCGGAGATTTTATTGTATAGCAGCGCTAAGCGAATGAGCGACTTTTTTCGTTTTGGATGTTTCCTTAAGCGCGAACTGACGATATTTTTGGGCTCGCGGATCATGCAAATGAATTTGGCGCTCGGGTAATAGCTGCATATTTTCGAATAGAAAAATATATGCCTAGGCGTTTTTTCCAGAAAGGTATTTTTTTTATCCGGGTTGAACTGCCCAATCACGTATTCAAATACTTCTTTCTGGGAGTTTAAGTGCCGGAAAGCGTCTTCAGCCACCTCTATTCTAGCTTTGCGGTATAATATCCGACGAATGGTTTGGCAATCCTTCTGACTCAAGTCGTTTTCGCGAAGCCCATAAGTCGCCCTTGAAAAAAAATGGGTTTCAGGCATGGGAAAATAGTTGCCCGTATTGCTCAAAATCCCCTGAAGCAGGGTCGTTCCCGATCGGGGCATTCCCACGATGAAAACTGGGTCCGTATACGTCGGATCTATGGTATGTTGCGGCATCTGGTAATGATCTTATATCTCAAATTGATAAGGCGCGCTGGGGCGATCTCATTCCCTCGGGTGTCCATTAAGCCTGGCCAATCTTTAAAATAACTTTTAAATGCTGCTGTGATTTTGCCAGCTCCCATGCGGTCTTGAACTCGGATAACGGCAGCACTTTATCAGTAAAAGCGCTAGTTGCAATCTGCGGTAAAAGGTCGATGGCCATTTTAAAATGCCTGGCAGCGCTGCCCACCGAACCGACCAGCATTTTGTCATAGGCGACGATACCTTCAAACGTATACTCCTGACGGGCATAGGGCAAGCCCAGCAGGAGAATTCGAGCACCGGCCGGGCTTTGGTTTAAAATAGCATCCAACGCCTGTGGGTTACCGGTGACTTCTAATAAATTCTCAAATGCCTGTAGCTCTGACAAATCTTGTGATACGTGAATATCGGAATCGTTAAAATAATTGAGCCGGGTGCGATTGCGATCAAATACCGTTACATCATGTCCCCAGTGCGCAAGCACTCTGGCGCACAGGTGGCCCAGGGCGCCGGCGCCCACCACGGCACATTTTTTGGGCGACTTTTTGACTTTCCAGGTCCGTCGAAACCGTTTGAGACCTTTTAGGGCCACGGCCAGCGGTTCGCACAGACAGGCGGTTTTTAGGTCGAATTCCGCCGGAATCATATGGGCAAACCGCCCAGGAACGATAACATACTCGGCATAGCCGCCGTTGCGGCCGATAACGCCCAGTTCGGTCCGGTTTTGGCAGGCAATCCAATTTTCCGCCAGACACGCCGGGCAGGTGCCACAACTCTGAATACACTCCACAACCACCGCATCGCCAACTTTTACATGGGTGATATTGGATCCCACACTTACCACATGGCCACTGAATTCGTGTCCCGGAACTATGGGATATTTGGCCAGACCATTTTTGTAATATCCCAAGTGGCCTTCATAAATTTCGATGTCGGTGGCGCATACGCCTTCATAGGCTACTCGGATCAAAATTTCTCCCGGTTTAGGATTCGAAATTGAAATGTCATCAACGGATGCTCGCTTCGGTCCGTGGATGACGACCGCCTGACATGTTCGGTCAAAAAACATATCTCTCCTGACATTCTGGTTTTCAATAATAGAGCGGCTCAACAACCCTTTGATGGTGCCGATACTTTTGTTGGTCCGAAAGAAAAGGGTTTCCCGCGCAAGCTTGATCTTGTTGTTTAAGCCGACAGCGTTTTGATCTGATGAAGAAAAAATGTAACCCAGGTCAAAAAAAAGACGCGTGCTCTCCAAACAAGGGGTTGCCAATGCGTGCCAGATATTTTGGATCCCAATCCAGCGTGCGGCTGCCGCTTCCCGGAAATATCGTCGTCTGATCTGGCGCCAGTTTTCCTCATGGATGTGGTAAAGGGATGCTTCGGGTTCATACACGACCCGATAGTCTTTTTCCATCCAATATTTGGCCCACTCAATATCCTCAAGGCCCAACAGGTTTTCATTAAACTGTCGCTCCCGCCAGAGGTCCTTACGAATGGCTGAATTGGCGTTGTTGGCAAAAAACCGCGGCGGGCGCAATACTTTTCGTTGCGGACCGAAAGTGCGCCGCATGTCTTGAATTTCGCCGAATTTAGAGCTGGATCCGCCCACCTGTCGCCCATACACCATAGCTGTTTTCTGATCACGCAGCGGTGCGATCAGTTTGCTGACCCAATGTTCATCAACCGGCAGCGTGTGAGCAGACGCAATGGCAATATATTGGCCGCAGGCCACTTCAATCCCGATGTTCAAGGAGTGGCCAAAGGTAAAATCATGGCTTTCAATGGGCAGCAGCATATCGGCCTTTTGGGCGGCAATTTCACGCGTCCGATCCCAGGAACCGGAATCGACAATGATGGTCTCAAAATCCTGTTGGGTTTGCAGGCGCAGCGCTTCCAGTAAATCCGGCAAATATTTTTCTTCATTAAACGTCCGGATGACAATCGATATTTCAGGGTCACGCATTCTATGCTCCTGCTGCTTTCAAGCCTTTAAGCAGGTTTTTAACCGTGTTCTCGTGGACGCGCTGCCATGCCTCCGGGCTGCTATTGGCATTGTGAGGCGCCAGAAGGCAGTTTTGCATGCTGCGCAATGGGCTATCGGGCGGCAACGGTTCGTCCTCAAAAACGTCCAGGGCGGCGCCGGCAATCTGGCCTGCTTGCAGGGCCTGAACCAGAGCGGGTTCTTCCACGACGGGTCCCCGGGACGCATTGACGAGATAGGCACCAGGCCTCATTAACTCCAGACGCTGTTTACTGATCAGGTGATAGGAAGTTGGATTTAAATCCGGATTGAGGCTGACAAAATCGGCATGGTTGAGCAGCTCTTCCAGCGAAACCATTTCAATTCCCGTCTCTGACAGAAAGTCATCCGGCGGTTGTACGGGGTCATTTCCCATCACCCGCATCCCGAAAGCAATTGCACGGCGCACCACGGCTTTGCCGCAGTCGCCAACCCCGATTACACCCAGGACGCATTCGCGCAGGGATACCAGAGAAGGCTTTTCCCAATTTCCTTGGCGGATATCTCTATCCATCCATGGCAGTTTGCGGGCAAATGTCAAGATATATCCTAATACGGTGTCCGCCACGGGCTCTGAGAAGGCATTCGGTGTTCGATATACCGGAATGCCGCGACGCCGCGCTTCTTCCGAATCGATAGAGTCAATGCCGGTCCCCCATTTGGAAATGACCTTCAGGCGGTTGGCCGCTTCCAGCACGCGCCGGGTGATGCGATCATCACCACAGATGATACCGTCAATGTCTGCAATAGTTTCAAGCAATTCGGCTTCACTTAAGCGCTCGTTCACATCGGCGGCAATCAATTCAATCTCCTCCGCAGCCAGTCGTTGGCGCCAATCTTCAATGACCGGGATAAAATACGGTGCAGAAACCAAAACTCGCCATTTCACTTTTTTATTGAACCTCCATCAATGCGAATTGAGTTAAAACTTAATTCGCAGTTATTGGTTATTCGTTACAAGCCAGAAAAGCTTGATCATCGAAAGTATGTTTGAGATGTCGATATGCTATTTTGCTTTAGCTGATATTCACTCTATTAACGAATAACAAATCACAAGCCGCTTTTAATCGAATGTGATCAATCAATTGAAGATAGATATTTGTGCGTTAACGGATCTGTGCGCAACAAGCCTTCGACCAATTCCAGATCTGCCGGGTTATCCACCGCATGGGTGGCAAATGCGGTTTCAACCATTTTAACCCGATGGCCATGTTCAATGAAGCGCATCATATCAATGGATTCAGCCACTTCCAACGGTGTCGGATCGAGCCGAGTAAATTCCTGTAAGGCCGCCGCCGTAAATGGAATCACACAAACCTGTTTATAGGACGGTATGTGGTTAAAATCCTGCAGATGCTGCGTCGGTATCGGTTCACGGGACATATACAGGGCGTACCCCTGGTTGTCCATGACCACTTTGATGGTGTTGCGATCCTCAAATTCTGTTTGACTTTTAATTTTAGCCGTTAGATTCACGCAAGCTAGTGGTTCATGAACGTGCAAAAAAGGTGCAAGCGATTCTGCGATCATCTCAGGATACGTCATGGGCTCGTCGCCTTGAATCATTACCACCACATCTGCATCCATATCCGCAGCAGCCTCTGCAACGCGATCACTGGCCCGTTCATGGGTGGGGGAGGTCATCAGCGCGCGGCCGCCAAAAGCCTCAACGGCATCAAATATGTCTGTGTCGCAGGTGGCCACATATACTTCTTCGAGTGCATCGCATAAAATGGTCCTGCGGTAAACATGTTCAATCATGGGACGTCCGAGAAGGGTTGCCAGCGGTTTTCCCGGAAATCGTGTTGATCCCATTCTGGCCGGTATGATGGCAACGATTTTCATAGCCAATTTCCGCTTTTTCTAATGAAGGTTAAAATATTTTCTTAACAACTAAAAGGTTGCGCGTATTTCTGTTGTTTATTTTTCAATTAAGACCGCTCTGGCCGGTGCGCCCTCACTGCCGGCCAATTTAAGCGGAAGGCATATGAGGTCGTATCTCCCGGATCTGACCTGACGCAGATCAAGCCCCTCTAATATAATGATACCGGCATCCAATAAGGTTCGGTGTGTCTGCGGTTCAACATCGTCATACAGCTGAATGGATAAATAATCGATGCCAACAAGCCGGATACCCTGGTCGACCATCCAGTCTGCCGACGCAGCGCTTAATGCCACAAATTCCGGATTGAATTTATGGTCCGGATGGTCCCATAAGCGCGAATTCTTTGTTTTGAGGAGCAATCGTTGGGTACTGGGGGGCAGTTCCTGGGCGTCCAACTGCTCCGGTGTAATCACATCGATCTCCGGCAGTTCAACGACCACAGCCGGCCCCATCAGCACATCCAGCGGCAATTGTTCAACGCTGGCCCCGTTTTCCACAAAGTGAAGCGGAGCGTCGACATGCGTACCAGAGTGCACGCTGCAGACCAGCCGAGTGTCATTGCTGGTATCTCCTCTTGACAATGCATGATAGCGTTCCAAGACAATCTGACGATCGCCGGGCCACACTGGCAAATGGGGACTGAGGGGTACCGAAATATCAATAATTTTCATTCGACCTGATGCTCACAGTTTAAGATAAACTGCTGATAATCCTCTAAAACAGCTCTTTTTTTCTGGCCGCCGTATATGATTTCAGAAAGAAATTTTTGTACATTCTCATCTGAATAAGGCACCATTTTTTTGTCGGCCTGCAATGTTCGTAGCGCTTTTTCAAGTTCAGTTTCATCATTAATCTGCCAGCAGGCGCCCATCTCCTCGTACAGGGTCTTATTGCCGTGCAGGTATTTTAAGTACAGAACCGGTTTGTCCTGCACAAGGGCCTCGATCAGAATGCTGGAGGCTATCACCAGCGTAATATCCGCCCATTCACACAGCTCCACAGACGAGATATCGGCGACATTTTGCAGTGGGAGATTTTCGTAAAATCCGGCTTCTTTGCCGGTACGGGTATGCGGTTTGACCACCACTTCGATATCATCCAGTTGCGCCAGCAATTGAAATGTTTTCAGCATCCGTTGCACATCGATGCGGAAGGCAAAGCGGGTGGTCATAAAAACGACTTTTAGTCTGGCAGACCGTTGATGGCCATTTTTGAGCATTCTGGGCAGAATCTGCCTGTTTTGCGCCATCCATTCGTCACAATAGCGTGTGCTGCCAAGGGTAAAGATCTTGTTTTCCTGAACACCGGAATCCACGAGGTATTGTTTGCGCTGCGGGTTCTGGATAATAATATAGTCAAAGGCATTATATTTGGCATATCCGCGTTCCTTGGTGGCGCCTTGCTTATACAGGTCATTGCGATAGATAAAAACGCCGTGTGGCAGTGCAATGACGGGGATGGATGTTGCCTGTGCCGCCTCAAGCAAAGTGCCAACCACATATTGGCGCGGTCTGACGTGATCAAAACAAAGTACCTTGGCACGGGTGTGCTTTAAAAAACGCTGCGCCCATGCGTTTTGGTAAAAAGATGATTTTAATATGAGGTAGCTTAATTTCCCCATCTCGCGCGCACATTTGCCCAGTGTGTTGCGGATGACAACCGGCCCGCTGTGCTGATGCCGGGTGATTCTTTTTTGCAGCCGGTAACTGCCGATCATAAACGTGTGGATGAGCCGTTGGACATATCCCCATTGATCTTTAAGGGCCTCATAAAGATAGCCAACCGGAATGCCGTTGGTGCGCAAAAAGGCCAGGCGATAATCACTATGAATATCATATTCCGGATCAATACAATAGACAGACACCGCATAACCGTCCTGATGCATTTTCCATGCAATCGGCGTTATATGATCAATGTCATTAAAGGCTCTGATAAAGAATAGGTACATGCTAAATATTTTGTCATCTGTTTGATGACAACAAGGCGCGGTAGCTCTAAAATGGATTTGACCAAATTTGGCAAATGGCCTGAACTGCCTGATTTTAGCGGCCAATCTAACGTTATGGCCTCATTTTGTCAAGTATGGGGCCACCTCTTGTAGGTCAAGAAAAATCAGTCGGATGTTCGGTTGAGTTCAACCCTGTTTAATTTTAGCTCGGCTTTGCCCATTGAGGGAATGATGCCGCTAATCTGGAGAGGAAGACCGCTGGTGGGTTCGATGAAGACGACGATGTCCCTGTGCAAGCCCAGAAAGGAAAAATTTTCGGCCTCCCCACGCTCTTCAAGCAGAGAAGTGCCCGATATGGCAAATTTGAGGGCTTTGACGGTGCCTTCTATTCGTTGTTCGCCGCTAGGTCCTTTTTCAGAATACTTTACCTTAATGGGCTGCAGGCCTTGATTGCGTATCTGAACTCGGTGTAGCTGCCTTTTGCCAAACGCACAAAAGGTAAACGGTGCGCTGTCATTTGCCACGGCCATCGAGTTGAGAATATAGATTAGGACAGAGCGCTCTGAAATTAATGAACATCTTTGCTTTTTGGGGTTATACGCATAAAAGCTGTCTTTGGTATCTGTCCATTGTTCGGGCGCCAGCCGGGCTTGATTTTTATTTTGGGGCTCAATCCGATGCCGATAAACCCCCTGTTCGGTAAACCGGTATGCTTTTTTAAAATCATCTTCGCCGCGCCGCATTCGGATACGGCCCAGCGCTGATGCGTCCAAAGGATCGAACCAGATCTGGTTTTCGATGTTGACTGCGGAACGAAATCTGGGATCGATGGTCGTATGGATGGTCAGTTGGGCCACTTTGGGGGACTGTGGATGAATGGGGTCGCCATGCGGCGGATTCAGCAGCACAGCCTTAAGCTCGGAAGCTGCAACAGTACGCAAACGGATATCACTTGACACCTCAACCCAGAATTTTTTGGCGCGAAACGACAAATCCGTCCAAAAAATCTTCTGGTCATCCAATTTGAGATCCGATTTGGGCTGTGCATGCGCATGACTGCCAGGGGCCAAAAGGCCGCCCATTACGAGACAAAAAACGATCAGGGTGTATCGTCGGTTAAAGCGCATCCGAGTTACTCCTTTTACGACTGGAATCGATCGGTCCTGACGACACCCCCCCCATTTTGGTTCGGGCGCACAGGGTGTCAGAAAAATAGACGTTTGATAGGCAATTGTCGTTGACAGAATAACCCATTTATTTGGCTAACCATGAGCATTGACGAGCTGGGTCAAGCCCAGTTTGTCAAGGGTGCTTTGCTGCGGTTGCCCACTGTCCGGATCCCAGCCCATGGCCTGGCGGTATTCCCGGGCCAGGTTGTCGACGTCGATGGTCACACCGGCCACCGGGCCTTCTTTCTGGGGCGGCAACCCGGCCATTCTGTCGGGTAATTTGATATCAGCAGGCATAATGCCTTCCCGCAGATTAAAGCATTGGCGCAGTGTCTGGATACGGGCACCGGTGGTCAGGACTTCATCCACATTCAGATTCCAGCCGGTGACGGCGTTGAAAAATTCAACCAATGGGTAGTTACCAAAAAACATCATCGGCATGATACACACGCCGGCGCTGGAGCCTACCTGAAGATAACGCGAGGCGGTGGCGCTTAAGGGACCTTTGCCGCTGTAGCTGTACTGATCGTATTGACCGATCTGCAACTCAGGGTAGGGCGCCCATTGTCCGGGACCGGCGTCGATGCGGGCCATGGGTGCTGCGGTATGACGGCCCGGGGTGGGATCACACACAAAACCGGTGCCGCGGCTGGGAAGATATAGGGCGTTATGCAAACCCGGTTCCTGACCTCCCACGTGCATGGCAAATGGGTCCGCTTTCTTGCCCAATTTCTCGGCTGCGATTTTAACGCCATCGGCCAAAATGTCACCAAATCCTTCACGGGCGATCATTTTGGCGGTCATCTCGATCATGGCTTCGGCATTGCCCCAGGTAAGCGCAATACCGTCCGTATCTGTGGTGCTAATAATCTCGTTTTCGAAGCATTCCATGGCAAAAGCCAGCGCGGTTCCTGTGGAAATCGTGTCCAGCCCGCTGCGGTTGCACATGTCGTTGAGTTTAATGATTGATTCAAAGTCATCGCACATGCACATGGTGCCAAAAGCGCCGATGGTTTCATACTCGGGTTTATGGGTTTCACCCACCGGGTACTTGCCTTTATCGACGTTGAAAATGCCGCCGCAGGCAATCGGGCAGTTGGCACAGCTATATTTGCGGTTCTGATAGGCGATAATGGCATCTGCATCTGCGATTTTTTCCAGATTCGGAAAGGACTGCTCGCCGGTATGTTGCCAATTTTTGACCGGGGTTACACCCGAGGCGACACCGCCACCCGTAATCCCGCAGGTGCCATGGTCCATCAGTGTTTGTGCAAATCCTCCCATTTCCTTCATTTCTTTGATGAAGGTTTTGCGCAATGCCGCCAGTGCGTCTTTGTCGGCGATGCGGGCTTTGCCGCTGCCGCGCACGGCAATGGCTTTGAGCTTTTTGGACCCCATGACCGCACCCACCCCGGAACGCGCAGCAATGCGTCCGGCGTCATTGACAATTCCGCTAATCAATGAAAGCTTTTCAGAAGCCGGGCCGATGGCGGCAATGCGTATCTTTTTATCACCGGCTTCCTTGCGAATGGCGTCTTCAGTGTCAACGGTATCTTGGCCCCAAAGATGAGCCGCATCTTTGATCTCAATGCGGTCATTGTTGACGGCTAAGTATTTGGGACCGCTTGCCTGACCGTTGACAAAAATGGCATCCCAGCCGGCGGCCTTCAACTCCGCTCCGAAATAGCCGCCGGAATTGGCATCGCCCCAGCCCCCGGTCAACGGCGATTTGCAAACAGCCATATAGCGCCCCCCAGTGGGTACTTTCGTACCCGTCAATGGGCCGGTGGTAAAGCCCAAATGGCTTTCAGGGCCCAATGGATCGATGCCTTTTTTCTGACGCTCAAACAAGATCCGGGCACCCAAGCCTTGTCCACCGATATAATTTCTGGCCAATTGTTCGTCTAGCTCGACAACCTCAATTTTGTCTGTGGTTAAATCGATAAAGCCTATTTTGCCTGCATATCCACCAGCCATTAATTGCCTCCTTTAAGGGTTTTAGTTTTGGTGTATGCTTTATAACCTTAAATGCTAGGACAGTCAAAATGTTTCCTTGCCAGATTCTGCAGGGTGATCCCACCTAATTTATATGTGGCCATTTTAATGTCTTGAGAACCGGAGTAAATGCTGATTAATTGACGGTTGTACGGGGATCACAAACTATCGACAACCAGCCTGCGATTTGAAACGCAGCAGAATGGGTGTCGGTGGGACGACAATACGGTCTTCCGGCCCTTGAACAAGAGGTTGGATAAAGGGACGTAAATTGGGATCCTGTCTTTTCCGGGTTACGCCGAATGGGGGATTTCCTTGGAAAAATAGGCCGGATTTTCACAGATAAAACAGGTTCTGATAGGCGCTTCGGTGGCCACCGATCCGCAGGCATCGCAAACCCAAAACTGCAAACGATCCGTTTCAATGCGGTCGACCATCTTCGAGTAGAAAACCCCCATTGCATTTTTCATATCCACCAGCAGAGAATAGTGTTGTTTGCGGGAATCATAGGCATGCTGCGTAGCCGCCAGGGCATTGATATGACCTTCTTTTTTGATTTTGCGGAGCAGTTTAGGATAGCGTTCTTCGATTTCCTTTAATTCCAATCGAATGGCTGATTTCAGATTTTCTTTGGTGTTTTGGACCGGCAATTGATCTACCGAAACGTGATACTGGACATCGAGATCGAGTAAAATATTGTTAAAATTCCGGGCGGTGATAAATTCACACTCCGCAAATGTGCGAAACAGATGTGCTACTCCTGGAAGCTGGTCTTCAAGAGCTGTTTCGGCAAAAGCGGTATACAACTGGAAGGACTGAATTTCATCTTGATACCCCGCTTTGAGAACCTCGATGGTAATCGGATAATTCGCCATCGTCAAATGCGGTGACGAAAATTGCGAATTGGATGGTGTCTTTAGAAGGCGCCCGCATGATTCTCTCTGCTGGGCCTCATCGGCGCGAACGGTGTGAGGTGCCAGCGCTGTTACCAGTAGACCAGCTGAAATCATAAAAAATTTTCTTCTTGAAACCATTTGACTCCCCCCTTTGGGTGGATGGTGTGATCTCAAAGGGACATTTTATCCATTGACATATGTAAAAAAGCAATTACGTTGCCACTTCTTGCACCACATGCGGTTGATTACATTAAGTCTCTGAAATTATAACTTTAATTTTTTTAAATGCGTCAATCGGTGTTACCATATGGCAACTTTATGGGTGAAATGACAGTATGATGCCGTTATTTAACCCGTCTAATGATATGGGAGTCACTCGACATATTATTTACCATATTGGTAAAATTGGGATCCAAAGCCTTCTGTGCGAATAGAATCGATGCTGTTTTAAGGTATATGCCCCAAGGATTGGGGATATCCCCTAATTGTACCACCCTGTTTGCCGTTGCCGTTTGATAGGGTAATATTAAATATATAAAATAATTACAATAATTTATGATTTTTCTAAAGATGGGATGGCATGGCTTGGCAAATGATTTGCTCCTTTAAGCTATCACGAATTAACAATAGGTTAATTGCTGGTAATTCGAATCCAAAAAATTAGAAGGAACTGACAATGATGCAGAAAACATATACAAAGCTTGTGGGTTTAGGTTTGGTAATGGCATTAACCTTTGGTGTGGGCTTCAAGCTGGGGCAACACCGGGAAGTGATAACCGCATACACCCAAGCCAGCAGTGAGCGACAGGTGGCGCAAAAAGCTTTTGCTGCAAAAGTACCATCCAAACAGGTCGCGACGATTTTATTGATGCCCAAGTCTTACGTACCGTTGCTCGAGAAGTTCAAGCATCGCAAAATTGCCCGGGCGATTAATTTCATACCGGCGCATATCGGATGGGATGACGGACAAATGGTTGCCATCCCCCAAAGGGCGGTTCTTAAAGATACCGATTCCCGCGAAATGCCAGTTGTCAACCTATCCCATCGCACTAAGATGGCAGCCCCCAAGACCACGTCGGACAAATCTAAAATGACCCAGGGGGCGGCCTTTTTGTTTCTTTTAAAAGGTGCGGTAAATAATAAATTTAGATATACAGCCGGTCAATCGACGGTCCAAAAGGCCAGACTATAGGGCACCGCTGTCTGATTCAAGATACGGATTGAACAGTGCTTGACTACAGGCGATTATCAGGGTTGAAATCGGCAATCGAATCCGATACCACAATAAGTCTTCGACGCATTCGAATGAATAAAGATGTTCTCTAAAAAAGGAGGTATGGAATGGATGTTGAGCAATTAATTGCCAAGGGATATGAGCTGTTGACGGTTTTCGGCGTTAAGATTCTAGCGGCGCTGGCGGTGTTCATTATCGGTCGCTGGGTGGTCAAATATCTGAGGAGATTGACGCTCAGAGTCATGGAAAAACGCAACGTCGACCCCACCCTGACCAAATTTTTAACCAACCTGATTTATGTTGCCCTGCTGACATTTGTTATTGTGGCCGCCTTGGGCATGCTGGGAATTCAAACCACTTCTTTCATCGCGGTGCTGGGTGCTGCCGGTCTAGCGATTGGCCTCGCGTTGCAGGGCTCGCTGTCAAACTTTGCAGCCGGGGTGCTGATGATCATCTTTCGGCCGTTTAAGGTGGGCGATCTTATCGAAGGTGCTGGTGTTACCGGTGTGGTCGAAGAAATTCAAATCTTTACCACCCAGCTGGTCACACCGGACAACAAGACCATTATCATTCCGAATGGCCAGATGACAGGCGATACCATTACCAACTTTACTGCCAAAGGCACCCGTCGCGCGGATATGGTGATGGGCATTGGCTACGAAGATGATATCGACAAAGCACGTAATATCATTTTAGATGTGTTGTCGCAGGATGAACGGGTCCTCAAAGAGCCCGCCGTAAAAGTCGCTGTTTCTGAGCTGGCGGATAGCAGTGTTAACTTTACGGTCCGGCCCTGGGTGAAGGCTGGCGATTACTGGGGTGTAATTTTCGATGCCAACGAAACCATTAAGAAGCGCTTTGATGCCGAGGGCATCAGCATTCCCTATCCACAGCAGGATATTCACGTTTATGAGCACAAAGATTAACACTCAGTTGATTTAACCGCATGACTTTTGCCAGTGCGCCGGCCTGTATAAACCCAAGCAGTAAGATCATTCACATCATCCAAGTGGAATGCTGTCGGGATCTGAAGATAAAATGCTTTATATAGGCCGGCGCCTTAATCTATCAAACAAACCGGCTTGCAAAAGGGTTTAGCGGTTCTTCTGAAACCTCTGAAGCCGCCCATCACTGCCAGATCACCTTAAAGGTGACAGCACGATTAAAGGAGCGGTCCTGCCCATCTGTTTCACTTCGTAAAGGTTTTGTGTCGCCGACACCTCTGGCTATAAAATTTTCATTCTTCAGTCCGTTTGAAAGTAATACGGCCAGAACGGTACCAGCGCGTTGCTGACTGACCTGCAGATTGAATTCATCCGTTCCGGTGCTATCCGAATGGCCGGTGATCTTTACTTGATAGCCCCCTTTCAGCGCCTTGGTCATTGCATCCAGTTTTTTCAACTGAATAATCAAGTTGTTGATTTTATTCTGCTGGCCGGGGACGAAGTTTTCGCTTCCATGCAGAAAAAATAAAACCTGCTGCTCAATTTGGTTCTTGATATCGTTTAAACGCTCGGCGTCCACATTGATGAGCTGATCATGCTGAAAATTGGAGATGGCGGGTATGGTGTTGACCTTTTGTTGCGCCTCCAGCAGCCATTGCTGCTTGGCGCTGCCGCGGGCGTGCAGGGTATTTCCTTCCAGCTCAAGATTTACTGTTTGTGGTGGTTGCAGATGGGTATCAATGTCGATCAGTTGGGAAACATCAAATGCGGCTATCCAGGCGACGGCGGAGACCTGTCGGCGGCTGGTTTCGATCCAGTCATGCAGCGCAGCCCCCTTGGCGTACAGGATGCCACCTTTAAAATCCAGGCTGACGGTTGCCGGCGGGTTAAGGGCCGTCTGCAAGCGTTGATGCGCATATTCAGGGTCGAGAGAATAATAGGGCTCCCAGTGAAACTGGACCTGTTTTGGTTGCTGATTTGCAGCATCCATTTCGACTGCGGGATCCGGTGCCAGCGGATCTTTAAGCCCGTAAATATGGTGTCGGCCGTCTTTGTGGATGACATTCGTGATGACGATCCCCGGCCGATCGCGCAACCCGGATAAATACTGTGACCAGCGGCGTTGCCCTTGGTAGCGGGACAGCATCCAGCCCCCCAGCAATATCAGTATAAGGGCGACGACCGCCCACAGCAGATACGATGGTTTTTGTTTATCTTTTTTAAACTGAGCTGATAGACAGTCTTCAAGAATATAGCGTGTTTCTTCAAATGGCGCCGGGTCTCCATCAAACGACACCAATGCTTCACGGTGCCTGAAATGAATTTCCTCCAGGGCATCCCTTAAAAAATTTTGAAGGTCTACCGGTGGATTGCCGCGAATCACAGCCGCTAAAAACGCATGCGGCCCGTGTTCGATCCAAACACTGCGCTCGCCGACGCGCAGTGTTTCAAGAGGTTCATCCGCGGGGCCGCCAAATGAATCCTGGACAAAATCCTTGATGGCGGTCAGCATGCTGGAGACCAGATCCGGGTCGTCGGCGATCACCGTCTTGGTGGCGACTTGATGAAGCACCAGGCCGGTTTCCCGATGGATGAGAAATACCTGTTCGACCTGATAGATCAATGTGTGCAGTAACACCACCTCGGCAAAAGATTTCTGAGTCCTGAGCGCCTCGAGTCGCCATTTGAGTCCATTGATGGATACGCTGTGTTCAAGGATCTGGTTAAAACTCTGCACCATCCCTTGAATGGCGGACGCGATGGCTCTGCGGATGGCCGGGCCCATAACCGGAAAAAGTGCATCGACCAGCGCCTTGCGGTCCCTTTTGATGGAAGATTTGATCGTCTTTTCGGTGATGGGTTCCAAAGCCATTTCAATCTTTTTATCGCGCTGCGAGCGTATAGAAATGGCTTCCGGCAAAACACGGCTGACGTCTTTGGCATGCAAATCGGGTGTGTCCAGGCGTCGTTGCAATTCATCCAGCTGCGCCTGAATGGGCTTAAGCAGAAGTTCACGCAGTTCGTCTAAGGCTTCCTCGGGCGTCTGGGAGCCCTCAGCCGCTTTTCCGCCCTGCTCGTCGCTTGAATCGCTCATGCTTCTAATCATCCGTTGCCGGGTCAAATTTCGCGGCCAATTCATTGGATGTGCGCACAGCCAATTCCATCAGCAGTTCAGATAGGGTTGTGCGTGCCACTTTATCTTCATTGAGCTCATTGTAGGCCCGCTTAAGCGCTTGGGCAGCTTCATCTTGCTTTTGAGAGATCTCATTGGATAAATCTTTGGATGCGTCTAGTAGACGCTGCCTCAGGTCACGGGTGTCTGTGCTCTGTTTTTCTTCCAGCTGTTCAATATTTTTTGATAGCGTTCGCGTTGAATCCTTAAACTCTTTGGATAATTTTTTAGTGGATGCATCGCGCATGGACTGCTCATTTTTGAGGCGATCGCTGAACGCTTCAACCTCTTTTTTGATAAAGGCTTCGATTGAATCCAAGCGTTTATGGATCGTGTCGCGCAATTCTGCATGCTTCTTGTGAAGGTCATCTTCCAAACGGGTGAACCTTTTGTCGTAATCCTGCATTTGGTTGCCAAAAATAATCTCTCTGATTTTGTCAACACTCTGGGCACCGGTAGTTTCCTGGGAGCCTTTCTGAGGACGGTTGCCCGCTGAGGATTCAGCAGAAGATTTATTCTTTGGAGATGATGGGCTGGCTTTTCTCTTGGCCTTTGTCACCGGTCTACTCCTTTCATTTTAAATTAGAAGCCGTCATAAAAAACGACCATCAAACCGTGCTTCGGCGCTTTCGTTATTCTTTAAACGCCTTCTAATCCAGATTAACCTTGTTGCCATCTTGATGCCTGAATTGGTATACGACTTCACTTTTATGCCAAAGATTAAACTTTTTCAAGGAAATTTAACCTGTTGTGAAGTTTAGAATTATCTGCTATTGAAAAAAAATATGCAGGGTAGGTGAAAACACAGTTACAGAGTGTTGCGAGCGCCTGACTGGCTGTCAGCTCCAGGCACGCATTTGCAGCGCACATGCTTTCTGGTTGGTGGCACGAGTCAACGGATTTACTTTCATGTAACGGGTGGTTCAATGGCTTCAGTGAAGAAAAAAATTTGCTTGTTGGGATCATTTGCAGTGGGTAAAACCAGCCTGATCGAACGGTTTGTCTACGACCGCTTCGATGATAAGTATCTAACCACCATTGGTGTTAAAATCAGCCAAAAAGCGCTGCCGCCGATTCAAACACCCAACAGCAACCAGATGATCCAGCATACATTTTTGATCTGGGATATTGCCGGCCTGGAAAAATTTGACAGCGTGGTAACCAACTACTTCCGCGGCGCAACCGGCGCCCTGATTGTTGCCGATTTGACCCGGGCGGAAACCATCGAACACTTCGGCCAGATATACGAGCGGTTTTCCGCCATCAGCCCGGATGCAGCTGTGATCGTTTTGGGGAATAAGCTGGACATCTTTGAAGAAGATAAACGAACATTGTCAGCCCTGAAAGCCAAAGCGGCGGAATACAAAACCGAATTGCTGTTGACCAGTGCCAAGACCGGTGAAGGGGTTGAGCAGGCTTTTATGAACCTGTCAAACAAAATAGGGTGCCGCGCTCATGAGTGATGCCTTAAAACAACTGCTGACCTACAAAAATTTGGGAACTGTTGTCTTTAACGAACAGTTCAATATCATCGAGATAGATACACTGGCAAAAGAATTATTCGTATTGATCGGGCTGCGCTTGAGCAAAGGTCATTTGCTCGATTTTTTCCCTGAATTGATCGGCAGTGAAGAATTTATCAAAACCATCATCCAGCAAAGAAAAAGCGATTTTCGATTGGATTTTGTCAACCGCTCCTTGGAAGGTGAAGATCCGGTCTTCTTTAATTTGCTAATTTTGCCGGACGAGCAAAAGAATCATGGACTTGTTGTAGTTGAAAACGTTACCGAGCAGGCACTCGCCGCCCAGGAGTTAAACCAGGATCGCTATGAACTTTTTCTTTACAAACGCGATCCGGAGTTTCGCAAAAAATTTCTGAGCGAAAGTATTTTGGGCGACTCGGCATCCATTCAAGGCATCCGCGAAACGATTCAAAAACTCAGCAAATTTCCCTCGGCAACGGTTTTGCTGATGGGGGAAACCGGATCCGGCAAAAATCTGGCAGCCCGCGTTCTGCACTATAGCTCGATGTCTGCTGATGCGCCTTTTGTCGAAATTAACTGTGCTGCCTTACCGGAACATCTGATTGAATCAGAGCTTTTTGGCTACGAAAAAGGGGCCTTTACCCATGCGGTCACCGCCAAGCGCGGATTATTGGAGGAGGCCCGGGGCGGTACACTGTTTTTAGATGAAATCGGTGAAATGCCGCTCAACATGCAAGCCAAATTGCTCAATGCGCTGGAAACCAAGCAATTCCGCCGTCTGGGCAGTACCAAATCCATTGAAGCCGACATTCGCATCATTGCAGCAACCAATCGCGATCTAAACAATGAGGTCGAAGCAAAGCGGTTTCGAGAAGACCTCTTTTATCGCTTAAATGTCGTCTCCTTAACCATGCCACCCTTACGTGAACTGGGAGCAGATATCATGATCATCGCCGAATATCTGCTGAAATTATTTAATGTTGAGTTCAAAAGGAACGTCAAAGGCTTTACCCAGGATGCGCGTCAACTTTTACTCAGTTACGCTTGGCCGGGTAATGTCCGCGAACTCAGCAACTGCCTGGAACGGGCCATGATATTTGCCGATCATGATACACTGGATGCTCATGAACTGGTGATCTCTGGAACGCAAGCCCGACAATCGAACCAGCAGGCCCACCAGTGGACCGTTCCGCACGGGGGCATCGTATTGGAAGAGGTGGAACGGCAATTGATTTTGTCGGCCTTGGAGCAGTCGGGCCATAATAAAAGCAAGGCCGCCCGATTGCTGGGTTTGACCCGAGATACCCTGCGCTATCGACTGGACAAATATCAGCTCTCATAATGGGGTTGCGGCAAATACCCCATCACTTTCAGCAATATCCCCCGCTTCAACCCTTTGCCGCTTCTGGCAGCAATCGCATATAAAAAAATATTAATTAATTACAATATGTTATAAAACAGAGCATTTGCGGATCAGAATGGCATGATACTTGTTTATGGTTATGTCCATGTGGAGCTGCTATGAAACTGATTTGCCCAAAATGCGGAAAAGTTCAGGATGTTAACAAAGATGAGATGATGGGCCGGTATATTGTTTGTCGACACTGCCGTTATGCATTTAAATGGGAAAAAAATCTAAAGCGCTCAGATGCGGATAAACCGCATCCCATTTAGCTTTCAATATATGCCTTAAATTTGGCGAGCCCCTCTTCGATCTCAGGTGTATCGATTCCTGAATAAGCCAGACGGATGTATGCGTTTTTCTCACCCTCTAGTGGCCGGCCAAAATGTAAGCGCGAGCAGAACGATACACCCGTTGCGCTCAAAACATCTCTTCGGAATTCCTCATAATCACTAAAGCCTTTTTGCTGCATGGCAGCGGTGACATTTGGAAACAGGTAAAAAGTGGCATTTGGACGGAAGCAATGGATGCCGTCTATGGAATTTAAGATGTCCACTGCGGTATCCCGCCTGTCTTTTAGCGTGTCGAGTATCTGTTGCGCTCCGGTTGGATCGCCGGTGAGCCCTTCAATAGCCCCATACTGAATAAAGTGATTCGGGCAGGATTCGTCATTGACATTTAGTTTGGCAATCACTTCGATAATCTCTTTGGGGCCGATGGTGGCGCCCAGACGCCAGCCGGTCATGGCAAACTTTTTAGAGAAGGTATACAGGATAACGCTGCGTTCAGCCATATCCGGCAAAGATGCAAAAGAGGTACTTTTGCCTTCATAACGGATGTCAAAATAGGCTTCATCGCTTAACACAAAAAGATTATGTTCACGCACCAGCGCGGCCAGCGCTTCCATTTCTGCGATCGAACATTCTGCGCCGGTGGGATTCTGTAAGTCATTGAGAATCAGTAGCTTGGTTTTGGGTGTAATTTTTTGAGCGAGCGCATCGATATCGATTTCAAAGTTATCTTTGCCTTCAAGATAGCTGTAGGGAACAGCGACGCCACCGTTGAACTCGATCTGTGATTCATAGATAGGGTATCCAGGGTTGGGATAGAGGACTTCGTCGCCCGGATTCATAAGGGTCATGATAAATTTGCCGATCGTGGGTTTGCCGCCGGGCTGAATGGCGACATTTTCCATTGTGTAAGAAATCCCGCGCGAAGCACTGACGTCGGCTGCTAGAACTTCGCGCAACTGGGGTATTCCGGCATTGGGGCAGTAGCCGGTCTTGCCCTCTCGCATGGCTTTAATGGCGGCTTCCATTACATTGGCGGGCGTTAAAATATTCATATCGCCCAGGTGAAAAGGATATACCTTGTTGCTTTCAGCTGCAAAGGCAGCCGCTTCGGCCGACACCGCAAAAGCGGTTTCGGTACCCAACCTTTGAATACGTTTAGCGATCTTCATAATCATTTTCCTATCTGAAAAAGGATGTGGATGGCATCCGGTTGAAATGATAGGCGTAACCATAGACCAAAAAGAAAAATTCTTCAACCCGTCAGATTTGCCGTGCCCAATGGACGGCATCCACAAAGAACCGCGGGCCAAAACCGCTGGTATTTTAGGTTGTTGACGGATAAACCGATCGACTGCATAGGCCCGATCTCCAACTCGCAGCGATTATTTTTGATTCAAGTCCCGGATATGTTCGACCGATATTGTCTATAAGCTGTCGAAATTACATTATGATCTAAAATTGCACAGGAAATACGCGATGCTCAATACCCAGCTGTCTCATCAACCGATCTCAGTAATGACCGCGGTCAATTTTGGCCAGCTAAAGATCACCCGAAATATTGCGGAAACATTGGTGGCCTTCTCGGTGGGTTCCGGTATGGCCATATCCATCTATGATCCGGAAGCCAAAGTCGGCGGGTTGCTGAATGTTGTCTTACCCGATTCGTCGATGATGTCACCGTTGAAAGCCCAATTCCAACCGTTTATGTTTGCCGATACCGGTCTGGGCGCCTTTTTGAATGGGCTCAATGATATCGGGGCGCGAACTGAAAATTTAAAGGTGGTGCTGGCCGGTGGGGCACAGATCATGGACCAGACCGACGCATTTAATATCGGAAACAAAAATTTGCAGGCCGTCACCTCTTTCCTAAGGGAACGCAACTTGGCCATTCATTATGCGGATACCGGTGGGCTTTTTCTTAGAACACTGCGTTTGGATATGGGTAATGGAGATAGCCATATTCAAATTTTAGGTCAGACAGAGGTGACCGTATGACCAATATTGATGATATCATCAACGGTATCGACACCCTCAAGCCGATACCGCCAGTGGCGGCCCAGCTGATGACTTTGGCCGAAGATGAGCACAGTTCAATGTCTGACATTGCGGATTTGATTATTCACGATCCTTCGATCACCGCCAGCATATTGAAAATCTGCAACTCAGCCCATTTCGGGTTGTCTCGGCGGATTGACTCCGTGCGGGATGCCATCGTTTTGCTGGGATTGGATGAGGTGGTGGAGTTGGTGTTGCTCAATGCAACGGCGGCAAACTTCAGAGATGAACCTGATGGTTACGGACTCGGCGAAGGAGAGCTCTGGAAACATGCGGTTTTTTCCGCATATGCAGCCAAGGTGCTAGCCGAAATCCATGGATTTGCATCTCAGAGACATCTCATTTTCACAGCAGCGCTTCTGAAGGATATCGGAAAACTGATTATCGGCCGATTTGTGGCCTTTTCCTATGAAAAAATCCACATATTGGTCCATTCAAAAGGATACAGTTTTGATGAAGCTGAAAAAGAAGTCATTGGCATCAATCATGAAGAGCTCGGTGCCCGAGTGGGTCAACAGTGGCGATTTACGGATAACCTTATCTATATTATTCGCCATCACCATATGGCCGATAAAACCGCTAGAGACAACCCGGAAACCGCACTAGTGTATCTGGCGGATGTGATGTGCATGATGATTGGATTTGGCACTGGTGTGGATGGTCTTGCCTACCGTTTTTACAGTGAGGTCTTAGATCGCATGAAACTGGCCGAGAAAGATTTGCAAGACGTGATTTTCGATATTGGACAGCGCCGGCAAAAGCTTGATAAGCTGTTGAGCATGGTATAAGCCAAACCTCAGGTGCCTGCGGATTGGAAAAGCTCATCCAAACTCAATCGATTGACCGCATCGGTTATCAATTCTCCAATAACAAGTTCCGCATCCTTACTGCCGACAACCCGCAAGCGTTCAGCATTGCCGGTGATGGTCTGGCCGTTAACAAAGCGATTGTCTTTAAGAAGATTGGTCTGGTAAGTTATCTGAACCACCCATTTGCGCTTGACCAAATCGAGTTTGAATTCTTTTAAAATGATCTCTATGGTCGTCGGCTGAAGTTGATCTTCTGCAGCCACCTGGATGCCCGCATTTTCAAGTCTTTTCTTAAAGACAGTCTTGATCATTGAGCACAGACTAAACGCTCCCACCAGTTGCTCATTTTTATCGTCGCTGGCAACGATCAGTGCAAAGTTTCCTGAAAAGTCTTTTAGGGCTGCTTTGGCACTTTGGGTCACAATGGCCTGTTCGGTTCTTTGATCTTTGAAAGTTAGAGAAACCTCGGATTGATCAGCGGTCAGGCTTTCTATGGGTAATTGATAATTGACAACCAAATAATTTTTCGAGGTACAAGAACCAAATGCCAGGGATATGAAAATGACAATCGTCAATGTTTTGGTAAGGCAGCCAGTTGACATCATAGATGCTTCTCCTTTGAAAGAAAGCTTGTCGATACGACCCAATCCCCTGATGGCTTAAAATTATCGCCAATAGTCCTGAAACTGTCAAGGCTGAAATGGGTGTCCAAAGCGTTGCAACAGATCAATTTTATACGACATTCGACTATCACAAGCGCACCACGTCGATAACACCCGTATCCAGATCAGCCACCAGCAGTTTATTGCGCAGGATTTCGGATTTGGCGTGAAGTATTTTTACAACTTCAGCACATTCAAGAGCGGCCAGAAAGGTCACCGAATAGGGTACCGTCCCAAGTGCTGCTTCTGCCCCTTTGGACGGCAGGTTGTCTTCTTCTCCATAAATAAGTGTTAAGCCTTGATCGTCAGGGAAAACGGTTGTCACCTGGCCGCACGCTCCGGCGACCGCAGCTGACACAAGTGGCGCTCCGATCTGTTTGCACAGCCGCTCTAAAATAAATCGCGTTTTTAAATTGTCTAGACAATCAACACAGACGTCCGAGCCTTGCAGCAGTTGCGCGCCATTTTCCGCATCCAAAAAACGGGAATGCGTGTTGACATCAAGGGAGGAGTTGATCGCTTTGATGCGCTGGTCCGCGGTCTCAGCCTTTGACTGGGTCATCCGGCCGGGCGTACTTAAAAATTGACGGTTTAAATTACTTTCTTCAAATGAATCTCCGTCGATGACATTCAATTTGCCAATGCCGATACGCGCCAGTATTTCCACCACGGCGCCGCCAAGTCCGCCGAGCCCGACAATACTGACGCTTGCTTTTAACAGCGTGATCTGGTCTTGGGGGCTGAATGTTTTCATATTACGCGCATACCGCTCGGGAATGGCGCCATTTTCAAGGGCGATGATTTCTATTTCGCGGCCACTGATACCCAAGGTTTTTGATAGCTGAGCAATGTGCTTGACGGAGATGCTGTTATAGGAAGTTTGGTCCGGGAATTTTTTAGGCTGGGCGCATTTTAGAATTCTCTTAATGGCATCCGCTTTCAACGTTTATCCTCCTCCAACAGGCGGAAAGATGCCGACCTTTTCACCACCGCTTAATACAGTGGACAGTTCTGCTCTGACACCATCGACGAAAACCAGTTTGATCAGATCTTGTGGTACATCCAGTTGCGATATCAACAGACCAACGGTGATGCCCGATTCTATTGCATAGTTGTCAGCAACGGGTGGCATAAACTTTTTAAGGCTGGCAAATAATTGGAGCTGAATATAGGTTTCTTTGGACATTTAATCTCAGTTGTATTAAAGCGGGTGTCGGAATCAAAATGGGAAAGTTATGAGATCCCGTAAAAGCATTAGCTAAATACTAGAACCAATCCTTTTGAAAGTCAAGTAAACAAAGGCTTCATTGGTGTTGTAATGATCCATACCCTTATCACAATCCTGCCTATTTTTATGATTATTCTGTTAGGCTGGTTGGCACGTGTGTTTGGCTTTATTCGGACGGAATTTATCGAGCCTGCCAATCGATTGGTGTTTTACCTCGCCATACCAGCGATGGTTTTCCGATCCATTTCCAAGGCATCGCTGGACCTTCAAATTGACGGCCAACTTGTGCTGTTGGTGATGTTGTCGATTTGTACGGTGTTTGCGGCGGCCTGGCTTCTGGCAATTGTGGTGAAGCTGCCGCAAGGTCACCGGGGGACCTTCATACAGAACTCATTTCACGGGAATTTGGGCTACATCGGTTTGGCGGTCTCTTTTTACTATCTGGGCAACGACGGATTTGTGCGGGCAAGTATTCTGGCCGGTTTCATGATGATTCTGCAAAATTTTCTGTCGGTCATTGCCTTGCAGGTCAATTCCCCCATCAGTAGCGCTTCGCCTAAATTAGGGGCTGTCATCCTGAAAATTATAGGCAATCCCATCATCTTGTCAGCGGCGGCTGGCATTATTGTATCTCTGACGGCTTTGCCTGTGCCGCAACTGGTGGGCCGCTGTTTGGACATCTTGAGCGATCTGGCGCTGCCTCTGGCCTTGTTGATTATTGGTGCATCCCTATCATTTGGAACGGTGTCGTCGCGTCTAAAAGCGGTGCTGTCAACCGGGATGTTAAAACTATTTTTTATGCCCGCTGTCGGCTGGCTGTTGTTTCGCCTGTGGGGTCTTGAGACGGAAGTGGTTCTGCCCGCGATCATACTACTGGCCTCACCGACAGCGACGGTAACCTATGTGATGGCCAGAGAGATGCATGGTGACAGCGAATTTGCGGTGGTCGCTATTTCAGTCAATACGCTGCTTTCAGCGGCCACTTTCACTTTCTGGCTGAGTATCGTGGGCCCATAACGATGGGCCTTTTATGATACCCTTTTTTGGGACTAAGACAGACAAAATGTTATTTGTGTGTTGTCGGCGGTTATTTTCCGGTGTAAAATACATATACACCTTATAAACGCGAATATGTTGCTTGCCGAAGCGTGTCATCGGAACCCGGCATCACCCAAATAGGCGCAGGGCCCCTTGAGATGGCCCCAACATATTCAGTGGACATCGATTATGAAACTGCCCTTTAAAAAAGCGCTGGTGACCGGAGGCGCTGGATTTATCGGTTCGCACCTGGTGGAAGCCCTGGCGGCAAACGGCTGTCAGGTGACGGTATTGGATAATCTGTCATCTGGTCATATGACCAATTTAAAGCATTTATCTGGGAAATTTGTTTTTCACAGGGAAGATATTCGGGATTCCGAAGCCCTGCTTGCCGCTGCTGAAAACTGTGACGTCATCTTCCATCTGGCTGCAGTCGTTTCTGTTCCGCTGACCATTGAAAATCCGGTCGACACTGCGGAAGTCAATGATAGGGGCTCTTTACTGGTTTTGGAGGCCGCCCGCAAACAACAGGTCAAACGGGTTGTTTTTTCCAGTTCCTGTGCCATTTACGGCGATGATCCACAGCTGCCCAAACGTGAAGACATGCCGCCAAAACCGATGAGCCCGTATGCGGTTCAAAAACTGGCGGCTGAATACTTTACCAATGTATATTATGATCTCTTTGGTCTTGAAACGAGTGTCCTGCGTTATTTTAACGTATACGGCCCCCGACAGGATCCGTCATCACCGTATTCGGGTGTGATCTCGATTTTTATGACCAAAGCCTTGCGGGATGAGGCCGCCGTCATTTATGGTGATGGCAACCAAAGCAGAGACTTTATTTATGTGACCGATGTCGTCAAAGCCAACTTGCTGGCCGCAACGGCCCAAGGTGCCTGCGGTCAGGTCATCAATATTGGCGCGGGCCGTTCGGTTCAGATTAACGCACTCTGGCATGCGATTTGTGCTTTGTCCGGTCGGCAACTGGAACCAACCTATGGGCCTCAAAGACCGGGCGATATCGTCGAATCCTTAGCGGCCATGAAAAAAGCCAAACAACTGCTGGCGTTTGAGTGTGACGTCTCCTTTGAAAAAGGACTTGAGAAGACCTTTGAATGGTACCGCAGCCAACAGTAAAAAAGGTGTCAGTGTTCGTGTATCAGGGTTCGGTTGGTTTCAGGTGTCAGGTTTCAGTAAACAGGCCATGGCTCATAGCGCACAGCTCATAGCCTGATTTCCAAACTTCAAATTTATAACTATGAACTATCAGCTATCAGCTACGAGCTATTGGTTTTTGACACCTGAACCGCCAACGGCGGAACTTTAGAGACTGACACCTGAACACTGAAACCTTATATTTTCTGACTCCCGAAATCTGAAATTTAAAGAATGGAGCAAGATATGGAACTAAAGTACGAGAACGTACTGGTCACCGGTGCGGCCGGCTTTATCGGGTATCACCTAGCCAAGCGGCTATTGGCCAACGGCTGCCGGGTCGTGGGTCTTGATAATCTGAACCCGTATTATGACGTGGCGCTTAAAGCGGCCCGGCTTGAGGAACTTAAAAGCGAGTCAAATTTCACTTTTTTTAAGTTTGACCTGTCCGACCGTAAGCAACTGGAAGATATTTTTAACGGGACGGAATTTGATGTCGTGGTCAATCTGGCCGCCCAGGCAGGGGTCCGCTATTCCCTTGAAAACCCGCACGCATATGTGGATTCAAACCTGGTCGGGTTTGTCAATCTACTTGAATGCTGCCGACACCATGCGGTGCCGCATCTTGTGTTTGCATCTTCCAGTTCAGTCTACGGCGCCAACACCACCATGCCCTTTTCCGTGCATGACAATGTCGATCATCCCGTCTCTTTATACGCCGCCACCAAAAAAGCTAACGAATTGATGGCGCATACCTATAGCCATCTGTACGGGCTACCCTGTACCGGATTGCGGTTTTTTACGGTTTATGGTCCCTGGGGCCGCCCGGATATGGCCCTTTTTCTATTTACCCAGGCCATTTTGGAAAATAAACCTATTCAGGTATTTAATCATGGCAAGATGCAACGTGATTTTACCTATATTGACGACATCATTGAAGGGGTGGTGCGGGTGATGGGCCGGCTGCCGGAGGCCAATCCGAATTGGCAGGGGGACGCACCGGATCCGGGCACCTCTTATGCACCCTATAAAATTTACAATATCGGCAACAATCAACCGGTGGAACTCCTCAAATTTATCGAAGTCATTGAAGCCGCCCTGGGCAAAAAGGCCAAAAAACAGTTTATGGATCTGCAACCGGGGGATGTTGTGGCCACTTACGCGGATGTGGATGATTTAATGCAGGATGTCGGATTTAAACCCGCAACGCCGATCGAAAAAGGTGTAGCGCTTTTTATTGAATGGTATCAGCGATTTTACAGTATAAAGTAAGATTTATTATTTTTCTATGATTATAAAATAAAATTATTATTATTTTATATAAATAATTTATTATTTAATATAATTAATATTATAAAATGTAATGTAAGAATTAAATTATTATAACATGATTGTATCTAAATACGCTGGTTGAAGGGTTTTTCGCTCTTGATAGCGGCACTCACCATAAAAGGGCTATCGTATCATACGATAGCCCTTTTTATTACTGGTACGCCCGGCTGGATTCGAACCAGCGGCTTTCAGCTCCGGAGGCTGACGCTCTATCCTCTGAGCTACGGGCGCCTGTTGAGGACTTTGATAAGCATTCCCTTTTGCCCAATTTCTGTGTCAGACTAAAATTTTAATCCTCGACATACTTAAAGTATGCCTCCGGTATAAAATTTTGGTCTTCCTTGAACTTGGACAAAATTGAACGCTTCTAAAAGCCCTAAAAAATAATTATTTTATCCTTATTCAGAAGTCAAGGTCAAAGCTGTTGCTTTTATTGCGCAGTTGTCGTCTCTATCTATTAACGTGCATCAACATTTTAACGTTAACTTTTGATGGATTTGAGCAGGCCTTTTTCGATGGCTGCTTTGACTTCGCCGACCACGTACAAAGAGCCGGCAATGCAGACAACGTCATCGCGACCGGCTGTTTCGATGGCATATTTGGCTGCTGCGGCCGTATCGGGTATGATCCTGACATCGGTAATGGATTTTTTAGCGATCGTGTAAAGCTTTTCCGGGGCCAGTGCCCGACCGGTTTGGGCGCGGGTAATAATTACCCGGGAACATAGCGGCAGCAAACTGCTGAGCATCGAGCGATAGGGCTTATCGTCCAATATGCCGACAACAAGCGTTATTTGGCGTTTGTTCAGGTGTTGCGCCAGAAATTTGGCCAGATTGCGTGCCGCTGCCAAATTGTGGGCGCCATCCAGAATGACCAGGGGATGTTGGCAGACCATTTCCAGCCTACCGGCCCAGCGCGTGTTTGCCAGACCCTTTGTAATACTACCTAATGTTATGGTGGCCTTATCTTTTATGAGCACCTCGCAGGCAGCCAGGGCCAGCGCAGTATTTTGAACCTGGTAGCGTCCGAGCAGGGGGGTCTGCATATGGCGCCAGCTATTTTCGAGGCCGTGATAGGAAAAGCCGCCCGATGAATTTTGCCTGACCTTGAAATCCTGGCCCAGCATGAATAGGGGGGCAGATTGTTTGCGGGCAATGCGTTGCACAACCGATCGGGCTTGCTTTTGTTTTACACCACTGACAACCGGTGTTGACGGCTTGATAATGCCGGCTTTTTCGCGGGCAATCTCCGCCAGGGTGTTGCCCAGATAATCACGATGCTCCATCGATACATTGGTGATGATGGATATGGCCGGCTGTATGACATTGGTGGCATCATAGCGCCCGCCCATGCCGGTTTCAATTACCGCCCAATCGACCCGATGTTGGCCAAACGCATGTAAGGCCATGGCGGTGGCAAACTCAAAAAACGTGGGGCTGCGCTTTCCATGATGCACACGTTTGACGGCCCGATAAAATTTGATTACCTCGTTGTTTGATATCTGACGGTTGTTGATACAGATGCGTTCATTAAAGCGCACCAGGTGTGGTGAGGTATATAGGCCGACTTTGTATCCGGATGCAAATAGAATCGAGGAAAGCGCTGCGGCAACCGAGCCTTTGCCATTGGTTCCCGCCACGTGAATACAGGCGTAACTGCGATGGGGGTTACCAAGGCCTTTAAGGATGTCTTGAATCGTTTCCAGGCCGAGGATAATCCCGAAACGTCTCAGACCATACATGGTCTCCAGACAGCGCTGATAGGTGCGTTTTGATGTCATGGCGATAAAAAAACCCGGCAGAAATTTCTTCTGCCGGGTTTCCCGTTTATCTGAGTTGGGTCCTAACGTCTGCGGTATTTGGCTGCACGGGCAGCAGCCAATCTTTCTCTTCTTAAGGCTTCGCGCATCTTGCGGCGTCTGTATTCACTCGGCTTTTCATAATTCTTCTTGAGCTTAAGCCGTTTGAACAGACCATCATTTTGAATCTTCTTTTTTAAGATTCGCATGGCCTTTTCAACATCGTTGTCGATGACCCTGACTTCAATATCCTTCAAATTCCTCGCCCCCTTTTACAGTCCAATTTTATTGGTAAGTTCTTGAAATTATCAATTTTCGAATATTTTGGATTAAACAATTTTTTATATATTGTATGTCTTCGTTTTGCAAGAGAAATTTAACTAAACCTAGATAAAAGTCTAAAGCATTATCCGTAGAATGCAAACTTTGAGCTTAAAAGCCCGCCAATATTGTCTTGACACGAGCCCCGCCTTCGGCATACTCTGCCGTCAAAAAATGGTTACCTCTTTGGTGTATGAACCCATTATTTGAGAAAGAAAGGAGAACAGCACATGCGATTGATCTTATTGGGCGGACCCGGTGCAGGAAAGGGCACCCAGGCGAACTTTATTAAAAACCAATATCAGATTCCGCAGATTTCAACAGGTGATATGTTGCGCGCCGCAGTCAAGGAAGGCAGCGAGATGGGCTTAAAAGCCAAGGAATACATGGATGCCGGCAAACTGGTCCCGGATGATGTCATCATCGGTTTGGTCAAAGAACGCATTGTTCAGCCGGATTGTGAGAAGGGCTTTCTTTTTGATGGGTTTCCCCGAACCATTCCGCAAGCAGACGCGATGAAAGAAGCCGGAGTGCCCATTGAGGCTGTGGTGGACATTGATGTGCCGGATGAAGAAATCGTCAAGCGCATGAGCGGTCGCCGGGTACACTTGGCCAGTGGGCGGACCTATCACGTGGTGTTCAACCCGCCACGTGAACCGGATAAAGACGATGAAACCGGGGAGCCACTGATTCAGCGCGACGATGACAAAGAAGAAACGGTGAAAAAACGTCTGGATGTTTATCACGCCCAAACGGAACCGTTAATTGGCTATTATAAAAACTGGGAAGAATCCGGTGAACCTGCCGCGCCCAAATACTTTCGCATCGAAGGGGTTGGCAAGGTCGAAGAAATCCGAGACCAAATTTTTGCTACGCTGGACCATTTAAAATAGCTCTCTGTAGAGGCTCCCCTTATGGGTTTAACATTCTGTGAGTCTAAAAAAAGCTGCTATATCTAAGGTGTCAGGTGTTCCGCCGCAGGCGGATTCAGGTGTCAGTATGGATTGAGCTGACATCACTTACCTTCAGATGCTCAACACTGACACCTGACACCTGAAACCCCAATCACCACATTTGACACTGGCTATTTTTTCTTAATTGACTCCTGATTTCGAATTAGCTCTCGCACCAAACTAACCGCTTGCTCTCGTGTCATATTACGCATTGACAACCGCTCTTCTTCGACCCGATCTAAAATGGTTGCAAACAGCGGAGAGGGTTTAAGCCCAAAATCAGTGATCAGGTCTTGACCCGTGATCAGCGGTGGCCTGGCTGCCTTGGGTTTAAAATCTTTTTCAAAATCAAACATCAATTGTTTCAAAAACGTGATGAAGGCACTGCTCTGCTGGCTTGGCTTTCGCGTTTTGCCCAGCATATCCGCTGCGGCCATCACCAGCAACTCGGGCAGATATGGGCCGCATTTCATAAAAAACCGCGTCACTGCGCGGGATGTCGCCTTTTGTTCCCGCAGCGCCACATAAAGGTGCCGAGGGCGCGGATGATGTGTCACTAGAAAATGGGTTGTGTCGCTGAAACGATGTGAACATTTTAGTCTTCGGCAGATATGTTCTGCCATCTGTGCGCTGCGGCGCTCATGACCGTAAAAATGAAACATGCCCTCTCGGTCAACGGTCTGCGTAGACGGTTTGCCAATATCATGCAGCAGCATGGAAAATTTAACCAGCGGGAATTGCGCTTTGGCGATGTGATGGGTGAGTTGGGCACCATCGGCGGCCTTTGATGGGGACATGGGTGTCAGCAACTGTTCCAGGTGCAAAAAAGCCTGCAGCGTATGATCAAACGCGCTAAATTGGTGATGTCGATTTTGCCGGCAGTTTTTTAAATCCGCAAGCTCGGGCAGTACGGCTAGCAGCAGATGATTGTCGGCCATCTGGCAGAGATAAGGGTGGGATCTAGCGCATTGAAGCAATTTAAACAGTTCATCGCGTACCCTCTCGCCTGCGGATTGACGGATGAGAAGTGCATTTTTCTTGATGGCGGCGATTGTCCCTGATTCGATCTCAAATTCAAATTGCGCCCCAATTCGATAGGCTCTGAGCAATCGGACTGGATCTCGTTTAAAAATATTTTCTGATACCATGCGAATGATCCCATTCGTCAGATCAAGCTGAGCGTTCATCGGATCGATCGTCTGCTGAGCCGACAGGTCATAGGCCAGGGCGTTGATAGTGAAATCCCTTGCCATCAGATCTTTTTCAATTGACGCTTCTTTGACCTGGGCGATATCAACGATGGCTTTATCGCTGACCACCCGAATGATCATCTGATCGGCTTTGCCGATTTTAACAACACGGCCATTCGTGCGCCTTTCAATCAAGCGCGCAAATTCGAATGGATCTCCGAGCACGGCAACATCATAGTCGACCGGAGAGCGGCCGCAAAGCATATCTCTGATCGAACCACCGACCAGGAATGCACCGGGTGTTTGCGGAAAAATTTTGGGATCAATACGAATCATCATTTAAAAATGGCGGCAGGTTCCGCTATCGGTTTTAAAAATCGGACAAACTGCTTGACATGATTGCTATTATGATATAATTTTTAAAGTAGCTAATCTCAGGCATAACCCGCCAGATAGTGAGGATGTCTAATTAGAATCTTCTAGTTTAAAGTCACTGTACACTCATAATCCTCCTTAAAAATCGATATGGATCCAATCCATTGGCCTGCTGTGTAGGGACGCCTATATTTATATCAGATACTCAATGTCGCTAAGTGACAACGCCACTCAAACGGGTGATATCAAATGTAACCCGCCTTGTGCTTAATGATAAGGCTCGCGCAACACAACGCGTTTAGTGATAAAGCATTGAATATCTTTCCGATGTGCCGATTGTCAACCGCAAAGACATAACTGCGACTTAGATTGCTTTCGGCCAGCGGTAGAAATGCCTACCTGAATCATAACATAAAGGGGAAAAAGTTAGATGAATATTGTAGAATTAAAAGAGAAGAATATCAGCGAACTGACGCAAATGGCCAAACGGTTTAAAATCGATGGCGCTGCCGGCATGCGCAAACAGGAGTTGATGTTTGCCCTGCTGCAACACCAGATTGAAAAAAACGGTTTCATCTTTGGTGAAGGAACGCTGGAAATTTTACCCGACGGATTTGGCTTCCTCAGGTCACCGGATTCCAATTATCTGCCCGGACCAGATGATATCTATGTCTCGCCGTCCCAGATCCGACGATTCAACCTGAGGACCGGCGATACGATTTCCGGACAAATTCGCCAGCCTAAGGAATCGGAGCGCTATTTTGCCCTGCTTAAAGTTGAAGCGGTTAATTTCGAAGATCCGGAAGTGGCCCGCGATAAAATACTTTTTGATAATCTCAAACCGCTATATCCGGATCGTAAGGTCAATCTTGAAAATGATCCAGAAAATTACTCCACGCGCATTATGGACATGATGATACCGATCGGCTTTGGCCAACGGGGTCTGATTGTCTCTCCACCCCGCTCCGGCAAAACCATGCTGCTGCAAAGTATTGCCAACGCCATAATTGCCAGTCATAAAGATGTGGTGCCGTTCGTATTGTTGATCGACGAGCGTCCGGAAGAGGTCACCGACATGGAGCGCACGGTGGCTGCGGAAGTGATCAGTTCTACCTTTGATGAGCCGGCCGAACGACATGTTCAGGTCGCTGAGATGGTCATTGACAAAGCCAAACGCCTGGTTGAACACAAAAAAGACGTGGTTATCCTACTCGACAGCATTACGCGCTTGGCCAGGGCCTACAACTCGGTCGTACCGCCCAGCGGGAAAATATTATCCGGTGGTGTGGACTCCAATGCCCTGCAACGGCCCAAACGATTCTTTGGTGCTGCACGAAATATTGAGGAGGGGGGCAGTTTAACCATTATTGCCACGGCGCTGGTTGATACGGGCAGCCGAATGGATGAGGTTATTTTCGAAGAATTTAAGGGAACCGGCAATGCTGAAATTCAGCTGGATCGTCGCCTAGCAGACAAACGCGTGTATCCGTCCTTTGACATAAAACGCTCAGGCACCCGCAAAGAAGAGTTGCTGCTCAAAGAAGAAATCTTAAACCGGGTATGGATATTGCGCAAGCTGCTGACATCATTAAATACGGTGGACAGTATGGAATTTTTGCTCGATAAAATGCAAGGGACCAAGACCAATAAAGAGTTTTTAGATTCAATGAACGCATAACCACAATTTGGGGTTGCCAAAAGGAAACCTTTCGGCTATACAGCGTATTTTTACGTAATTAGTATTTAGGGTTTAATTTATGCATAGTATGTTAATAATCTGAGGCAACCTATAAACTGGTTAGTCCGATACCAAACACCAGAAACTAAACACCAAATACCAAACACGAGATATATTGATAGGGGATTGAGATAAAATGAAAGCAGACATTCATCCAGAGTATCACAAGACCACCATTCAGTGCGCCTGTGGAAACGTTCTGGAGGTCGGATCGACCAAGGCGGACATCCGGGTTGAAATTTGCTCACAATGCCATCCGTTTTTTACCGGTAAGCAAAAATTGGTGGATACCGCCGGTCGTATCGAACGTTTCCGCAAAAAATACGAAAAGTTTCAGCAACAAAAAGAAAAGCCCAATTAGCAGCCCCCGCCTGCAATAATGCTGCTAAGCTCGCGGGCGTTTGTTTACCGGACGCACACCGGCTTAGCCGCATTAAGACACACTGTTGCCGTGCTGGCATCATGACAGGCGCTTCCACCGCCCATTTCCTGCAAAAAAATCACCTGTTAGCGCAAGAAGCCCGTTACACATATTTTACGGTCAGTCATCATCGCCGGCCGGCATAAAGATGCAGGCCTCATAAAATGCAAGCCGTTGCTGCCCGGTGATGCCGCTTGCTGGTCGGAAGATCCTTGAGGTTAACAACACAAAAAGTTTGGAAGCGTTAATATGCTTGAACAATTAAAAGGGGTTGAAGAAAGATTCTTAGAGATTGAAAAGCGGTTGAGCGAACCGGATACCGTAAAGGATCGCCAGGTTTACCAGGCACTTACGCAGGAACACGCTGAGTTAAATAAAATTGTGACGGTTTACCATCAATACAAAGAAACCTTGCAGGGAATTGAAGAAAGTACCGAGCTGCTGCAAGACTCGGATCCAGATATCAAAAATTTGGCGCGTGAAGAGCTTGCGAATCTCAATCAACAGCGAGATCATTACGAAGCGGACCTCAAACGGCTGCTGTTGCCCAAGGATCCCAATGATGACAAAAATGTGATCATTGAAATCCGGGCCGGTACTGGCGGCGAAGAGGCAGCGCTGTTTGCCGGCGATCTTTTTCGAATGTACGCACGCTATGCAGAAGGCCGTCGGTGGAAAGTCGAGGTTATGTCGCAACACCAGACCGGCGTCGGCGGAATCAAAGAAATTATTGCATTGTTTCAGGGCAAAGGCGCATACAGCAGTTTCAAATTTGAAAGCGGTATTCACCGCGTTCAACGGGTTCCGGCCACCGAAGCGCAGGGGCGGATTCACACTTCTGCGGTTACCATTGCGGTATTGCCGGAGGCCGAAGAGGTGGATGTAAAGATTGACCACTCCGAGCTTAAAATCGATGTCTATCGTTCCACAGGCCCGGGAGGTCAAAGTGTTAATACAACGGATTCAGCCGTCCGCATCACCCATTTGCCCACTGGCTTGGTGGTCACCTGCCAGGATGAAAAATCTCAATTAAAGAACAAAAATAAGGCCTTAAAAGTGCTGCGCTCACGACTGCTGGATCAAATCACTCAGGAACAGAATGCCAAACGATCTGAAACACGCAAAAGCCAGGTGGGTAGCGGGGATCGCAGCGGTCGCATCCGAACTTACAATTTCCCCCAGGGGAGAGTGACGGATCATCGCATTGGACTGACCCTTTATAAGCTCGAGGATATCTTGCAAGGAGAGCTCAGCGAGCTCATTGATCAACTGACGACTTATTTTCAGGCACAGGCCCTGCAAAATGCACAATCAAATACAACCCCCGCGACCTGAATGGACCATCCTAAAGCTGCTTCAATGGGCCACCACCTACTTTAAGTCCTACCATATTGACAGCCCACGGGCCACTGCTGAAATCCTCTTGGCGAACGCCCTGGGGACCGAACGGCTGGCGTTATACTTGAATTACGATCAGCCCTTGAATGCAGAAGAGCTCAACCGGTTTAAAACGGTTATCAAACGCCGGATTAAGCGGGAGCCGGTGGCCTATATTCTGGGGTACAAAGAATTTTGGTCATTGGCGCTAGAAGTCAACCAGCAGGTTTTAATACCCCGCCCGGAAACCGAATGCCTGGTTGAAAAGGCGCTGGACAACCTCAAGACGCCATCAGATTCAGAACGCCAACTCATCCTGGAACTGGGTACCGGCAGCGGAGCGGTCCTTTTGGCTCTGGCTTCTGAGAATGCGCGACACACCTATTGGGGGACCGATATTTCCACGACGGCAATTCAAGTTGCCCAACGAAATGCCCTTCGTCATGGACTGAGCGCAAATATCCAGTTTATGGTTGCGGATTGGTTTGCGCCATTTGCTGCCCGTACAGAGTTGTTTGATATGATCCTTTCCAATCCTCCCTATATCAGGACTGGGGATTTAGGACGGCTTCAGCCCGAAATCGAGACCTTTGAGCCCCGCTTGGCCCTTGATGGTTCCAAAGACGGCCTGCGATGTTTGCGTCATATCATCCAAACCGCCCATCACTATTTGAAACCCGGCGGAATGCTCCTTTTGGAGATGGGATATGACCAAAAGGCGTCCTTAGCGGACATAACAGATCGTTGTGGTCAGTATGATAATGTTGTTTTTTACAAGGATTATAGTGGATTGGACCGCGTTGTCCGCATGTGCAAAAACACACGCTGATGGCGCCACCATATCAACACTTTTGGCAAGGCCGGCGGATAGAAAACACGCCAAATGGGTTAGGATTCGCCGTGTAGAGCAGCCCGTTTCATTGGTAACTTGATTTTTGGCTAATAGGCTGTCTTTAAATCCGATCTTATTCTCGCGGTCGGTCTCATGCCAGATTCAGATAAACGAAAAAACTGTTGCGGTGCTGAACTTTATTTGCTATTTGAAATGGATTTTTTACTACACACGTCGCCGGATCTGTTGTCCGGTGCTTTCATCGAAAGTGGGCGGCAGGGTTGACGGCGGCGGAGGAAAAACCAATTGATGAAGGGAGAAAGAAAATGGCTTATGTTAGCATGAAAGAATTGCTGGAGGCCGGTGTGCATTTTGGCCACCAGACCAAACGCTGGAACCCCAAAATGAAGCCTTACATATTTGGGGCCCGAAACGGCATTTACATTATTGATCTTCAAAAAACCGTCTCGATGTTTAAGACCGCCTATAATTTTGTCCAGGCGACCGTTGCCGAGGGCAAATCAGTGCTTTTTGTTGGTACGAAGAAACAGGCACGGGAATCCATTTACGAAGAAGCCAATCGCAGCGAAATGTTTTACGTCCACAATCGCTGGCTGGGCGGTATGATGACAAATTTCCAAACGATTCGCCAAAGCATCGATCGATTAAATTATCTTAATGAAATCCAAAATGACGGCTCCATCAACATGTTTCCCAAAAAGGAGCGACTGAAACTGGCCAAAGAGCGCGTCAAGCTGGATAATAACTTGGGTGGGATTCGCACCATGAATGATTTGCCCGGTGCTATTTTTGTCGTCGACCCTAAAAATGAAATGATTGCGGTACGGGAAGGCAGACGGCTAAATATTCCCATTGTCGCAATTGTTGATACCAATTGTGACCCTGACGAGATTGATTATATTATACCGGGCAACGATGATGCGATTCGCGCGATTCGCCTGCTGACCTCCAGAATTGCCGATGCCTGTATCGCCGGAAAAGCGGCTTTCGAAGAAAAAATGCAGGCCGAAGCTGACAAGGAAGGTGAAGAAGAGTCTGAAATTGCCGCTGCCAGCGCCGAATTACAGCCGGGTGAGCGCAAAGTTATATCCGACGGGACCCAAGGCCCGGTGGTGGAAATCATTCGCAAAACAGATGCCGAACAGCCGTTTGAGGTGGATGAGACCGAGGCAACTGTCGATGAAGATTCGAAAACCAAAAAACCCATCGATCAAATCGATACAGAGGCAGCAGGAGAGTAAAAATGGCAACTATCAGCGCGGGTATGGTAAAAGAGCTGCGGGAAAAAACCGGAGCCGGTATGATGGATTGCAAGAATGCCCTGACAGAAGTCGACGGTGACATCGAAAAGGCAGTCGAATTTTTGCGGAAAAAAGGTTTGGCCACCGCCCAAAAAAGAGCCGGCCGTGCGCTAAATGAGGGCATCATTCAATCTTACATTCACATGACCGGAAAGCTGGGTGTTTTGGTTGAAGTCAATTGTGAAACTGACTTTGTGGCGAAAAATGAAGATTTTCAAGAATTTGCCAAAAATATTGCCATGCACATCGCAGCCAGCAATCCATTGGGCATCACACCTGAAGATGTCCCAAATGATGTCATTGAAAAAGAAAAGGAAATTTATCGAGCCCAGGCCCTTGAGATGGGCAAGCCCGAAAATGTGGTCGATAAAATCGTTGAGGGAAAACTCAATAAATTTTACGAGGAAAGTTGCTTGCTCAATCAGCCCTATGTACGCGATACCAACATATCCATCGCAGATCTATTGAATGAACAGATCGCCAAGATTGGTGAAAACATTTCGATCAAACGATTTGTGCGCTACCAGATTGGAGAATCCTAAATCGTGAGCCAACCTTCGTACAAGCGAATTGCCCTTAAACTCAGTGGCGAGGCGCTCATGGGGGATGAAGATTTCGGCATCAGTCCGGACATGTTGAAGTACGTGGCCAGCGAGATTAAGTCCGTTGTCGATCTGGGGGTGCAAATCGGCATTATTGTTGGTGGCGGTAACATTTTCAGAGGTGTTGCTGCAACCTCATACGGTATGGAGCGCGCTTCCGCCGATCATATGGGAATGCTGGCCACGGTGATCAACAGCCTGGCGTTGCAGGATGCATTGGAAAAAATGGGTCTTGAAACCCGTGTTCAAACGGCCATCTCCATGCATGAACTTGCCGAGCCATATATTCTGCGACGAGCGCTCCGTCACCTGGAACGGGGGCGCGTGGTGATTTTCGGGGCCGGAACCGGCAACCCTTACTTTACGACCGATACCGCTGCCGTATTGCGGGCCCAGGAGATCCATGCCGAAATTCTACTTAAAGCCACCAAGGTCGATGGGCTGTATGATTCGGATCCGGTTGTGAACAAAAATGCTCGGATTATCAAAGATACCAGTTACATGAAGGTTCTCGAGAAACAGCTCAAAGTGATGGATATGACGGCCATCTCGCTCGCCATGGATAACCAACTGCCGTTGGCTGTATTTGAGCTCAAAACCAAGGGCAATATCAAGGCCGTTGTTTGTGGCGACAATATTGGTACGCGCATCTCTTAACACCTTCCGGCGCATGGTCTTCCAACCTTCCACGCACAATTGGGTTGATATGGTCTGTACATTATTGATATAATAATTATTTTTAATAGCAACCTCACCTAACAATCGCCTTTCAGGCACCATTGAGGAATAGTCATGATTGATGATATCTATCAAGAAACCAATGAGAGCATGGGCAAGTCGGTGGAGGCACTGAGCAGGGAGCTAAAACGGGTCCGCACAGGGCGTGCCTCGTTATCGATACTTGACGGAATCAAAGTCGACTATTACGGCTCCCTGACGCCGCTCAATCAAATGGCGACGCTGGCCGTGCCTGAGAGCCGCCTGATAACGATCCAACCGTGGGATGTATCGGTAATCAAGGATATTGAGAAGGCGCTTTTAAAATCCGACTTAGGACTCACCCCGGCCAATGACGGTAAGCTGATCCGCATCTCCATACCGCCTCTTACCGAGGAACGCCGCAAGGAGCTGGTCAAGGTTGTTCATAAAATGGCTGAGGATTACAAGGTTTCAGTTCGTAATGCCCGGCGTGACGCCAATGAATTGATAAAAAGCTTGAAAAAAGATGGTGATATATCTGAGGATGACGCCTTCAAGTCCCAAGATGAGGTTCAGAAAATAACCGATGCCCATATCAAGAGCATCGACGAATGTTGTCAAGAAAAAGAGAAAGAAATCCTTGAATTCTAGTTCTTCCTCAGACCGCTCCGAAGACCTTGATAAAAAGAAGCTGCCTGCTCACGTTGCCATCATCATGGATGGCAATGGGAGATGGGCGAAAAAGCATCTTTTATCCCGCATCAAAGGACATGAAAAAGGGGCAGAAGCAGTTCGAACCGTTGTGCGCGCCAGCCGTGAACTTGGCATCGCCCATCTGACGCTCTACGCATTTTCGACCGAAAACTGGCAGCGGCCTCAAAAGGAGGTCAATGCCCTGATGACCCTCCTGACAAACTTTTTAAAATCCGAACAGAAGGAACTTGCTGCGAATGACATCCGTCTGGCAGTGATTGGACAAATAGAGCGGCTACCGGGCAAAGTTCAGCAGGCGTTGCAGGAGACCATGGAACTAACGCAGCACAACTCTGCGCTACAGCTGAATTTGGCCCTAAGTTACGGCAGCCGTGCGGAAATCGTACGCATGGCCCAACTGATCGCTCGTAAAGTGCAAAAAGCGGAAATTGATCCGGCTGCTATTGATGCCGAAACTGTTGCCGCCCATCTGTTTACCAAAGATATGCCGGATCCGGATCTTTTGATTCGGACGAGCGGAGAGGTTCGCATCAGCAATTTCTTGCTGTGGCAGATTGCCTATGCTGAGATCTATATCACGCCGACGCTCTGGCCTGATTTCAGCAAAGAAGAATTTATCGAGATCCTAATAAACTATCAGCAGCGGGAACGTCGTTACGGTCAGGTTTAGTGTTAGGTCCCACGCAAACATTACAAGGGAGGTTTCGGGTATCAGGTGCCACCTTCTTTAGCTTCTGGCTTCTCGCTTCTTGCTTCTGGCTTGAAGCCGGTAATCAATTTTTTTTCAGCCAGTAACCAGGGGCCAGAAGCCAGCAGCCAGGTACTGACACCTGACACCTAAGGAAAAGATGCACCTTAAGCGTTGGATTACAGGACTGATTGCGCTGCCCATTCTCATTTTTCTAATTTATAAAGGCGGGGCTGCGTTTTGTTTGCTCATCAGCGCCGCAGCGGTGACAGCGCTTTGGGAATATAATCGTATCGTGCTGGACGACGCGCTGGCTCCCGTCTCCGGTATCATTACGGGGTGGGGCTACTTGCTGGGGGGTGTTATCGCTTGGGCGGCATATTGGGTGGGGCCGGAGCTGATTCTGAGCCTCGTGGCCCTGAATCTGGTAGTGGTTGCGCTAATCTCGATGTTTCATTTCAAGACCGACCCGGCGGTTTTGAAGGTGATTGTGCGTCAGCTTCAGGGCATCATTTACATACCCGTCCTGTTGGCCTTTTTGGTGCTTATCCGGGCAGACGATAATGGCATGAACTGGATCTACCTCCTATTGGCAGTTGTTTTTGCCGGTGATACCAGTGCCTATTATGTCGGGTCCTACTGGGGTCGGCACAAATTAAGCCCGGCCATCAGTCCTGGCAAAACCATTGAGGGATCTGTGGGCGGTCTGGCTGCCAATCTGGCGGTCGGCGTCATCGCCAAGATGCTGTTTTTTCCAAACCTGCCGTGGGCGCCGAGCATCTTATTCTTTCTTGCCGTCGGTATAGCGGGTCAAATGGGAGACTTGTTTGAATCGGAGATGAAACGGTTTTCCGGGATCAAAGACTCCAGCAGTATATTGCCCGGGCATGGGGGCGTTTTAGACCGCATTGACGCCCTTTTGTTTGCATCTCCGGTGGCGTATGTGTTTATCCGGTTTATATTTTAATCAAGGAATTATCATAAACAGTAATATTTTAACCTCAAAGCTGTCTCAAAATTAGTAGATAACGTTTTCCGGTTAAGCCGGTTTAGACCGTTGAGCCCGTTAAAAAAAGAAAAGGTCTGTTTTTAATTCTAACCGACAAACGGGCTAACGGGTAACGGGCTCAACCGGTATTTGTTAGATGCGTTTTTGAGAACAGAACTTGGTAGACAATAGACAGAGAAATTAATGAAACACCTCTCCATACTGGGATCAACGGGTTCTATTGGCCGCAATGCCCTAAAGATAGTTGAGATGTTCCCGCAGCACTTTTCGATCAAGGCTTTGGCGGCCAAAGCCAATATCGATTTGTTGGCCAAACAAATTGAGCAATTTGTTCCCGAACTGGCGGTTGTCTATGATGCTGAAAACGCTCAGCAATTAAAGCAAAAACTGGGGGCCGCAACTACAACTGAGGTTCTTTATGGAGAAGAAGGCTATCAGGCGGCAGCCAGTGCCGACGGAGTGGATATGGTTCTTACGGCAGTTGTCGGTGCCGCTGGCTTAGGGCCGACCCTGGCAGCCATCGAAGCCGGCAAAACGATTGCACTGGCCAATAAAGAAACCCTCGTGATGGCTGGCGAGATTGTGACAGCCAAAGCCGCTGAGCATGGTGTCCACATTCTGCCGGTAGACAGTGAGCATAGTGCTATTTTTCAATGCCTTGAAGGTCATCGCAAGGCGGATGTGGCGCATATCTTGCTAACCGCCTCGGGCGGTCCATTTTTGAATCTGCCGTTGGATCAATTTTCCCAAATCTCAACGGCCCAGGCCTTAAATCATCCCAATTGGGATATGGGGCCCAAAATTACGGTTGATTCTGCTACGCTGATGAACAAGGGCCTGGAAGTCCTTGAGGCCAAAGCGCTTTTTGATGTTTCTGAAGACATGATTGAAGTGGTTATTCATCCCCAGAGCATCATCCATTCGATGGTGGCCTACCAGGACGGCGCAGTGATGGCGCAGCTTGGCATACCGGATATGAAGGCGGCAATCGCCTATGCGCTGTCGTATCCTAAGCGGCTCGACCTGAATCAGCCGCTGCCGGATTTTTCCGGTCAGCAGGATCTGACTTTTCAAAAGCCGGATCTGGAAAAATTTCCTTGTCTGGCACTGGCATTCCAGGCTTGCAAGACCGGCAAAACCGTGCCGGCCGTTTTAAATGCTGCCAATGAAATCGCGGTCAACGCGTTCTTAAATCAGCAAATTCCGTTCACCGCGATTGCCAAGGTTGTCGCCATGACGATGGAAGCGCATGATGTCCATGCCAACCCGGCGCTTTCCGATATCCTCGCAGCTGACCAAGACGCGCGACAGAAGGCCGCAGCTTTCGTAAAAAATTTTCAAATTTAAGCGAATTTCACATATGCAGTGGTTGTTCTATAAATCTTAAATTTGAATCGATCGACCAATAACCAATAACCACTAACCAATAACTAAGATTATGGGTATAACATTACTTTCGTTTATCATTGTTCTTGGCGTTCTCATATTTTTCCATGAATTCGGACATTTTTTGATTGCCCGGCTTTTCGGTGTCGGGGTTGAAAAGTTCTCGCTGGGGTTTGGGCCCCGGCTGATTGGAAAAACCATCGGCCGCACCGACTATCGTATCTCAGCCATCCCCCTTGGCGGTTATGTCAAAATGATCGGTGAGGAACCGGATGCCGAGGTGTCGCCGGAGGATATGGCCATTTCTTTTACGCATAAACACGTCCTCAAGCGAATGTGCATTGTCGCCGCAGGCCCCATTTTCAACATCCTGTTGGCGGTGATCATTTTTTTCGCGATGTTTTGGATTTCAGGCGCCATGATATTAAAACCGTCTGTGGGGGAGGTCAGAGACGGTTCGCCAGCGCTATCCGCCGGTTTAAAAGCGGGTGATCTGATCACCGCCATTGACGGGGCGGTGGTTTCCAACTGGGAAGATATGACGGAACTTATCGGTGCCAGTAACGGAAAAACGCTGGAAATAGCGGTTCAACGAGGAAACTCAAATACGGTGGTCCGGGTCACACCTGAGCTGGTTGCGGCCAAAAATCTATTCGGTGAGGATATCCAGCGATTTATTATCGGTATCAGCGCTGCGGGTGATTTTGACACCCGAGAATTGAATTTGTTTCAGGCGCTAGCAGAAAGCCTAAAGCAAACCTATACCATTGTCGAATTAATGGTGATCATTCTTGGCAAACTGTTCACCGGTGACATATCTGCTGATACCATTGGCGGTCCGATCATGATTGCGAAAATGGCCGGGGACCAGGCCAAAGCCGGCATCAGCAACTTGATATCCTTCATTGCTTTGATCAGCGTCAATTTGGCGATCATCAATTTGGTGCCGATACCCATTTTGGATGGCGGCCATTTACTTTTCTTTTTTATTGAACTGATTAAAGGGCGTCCGGTTAATCTGAAAATCCGCGAGGTAGCACAGCAAATCGGTTTGTTTATTATTCTTCTGCTGGTCATTCTGGTCTTTTACAACGATATTTTCAGGTACAAAGATAATATTCTTGAATTTCTCAAGGGGATTTTTTAGTTGATAGTGACCAACTGGCAATCTTTAGAAAAGCCAAGCCTGATAAACGTGTTTGGTATTTCGTATTTAGGATTTCCACGATTTCATGCAATTTGTTAAGCGCTGTAAGAAACACCAAACACCAAGCATCCGTTACAGTTAAGCCTTCTCAAATGAAAAGCCTTTGATAACCCGTTAACCATTTGCCACCAGGATTATAGACAGTTATGCCAGCCAGACTCGAAATTGCCTTGAAGGATCACCTGCTCGATGCTGAAGGCGAAGGGATTCGGCGCAAAGCCTCCGATTACTTCGGCCTGAAGCTTTCACGGGTGCGCTCGGTTCACATTCTGACCATTGATGCCGATTTGAACCCGGAGCAACTCAAACAGATTCAAAGTGATATTTTCACCAATCCGGTAACCCAAATTTCTTCTTTTGAGCCATTGGCGGTTCCTTTTGACTGGACCATTTGGGTCGGCTACCGGCCCGGCGTGCGTGATAATGCGGGCGCTACCGCTGTTGAAGCCGTTGAAGATTTGCTGGGGGTGTCGCTGGCAGCCGATGCCGCCATTTACACATCCAGACGCTATTGTATTCAAGGCGGTGGTCTGAGTGAAAATGATCTGCACAAAATTGCCGGTGAATTGCTGGCCAACGATATTATTCAGCAATGGGAAGTCATTGCTAAAGCGGATTGGGACCCGAAAAACGGGATTGGGATAATTTTGCCAAAGGTGCGGCTGGACCACATCCCAACGCTTGGCACCATCCCTATCGATAGCGATGAAACCCTGGCCCGTATCAGCACTGAGCGAAATCTGGCCCTGAACCCCAATGATATTCCTGTCATTCGGGCGTATTTTATGGATCAAAAAGTGCAGGCGGATCGTGCCCGGGTGGGGCTGGCCGATCCGACCGACGTCGAACTGGAATATATTTCCCAGGCCCGCAGCGATCACTGCAATCACAATACTTTTCAAGGCCTGTATCACTATCACGATCTAACAACCGGCAAAACCCAACGGGTGGATAACCTTTTTAAAACCTGCATCGAAGCCCCCACTGTGGCCCTTAAAGCACAAAAGCCCTGGGTGATCTCCGTGCTGTGGGATAATGCCGGTGCCGGTCGATTTGACGATGATCATTATTATGTCATTACCGGCGAAACCCATAATTCGCCATCCAATATGGAGGCATATGGTGGTGCCATCACGGGAATTGTCGGTGTTTACCGCGATCCACTGGGCACCGGCAAAGGCTCTCGTCTGCTCATGGGCAGCTATGGGTATTGCGTTGGACCGCGAGACTACGCGGGTGATCTAAAGCCGCAACTGCATCCCCGCCGTCTGCTGGACGGTGTTATCGAGGGCGTGCGTGACGGTGGTAACAAAAGCGGTATACCGACAACTTTTGGACAGGTGATATTTGATGCGGGGTACCTGGGGAAATGTCTGGTGTTTGTCACCGCAGTGGGTATCATGCCGGCCCAAATAGGCGGTAAACCGGCTGAGCTGAAACGGACCTCACCAGGCGAGTGGGTGATCATGAGTGGCGGCCGGGTGGGCAAAGACGGTATTCACGGTGTTACCGCAGCCTCAGAGACGTTCTCGGAAAACACGCCGGCCGGGCATGTGCAGATTGGAGATCCCTATACCCAGAAAAAAATGCACGATTTCCTGCTGGAGGCCCGTGATAAAGGGCTGATACAGTTTATTACCGACAATGGCGGCGGGGGCTTGTCTTCCTCGGTTGGTGAATCGGCGCGTTATGCCAACGGTTGTGAAATCGAACTTGAAAAAGTGCCCCTTAAATATGAAGGTCTTGACCAGTGGGAGATATGGGTGTCCGAATCCCAGGAACGCATGACGGTGGCCATTCGTCAACAGGACCTGGATGAATTCATGCAGCTTTCCAAGAAACATGCGGTTGAAAGCACCGTTATCGGCCGATACGCGGATTCCGGCAAGCTTCACATTTCTTATGCCGGCAAGACCTGCGCCTATATCGAACTGGACCTGCTAAAATCCGGTTTTCCCCAATGGGAATTTGAGGCCGAATGGATTTCGCCGCAGCAGCGCGGTTTGTGCGAGCCGGTGATCAACAGCCCGCAGGATGTCAGTCAGCTGCTGCTGGATATGCTGGCGCGGCCCAATATTTGCTCAACGGAATGGATTATTCGGCAATATGATCATGAGGTCCAGGGCACCAGTGTGATTAAGCCACTGGTGGGCGCCGAGCGGGATGTGAATAGTGATGCCTCGGTAACGCGACCGGTACTGCATTCTGCCAAGGGATTGGCCTTTACCCAGGCCCTGCTACCGGCGTATTCAGCTATCGATGCCTACCACATGACCAGTTGCACTATTGATGAAGCCGTCAGACGCTTGATCGCCGTGGGCGCTGATCCGGACCACATCGGTGGGGTGGATAATTTCTGCTGGCCCAGCATTCAATACCACCCGGTCGATAACCCTGATGGCAAATTCAAGGCCGCCCAACTGGTACGCGCTTGCTGGGCCCTGCGGGATATGTGTGAAGCATATGAAATCCCACTGCTGTCAGGTAAAGACAGTATGTATGTGGATGGGCACCTGCCTGGACGCTACGGTGAAATGCATAAAGTCTCTGCCCCCGAAACACTTCAATTCTCGGCCATATCCGTTGTTGAGGATATCCAGCACTGTGTATCGATGGACAGCAAAGTGCCAGGTGATCTGATCTACGTGCTCGGTACCACCCGTAATGAACTCGGGGGTTCAGAGTATTACGCCCACTTTGGTCAGATCGGGTTGAATGTGCCCCGGGTGGATACTGAAAATTTTAAGACGGTTTATCGGGCCTTAAACCAGGCCATCAAGCACGGTTTGGTCGCCTCGGCTCACGGTATTTACCGCGGCGGCTTGGGGGTGCACTTGGCAATGGTGGCCATGGGCGGCAGTCTGGGGTTGCAGATTGATCTGCAACAGGTGCCGGCTTCGGGCGTAGATAATGATCCCGCACTATTATTTTCAGAATCTGCCGGCCGTTTTATTGTCACCATTGATGCGCAACATCGTCAAGATTTTGAAAAACTGTTTGCGCCCTCAACCTGTGCCTGCATCGGAACTGTGACCGCAGAGCCGCAACTGAACATCAACGGTCTGGAAGCAAATACCATCGTTTCGCTGGCTGTGAGCGCTTTGAAATCGGCCTGGAAAAAGCCGTTTGGGGACCTCATCTAAAGCAAAAAAAGGTTCGGATGTTCAAGGTTCTGAGTTCAGAGGTTAAAGAGACCCTATATGCCGGTCACCAAATGGCTGCTGGCTTCTGGCAACTGGCGATTGGCTAAACCGATTCGTACGATATTCAGAAAAAGCAAGGTGCCAGAAGTGAGAAGCCAGTGGCAAAAATAGCTACCACTTTGATAACGGAAAGTATTGGAGAACACCCATGCGTGATGTGAACGTGATGGTTCTGGCCGGTTACGGCCTAAACTGTGACAATGAGACGGCTCATGCGTTTGCGCTTGCCGGAGCCCGAACACAGATGGTCCACATAAATTCACTGATTAATGGGGACGCCCATCTGGAAGATTTTCAGATTATGGTCTTTATCGGTGGATTTAGCTGGGCTGACGATCACGGGGCCGGTGTGGTCCAGGCGGTTCGACTCAAAACCCATATCGGTCAGCAGATCCTGGAATTTGTCGAACAGGGAAACCTGATTCTGGGTATATGCAATGGGTTTCAAGCGCTGGTCAACTTCGGCCTTCTGCCGGGCTTCGATCATGACTATACCCAACGCTGCTTGGCGCTGACCTTTAATGATTGCGGCAATTTCAGAAATCAATGGGTCCACTTAAAGATCAACCCCGCTTCACCCTGTGTGTTCACCCAGGGTATCGCGTCGGCCGAATTCCCGGTGCGCCACGGGGAAGGTAAATTTTATGCCGATCAAGACACCCTCGCCCGTTTGTTAAAAGATAACCAGGTGGTGCTTCAGTACTGCCGGTCCGATGGGCGTCTGGCTGAAGGACGCTTTCCCGACAACCCCAATGGGTCTTTGCACGATATCGCCGGTATCTGCGACCCAACCGGGCGCATTTTTGGCCTGATGCCCCATCCGGAAGCCTATAATCACTGGACCAATCATCCCGATTGGACACGCAGCCGTGAAAAGGCCAGGCGGCAGGACCTGTCACCGCAGGACCACACCACCGTGGGCATTCGCATGCTGCAAAATGCCGTCAATTATGTTCGCAGCGCTTGATAACCATTTTCATGCCGCAGATACGCATTTTATATTACTTTTCTGAATTTAAAATTACGCTAATGTAATTCAAAGCACGTCATTCCTCCTATTTGGCGGTTTTCTTTTCCTCCCAAACTGTGCGGGTTTCCATTTTATTGCATTTGTGCACCTTCACATCTGCAAGGACTATCACACTTAATTCTTATTTTTCAGTTTCTTACAGCTATTTTCTATTTGGCTCGCAGTCAACGATATCCTTTCTTTCCATTTCTGTCATTATAAAGCCTTAGCTGGCACAAGTTTTGTAATATGCTGGCCGGAGGAGAATAAAATGATGCAAAAAAATTCAGGATTAACTGCTCTTGAGCTGGCGACCACCATTGCGATTGTGGCGGTTATCGCCGCTTTGGTGATGCCGCCCTATCTTAAATGGAACCGCGCGCGACGCTTAGAAGGTGCTGTTGTTAATCTGACATCGGATCTTGAAATGGCCAAAATACGCGCCATTCGTGAAAATGCGTTTGTTGTGGTTGATTTTGATGCCGACAGCTACACCATGTTCGTTGATACGGGTGATGGCGTCGGCGGACCGCCCAACTGGAATCAGGATACCGACGAAAGACAAATCTTAAACCGCAAAATGCCTGCCGGTGTGCAAATCGACACCAGTAGTCTCAGTTTTCCGACGGTCAATGATAAAATGAGATTCAATGCCCGGGGGATACCGCCCGATCTGGTCTTGCCTGAAATTATACCGGTGGCCAATGC
>JAAUXT010117952.1_pt1 | contig 49093 bp, 28 predicted proteins | sample 7278171 | NCBI WGS metagenome assembly JAAUXT01 (sample SAMN14350112, study PRJNA611818) | marine sediment metagenome | isolation source: surface marine sediment (1.8m) | place: French Polynesia: Moorea | collected 2018-08
ACAAATAGAACACTTTCAAACTTGCGTTCACAGATTTTGCCTCTTGATGCCTATAGGTGATTTTCACCATCACCATACATTATACAATGTATGCTTCAGGGTTCAAATCACTTAATAAGAGCTTTCAGACGCAGAAAAGTGCAGAAACGCGACGCAGAGCGAAAAAAATAGCTCCTCGAAAACGTTTGCGCTAAAGTGTGAAACATTGCCTGGTGAGCCAGAATGTCTTGACGAAGAAAACACACTGCCATCGCACCTGGATTCTGCGCTCTACCAAATTCAGAACAATGTTTTTCAGGGAAAGTTCTGACTGCGCGCCTTTCTGATTGCAATGTGGCGACCCAACCAACCTCAACAACCGACGACTGCTGCACAAGCTTGCGCAAGCAATTTTTTTCAACTCCAGAAGTGCGTGCCTCGCTGCAGGAACGTTTTGTTTGGAATCAGGATCCCACGGGAACGCTATTTGCACAATCTGCGCCACACATGTTCCTGTTGGAACACCTGAAGTGCGCATCGCCGGTGCAGTCACGCGAAACAGCTTTACGCACAAAAAAACAATCACGCGTAAAGATAACCCAGGTGCCTGAGCGCAACCACCACTTTGACTGGGAAATTGGCTGCAATTCCGTCAAGTTTCACGAAAAGAGTGCGAGATTTTACCACCCGAGGAAAAATTGAATTAACAATGCACTGCAGCAGCAATATTCGCCCAGTGTTGTGGGCAAATGAGAAAATGAAAACTGCAGCTCATTGCAACATGCATGAAAAGATCACATTGGAGGCTTGGAGACCGTTGTATCGAGGGAACAATGCAGAGACCTGCAGGGTGAAACGGACTCAACTCGCTGAACCCTGCAGCGAAGCTGTTAATTGTTTCACATCGTCATTGAGGTCCCCACCGAGTAACTGCACTGCATGTGACAAACTCAACTGTTAAGGTTCAACGCTGGAGTGGCCAGTGCGTAGTGCAAAAACAAATATTGACGCTCAGAGTACTTGGCCTGGTGCACTGCCACAGTATTTGCCTCAAGGAAAAAGCACTTAGTGCATAATGAGACTACAATTGGCCCCTCACACATTCTGCACACGGTACAGAAACAGTGCAGAGTGATCATTGACCTTGGCATTTGATGGAGACATAATTAATTGCTTGGCATTTCTCATCATTTTCAACTTCCCCTGGAACCCAAATTCCTGAAAGCTGAGACGAAGTGCTTTGCGCGTAGACGCACGTTAGCTTCGACTCAATTTTCCCCACAAAAAAGACAGAACGCAAAAAGAGAGACAGGTTTCCGAGAAAAAGTGGTGCACAAAGTAGTGTTTCTGCCTTCTCTGCAGTAAGAACGAGCAGTGAAAGTCATCTGGACTTCACAATTGCAACTTTGAATGTGAGCAGCTTCAGTAAAAACACATGACACCGCCTATTTCTCCCATTGCATTGCTTTCATTGCAACTACGCAATGCCACAAATTCTACAAATTCCTTCTGTTGCAAAACGTAAAGGTTACACTGATTCAATTGTGTTTTTGAATGTTTTCCCTCTGAACTTTTTGAGGGGCAAATTTTTGTTGTTGGGAGGTTTCGTGGTTTACGTGCAGCTGTGTAACTTTGCGCCCAAGAAGACGGGCAGACATCTGTATTATCTGCTGCAGCCGACATCTGCGTGGGGTGTAAGTGGGACTCGGTCCAACATCAAAGTAACGGTTCCCCTGTAAAACAATGCAGAAATAAACTGGGGTCACGAGGTAGAAACTACAGTTGCACAGCTTTCAGTGGAGATCGCAAAAAGTTCGGATTCATGTGACGAGAGAGAATTCAACCTTGATCACAGGTCAAAATCGTGGTTTTCACAGCAAAATCAATCCTCTTGCTTTATCACGTCGAAGCTTTTGTTTCCAGTTTGTTTTTGACATGAGCTCAGCATGTCTGTCCGCCGACACACTCAATTCGTCAATGGACTGTTTGTCTTGCTGTCCACGAAGTGAAGGTATAACGCACCTGGATGGTACCTGGGAACCTGGATCTGTTCTCCCGGATTTTGTTCGAATTCTCCACATCTTTCAGACATTTTACATGCTCATCGGAGAATTTTTTTTTGCCTTGCGTTGCAAAAAGCAAAAGCCTGTGCTGTTTACGCAATCACTCCAGCAACAAGCTTGTTATGAGACGCGAAGATGGAGAGGTAACGAACCTGTTGCAGGTTGAGATACAGACACTGAAAGATGGACGTTCTCAAAGATGGATCTGCAGATTGCACTGAGTGTGTGGAAAGCAGGAAGGAAAACATTTGCCACACAACGCCGAATGTAAAGTCCATCAGGAGGCTCAGATTTGTATGAGCCGAGACCAACTTCAAACAGATGATCAGGTAGTGCAGGACCATCCACAATGCCAAGTGCTTATATTCAAGCAGATTCAAGCTGAGTGGATGTGGTCCACCTTCTTAAATTGTTCCTGAACAAAGCCCCATGCAGGTCCATCACTCATATATACGAGCGGACATTCATCTGAAGGAAACGACAGACCTTCAGAAACCTGCAACTGAAAATGTCCCCAGTTCACGCACCGAGGAAGATCGCCAGAAAGCTGGGATCCGTCTTTGCCAGGACCGGGCAATTTCTACCGTGTGTTTTCACTCAACGAACTCTTGGGGCAACAACCTTTGAACCCTCGAGGCAGCTTTCTCGAGAGCTTTTTCAAATGTAGCCGACAGATGATCTTTGCTGACGATGTTTTGTGAAGAATCGTTCGACTGTGATGTATCCGAGACCCAAATCATCCGCGAACAATAACAGAGTCTGACATTTCGCTCACTTCAGCCGCCCCATCGCAGCCAACCCGCCCTCCAAATTAACAGGGAGGTTGACTTGACTGCAAAAGTGGCCCGTAAAGATGCGAGAAATGGAAACTGGTTTGTGCCGAAATCCACGTGCTGTTCTTTTCTTGAATGACGCAGGCAAAAGGCGGGCCACTGATCAACAGCATAACCTACTCAACCCCTTTGTGACTTTCACCAGCGTCAAGCTCCTGAGGTCACGGAAGGCAAAGGCACACAAAGTTCAACGTGAATTCGCTTTACCTGGAAGCACCACCCCAGGTTGGACCTGCTTGAGTAGTAGCTGCGATGCTTGGAGTTCTCATAGTAGTCTCCCTCGCTGCCACTTCCTCCGGACGAGAGGTAGAGGTCACTCTTTGAGCGACTCTCACTCCGACGCTGCCTTTCTGCCCTCAGTTCCTGCGTGGACTTCCTGTAGGCTTGGAACAAAATTCCCCCTTTATCGTCCACGTGTTTCTTCTTCTTGCTGTCGGTGAGCGTGCTCGTGCTTGACCTCGCGTCGTCGTAGATGTCTCTGGCTGAACTGTCCGAGGTGAAGCCTCGGTTACTGGCTGCAGAAGTGTAGCGTTCTTGAGATTGACTCGCCCGGGAGGGTGTGGTCAGGGTGCTGGAGGAGGAGTACATGTCGTCCAGAATGATACCATCATCCCTGACTCGCTTGTAGCCATTGTCATTCTGCTTGTAGGTCTTGTAGAGAATGCCACCGCCATCACTGGACCTTGATTTTGACTTGTGAGATGAACTTTGCTCTTTGGAGTTGTACGTGACGTTGCTTGAACTCTGGCTGAAGTAGCCATTGTCTCTGTTTGGGAAGTCGTACCGCGTGTCCCTGGCTCCGTTGTTCAGGTACACAGTGGACTGGTCTTGGTTCAGAGCGGGACAACTGAAGTAGCCGCTGTCATGCGTGAGATTCTTGGACGCATTGACGGAGTCTCCAGATGCACTGTAGTCCTGTTTGTACATCCATTTTTCATTCACGTTCCCAGCACTTCCAACACTGCTGATCCCTTCACGTTTCTGACCAAACCCTTGGCCAGAGTCACCAGTGATTTTTATGTTCACTTCCTCCTCTCCCATCACATTCACATTTTTCTTCTTCAACATCTGACTCTTCAGCTCGTTGTCCCTGTTGACCAGGTCCTCCGTCGTCAGATTGTCGTACTCATCACTCGCCTGTTTGACCAGCAGTGACTTCTTCAGCTGGGTCGTGTTCTGTTGCTGCTGTTGTTGCTGCTTCTGCGTTGTCCACTGATTGTGTTGCTTGGTCTGCGTTGACCATTGCTTCTGTTGACTCTGTGTTGTTGTCCATTGATTCTGCTGCTTCAGCCCGTTCTGCTTCATCTCGTGCAGTTTCCTCGTTGTGTTGCTCTGTCCCATGTTCACGTTCTGAGTCTTGGTCTGATAGTTCTGGGTGGCGGTCCTGTTCTGCTGTGTTTGTCCGAACCCACCGTGGCTTTGGCTCACAGTTCTGTTCTGCTGGACGTATCCACTCGTCGTTTGCTGAACAGGTCTCCTCGCCTCCAGGTCAGTGAAGCTTTGACTTTGTTGACTTCTCGTTGTGATGCTTTGATTGGCATTCAACCCAGTGTCCACACTCTTCACCAATGGAGCATCTGATGCTGCAATCAAATGTCCTGAACTCAGTCCATGTCCACCTTGCTGTGATGCTGGGGCCCTGGACTGATACTGGTAAGAATACATGGAGCTCTCTGACTTCCCGGAAGACATGACCTGCGGCTGTCTCTGAGGCTGGAACTGCGGAATCGCCGGCATGGATTTGCTTTCCTTCTGTAGTTCGTGTTGTCGCTTCATCGTCTCCACTTCTCTGAGCTGGTCCTCAGCTTTCCTGACAGCCTCCCTCAGACTTCTGTTGGATTCCTCAAAAGCAGCGAGGTTCTCACTCATGTGTCTGTCCAGACTGACTCCTTTTTGTTTCTTGGTCATCTCTGTTTGATATGACCGTTGCAGTGGTTGTTCACTTCGCTGAGTGAACTGTACAAAGTCCGTGTACGCATTCGTCCCACCTGAATTCACTCTCGTTTGCCTCGTGTCAAAGTTCCCAACGCTTTTGGACATTTGAGACGCTTCCTGAACTGTCAATGGTGACGTTCCGCTGTGACTCCTGTTGATGACTTGATCATCGGAACTGAAGGTCACGGTGGGCTCGACGCTCTTGGCTTTTTGTTGCGTTCGTCCGGTATAGCTGTAGGATGACGACGTCTGGAAGGCCTTTCCATCTGGGACGACACGAGTGTTGGGTGGCACTGACTTCGCCTTGACCGTTCTCCCGGGAGCTTCCAGATTCCGCGTTCCGACCAACTGGAGTCGGAAATCGTCTCTCCATTCCTCTTCAGGCTTCAGTGTCCTGTAATGCCTCTCTGGACTCAAGGACTTGGTTCTCAAAATGGACGTTGGTTGCGGTGGTGGTGCTTGCAACGTGTGAGATTTGAAGGAGGTTTCTTTGTACGACACCACTTTTCCTTGATAACTCTTCTGCTGGCGCTGCGCGTTAACAGATTGTTCACGCAACAGTTTCTGCGCGTTTTCAACCGCCTCTTTCAGTGACCTGTGAGATTCTTCGTAAGCAGCGAGAGCTTCGCTCTGCTCGCTGGACGAGCTCCTAGTTTTCTTCTCGACCCTGGAGCTGTGGACGTCTTCGTGTCTGGTTCGGAGCGCGCTCTTCCTGGGAGCCGCTGCGTCGGTCGCGTGGAGCTGGCCCGCCGACATGGCGTGCAGCGTCCGGTGATGGTCCAGTTCACTGTCGTCGGAACTCTCCGCCACGTACAGTCTGTCCGACGACCTTGTCCTGGGTCCTCCCTTCCTTATCTTCCCATCCACCTTCCTGTAAACGTAGTAATCTCTGGGGACCTGGGGTCGGCGACTCTTCTGTTGCCTGGAGGAAGTCGTCTGGGATGACGAGCTCTCGCTTCTCTTGGTTTTGTGGTCAAATACTGTGATGGTTTCAGAGTATTGTTCCACCTTATCGTCCTTCTTGAAGTTGTCATACTCTCCACTGTCCTGTTTCTGAAGAATTCCCTGATGAAGTCTTCTTCGCGACGATTCTCTTGGCGGAGGCACCGGTTTCTCCCTGGGAGGTGGGTCAGGCCGGGTGTAAGACACTTCAATGACGTTGTACTCCTCATCTGGAGTCCCAACGACATGTTTGACCTCACTTTCTCCGTAGTCTTTGTGAACAGTTCTGCTCGTTGACGCCACAATTGACGTCGATTCCCTGTGCCCACTTCCCGACGCCTTGAACACACCGACAGCGTTGCTGTCTGGTGGGGAAGGTCGCACCGGAGCAGTAAGGACCCTGGCAGGCCCGGGTTCACGTGACATCTGAGAACTGTAACCGTAGTACGTCACCGCCTCAGCGTTGTTCCTTCTCGGAACGTATCCGTTCTGCAACACGGAGTCCGGCGGTGGGGCAGCTTGAATCAATTGACCTCCAGACTGAGGCAAACGATGTCCACTTTGAGCAGCAGGATGCCCTGACGCGTGAAGGGCAGTTTGCCGAACCTGTTGTTCCAGGTGGGGCGCGTGGTGTTTCGTTTGCCTCGTTGTCTGTGTGGTGGATGTGGACGTTGTCCACCCAGTTGTAGCGATTGTCAGTGGAGTCATCAAGCGATCGTATTCCGCAGTTTCGGGTTGTCTGTAGACTTGGGCTGACTCGGATTTCCTGCTGGTGTGTCTTGTGGTGGTTGAACTCTGCGATTGCCTCAGGCCTTTGTGTTCTGCTCCAGGGTCGCTTTGCTGATGCTTGTACGAAGGATAGAAGCGAATCCCAGACCCGAGGTCACTCGGTTGGTCGGATGTTCTCTGGGTCTGCTGCACCCTGTCGCTGATCCAGCGAAACTGAGATTGGGCCGCCCCACTCTCCTTCGTCTCCCTCGCTGAGCGCTGTTGTACATTCTCAAAGGCGTTGGCGTCTACAGAGTTGGAATTCATGGCGTCTTTCGACAGGTCAAAAGGCGTTGTTGACGCTTGGGTTTCAGTGGGTTCAGGGGGAAACACGCGCACTCCTGTGCGTTGGACACTTGCTGTTCCAGACCTCCTCCCAGGCTCGGTTCTTCCGGTTTCCTGAAGAACCTGGCTTCCTGCGTAGTTCTCATAATCGCCGTCATAGATGACTTGGTATTTGCGAAAGTTGTGGTTGCGAAACTGCTCCCTCCGGTTGAATCTTCTCTCAGAAGATATCTGGGGCTGAGTGCTTCTTATCATGGCTGACAAGAAGGTGCGTCGAAATTGTTCCGGAAGTGCGAAAGTTGAAAAATCCAAAAAATGTCTTGTCCGGATGTGAAGTCAATGAGACTCTTCACATTCCTCCGTAAAGTCGCGATTCACGTGTTATCCATTTTCTAACTGCGGAGGGAGTTCGATCACGACGTTCTCCATTGTCTCAAATTTTGTCCTGGTGAAGATGATAATGGTTCCCATGAAGAAGAGTGAACATTGAAACCATGGCTGCTGTGGGTGATTTGCAGTTTTTGTGCTTCACAGAGAACGTGGATCCTTCTTGAGCAACTGACAGAGGTGAAACTTTCTCCAAATTCAGATGGTTGGTGCAAGTTTTGTGAGCTTCAGAGCGTCACAGCGCACTGACGAAGAATTGCGAATCTTCAAAACCTCCTCAATTTGCCCTCGGAATGATTGAGAATTCTCAGTTTCTGTCAAAATGTTCACCATCACTATCACGGCAGATAACCTCTCTTGGTGTTGTTGCACAAATATGAGTTGCTATTCTCTCAAAAAATATACCCACAAAAGTACTCGCTTTTTCCTGCTAAATCTACAGTCAAACGGGCAATGTGTGACCAAATTTGAAGGTTAATTTGACACAATGCCACTTTTTCTGGCTTCAATGAAATTTTTTTTCATTCGTTCAACAACAAATCTTTCATTAGACGTTTGCTCTGGGATCAGTGCTTCGCGGTAGCTATTTTATATGGAGCAGGACTAATTCTTGCACAAGTACAATTCAAATGGACACTTTTTCTGGTGGTGTTGAACCAAGAGGACACAATGCGAGCAATTGGGCGATGTAGGTTGCCATGGCGAGAATTTATAGCAAAATGATAGATAAATTTAGAATTGACGCAACAGGGTCACAGACCCCCATGTCAGTGCAACTGGCATTTTGTGGTTCCAGCACCAAATGGCTGCGTGGGGTTTGTGTCAAATGACAACACGAGTGTCGAACACCTTTCCAAAAAGGTACCAGTGGAGCTCAGGATTGCCACTCGGAACGTTTTCTGCACTGCTTGAAATTGTTTTGAAAATTCTTTTTCAAAGAATTGATTTTCGAAACAAATGAGTGGTAATCAATGGAGGCCATCAGTCTCAGCGGCTGTAGGAGCCGCTTCCTGGTTTGTAATTAAACACATCGATTTTTCAATGATCTGGATGCGCGCTCTTCAAGTGAACTTTTCACCTGTCAATTCAAGTTTCAAATCAATAATTGTAAATTGTGAGGGAGAAGGTATGGAGCCTGAACCAACCGATGTTTTATGAGATTTTGCAGAATGCATCGACTCAGAGAAAAATCAGTTCATGGCTGTTGCCGGGCCAGGACGAGGATGAAACTTTTTTCATCAGAGGAACATTGAACCACAAAAAGCAACGTTTTCAGCAATCACCAACATTCAGCTCATTGGCAAATTTTGTCGTTGCGTAACCTCACAATTATGTGGCAAATATTATCTCTGTAAACAATTGTTCCTCTGTTGTGTGTGCCATCATCAGTTCGACGGCATGTCTCGATATTTGACGGAAGTCCAATCAATCGACAGATTTCAGATTGTACTCCAATGGACTTTTTTAACCATTGTGCTGTTGGTTGGTCAGGTTGCACCCCAAATCACCAGGCAAGGGCTCGAATGGTATTTTCACGGGGGGGGGGGGGGCTGACAATTTAATGTCAGACTTAGATACAAAGGTGTATGGTCATTTTCGGTCGACTTCGACGTAAAACTGGACTTTATTACCTGGCATCAAGCCAAGAAAACTCCATGTCTCGTTCCACCAGCTGCTGAACGAGTTTGCATTTCTCAAGGTTGTCTTGAAAATCTTCACCCACCCAGCTGAAACATACCCAGGAATAAAGTCCCCTCCTAAAATCTCCTTGAGGTGTTCTGAGGTATCAATGCAGGTGGAAATCCCAGTGGAACGAAAAAAAATTACAAGTGTGTTTTCCCAAACATCACTCAGAGTGGCCACACCTTGGTGGGTGCACCTGGCTGAAAAAAATTCACATTGATCCTGAAATGACCAGACACCCCTGAAAAGTCTCATTGGAGCGTTGGTGAGTGCATGGCCATTTCAAGGACAGCCTAACATGACCAGACACGTCGGGTGTCTGGCCATTTCACCGTTCTGAAGATTCTTTGCAAGGAAACCTGAGGTGACTTCAGCAAAAAGAAACTTGTGTCTGACTGAAGTGAAGCCTCGGGTCGTTCTGTGCCGCTCAGATCTCTTTTCGTTTGATAATCACACAAACCTCGAGTCACAATTGCTTTGGATGGTGGGTTGTCAGACCGCGGGTTCCATTTGAATCTTTTCTCAACAAAATTTGCAACATGGGCCACGATGTCAAACGTTTTCTGGCAAACACAAAACAGGATCAAATGCAAAAAGCCATTTTTCTTTCCCTGTAAATAGCTGTCCGTCGAAAATGATCTCCTTTGTGCAGTTTTAACGCGTCGTGGTGGCGTAGCTCATTGTTATTCAGGTACGTACCTACACCTGACTTCAAAAAGGAATTCTGCCCCGCACAACTTTCTCCGTGTGCCAATCACTGAGTCTCTTGCGCCACAAGCCAATATGATTCCAACTGAGACGAAAGATGTTCCGACAGCATCAGTCACTTGAAGCGAAACTTTGGTTGATGCTGAATTGTGGAACCTTCACCAAAACAAACTTCACAACATTTGGTGCAACAATTGAAACATGGTCTGCGCGGAAACCAAAGCCTCACTTACATCTGCAAGTTATTTTAAACTGATGTCTCAAAGTTACTTCTTTCAAGGCTGAAGGCAAAAGACAACCCCCACCCAAGGTCAGAAGGAATTCCCTGCAGACCCGTTCACACCAAATTGTGAGACAAACTTTCTCCATTGATGGCACAGACGTTGATCCAGAAACGAGAATCCTCAATCCAAGTCGTGTCTGGTCTCCTCAATGCACATTTCGATGCGGTGCACGTTTCGTGGCCTCCTGCTACAATCCAGACAAACCAAACCAACCATCACTCCTTCGCTGAGGTCTATCCAAAAAGAAAACTGCACACGCGTCCAAAGCTCACAAAACGTTTTGCCTTCAATATTCCAATTTTGAAAGGAGAATTGCAATTTCCGTGCGTAATTTCCATTGCAACGCACCCAGATTCAGCCATGTTTTGTTCTTCTCAAGTCACAGCCACTCCAGTTCAACAATTCTGCACCTCAACGTTGCACTGTCCAAACTACGCCTCTCTCAGCGTTCCGAGACAACGCCGCTTCGGACCGACGCCGTCGCTGGCGTTGCCATGGCACTGGCGTCACTTTAGTGTTGCCACTGCGCACACATGAGCGGAAACCAACGTGACTTTAAGGCCACCTATCCTTGGCACGAATTCCAAAACAGCGTTCGAAATAAGCAGTGATCTCTCTCATTTTTTCACGCTTCCATAACTACCTATCCTATTCTATCCTATCAGTCAGGGCTGTTCGAAATCTATGCGCACCCCCAGAGATTCTCTGCGCAGTTCCAACGCAGAACACAAAACCCACTATCATGGGAAACTCATCATCAGAGGAAACCAGCCAAAGTCAGCATCAACTGACGCTTACGAGCTGTTGCGTCTGAGAGCTCAACTCCAGCTGTTTAGTTTGCGCAACAGTCTGGACTGAGGGGTAATTTGTGAAATGGAAACCTAAAACAATTTTTCCTCATGTTGGCGTTCATTCAAACTCTCGTGAACACGAGAAAATTTTTGCGCAGCAATTTTGGGAAAGCAATGTCGAACGTTTCATGAATCGTTGCAGCTGTTGCAGTCATTGACAGTCTCAAGCTTACTGCCTCACAGGAGGAAAAAGCTTTCGGTGACCAAATGCAAACAACAATCCATCTTCTGGATGTTGTTTTCATGGTGCAACCAACCAATGAGTGCGAGCCTGCATTCACAACACTGGTCACCTCATTGCACCATCGGAATCCATTGAAATGCCTGCGCTGTGGGCGCTACATGCTCGCTTTGGGTTGAATCCCACACATCTTGTCGTGATTGTGCGGAGGTATGAAAGTCTGACGCAGCCAGCCCCGAGGTGGAAAGATAAATCTCGCCAATGCTTCACCACTCCACTGTGGGATCCAGGTCCTGCGCACCTGTAGTATCGCAGGTATTTATTTGACACAGGACTTTGCACCTGATTACACACTTGAAAATTTCCAAAAAGAATGTCTCAAAGTTTCGAACGGTAGACTTGGCTTCAGGCCACCACGAAATTGCACCTACGAGTGGCGTCCGCAAAAACACTCATCTCGAATCAGTGACTTTTCAATTGGGGAACTGTGCTCAACAAGGACAAAAAGCACCAATAACAAATACTCAAGCAGCGCGAGCATTCGCCTTGCGAACCTGCAGACAGTGTTCAAGCTGCAGAATTTCGCCATTTCTGAACCAGCCCCCCTGAACACACCTTGTTTTCTCTCGAGTTTTGGCATTTTGACGCGTTGTTTGGTAATTGCCCGGTCGCCGCGTATTGTAATGGCAGCAACAAAAACAAGGCACCAGTCTCAGCTGAAGGTCACAAAACAGGCGCTGCAACAAGTGAGAACACAAGTTCCTTTACTTCGCTACTGACTGCAACTTTCTGTACGTTTTATGGGTAACTTTACCGCGGTATTTCTGACGGCAAACGAGACGGGGGTGCCGTTGTAGTTTGGCAGATGTTCACAACTTCCGGTTTGGGGGCCTTGGTCTCTGGGTACACCGGGTCCTGCACTGATAAGGGTCTCTCTCCTTTCAGGCACGTTCTTGCCTCTCGTCTACGTGACACAAATGTTTTCGGTGAAAGTATTGCAACCAGGTGGCACACAATCTGGAAAAGAACAACTTCTCTGGGAGGCAAGCTGTGAGCTGCCTGTCGGTGCGATTACGTTTATCTGCAGGTGTCTTTCTTAGAACCAGCGGAACCATTGTCAGAGAAGTTATGTGCTTTTTATCTTTCAATTGTACTTGGTATGTGAATGCCAACATATCATTGGTGCTTTGTACAATCACATAGTGCCCAGGCAGGGACTCCCACCCCGTGGTTCTAATTAAGGCTTTCGTGACAGAAAACCATCTATCTTCAGACAATAATTTTTATGCAGCCAACTACACTTGTTCGTTAACGTTGCCAAATCACATATTTTATTGTGTAGCTCGTGTGTGAGAATTGATCAGGTGAAGTTTGATACTGAAACAAAGTTGCTGGCAGTGGCGACCGAGGTGCTGTCGGTCTGCATCGCTCAAATCTCCTCAAATTTCGCCACGAAGCAGCGGAAAACAGATCCATCGCTTCGGGGCAGAATCTGCTCCGTGGATCTTGACAGCCGAAGAAAACCCTGTTTGTTCAGCACCGAAAAAAGTTTTTTTGAGGCATCGCTTCAGTATTGTTCGCTGCGTTCGAAAACACAATGGGTGCTGTCACCAGGTAAGGATGAATACCGGCGACATTTCACTCGCACAGAATTTAGATTTACCGGTGATTGAGCACTGCACTGGTTGTAGAAACAAGAGGGTTCAAGAAATCTGTGAACCGATAATTTCTGCAACAATTTTCAGGCAAGAGTTACTGCATACAGCAAGCCGGGGCCGTTTTGCTTTGCTTGCTGTTGGCAAAAAGCCTATCGTATGTCCTCGTGATGAATTCCAAACAAAACCGACAAACCTGACGAATGAATTCAAAAGCAGCCAGCCTGACTTTTTGCCCACACAAGAGCAACAGAGAACCCAACCCACAAATCAAGCCATTCAAGTTAACAATTTTCTCCTCTTTTCCTCAATCGGTTTCTTCACGTCAGTTTTTACGCTTCGCTCCAGGTCGCTTCACACCAAACCTGTCATTACGCATCAAACCCTTGTGCAACAATACCAAGCGAGGTTCTCGTATCCGTTTTCAGCTTGAAAGCATTGACTGGACTCCTCATCTGCAGCGCATCTGTCTATCCATTGCTGCATCTCCTCACTGCGTTCACACGATCAGGTGAAAGAACTGCCTCTAATCCCGTGTTTCCACACAAGACACACGGGTTGATTCTTCTTGACATCAGGAGGTTTGTAAAACATCAGCTGCTGCAGGATAAGCTTTATATTCCAGATATTTTGATCCCAGCTGCACAAGCAAGAAACATCCAGACGAATGCTCTGGAAACCACTCATCTGTTCCAGATAAGTTCTTGACGTTGTTGAAACCTATCCAGCTGAATATGACAAGGAAAGCCATCCAGTCGGATTGGAACTGCTCACAGTGTAGAAGTCACTCACAATTCCGTCCTTTTCAGTCACACTTAATTACTCCTACCAATGCATTGCGAAACATTGTGAGTACATAACTGACTTGTGCACGTTTGTTCTCATCAGGATTTTTAGCTATGTGCACTCCACATGCAACTTCACCCCGCACGCGAGTTACTCACTCACACACCACGAACTTTGAGTATTTTTACCACCTGCGGAGTGCGCATCGCCTCGAGGATCGAGTCCTGCCGCCGTGTTCATCTCGTAACGAGAACTTTTCAGCAGCTCGTTGCAGGTTGTTGGTACAAAACTGTTGCAATTATTGCACACCGCATAACACTGATGCCTCAGCAAGATGGGTTTCCCTCAAAGTGGGTCTCTCTTCTCATAATTACCACCAAAGTGGCGCATATTTCCGTCTTCTCCGCCAAGAAGACCTGATCTCGTGATCGCCTTGAGTCATTCATGCCACAAATACGGATGAATGCCCAAAATCAATACATTCAAGTTTTTCGTTGGCGTTCGACAGGTTCCATTCGCTTCAGGTGCATGGATCCCTTATCTTGTCCATTTTGCACGCAATCTTAATTTGTTAGACAGCGAATTAATCATTTCAGTTCGTTTGGTGTGAATTCCAACAGTTTTCTTCTCGAGACAATTTTCACCCCACGGTGCGAAGATGTTTTCCTTTTTGGATTAACTTTCTGAGCTTTTACAATGTGAACCCGTATATTTTCTAAAGGGCTGTTCAGGTTCATGTTTCACATGCCAGCGATTCAAATGCCACTAAATTCGATTAAGCTCTATGTTACTGTCAGATGCCTAATTTTTCACCCTCCTTGAAGAAAAATAACTTCAGCGCAAAAAGAAAGAGAATTCATTCGGGTGAATTCCCAATGCCGCAAAATACTTCTGGCAAAAGTTGTTTTCGTGGTCAAACCCACTCAACATCCAGATGGAAACTGCCTGTTCAGCAAAACTTGTCGATTCAAATGAGGGATTAAAGTTTGGGCAGTGGAGAAAAAAAACATCTGTGAAAGAACTTTTGGGACTCTGGACACCTGTTGAGGACTCCCTCTTTGCCCAGGCTTCTGGCCCATTTTGTGTTTTGCTTTCCTCGCTCTTCACGCACCTTTGACAGGTAATTGCCACCTCGTGAAAGCCTCTGATGCGAAAAGCCTAATCCCAGAGATTTACACAATCGCAACTGAAATCTGAGCTTTGGAGGACAAACCGGTGCCCACATTTGGAGTCTGTCGTCTCCTTATCTGTTAGTGAAGTACCATTGTGCAAGAGCCAAAATAAATTTGTGGTCTCAGCACATCAACTTCCTTTTCTGGCCAAGAATGTCTGATCTATCTCCACAAGCGTATTTCAAAACTCAACAGGAGCTCAGCTATTTCAACACAGGAGGCGTCCAAACAATGGTTTGCTGTTGCGTGATGTCTGAGTCTGCAAAAACGACACGATAGAAACAAAGTTGCAGTGTCTTTTTTGCACCAGACTGATGTGCTCAACAAATACGTTAATCTGTGACACTTTTCGCCAAAAAAGGAGCAGGTGGCATTGACGCAGGTCTGTGTGCCTCCCGCAGCGTTAATGTGCAGTCACGAACTATCTCGCCACCTTCACTGGGCTCACAATTCTCCCAGGCAAGAGAATGGGGGACGTTGTACCTTGAGATCGGAGCCACACGCGCAGCAGGGATGTGAGTCTTTCTCATCTGGGGACGTGTCATCGTCATCGTCCTCCTCCAGGTCCTCCTGTCCCTCGTCCTCCTCCGGATCTTGAGATCTGGTTCCCTCGGCTTCCTCAGCTGAAGTTCCACCGTCAGTTGTCGTCTCTTGAGCAGAATGTGACCCTGGTGTCTGGTTCTGGATCACGTTCTCGTACTGGGATACCTCAAGTGGGTGCAGTGGTTCTGGATTGAGACGATTTTCATCTGGAGTTTGGGAGTGGCAGTTCTCCGCAAGGTCCTGAGATTGACAGCTACCCAACTCAGTGGAGTGAACTTCAAATCCAAGGCTGTCTTGTCTCTCGAGGTGTTCTGAACCCTTTTCAATGCTTGGTTCAGGGGGAAACGGCACATCAACACTCTTGTCACTCTCGCTTGCAATGATGGCCTTCTCATCCTGATCAAGGGAGACGAAGAAGCCGTATCGATCAACGTACCCTCCGTGGGCGATGATTCTGTCAACGTTGTCGAACCAACCAAAGCTGTGTCGTCTGTCAATGCAGTCAGCGAACTTGTATCTCAATGAGGAACCATCGAAAAAGTTTTTCTGAGCAAAATACCCGTCACTCACAGGTCTGTGATATCTGGGTCTTGGTCGTTTTCTGATGGAGCCGTCTTGCGTGCGAGACTGTCTGTGTGTGTTTCTGTGTGTTCTGTCTTTTTGAAGTTTGCTGTCGTCTGTTTCGTTGCAATGGCCCCAACTTGTTCGCCGAGTCTGATTCAGTTCTTCCATTGCTGCGTTGTCGTACACGCCGCTGATATTGTCGTCTGCAACTGGTGGTTCCGACAGCTCAGCAGCATCTGTGTCTCTGTCTGTTCCTTCTGTGTGTTGCTCTCTCATGGCACTCCAGTCAGAACTCTGCTCATCTCGATCTGGGCCCAAGTTCCCCGACTCCCCCGAGTCCCCCGTCTCCAGAACCGTATCCAAACTGCTGTAATACTTGACGTTGTCGTACGTCAGGTTCTTCTCTCTGCTGCTGCCCATAATAGGCAGAGTACAGAACCTCCGAACTTTTTCTTCTGACACGGGGATAGGAACGAAGCTTCTGTTCCTCATGTCGGGCAGACTTGTGAACTTCAGGCCACCAACATTGTCATAGACTCTGATGGATGGATTCATCTCAATGTTCGTGATGGAGCGGAACCCGAATGTTTCCTCAGGGCTGTCCGAGGAATCTTCCCTCGCTGACTCGGTCGGCATGTCTGGGTTGGTTTCCACGGACGTGTCGAAGAGTGTGTCCACCGAGCGGTCTGTAGTCCCCTCCACCTCATCAGAACTCGTGGTGCCAGCCTTGTGCTGCTCATTGTCTGCGTTGTCTTTGGGAACATTTGAGACCCCAGCAGCAGGGCGGTCTCCGTTTTCTTTTGAGACTGCAGAGGCAGGACAATCGGACTCGGTACTTTCGTCTTTCTTGTGTTTCCGATGTCGAATTTTGGGATAAATGACAATTTTGTCCTTGTAATCCTGGTTTGACGAAGTCTTCAAAGCACTGCTCTTGGACTTGACTACGCTGTACAGCGGGAGTTCCACCCTCAGAACAAACTCCTCACCTGGTTGGTTTGACTGTCGTGTGCTGCAGCTGGCCAGTGCAAGGTCATGAGCTGCGAGGATGGTGCCAGGCTTCCCTTGTGGAACGGCATAAACTGCCTTTGAATTGGTCTCACTTCCGTTCTCCTTTTTGCTCTCGGTGGTGGAGATTGTCTTTTCAGTTGTGACATCCGTGATAGTTGAGTAAATGGCCTCTGTGGAATCGCCACGTGGTGCTCCGTGAGTCTCTCGTTGTCCACGTCCAGTTCCTGCTGACTCAGCGTTTTGGTGATCATGTCTGTTTTGCTCGGTGCCCTTCACACTGGGGTCGTCGGGGGCGTTTGGATGATGTGTCTCACTGTGACCCTTGAATGGTGAATCGTTAGATTTGTGAGGCACGTGGACTTCAACGGTGTGGGTGACGCCTTCCTGATGTAGTTGACCAGGAGGAGACTTTGTGGCGTAAACGAAGCTGCAGGGCGCCGACGACGGTCGCGGTGCTCGCGTGGAGTGACCTGCGTTGCGTTCCCTGCGTCTTGAAGAGGAAGCAACGGAATCCGGGCGAGATTTGCGTTTCTCGCGACTTCGCCCTTTTCTGACAGTCACTTTGTCCAAGTTGGACCATTTTTCCTTGACAGGTTGTGGATGCTGTCCCCTGTAGGTTGTGTCCTGTGAATCCAGTGCGCCATGTCCCGAAGTGAACCACTGTCCTGCCGGGACTTCAGTGATGATTCCGGTGTCCTTGAAGGCCTTGTTGTCTGTCCAGCGATGTTCGTGCACCCCTGCGATGTGGAGACGAAGATCCCCTTGTTCCGGACTGCTTTCGCTATTCCCCATTGTAAATTTTCCCCCGACTCAAATCCAGGCACTGTTGCCAGTCTCATGTGATGGTGCAGTCAGGTCCAGAGCGCCAGTTCAGCTCACACTCAAATATGGATGTTCGTGAAACAACAGCAACAAATCAAACTCCACAACAGCACACAATGAAAAATCACAGCCTAACACAACACTGTTCACTGGATGATCAAGTGAAATGCTCGCAATCCACAATGGAAATCTTCTGAAACAATGTGTCAAGAGATTTGTCAGCAATCACCGCGAAACAATTCACAATGTCAAGTCCGCAAAGTCATGAAAAGCGTGTCCACCTCAAAGAGGAATCAGCTGGCATTGCCAGCCCGGCCAGTTATGGGTTCAAGTCCTCCTTGTAATTCCAACTTACATTTACCCATTCACGTTCGCTTTCTTGTTTTGACACAAATCTGTGACATATCTCCCCAAACAAGCAGAGTACTATTCAAAAACACTCCTCTTCCAACATCAAAAAACCTTTTACGAGTCAAAACAGCCGAATTTGTTGCCCATTATGCAGACATCCATTCTTGTTCTATCGCCCTGTCATGTCAAGTCACGTAATAACATTTAATGGGAAACTCTCAGAATGGATTTTTGCATGACAACTGTGGGGTGAGTTGTACATCGAGGTGAAAGTTGGGAACAGGATGTGTTCAAGAGTCAAAATTCATTAGTTTACAAGGAAGAGTCTGACCTCTCGAGTTGACCCTTTTGTCAGAAAGTTTGCCAACGGGTGCATGTCAAGGCGTCCTTTTGGACAGGAAGACAGTTTGGTGACGGCATTCACGGTCCTGTCAGAGCTCCGTTACTGGTGGCTCTTTGCCATCCACCAACAGCAGTGGGTCTTTCCTTCTTGCAGGCCTTTGCCATGTGCTTTTTAGTCGGGAGAGCCAATAGAGGTGTGCTGGCACCCGCTGTGAGAATTTACGAGCGTATTGTGTCGAAGTCTCAAACAAAAACTTGGTTTACATCATTTTGCAATCAGTCACCGTCACCTTGTGAGACTCGCAAAAATCCAGAACAAACGTTTTGGAGAAAGTTGAAAAGACTTCGGGGCGAACGTGATGTTTGATGTGCTGACATCTCTATTTCAGGTACCTCTGGAAGGTACACCCCTGGCCAACAATGGGTTCGGGTCTGTTCGTCCACATTGGCGATGAAGACACGATCTCGTGTGCTGAAGTCGGGGTTTTTGGGCTCCGCTGAACCTTTCGACAAAATAAAATCACTATTTTGACCTGAAGGTCAAACGCACCCCCATTCTGGGCGCAAAAAGTGGTAGAAAAAATGAGAGTATCAGTGTGTTTGCGATTCCAACGCAATTATGGTTCGTCTGAGTTGGATGTTCAGTCTCTACAGCCTTATTTATGACAATTATCATTCCAAATGCTATTGATTACACCCATTCGTATCGGGGAGATTCCAGCAACAGCAACATAAATTTCAGACGGCAAAGCACCATCACCCAACCAGGCTATCTCAGACCAAACCGGTCTTTTTGCGCAAAAGCTCTGCGCGATACGAAAAAGGTGCAACTTCACCACAGCAACCCCAATTAAAACCGTGAATGTCCATCACCAAAAATAAAGACTCATTAACTCAGAGTTAATCACAAGGAAAAATTAATTACCACATTCACACATGTCCATTTGGATGCGCGAGGCCTCTTGGTTCGCTGCCCAGCAGCGGGGTGTCTGATTTCACTCGGGCTGATTACCGAGCCTCAATTACCATAAAACGCCCATTGAGAGCCGCGCCCCAATTGGTCAGCGCGTGCGCGAACATTCACCCCCCGGGGACACGCGGAACTGATACCGTCGCTGATACCGGCCACACCAACATTGTCACTGTTTCAAGTCGCTCTCCTTTGTTACATTTGAAAAACGCCGTCGAAACAAAATTGTTGGAACATGAGGGTTGAGTTGAATTAGCTCAAACCTTCAAAAAAGAGCTTCGATTTTTTTTTTTTTTGGTCAAATTTGTCTGCCGTCAGGACCACAAACTTGGAGCTTCGAACCTCTTGCAAAATGCACGAATGGAATTGAGGGGGATCCAGTTCACTTTCCCACACGTGCATAGCATCGTTGCATCGCTATACTGTAGTTTGCTTGGTTTGCACGTGTTGCCATCACCCGATCGTGTTCACGCCTGCAGCGAAAATGCATATGATCTGGACAAAAAGTGACAAGTCCACCCGTTGCATTTGCAAATGTGTACTCTCACAATTTCCTGTTTCTCAAACATTTATGTGAACAGATTACGTTTCCTGCAGGTTGATCTAATTAATGATTGCCGATCAGATGTAAATCATCCACACCTCGTCAATCCCGCGTTTGTCTGTTCCGACTGTTCTTTCAATGGTCCTTTGATCAATTTGCTGTGCCCACAGGTAACAATTGTCAATCATGACTCAGCAATGGATTTTTCTTTTGTCATTGTTCAATGTTGGGTTTTGAAATTGATTTTGGTCACAAGTGGAGAAGGGAAGCGTGGTTTGCGGTGCCAGTGCAGGGCACTCCACGTGGACGAGTACCCAAAAGCTGCGCAGTCGTCGCCTTGCGACGGATTTGCTCCAGCAAACGGACAGAACGAGTATCGATTTGAACGTGTAATCACTGCATGAGCACGGACTGCGACTAATTTGCCCTTTGAACTGCTAATTGCGTTGTTGTTTTGGTTGCTGTTCACCCACAGATAATTCAATTCCATTGACGATCTGTTCCCCGTGGTGTGTACGTATGTCCGGGATCCACCGGGGCAAAATCGGTGCTGCAGCAATCTCAGTCTGTCACTCAAAAACCCCGCAACTTCAGCTCAATTACGTTTTTCATTTTGAGTGTTTTGATATCCATTTGTCGCTTCTCTGCACGACTCTACCCGAGTCTTGTCATGCACAAGGCCAATTTTAGAAAATGCGCTGTGTGACTCACTGACAGCACCAGTGGGAAGCAGGTAGGACGGAGCATAATCACAAGGAAATTGTCCCAATTCTCCAAGGATTCCAACCTTCAACAGAGACATCAAAGACAATCACCCCTTGATTTTGAAAAGAGAGGGACGGAATGTGCAGAATGGGTTAATAAGTACGCATGAAACAATGATTAGGCTCCACCTTTGTCAGTCCTGGGCTTCACAGGGGACGCCTCATTGAAAGTTAATCGGAAGAAAAGCTGAGCATCTGTCTCCCACAGTCGCTCAATCCGCTTCACTGAGCAATGATCCACTTTCTGAACCCAGTGTTGTTGAAAGACTGCTGAGCAACGTCCGCTTCGAATCAATTGGAATGAGCTGTAAATTTAACTGGAAACAACACTGAAACAGCAGACAGCATCGTCTCCATCAAGAAAGACGGTAAACCACACAGACACGCTTCCGTGTCACAGAGACATGTTTCCTCGACACGATTTTCACATCTCCATGGAAGGAACGTTGCAGACGTTTCCACTGATTGTTCTACAGATAATGCAGATCTCCTTCCGATCTGACGTCGTCCAGAGCTATAAAAACACACGCCCTCTTCCTCATTTCAAGGCACAAAAACAGACACCGGAACTTCGGGTGCCAGAGAAGCATCCGACTTTCCTTCGTCTTCCGCCCGGCAGAAAAATAACCCTGGGCAGATCTGCGAGTGATAGAAAGACAAAACCACCCTAAAGTGCAACACTGTTTTGCACAATTCAGTCTGGAATTCAAGAACTGTGAACAGAACTCAGGGCAAATCACCTGAATCAAGAAAAACAGAGCGGTGTGAAGGAGCGAGAGGTGGGCGGAAGTAAACAGCGACGTCAGGTGCAGTGGCTGAACGAACGAACGAACGCACCCACCGCGACACGAGTTTACTCTATCGATCGCTCTGTCAACTTTCAGCAATTGATGAGCTGTTCAAGGCCAAGTAAATGTTTCGTAAGTGAAACGAAAGTTGGAAAACCCACGAGGCTTTGCCACCTTGAACGTCAACAACCAAGTGGTGTGAAGAAGGTGCAGGAAAAAGAACGTGCGTTGAACGTTGAACGTCGACCGAAACCAAGAGTGAAATTTCACGTTGAGGGTTGGACAGCTGAACCCCCAAGGCATGTTTCACATACGGTTGTGGTGAACGTTGTCAGGGAAACTTTACCTGGAGACAGGACGGGAGAAGCAGCTTTCTGAGTCTGCAGCCGAGGCAGAGCGCCCTCCAACTCGATCTCTTCGCAGCTTCCTTCTTTGTTTTCTCTCTGGGCTCGTCGCGAGTGTTCTGATCACGTTCCTTCTCCACAGCGCTCGCGCTGTTCTGGTCACTGTCACCGGTTGGTGCAGGGCTGCTGCTGATCTGTTCAACGTTCATGTGATGTTCGAGCAACTTTCTCTCGATGAGAGCTTGGTGGTCACTGGATGGTCCGTGTGGATCGTCCCAATAGCTTGGGCTACCATTGAAACCCTGGGCGACTGAAGTGGAGGCACGGCCACTCTGTATCCCTGAATTCAGTTCGTTCGCCTCTGGTTTGAACGTGATGAAGAGACATTCCTCCCTCTCAGAGCTGGGCTGGCTGTACGTTTCAAGCGTCGAAGGAGTGTTGTCACTGGATTCCACATGAGAGAAGTACCCCTCGTCTGAGGACGACTCCAGTGCCTCTGGGCTCGGAAACCCCTGCAGCTTCTGTCCACCAGATGAACCATTGTCCACCTGCCGCTGACCATCTTGACCACTGAAAGTTCTGGACACGTCGCTTTGGGGAGAAGCTTGTTTGTTCAAATAGCTCTCAAAACTCTGGCTTTTGTACCCCCGATGCCTGTAGATCGTTGGCACAGGAAACGTCACACAGCCGTCCAGGCTGTACGAGGACCGGACGAATCCGACAGGGCACTGCTGGGTCTGGACTTTCACCTTCCGGCTGAAGTTCAAGTAATTGTATTTGTAGAGCCAGAGTTTTCCTTTTCTTTCTCTCAGTTCTCTTTCTGTTGTTTGGCTCAACCCATTGGAAACAGTAACGTTTGTATCACTGGTTGTTGTCTCTGTGTCAGATGAGTCCACCTCAAACAGATTGTCATAGTCTCCACTCCCTCGTCTCCCGATCAAACACGTTGTCCGTGGAACGTGCAAAATGTCTTCGTGCAGAGTCTCCAGGTTCCGTGGACAAAACGAGTACCTCAATTGTTCACCATCTGTTTGACAGGTATTCACTGGAGAACCATTCTCTCTTGACCTCCAGACCTCCAGCTTCTGGCCTTGACCCTCGATGCGACTAGAGTCCCACGTCCTTGTTTGATATCCGGTTTGTGAACCACGGGGACCACTTTGGATCCCTGTTGCTGCGGGAACGCTTCTGCTGATAAAGTTCAGGGTCATGGTCAGTTGGTCCAGGGTCACCTTGCCTTTCGATTCCCCACGACCCCTGGTGCCCGTGTCCGAGTGACCCAGTGGCATCGTGCTGCTCCGTGAGCTGGCGTACGCTGATCTGTGGCTCCAAACACTCGCATCAGAACTCAGGTCCGTCCTCATGCCCTGACGACTTGAAACTCCTCTGCCTGTCGCTCTTACATCATTAAGCGGTGCACAAGTTTCATTGTGTACATTTACCATTGATTGCTTGACGGCTGAACCGGTATCACTTTCCCTATTGATTTTCGCATTGTTGTTCGCATTCAGTTCTTCTTCAGCGGGCGCGTTCTTTGGGTTCGGGATTACGACGCATGGCCTGTCATCCTTGCAGAGGTCACTCAGCTGATCCTGCAGGGCGAAGTGGACCCGTTTGACCTCGGCGTGGGGCTGGCGATGCTTGATCGGGCGCCTTGTGGCGTCGTAGCTCCCTTCGTGACTTCCCATTGTCGCGACTCCGTCACCCGCGCAACCACGGGTAATATTGTCAACTCAAGATATCAAAGGGGCTGACACGCAGAAGTCTTTATTGGCTATTGAGTCGCGCGTATCTCTGTCACCCACACGCTGTTCTGCTCCCACAATTAAGCAGACGGAATATTTAAACAGCTTCCAAATTGTTTGCCGTTCAAAGTAAAATCCATTTCCCTTGTCTTCACCTTGATTGAAAGCGACTGAAGCAGACACGTTCTCGCTGATGTCTTTATCGCGTAAATTCAATCCTCAGCGTTTCTTTGTCCTGGAGAAATATTGCCTTTTCTGTCGCAGCTTGAAGGCGGGAATTTTGCAACTCAGGGTCAGACTCAAAGACAAGTTTTTCTTGGCGACATTTTTCTCATGCTGGTCACCCATTCTCTTCGTTTGGTCTTTTCTGGGAGAGGCTCAAAATTTATTCTTTGAAAACAAATGAAATCCAGAAATCGATAATGGCGACGCTTCCTCATTAAATCAAAGAAGTGACAGCTTTGAATTTGAAACCCACCTATTTTGTGCATTATTTATACCTGCTTATTTTTTCTTATCAACAATTCCTTTGATTCAGAAAATCACCTTGTAATTATGCAGTGGTCCGGGACAAATGAATCAGTCCTTTGGTTCTGTCAATTATTCAATATTTGGATTGGAAGCCAAAATTTTAGGAGAAGATGGATGGCAAATTCCGGGAGATTTTTTTTGAGTTTCAGTGAGAATTCCATTTCACGTTCAACCCCATCTCTCGCCTTTTTGCGGCAAGGCAACACAGGTGTGTGTAACCAGGGTTCTACGATGGTTCACTTCACAAAAAGTCGCAATACATTTGGTCTCAAAGAAAAACGTCCGACTTCAATGGTGAAGAAAAACAATTTTACCACAGAGAATATCTTCACTGTAACTCTATCTTTCTCACCTGAGTGAATGACTGCAATATGTCCTCAATAATAAGCCCGGGTACTTTTTACCAGAAAGGGTAGTAATTAGGCAATTATGCAAAAATTCACGCCTTCCCAGCATCAACAAAACGCCTCGTGGGAGCTACCTTTTCAAGTGTTCATTCCACAGCAGTTGTGTTTGCTCTGTGATGGTATCATCCTGAGAATCTGGTTGATTTTTGTTTCTCGCACCATACCTGGTAAGACTAGAATTGTTCGAGATTCCAAACCTTCCACAGGTGCCTGGATGTGTTGAAGAGACATATCAAGGCGTGTCACCTCAGGTGCTCATCCAAAACATTCTTCTGAGGCTGATGCCCGGGTCCAGAACCCCGCGTTTTCACCGAAGCAATTCCTGCATCCAGCCACGAAGGTTTTCACTTCACCAACATATATCACTGAATGAAATCCACACAGGCAAACCAGGATGTGCTGGACATGATTTCACATCCTGACGCCCTCATTGTCTCCATCCAGAATAAATCCTTTCGTTGTGGTTCTTTGATGGAACTTTTTTCCTTGCCGCACGTGTAGCAATAATTTTCTGAATCTTTCCACACCCTCATACATGTCCTATTTCAATGCAGACACTCCAAGCCGTCGGAAATACATGCTCAGTGAACTTCAGAGTTTTTACTCTGGAATCTTATCCAACAATAATAATGTTGCTGAAGTGAAGTCCTGCAGCTTCCTATCGATGTGATTTGCCTCCACAATCAGCCAGGAAGAACCCGTGATTTTGTAGCTCCGTGTCCCGACACAATTGCAACAGTGCCGCAAATGTCGAAGTGTTACTCAGGTACATTTTGCTGTTTAACAAAACAGCAATGTTTACATTTTCAGCCCAAAATGGAAATTGCTGAGTTGATTTGAGAGTTCGCAACTTCACGCAGCACGTTTCGCTCCGTTGTGTCTTTCAGTTGTTTTGCAACAGTGAAACGTCAAAATGCTCAGCGAAGCGGGAAAACAGCTGTGCCCGCCATGCCATGGCCGCCAGTGAAATTTGAAAAAAGCAAAAACCAGCAGAAACGGATCTGATCAATTATCTGATACCAATTCTTTTATTTCGTTTCCAGTTGCAATCAGCTGCCAACAGACCCGTATCGATAAGAGCCGGTGTGTCAGTCTGTGTTTTTTTACGGCGCCTCTCAACACGGAAAGGCCGCGCGGGCATCAAAGTGCTTGACTCCCGCCTCCGGTACGAGCCACGACCTTTTGTTGTTGATACGTCGAGGCATTGTTTTTCCCTCTTCCTCCAATTAATTCAATTTAATGCCAGTGGGAGTTCCAGTTTGCACTGTGCGTACACTTCGTCTTGAAGCACTGCTCGATTTAGTTCCAGAATCGAAGAAGTTTGCTTCGATACGTCCCTACTTCAATCGCTTTTCTCGGCATTCTGCTGAATCCTACACCACGGTTGAATCCGCAAACAATAGCCACTCAAACACTTTGGCACGGGCTCTGTATACCAGCGATGAGCCCCAAAGAAGAGAAAAATGAAACACGTCACGAGTCTTCATTCAGCTGATGCTTTTCAAACTCCTCACACACATGCTACATTTGAGTTGAGTTCATTATTTTTCTGCACACCAGGCAGTTTTCTCTGCTGCTGTTAACTGTTGTCTTGCATTGGTTATTTCTGCCCGTGTGAGGAAATGTTACTCCATTAGATCTGCAGGCACTGCACGCGACCGATTGTTTGAAGTCAATTCCTTATTGAGATCTGTGAGTCTCGTCTCGTTATTGTGACTGATAAAAGCTTCAATGAACCGATTGCCAATCGGCTTCAGTTTTTAAAGCTGGAATAACGCGAGTTTGATTAATTGTTGACAGAACTGCTCCATAACTTTGAAGCTGCTGGTCAGTGCAGGCTGGCAGAAATTTGTTTCAAAAATTCACTCTCACCGTGTGCTTGTTCACCAACTGAACCGAGAAGTAAACATTTTGTTCTTTGAACGATGCAGACAGACAGCAAAAGCACAATGGCGCAAATGTGTACATTTGTTCTCCTTCAGCATGTAGGTGTTACATACATGTCTGGCTCAAAGTACTCGCGTCTAAACTCTGCGCCTCAGGACGAGTACTTTCACACGGGGAGGTCAGCAAGGAACTTCCATGGATTGCCAAAGGTTCCAAACAGTTTATCGACAATCAACATGCAAAATTTGAAACCAAAATTATCACCAGGCAACCTTGCAATGGTGTTTGACAAAGGTTTTCAAAGACAATTTTCATTGTTGACCAACACCACAACTTCTCAGAAAGCATGTTTTCCATTCAATAAAAACAATCACGACGTGGACTTCAGCAAGCGGATCTGTGCAATGGATCGAACCACGAACGTCCATACGAGGGATTTGAAAATCGCCTGGGGATCTCAGTCTGCACAGCAATCGACTCACTCAGCTGTACACCAGGCATCACTTTGAAATGAGCTGAGGTTTAGACGCACCGCTTCTCTGCAGGTTGCCTCGGCACATCTTTTGTTCCCAAGGGTGAAACCTATCTCGCCCCAGCAAAAAACAATGACGAAGAAACTTCTCATCTGTTTACAAGGGTTGTGTTAATTGAAAGTGACAGTTTCAGAAACACGTTCTGGATTCGTTCTCAGACACATCGTTCGTCTTCTTCCACAAAATTCACGAAAAAGTGTTTGAGGCTGGCTGATCCTCTTTCGCAGCACAGCCTCGCCCCTGCACCCACCCGCAGTGAAAGTGTTCTTCCTACTCAGCGCTAAAATCCGGGTTTTTGTAGAGACGCAGAAACTTTCCACGTGTTTTGTGAGAAAGCTTATCGATCGACTGTCGACGGACGACCCGCACCGCTCAGCACAACAGTGCCGTGTTTGGGCGCACACAGCTCTGGGAGACGGGGAGACTCGCTCTATTCTCGGTCGTTACTCAACTCTTTGGCACCTCTTTGGTGTGTTGATTCCGGAATCGCGGCAGCAGCCGCGCATGAAGCTGCTTTTTTGCGAGCCTTTTTGGAAAAAGCAAAGTGGCAGTTGTTATTGCAGTGTGGTTTTGTCCCACGCAATGATCCGTCTTTCTAAAGAAACATTCAAGACCTGGTTTCAATCCTGATCAGTCAATTTCCTCAGGACCGAAGTTTCTGGATCTTGTGTTCATGACAATGTGAATGAAAAATGTTCGTGTGCACTAGAAAACAAAACCAATGCGCGTCCTTCCTTCCTTGCGATGCGTTGTCTGCTGATTTTTGTCTTCAGCGCATTGATTTGCATGCGCGTGCGTCCCGCAAAATACGAGCAAAAAATTCCATTGTTCACACCAGGAAGAAAAATTAAAACCGGATCTGGAAAGCAGTGGAAAGTTTCTGCATCAGGCCCGGCACACAAGAGAATCCTGTTCGCTTTGAGTCTGTTTGCCAATCCGAGACCCCCGCATCCAATTTAGATCCTGGTTGGGAACCGGAACTTGCATGTTTCGGGACATGTGTCTGTAAAGCTGGAACCTGCAGATGTTTGCAAAGGGAAGGAACGATGCAAGAATGACTGCAGTTGCATGTAAACATCATGGAAATGATGATTCGTTGGACCTGAAAAGGGGACAAGACGAAGTGGGGAAAACGTCATCATGAAGCACATTTTTCCAAATGTGCTTTCCAGTTGGCCAAACAGGACTTCTTGCCATTCACGAACACCATCTGTGAACTTTTCTCGAGTTTTACCAGAAACTCGTGATGGTATGCAGGTTCACCATCAACTGGCTGCCTCATGGTGTGTCGTGGTGGCGAGACGAGACGAGACGGCGTCTCAGCGATTGAGACACCATGCACTGTGGTGTTTGCCCATCACATCACTTCTGGATGGAAAAACACAGAAAGAGAGAGCGTCCAGTCTGGGCGGACAGCTCACCTCCACCCAGGAAAGGGAACAAAAGGTCTTTGACACTCAAGCCATCTCTGCATGCAAATCAGCGATCTCGGGGAAAAATCATGGACAATCCTCGTACCTGTCGCGTGGACGAAGCAGGCCCGGCAGACCAGTCAGACCGGACTCAAACAAATTTATGTAACATGGGGCCGGTGGACCACGACGTTCACAGATGCCAGGATAGACTTGCACAAGCTGTGTCAACTTGATTGCAAGAAACTTCGGAAACCATTTCGTCGGTTCAATACCCACAACACCTGTGCAACAAGTGGTTCCCAACTTTCCTTTAATTTAGAGCAGAGTGGAAGAACTGAATGAAGCGTGATAAAGAAAAACATTACCTGAAAATCTAGTCTTCGTCTGGCGAGCGACATGCTGGAATTGTTGTCATTCCATTTTGAGGACAATTTGTTCCACATGTGCCATGACTGTCAAAAAGTCGTCTGCTTTTGGGAGATTCATTCCAAGAGCTCCGTTTTTTTCTGGGGCAACATTTCAGGACGCTGTTTTATCGTCACTGACGAGATGAAATCGCATCACAGGGTGCTGTCCCCAGTGCTGAGTTTAGGGATGTACCGAGGCATGTAATGCCAATCACAATGGAAGGAAAAGACTGAATGTGCAAGTGCACCCGACGGAAAGTGACTTGTGGTTTGCAACAGGGTGATGTTCAAAGACGAACGAGGCAAATTTGGACACGTACCGGAAGACCTATTCTCTCCCACAACAAGACTGAGAACCATAAATTTTACACATTCAAGCCAAACGGACAAGCAGCGAGCTGTTTTTGAGCAAGCAGATAACTACTGTTTTGCTTGAAATTACGGATGATTGGAATCACGACTCGTGAGTTATTAGCTGTTTCACTGTGACTTTTTTGGGTTGTGAGTTCACCATTTGACAGGGAGACAAACAGCCAAATGCAACGTGACCAACTTTAGATTTTTCAGATGAGCTTCACGCGAACCAAGTGGGATGGTTCTCAAGTTCGCAACCTGCATGTGTGCGCCAAACAGCTTTTCTATACAGTTCGCAATCGATTCAACGCAAAGTTTACGCACACAAAACAGCGAACAGCTGTCGTCAGCAGAGTTGCAAACTCCGAGACGATCAAGAAAGGACAACAGCAACGTGTCATAGAGCCCCCATCTTCGTGTCAGAAACGTGTTTTCTTGTCACCAGTCACATTCAGTGTCAGTTTCTCAGTTCACTGTTGCTGCTGTTGGGGTGTCGCTTTTGTCCTGATTGCAACAGACCCGTGAATGATCGGAAACTCTGCAAAGTGATGCTGCGTCTCCTCAAGAATGGAAAATTCTGGGGGCCCAAGTTTTTTTGTGGCTTGAAAACAAACGCAAATTTCAGGACATTGCAGAACTCCAGAAAGGTATTGAGTTCAGTTGAAAGGCCTTGCATTGGCTCAAATGGAAGGAAGAGCAACAAAACAGATACTTTTACGTTCAGTTTCGCACTGATTTTGTTTTATCTTCTTTTGGCGGTCACTATATGTTTTGCCAACTCTGACTCAACAAAAGGTTTCTGAACTCAGTGCCGCTGGATCCGTGCAACCCTCATTCTGACGAGATCTCCAGGTGGTAGAAGCTTTGAAAAAGCCGAGGAGTGAAAAGTGTCATGATCCCAGCAGCGATGCTTGTGGTCCAGTGAATGAACTTCCCTCTGTAGATGTAGATCACTATTTCAGAGGGCGGATCATCAAAACCGAGATGCCCTAATTATCCTCTTTGGAATAACATCGGGATTCATCCAACCAGGTGTAAATAAGAAAAGTTTTCAAAGGGTTTCAGGCCCTCTGTTGCCAATGCTTCAACAGACCGTTTCTCTGCTTGACTGTGCACTTGTGGAACGGTGAAAAGTGTTGCAGTTTTCCCAGTTTGAACAGGAGGAATCGCTCAGCAATTGTTTCCATCTTGATCTAAATTGACTCCACCTTCACACCTGCATTCCTGCCAAAATGTCCCTCCAGTTGAGAGGCAATCGCATGGCCAAAAGCTGAAAAGTTTCAAACAAACAGATCTCGTCTTGGAAGGAGTCTTTCTCAGAACAACGTTGTCAACATTTCTGAAGAAAAAGGTGATTTTCCCGTGTTCATTATGCAGTAGTTGTTTGCTCACAGAGAAAAGTAACAAGACATGGCTGGTGGGTCAGGATTTGAAGTCCCAAAACAAATATGTCATTCAGTTGTCATTCTGTGCATGGTTCAGGAAATGGTTGAAATTCAAACCATGTGCACTTCAAGTTGGCTTTGAGTTTCAAGTGTGCAAGAATTTTACGCATCCGTTTGAGTTTCAAACAAAAGGAATTTTCTTGAGATTGGACTGATATTTTGTGAGAATTGCTGAACCAACGCGTTTTTATTCAATGCACAGCAAATCTTGCAAAAACACTGACAAACGTGCATGATCACAAATGGAAGTTCAAAAGTCAAGTATTGTTTTGGTCAAAAGTTTTCTTGTTCAAGCTGGATTTCTCCCTTTTTGGGGTGTAAATTCACACAAAGCCAGAGCCTGCATGATACATGTCATTGAGATGAAATCTGGGTGGCCTTGTAAAATTGAGCAACTAAGCAGGAATGTGACACCAAATTGTGCACCGGAAAACGCACCAAACTGCCTGTCTCCAAGTTGGGTCTATTTTTTCAAGGGCAACGATAAACAAGGCCTGTTTACCTGGGGACCTGACGAGAATACACAATTATCATCTCGTTGTGCTGCGAATGGAAATTGTCCAATTTAAAATGGCCCCCAGTCTTAAATTCCATTTCGAGTCATATTAAAACGAAACATAAATCAACTTTGTGAAGGTGATACGAGATTCACATCAGGGTACCACGTGTTTGTTCTTGCTGTTATTTCTTCAGTTAAATTTTCACTGGAGTGGCAAGTGAAAAATTGAGGACATAAGTTTGAACGAATAGACACGGCAACTCTTGCAGTGCACTCCAAAACATGGAAGCACCAATTTTTGCATGTCATTTTGACAGCAAAACTTCAGAGTCAAGGAAAATTGTTTGGTTTGATCTTGGTCTTTTCTCCCGAGGTGGACACATCGAAAAATTGATAGATCAAGCGTGAGATAGGTCAGGAGCTTATAAACCTGTGGTTTTCACGAACACAACAATTTCTGAATGGGTCGGCATGACGAACAGAACCCAGGGAGGAGAGGGGCAACCCGGATCGCCTTTTTGGGGCGCAAAGTCGTCGGAACACACAAGAAGCGTGAAAAGGTGTGTCTGCGCTTCAGCTTTTCGAGAAGAGAGGGTGACAGGAGGCAGTCCCCTCTACCACCACACCCGGAGGATAACAAGAGCCTGACAGTGGTGGACCAATGAAAATGCACGAGCTTCAACGCTGCAGCCTCCAGCCTGCCGTATGTTCCCTTGAGGTGCAAAAGTGCAGTTCGTGCATGTGCACACTGGAAAATGTGTCCAACACAACTCTTTCCTCAAAGTCGTGCGATCTCCCACGAACCATTTTGCCCAGCGTGCGATAATCCCAACAAAATTCTCCAAGAAAGCGACAATTTTCTGGTCAGGTGTTTTTGTAAGAAATCTAGAGGCACCAACCAGAACCTGCAGTTTGTCCTTGTTCCTGATGTTCTGAAATCCATGCGTCTTGTTTCTGCGGGTACAGATGTGTGAAGGCAAAGGCAGACAGTGTCACCACTCACCTGTTTGACGGAGACCTGCGTCATGAGAGGCGGGACTCCCTCCAGCTCCTTCGGCCCCAGAACCACCATCACTTCAGAAGGCATCTTCCTCCAACTTCAATCCCTCAAAATATCCTTCAAAAATCCACGGATCGCCTTCCTCGTCGAAAATGTCGCAAGTACAAAACTGTGCTGAAGGTGTTGAAATTTTGGTTTGTTTTCATGCAGCTTGCAGATTTGTGCAAAGTTCTCGAATTCGGTTGAGCAGTGTGTGGTGATGTTTCACAGAAGCTCAAACTCCAGAGCTTTTTGCCGCGGCCGAAACACAAATCAACAAAACTTTGCTTTTGACACAAACAAATATGTGTGGTAAATAAAACCAACTGTTTGTAGTTTGGCCCTTTTTGGAAAAGTCACGTTGCGACAACCGTCTGTGAACACTGTGAGAATGGCCGAGCACTCGCTGGTTTGGATGTGTACGTTTCAATGCTTTTCACCTCCTCAGCAGTCCAAACTGACGTTGAAAAGCAACTTGATTCTGAGCCTGTAAACAATGTTCATAACTTTTGCAGCAAAACTGCTCTCTAAGTTCAAAGACAACGTGAATAAGGAGAGAAAAAAATGTGGTGCAAGCCCGTTGGCTTTGTCAACAAAGTCATGTTTGTTTAAAATATTCACCGAGAATTGTCCATTTCTATCCGAGCAAGTATGATGATACTTTGCCAAACAGCAGAAAGATATATGAGTTAAAGAGAGCGAGGACAGAAAAAGCTATGCGCATGACATCTGTGGGCAAAATGCATAAAAACGCACCTCCAAAGGCAAATAAATTACCATGAGTCTCCCCCAACAGTTGCAGAGAGACTCAAGACGAAGACAAGCAAGGTACGTTCCCACTTGCCCCAAAGATCTCCAAAACAAAAAAAGGTTAATTGTCTTTTGTGGACTTAAAAGTACAAACAGACAGGTTTAGAGAAGCTCGGGGCCTAATACATCATTTGGTATTCGAGTCACAGTAGCTGAACCGTTTTGTTATGCAGAGCAATGAAAGGCTTGGAATGTAATATGATAAATAATACATACCTACACCAGATCTACGAGGCAAGTATATGAGGCGGCTGATACCTTTTGAATGCTTGCTCGACTGGTTTACTTCACACACCACACACAAATAGTGAAGAAGATATTTCACAGAAGGAAACACTTTCAACAACTCGTCAGTTCAGTTTTAAAGAGACTTGACGCGCATTGCAGGAATGTTCGTTTCACTGCGACAGAACAAATTTTTTGTGCACAACAGCCAAATGCAACTCGGCATTAAAATTTTGCAAGGGCTGTTGCAAGTCTGGTTTTCTGTACCTTGCCGTCAGGCGGTTCCTTTTTGGCCCGAATCTTAAGTTTTGGGAAGTTTTCCCTGGACGTGGGTGGAAGAAGCCGCGCCTTTAGGGCCCATTCTCCTGGCACTGTGACACCAAAAGAGCAGCAACCATTCAACCATTCAAACTTTGGAGATCCATTGTGACTCCATTCACTGTTTACAGAGATGGCAGCATCTCCCGGCAAAGCAAAGGGCGATCCATCAGATTGTGATCGCAGCAACTGACCAGATTGAGGGAGCGAGCAGACTTCTCGAACTAAAGAGGGCCCAGCGAGAAAAGTACAATTTGCACCTGAAAGTACAGACGAAAGACACGGATGATGGGAAAATGTCAAAATGATCTTGGTGTCTGGGTCAACTGGATCCGCTGGAGCAAATTATCAAAAACTCGTCTGGAAGTGGCTCATGCTTGTGCTCCATTGAATTCCCTGTCGATCCTGAATCTGTTGTTCGCTGTAAACGGAGAATGTTTCCGAACCTTTCACGACAATTTCTTCTGAGGAACAAGAGGTCAAGAACACTGGATCTGGGATCTTCGCAACGAGGCGCCAAAAAATGTCTGATTGTTTGTCTGCCGTTCTTGCTCAAAACCTCAAACAAGACCCACTGTTTCTGAAGTTAGGACGTCAAGTGAAAGAGAAATCGCACAAGTGAGTTCCTGACTGATCGCTGTCACTTCTCGTTGCGATGGCGGAGGATGCGAGATCGTTGTTTGATCGATTTTAATGCGCCCAAATCAGACACTTCCGCCTCAGTGAGGATTGATATGTCATTCAGTGGTCACAAGGGACTCCAAGACAAGACCTGGTGGGAGTGCATCCCCGGCCTGCAGCACGCACATGACACGCCGTCCGGTCAGCAATAATTCACAGATCCATTGCAATGTTGCACGTTTTGTTTGCAGCGAATCCAAAGAGGGACCAGTCTCAGCACCAATTGTGCAGCACATGCAGAACACTAAAGCCAGAAACCTTCCGACATACGTCAAAGTATTCACGCTCTCGAGAGATTACAGTGCCCAGAACGCACTGGATCTTTGTGGAAAACTGTATCTGGACGCTTCAGAGGCCCTGGACGAACAAGACAATGTCCAACCAAGACGAACACTGGTCGTGAAAATTACAAACAAAATTTGTTTTGAGGCGTCCCGCCGACGGCATTCATTTGCTGGAGAATGGACTCTGAAATAAATTGCATTGATACGGAGAGTGTTATCGGTTCATCGCATTGCGAGCAGTTTCGCTGCCTGCAACACTTGTGTGTCTATCAACCAGCGCGGTTCGTGGTTGTGATTGGAAATGTTACAAATCTTTTTCTCCCACAGAGATGGTTTGGCGGCTCCTCTGGAGCCAGATTACCGAGCGTGCCTCCGCAACCATCGCCGCTCCTACACACGCTGCATCAGATGTACGATCAGAAAATCTCTCCGAACACGCCAGTGATAAAAACTGATTTGGAGATTGGGCACACAGTTTTCACAACAGCATTCTGGATTTGCATGCTTTGCAGAGAAATCGTACTGAACCGAAGGCCAAGCTGTCGTTGATGCTCGGTGAGTTTCAACGCCTGTCTGTATGCCACAGACCCTGACCCCTCTTCTCCATCTCGGTTCAATTTTTCCTCGGTTCCCTGTCAGTGGTTGGTGTTCAGCGATTTGCATGATCTGACCACCACAGTCCATTGGCCTAATTACCAGACTCTCATCGCTGAATCCTGAACCACTCCATTCCTCCAGATATTGGATTGGCAGAGATGGCTCCATTGTAATCCACGAATTGGGAAAGAATTAGACCCCAAGCCTGCTTTACCATTGGGCCAGTTCACTCGCGGAATGACAATGATTGAATTGTCCCAACAGTTCATTGGTTTTACTCCCACAGCATCACGGAGACATTGCAGACAAACATTGCATAAACCTCCATGACGACTTGGTTGGTTTTCCATGCTGCAAAGCATGTCTTGTTTGGAGAAAAAGGTGTTTTGTTTGCCTGCCGACCGTTTTTACTCGAACTGCAGTGTCCCGTGTGTCTGTCGTGCTGCAGTCCTGCAGATTGATTTGTCCGTGCATCTTCGTGTTTTTGAAGTTTTGCATTCCAAAACATTTGTAACCAGGTTGTTGTCTCGTGTATTTCAACGAGGAAAAACTGCATCTCCACAGACAGCGTTGTTCACCATCCTTTCCTGCTTTGGCGGCTTTGTGACATTCTTGGCATCAGTTTCAGGTGGCATTTTGCCATCAGTGTGACACAGGTTTGCTTTTGCGATGTCGCCCTCAGAAAGAGGTTTCAGTTTTCAAAGTGTCCTTGCCGTGCTGTTGTTTTGCTAAAAGTTGTTTGTCCTAATTTGCAATTCTTGGTGTGTGAGTTCATTGTTTGTCAGGTACAGGCCTTGTGCAAGCGGCTTCAAGAAGAACCCCACACCTCCCAAGAAGCAGAAGGAACTTGCTTCAAAACATGACTTACATTCGAGAGAATGATGACGTCAAGGGTGTGGGGATGGCGACGGATTTGCTCAGACCAACCATTCCTGTAGTTGCGTGTTCACGGCCAACAAGAGCGTCACCTGTGTCTGAATCAGCTTTGGCTGACGCACATTGTCTGACGCTCTCCAGAGGTTGATCCAGTGGACCAGGGCCCAGGGCTCCAGCCCCCGGCCCCCAGATTCTACCAAGGCGAGAACAAGATTGCACCATCAGGCTGAAGAAGTTTTCTTGTGGCACATGAATTTTTCAACGTTGGGATTCAAACCAGATGGGAGTTGGGGCCCTGGAGCAGCTCTGGAGCTGCCTTTGCTCTCACACCATCTCGTGCTGTCCTGAGAGGCTCCGAGGTGTGCTCTGACTTCTGCATGCCATGCAAGAGAGTCTTCTGCAGACCGAGGCCACTGCTCTCAGTTTCCCGTTCCCGTTCTCATGCACAAGCACACGCCCAATGCAAAGAACAGGACTGACATCAAACGCACAGGAGCGTGGGTGGCTCTCCCGGACACTTGACCGATTCCGTCCCAATTCATTCGAGGTTTGGATTTCCATATGAAAGCAGATCTACTCGCCCGAGAATAGCAGCGAGTGCGAACTTCAGCGCCGCTGCGTTTTATGTATTGACAAACGACAAAGGATCTTCATCCGGATTTCCTACATGGGAGAGCGCTCGCCGCCGGATCCCGGGAGTCTGGACTCCACTGTTTGTTCTCATGCATTGCAATACATTACATTCTGACAGATTTCAGATTACTCGCCCGCAACAATAAGCAGGAGTGGGGTGATCCAATGCATGAAAATATTGATGGACTGACGGAAGGTACTCAAGTTCTTCTGAGATGTCAATCTTGAATTTGAAGGGCATTCAGTGCCTGGCTGGATGACACAGGGGAGACATGAGAAAACCAAGCGGGGCACATCTTCTGGAAAAATAATCACCAAAACTCCTTTGATAAAAAGGAGAAAATTGAAGGAAATGTTGGGGCTCATCGAATACTTCAGTGAACACGGGCGAATCCCGAGCAAAAGCAGCTCAAGCGAACTTTTTGTTCCGCAACCGCACCCAGACCTGCAGAAGCAGACCTAGACCTGTGGAACCACGGAACTGGGATCTGGCCCACAGAATAGGACCAGTGGAAGTGGACCTGCACAACCAGATATTCAAAACTGGACTGTTGGAACCAGACCAGTGGAACCAGACCAGCTGGTCTGGTTGCACTGCTCTGGTTGCACCGGTCTTGTTGCACTTGTCTGGTTGTACTGATCTGAATGTCCTGGTCCCCTTGCACTGGTCTGATCACACCAGAACTGTGCAACTTAGACTTGACCCACAGAACCAGACCAGTGGAACCAGCAGTAGAACCAGACTCGTGGAACCGGAGTCACGCACCTTGACCCTCGCAACCAGAGACCGGACCCACACCTGAAGCAGCCAGCAACACAAGCGGCCTTCAGAAATGGCTATTCTTGTTTCGATGTCCGAGAGTCATTCAGAGACCTCAGGGTATTTCGCGTCACTGAACGGAGTAGATTAGCAGTAAGCAGCATCATGTCCGATGTTGGCTGACGCAACACAACTTCTGACTGCAATCCCAGAACGAAGATAGGTGCAAACGTGCAAACCCACGCAACAGGAACCATCCCAGAGCATGCACGACGGCGATTCCCCCGAACCTCTTCCCACCACGTGCACCGGAAGTTGGGATGGTTGTCTCGGAGAGTGGTCGTCGCTCACCTGGCGAGCGGGACGAAGACAGGTGTGCGTGTTGGTCTGCACGACAACACGGCATGCAGCACCTCAACGAATGGCTCCCTTTCGTTCGCCCACACGTTCGCCCCCCACACACGTTCGCCCCCCACACACACACACACGTTGCCCCCCCCCCCCCGCCCCCGCATGAGCTTCCTCCCACGTGCACCGAAAGCTGGGAGTGGTTCTCGCTGGGAACGGTCATCGCTTACCTGGGATCCGAACAGCTGGCTGTCCTGGAATCCGACGTACAGCTGCTGGCTGTGGATGAGGCGCGACGTGTCGGGTTTGAGCGCCTTGCTGCAGCACAGTAGGTGTCGCAGCAGGTACTGCACGTACCCGGACGTGCACGAGCGACAGCACGGCATACCACGGCTGGCGATGGTGGCGCTGCAGTCAACATCCTCCCGTCACCGCGGCGCGCATCTCGTATCCGAGTCCGAACCGACGGCGCAACTCAGGGCTACGTCACGGACAATCGTTGCGCAACAACCATGGATCGTTTGAGTGCTTTGTCAGTGTCATTCTTCTCTGGAGAAAGAAATTTGTGAGCTCAAATGGAATTCTCAAGATATCGTACAGGTAAAGAATTTAAAAAGACCAGTTTGTTTTGGTTGACACGCACACAACTGCACGAGATCTTTCAACTCGTCTGCTGGTCTTCCACAACCGACATGCAGTCACTTCCAAAGATCGTGTGTGTACGAGTACATTCTCGCTACTCAACTCCTGTGTTCACAAAGCTCGTAACATCTCTCTTGTTTGAGCAGAGCAGCTTCATTCATTGGTATTTGACAATGACAATTCCTCGCAGGGATTGAGGACGCAGAGTGTATTTATGAAGCGGTTCGGGTGGACTGTGAGGGAGCCGACCAGTCTGAGTTCCTCTCCTCCTCATGGTTGACTGACAAACAGTGTGTCTTCATTCGAGACCTTGGGTTACAATACTTGCAACGTGCCCTGAGAAGAAAGAGCAAAGCACGTGTGCCAGCCACCATGAAATGTTTGCTGCGAGTTTGTCTTTTTATCCTTGTGCGAGGTTTTATGCTAGGGCCGTGTAACTTGCAAATTGGGGTGCCTTGACTAGGATAATTTTGAGTGGCGTACTTCTGTCCAAGTTCTGATGCTAGCATCATTACATCAATCTTATGCAAGAGGGGCGATGGAGGGAAATGCATATCAATGCAGGGTCGTCCCTCTCCCAAGGGTCGGGACAGCCCTGGCTATGTACACCGCAGGAGCATCTGCCTCGACGGAATGAATCCTCATCAACATGAGTACCTAATGGTCATGCATAGTACAGTGCGGACCGTACATCCGAGAGAAGGGCTCTCATGGGTTGGATCACACTCTCCATAATGGATACAGAACCCGAGGGGACCATTCCCATGCCTAGCGTCAGTACCTTTACCCAGTGGATCCTGACGGGCACTAAACCTTCCCGTGGCATCATGCCTTACTGAGCTAGGGTGGTCCAACATGGTCCCACACACACACCATTACTTCTCCAGTTAGCGAACTGGGGAGAGCCGAAAGTTCTCCATGCCATATAGGCATGTCAGATCCAGGCAGTATTTCATGTCATCGCCCACCTTCCGCATTCCTCATCCTCCCACATCCTTTGCCGCTTAGCCAGGCATAGAGCAGATCAACTTCTTACCTTAAGGCATGTTATCTCTTTATTCCGTGCTAGCGAGCAAACCTTGGGGCCATCCAGAGAACACGAAAGGGATGATGGGCATGCACCAGAAATCCAGGGCCCCGCTACCATGCTCTGCGGAGCAGAGCGGACCTCATGGATCTTCTGTTTGTGGGCCAAGAGGTGTCTTGGCCACAGCTAGAGTGCTAATGCAAACAGGTGGAGCACAACACTCCGTTTTATATGTTCTCAATTTGGGACGCAAGGAAAAGCTCACAACTGACTGCGATGGATCGGTATACACGGAAAATGGCAGGAATGACCGGGAACACTTCGATGGCTCTTACCGCGTACACTTGCGCACAAATGGCAAGAACTTTGTGCAAGAACGATCTTTGGTGCCATCAACGTTCAGCAGACATGATTTAGCAGCAGGTTTTCGACATCGCGATCATCCAGGTCAGTCAAAAGGAAGGAAGTTTCCTGTGGAACGAGTGCACTTGCCAGGCGGCACAAAAAGTTGGCGCAAATTGAGGCTCAGTGATCTACGTTCAAAATTCCAAATGAGGATCACAGAGTGTGACTGCGAAACTTTCCACAACGAGGCTGAACACAGACAGTTAAGGAAGTGTTTTGAGCTGTCAAAATGGCGTCTTTATTTGGTGCAATGAAAAATCATTGCAAAGTTGGAAATTGCACTGTAGATATCATGAATATCATCGGAAAAGGTGCTTTTGGAATCGTTTACAAAGGAACAAACAAACAAAAAGAAGCAATCGCAGCAAAAAGAATCGACGTGCGTGAGAGACACCGAGACAAAACATCAATGTTAGTCAATAATATGCAAACACTTCTGTTTTTGAACCACGATAACATTGTCAGAATAGTTGATGTGGTAAAGCAAGGTGAGTTAACAACTTGGATACTCATGGAGTACTGTTGCCATGGCGATCTGAACGCATACTTCTCCAAAAGGCCAGACGTTTCCGAGAGTGAAATGATCAAATTGATGTTGGACACTGCGCGGGGGCTTCAGTACCTCCACGAAATGGACATCATACACAGAGATGTGAAGCCAGAAAACATTCTCGTTGGTGGTGACAAGCAGATCAAAGCAAAACTCACAGATTTCGATCTCAGCAAGATCTTGGAGGAAGGCTACGATACTTCTGCAATGAGTTCCAACGTCGGAACACCTGTTTTCAAGGCTCCTGAGTTCTTTATGAGAGACAGTAATGGAAAGCTCAGGTACCACAGGAACGTGGACATCTACGCCTTGGCTCTCACCTACTTGGCCATGATTCAGAGGTCCGATTCTCTCATCCCGAGGATCGAGACGGCACAAGACGCTTCCGAAGCTCGCGTTCCGATTGGCTCTTTGATTGCGGAGCGAATCCGGTTCAAAGTTCAGCCTCTCGAGATCCTCGACAAAACGTCGTCTGCAGGAAGCAAAAGAATAAATGAAATCAGGCTGTTGATCTCGAGAATGACACCAGTCGATCCGACAGCACGACTATCTGCGTCTGCAGTGGTACGAGCCCTGCACGAACTTCTGGCAGAAGTTCCCGTCGAAAGCTTCGACTCCCTCAGTCTCACTGGGGCGACTGCCATGGACGACAAGGCGACAAAAGTGAGATTATTTTGATGAACGTACGAGTTCGACTGTTGGGTAATGCGGAGTCTGTTTCCAGAAATTTGCGCGACAAAAGTTGGCGTGTCCAAAAAAGGAAAATGACAGTTTGTCAGCTCGCGTTGTCCTGCATTGATGTGGATCTCTTTCACAAACACACACTACAGATTTATGTTTGTTGCTTGCAGGCCATCGTTCGCTTGACGGAAGTCGCCAGTTGGAGCACTGGTGGTTATCGTACGTTCATGTCGGTTGACTCCCAAGGAAAACGAGTTGCTGTCAGAGGCATTGTGAACGACGTGAGGAAAAGAGCGCTGCAAGTCTTGGATGCAGAAACAGGTTCTTCAATCGCCGAAACGATCTCTGACTGTCTGCACCCTTACTGTCCCGTTCAATTTCTTGCTAAAGATCACAGAATTGTGTTGGAATTGTGCATCGCGTGCGAGGTTGTTCGGTCGTACAAAATACGTGAGTCTGAAGGTGTTTTGAAATCTTCAGAAGTTGCTTTGACTTCGTGTAAGCCTCTGAAAGGTTGTGATGGTTCGGGAGGAGAACCACTCATCGTCACCGTGGATGGCAAGGTCCAACAACTCAAATGGTCTCAAGGAAAATTGAAATTGAAAGTCAAGACTGATCGCGGACCTTTCGAATATTTGGGGCGAGGTGACGCTGGGACCCAGTCCACGAAAAGAATTCATTATGTTCCCGCCGATGACTTACTTGTCGTGAGTCAAACTGACCACGTGTCAGCCACACGCCTGAGTGCCGGCAAAGAAGTTTGGAGGTTCGGAGGACCAACTGCTGATCGCCGAGAATTGATTCGTCCTTGGGGACTCACGAGCGACGATGCTGGGCGACTGTTCGTTGCTGACGAAAGCAAGGGACGAGTTCTGGTGCTCAGTGCCTCGAGTGGGAAATTGTTGCAGGTCCTGCTGCAGGAGGAAAGGCTTGGTCGCATTCAGGACGTGCAATGGATTGAAAGTTCTCGCAAATTGTTTGTTCTGCACGGTCAAATGCGAGGAGCCTATGTTTCCATATTCAGCACCAAGGAAGCATCTGTGGTGTAGAAAGGGATCAAATGGTTGGAAACACAAACAAGACAAAGACCTTGAGTTTTTGACTTTCGGCCAACAAAAAACCAGCAATGAACGTTACCATAGCAACCAACCACCAATTCTAAAATTTAGCCCAAGCAATTATCTACATTTTCTCTTAATATTCTCTTCAGTAAATATCAACCGTTTCCGAGCTATAAAGCCATTTATACAGCTATACCCAAATTTCACCATGTCGGCCATATTGGTTTTTTGCCCATAAAAATATGTAAAAGCAAAAATTTGTTCTTTTGACACTTTTAGCCTTTTGATGCCTATAGGTGATTTTCACCATCACCATACATTATACATAATGTATGCTTCAAGGTTCAAATGACCTAAAAACAAACTTCGCTCGGTGAACGGAAAACTCTTGTGCCCAGACCCCAATTTTTCGGAATGGAATCCAATGGCAGTGTTCTATAGTGGGTTTTCAAGGCTAGCAAAATGTTTGTGCGAACGTGCGCTTGACACTGCAGGCACGGCAACAGGCAATGCGTACAGGTACCCCAGCCACAGCTGGAACAGCGGAGGAAGTTACAGAGGAAGCGTCACTCACAGCCGCTACGGCACGCAGTTTGTCTACAACCAAGGCTCCAGGCCCTACTCTTCTTCTGGGTATCCCAATCGACCGCCCTCCACTTACGACCACACGCACAACAACCAAAATTCGAACTACTATTCTCACGGTTCGTACCAAAACAGGCCAACGAACAACCTGTACAACCCATTCAGCCAGTACCCAAGACCCTCGAACCCCTTCTCCACTGATCCGTACTCAAAGCCCGTGAGCAACCCGTACCCGAGCATTCCCAGCGTACCCAGCGTGCCCGCTCCGGCGCCTCCTCCCCCTGAGCCCCCATCGCAACCACACCCCTTCACCACGTGGAACTCCGGAGACTACAGCAGACCCACGCAAGTGATCGAGTTCAATCTGCAGGTAAGTGAACCAGATTGCACTGCAGTTCTAGAGGATCAGGATTTAAGTCAGGGGCCCAACCCTTCGCTCAAAATTGGAGGGTGTATTTTCGGAATCAGGTGGGGTGGTGGGCTTGGGTCCATGGGTACCCCGTACACCTGCTGGAGGATTGGAACTAGAACTGGAGTGCCTGTTGTCCACTCGGGTGCTCGGTGTCTGTGAGAATAAAGGTCCTCAAGTTTATTGAAAGAAAGTGTTTGTTTACAGGATTTGCGGGAACTCTGGAGTCGACTGAGGCCTTACATTTTCCCCGCCACCACCACACCCATCGCCCCACATCCCCCACCCCCTCCTGTATTCTGGCCTCCCAGGCCTCCAGCCACAACCCAACCACCCCCAACCTTCCCGAAGCCACCCCCACCACCCCCACCCACCGCGCCTCCGCCCGTCCCGCCCCCTCCCACTACACCCGCCCCACCGCCTCCCGCCCCACCACCGCCGTCCACAACACCGGCTCCGGCCACACCGACCACGGCGGGCAACCCCAATGTCCCGGTGTTTCACGAGTTCGGAGACACAGGTGAGACTTCTCACCCTCTCCCAAGTCCAACAAATGTTAGACTTGGTTGTCATCGTTCACGAATCGCGGACAAAACAAGAACGAGTGACAGACAAACAAATGACCACAACAAACATACCCTCAAAAGCAGCCTCAGGTGCCATTCGCTGAACATTGTAAAGATGAGCCGCACGCACTCTTGATTTGTTGCAGGCTTGCTGCACACAGTGTTCCAGTGCAGGTTCTTCTTGATGAACAAGGGCGAGCCGATCGACCCCGAGGTGCGTGTGGCGCAGGATTTTTTTTATCTCCCTCCGTCCAACACGAGTCGTGTTAAACGTCAGGACCGCGTGCACACACCTGCATCAGTTTGTACGAGTTCAAATTCCCGGTATATTTGAAGACCGTCTGGTACAGAACAGGAAATTCAAAAGCATTTGAATGTGCGGTTCGTGCGAATTTCAGTCGTCCGAACGAAAAGGTCCTGAGGAAACAACTTTGACATTTGGTGCCTTGATGTGAGTTCTCTCTTTCTGGATGATGCTATTTTTGACCGAACATTTGCTTTTGAACCCACGCAGCGAGATCCGGAGACGGGGCAGTTCTATCTGACGGTCGAGTCGCCCAATTATGAACCTTTTGTCATTTTCATCAACCCAGTCAATGGATTTCCACTGCAGGTGAGCCAAGCGCATAGCAAGGGGAATTGCTCTGCACTTGAGTTTCGAAAATACTGGTGTTCAAGCCCGAGACTCTGGAGTTTGTGATGCCAGACATCTTTCCTTCTGTGCCTTGGTTTTGTGCCTCAAGTTAATATTTTCAGTGGGTCTGCTTCTTGGAGCTGTGAGAGTGAGTGAATGAAATATGCGAGCAAATGAAGTCACGCAGCCTCACTATTGTTGTTGATACGAGATCTGTCGCACACAGATAAGGAACAAAGGTTCCGCGCAGTTTGTTTGAAGCTGACAGCTGCATCTTGTCTTCCTTCAGACCGGACAGAAGCTCCCGGACGGTCGGGACCTTCCATTTCCACACGGAGAACCCTGTCCAAATGACGGTGAGTGACTCTCATCTGTCTCAGACTTGATCCAGGGGCGGATCCAGATGAGACCTTGGGCCCAACCCCTGACCTCAACCGCAATTCAATTTTGTGCTGCAGTTTCCTTTCCAGGCGGCCCCACCGAGGGTTGCCCCCACCTCAGTCGGCCGACACAGAGGCAAGGCCAGCCCCTGGGCTCCCTTTGCACGTTTTTGAATTCTGAGAGTGATCGTTTTCCGCAGTGCAAGCCGAAAGAACAAATCATGAATTTAGACCAAGTCAATGGATTCTGAAATCCAAAACGAGAGAAAGTCGGATCTTCTTCTTTCCAGGAAGATCGGCCAGAGGAGGAAACCCACGAGAAAATCTGCAAACTTTTCTGCAGTGACGGAAAATTCGCTTTCACGCTTTCTTCTGCCTTTGCAAACTTTTTGATGAATAAAAGAATCAACTCAGTTTGTGAAAAGCCAGTGTGCGCCTTTTGCATCTTTTGGTTCCCTCTGAACATCAGCATCGTCGAGAACGTCTCGCACGGATTCAGACATCTGGTCGCAACTCTTGAACTCACAGCCCTCAACCGCTGAGGCTTCCCAGCTTCGTTTGCTCTGATGAGTCAGCATACAAAATCAGACGGGGTCAGTCGGCTGAAACCCTTTTTTGCAAAGACCTGAGTTCATCAAACAGTGGCCGCGCTTTGGCTCAGTGTGTTCTCCACCTTGTCATCGCTGTTGTTTACCTCACCAACAGTCGTGCTCCTTTGATGTCTTGGCAACAGTGGTCACCTCACGACAACAAGTTTTGTGTGGACGTCGTTGCGGAAACTGATGGGTATCGTGCGGGACATGAGGAAAAACAAACATTAAATTGTCAACACAATCATTTGGTCCTGTACTGGCTGCCTCGAACAAGAACTTGGACGTTGATCTCCAGTGAGTATTCTTACACTGGCACTTTTTCCCCCGGACTTTGAAAATTGTGGTGAATTTTGTATGACAAGTCGAATTTCCGCTTCTGAAATGGAAACCTCTTGGTTGGGGATTTGGCAGCGTTCTGGTGGAATTTGTCTCTGGGGGGGGTGGGGGGGTGGGCAGTGAAGGGAGAGGGAAGTAATTTTCCTCTACGATAGGTGGAACAACTGAGTTGTCTTGCGCATCCGCGTTTATTCCCGGCAGGTGATGACAGAACGATGACCAGTGAATCCAAAATAGTGTTGACAGCGTTCTTGGTGTGTGTGCTGCGGGTTCGAACTGTCGGCAGCGACCAGCTGCTGTGGAACCTGCTGGAAAGTGCGTACGGTTACACCACACCTCAGGTCAGTGCTTTTCGTCCCTTGTTCGAGGTGCTTCAAAAGTCCGTTGTTTTTCACGGCAGAAACCAGTTTGTTTCTGCGGAGTTGGGAAGCAAGCCCCTCTGATCCCCTCCCCACACCCAAAACTTCGATGTGCCCCGGCAAACTGAACAACGTCTGAGGTGCACGATCAAGCACAAAATCATTGACGTTCCTGCCCTTGTTTTCGTCCTTCTCGTCAGATGCATCATGACACAGGGTTGGATTGTCTGGTCCTTGATCCGTGTTTCTTGTTGTCTGAATTCATTTTGATCCTCCTGCACCAAAACGGGTCCACTTGACTAAAGTGTGGACCAAACGGTCGGTCTGCCCACGAATACAGAAAAAGGGGCTGAATTCTCTGGAGTTCCATGGTCAAACTCAACACAACGCTCCAGACGCGGACAGTGCCTGAAAAAAATAATGTTCACTATGGATGTCTGTTATTTCTCCATGACTGCTGATTTCTGTGCGCCTGCACGTGTTACTTGCGTTTCAGCCCACCACACCCAGCCCTGCACCGCGGAGAAGCGGCGACTCCGGGGGGCTCGGGGGGAACTTCTGGTGGACACCTCGGGTGAGTGAAATCTTCGCGTTGTTGCCTCACAGACCGAGTCTTCTCCACTGATTTTGCTTCTGAGCTTGACATTTGGGGCTGACTGGAAAAGCCACGGTTTGCTGGGTCTCTCGTGGCTGTTTGTGCTTGAAGTTAGCAACGCTCTTTGTTGTGTCGTCGCAGGCGGAGCCGACGACGCCGCCGACGCCGACGCCCAGTCCAGCGGCGCCTCCGGTCAGGGCGGCCGACGCTGAAGCTTCTGCCAACCTCTGGGATTATCTCAGCCAATCGTACAACATCAATTTTGATCAAGTGAGTTTGAAGACAAAGGTCGGACCTCAGCCACAAACGTTTTCATGCTGTGTGCACTTGGCTTGTACTTTCGCAAAATCACGTGTTGTATTGCAGAACAACAGGCAAACTGGAGGGACTGAACGAACAGCTGCAGTTGTTGCAGAAGCGGATGAGAACAGCCAGCCTGAAGCCGGCATCAGACAACCAGTGTTTGACTTCAGTCAGCTGAGACCCTACATGAATGGACAAAACAGTATTCCCCGTGTTGAGCTAGATCCTCAACAAAATGCTCCTTTGTTGATTCCTCCGCCAAGTCCACCCGCCCCTGCACCACCGACAGTCTTCTCTTACAATCCGGCGCCAAGTCCCCCTTTTCCACCGCCCAGTCCACCAAGTCCTCCGGATCCTCCTGTTCCAAGTCAGAATGCTGACTTCAGTCTTGCACACAACCTGTTCAGCGGAGGTGGAAGTCAGGACTCAACAGCGCAGCAAGGCATGCAGTTCATGGGTCCCCAGGGCTTTCCCGGAGGAATTCAACCGTTTGGGGCCCCGAATATGATGGGCCCCATGGGAGGTCCGATGGTAGGCCCCATGGGAGGCCCAATGTCAGGCCCTATGTCAGGCCCCATGGCAGGCCCTATGGCAGGCCCTATGGGAGGCCCTTTGTCAGGCCCCATGATGATGAGACCTCAAGGTGGGTTTCCAATGATGTTTCCCAACCAAGGAACGATGGGTGGTCCCAATATGTTTCAGCAGGGTCCCAACACTGCCAACAGGGGCCCTTTCCCTCCCAACACCCAGGGCTTCCCCGGGGGCACCACCCCGGGGCTTCCCTTTCTCCACAATCCTCCAACAACCACAACGGCAGCACCTCCGCCATTCTTCCCTCCCGCCCCTGTTCCATCTCCTCCTTTCAGTCCAAATATGCCTCCGGTGGTTCCTGCTCTGTTTCCCGTTCCCGCACCAGTGTCTCCCTCCTCGAATCTTTTGAGCCAAATGTACCCGACCCATGGCAACCAGAACAGCATGAACTCGCCCTTCCTCAACAGACCCATTGTGAATCCTGCCGTCGACTCCTTGGCTGCAGGTCACATGGTACGTGAACCGAAGCGGTTTCCACAATGTTGAATGGGTGTGGGTTCAACTTTCACACACCCATTCGCACACGAGTGAATGAGTGTGAGAGGTGTGTGAAACCCCGCTTTTGTCACGTGCACACAAAATGGGTTGGTCATGGAGGGTCATGGTTTCACAGACACGTTGTAATGAGTGAGAGAGGCGTGTGTGTGCAACCAGTAAACATACCGCTTAAGTGAGGAGATCCACTCCACCAGACTTGTCGAACAGTTCGATCTTTTCTACGCACCCTGCACCAGGAAACAAAATCATCCCGTATGAAACACCCTTTCTGTAAAGTCTCACTTTGGAAGTGAAAGATGTTGAGCGGTACTTGTACGAGCACCTGATCGTGTTTCTAACAGCTAGACAACGTTTCACAGACGCACATGTCGTGCACAGTTTGAATCTCCTTGCTGTACGTACATGTACGAGCACATGTGTAAAGATTCGCTTTCCACCAGCAAGTCGATCTGTGGCGGTGTTTGTGCGTGTTGCGCTTCAGTTCCCACAAATTTGTTTCAGACGTCTGGGTCGATTGTCGGTGCGTATCTGGCGAACGTGCCAGGTCTGGGTACGTCACGTCTCCTCACTTTATTCACAACAATGGTGCTATTCCGTGGAGGAACACCTTTCGCAACATGATCATTCACGAGTCTTGGCGTTGCGTTTGCTTTGCAGGTCCCGTGGTGAAGCCTCCGACGAATGTTCCCAATCCCATTCCACCGACGGTGCCAGTTCCGCCCATTCCGCCCAAACCCGTACCGGCCCCACCCCAGCCGAACCCACCGCCACCAACACAACCCACGCCCACGCCACCCCCTCCAACACAGCCTCCACCCACACCACCTCCACCCACACAACCCCCGCCCACACCACCTCCACCCACACCACCCCCACCCACGCAACCACCGCCCACACCACCCCCGCCCACCACCACGACGGTCCGAGCTCTTCTACCTTGTGAGGAGAAGCAAACCCCTTCCAACGTGTGGTACAGAACGATTGGCTACTACAACTACGTGATAGACCGCAGTACAGGGAACATCGCGACCGACCCGGATGGGTTTCCACTGGTCGTGGCAAACCCTGGACAGCCCACCGAGACGGTCTACCCGCTGCGACCAAAGACCACCACCGGTTCGTTCTGTTTGTCTCTTTTCAAACACAAAAGGGCGGTGAGACACACCCAGACAAGCATATGGTTATTTGCTTGTCATGCAAACGCACTTGCCACTTGCACCATTAAAGTGCGTGGGCATTGTGCTGCACAAGTGTCAGAGCTTCGTGCAGCAGGAGTCCGTCAGAGATGAGGCGCACACAAACCTTTGGAGCTCCAAACTCACACGTCGAAAATTTCAAGTGAAAATCAAGGCATTTTCCACTTGCGGTGCAAAATTTGGGGATGGGAAGGGGGAGGCTCAGGATCAAGCTCAAGCTCAAGCTCAGCCTCAGGCTCAGGCTCAGGCTCAGGCTCAGGCTCAGGCTCAGGCTCAGGCTCAGGCTCAGGCTCAGGCTCAGGCTCAGGCTCAGGCTCAGGCTCAGGCTCAGGCTCA
>JAAUXT010079041.1_pt1 | contig 49062 bp, 47 predicted proteins | sample 7278171 | NCBI WGS metagenome assembly JAAUXT01 (sample SAMN14350112, study PRJNA611818) | marine sediment metagenome | isolation source: surface marine sediment (1.8m) | place: French Polynesia: Moorea | collected 2018-08
CGTGAACTTGGTGTGAGTTCATTTGCTGGTAATTAACATTTTCAAACTATCATATGTCCCTCTTTTTATTCATGATATATATTGTATTTTAACTTTTCAGCATAACTTAACAGTTGTTGCAGCGAAGTGTTGGAGCTCCCAATCCACATCATCACATGAGAAGCCAGATCCACTGCATTTGTGTTGACCTCCGCACCACCATTGGAATCACTGATCAATTCAATGCCAAGTGGAATTCACTCACTAGATAATTGTGGTTACTCAAATCTTTCCAAAGACTCAGGACCAGTTCACATTGAGCACTCCAGTTTCATTGTCAAAATCAGAAGTGGAAAGAACAAAATTCATAAGTGAGCTAAAACAATTGTTTCTGACCCTGTCATTTTTATTTGCACCGAATATCCACAAGGGTTTCTGGAATTCTAACATTTAAAATGAAAACACATCAATACCAGGTCACAATTAAGTGGTCTTTTGCCGTGCAGCTTTTGATGCAAATGGTCCACATTTTTCGGGGAACATTCAGAAAACATAAAATCAGATTTTGCCATTTTACCAATTGGTTTCAACTGTACAAGCAAAAGAGAATGGTCAGGTGATGTCCCGTGAGGCCAAAGTACTTGACATTCCATCAGAACCTCTGAAGCTTTTCACAGGAGTAATTGCGTGTGACAACACTCCATATTATGGTTTGTGATGGTACTTCGCCGGGGGCACTTTAACACATATTTGAACACAGAGACAGGGACCAGGCAAACAGGCAACACAAATGAGGTTTCCGGTCTGCAAAGGGAAAATTATCCCAATTGATATAGCAGCAGAATAATGCTGAGACACTCCAATTGAGACCAGTGTTTTTGCTGGTAATTGCCAAAATTTGAGGGAATTCAGCAGGTCATCCTGGCTGAGCTTCAGTGTTTGCTCTCTAGGTTTGAGTTGCATGAAGCAAAGGTATCATGTTGCAGCTGTGTGCAAGTCTGCTGTTGGTCAGATCGGGTCATCTGGTGGTGGAACACAATCCCTGATCAAAATGGTTGTGTATTCTCAGCGACCTTGAGATCCACAACTGTGATTTCAATCAATTTGCAACGTTTGATGTGTTGCCTCAACTATCGCATCGTCATTTCTGATCCTTCCAACACTTCCCACTTGTGCTTTGAGTTGGACAGGTCTCAAACCTTGTTACCTCCCTGGGATTGCCTTTCATGTTGGAAAATGCCCGAATTACCTGACAAGTTTCCCCATTTACCTGGTATTAACTGGTTGCCTGCAGAGCAACATGTTCCAAAGGTTCAAATCAGAGGTCAGGTCACATGACTTTTTGGTTATGCTTGTCACGCAATGGGTGTGAGCAACTAAGCTTCCTTCATGCGGAGAAAACAAGACACACAAACTGGGTCCTTTGGTGAACCTCTGTACACATTTTTTTATTGCAACATCAGACAATTTCATGCTTCAAGTTGTACCAACAATCCTTCTATTGGATCTTGTCCTTTGGTCTTGTTCGTTTGCACTCATTTCTCACACAATGGTCTGTCTATAACCGGTGTGTCTGGTACCATTCTTCCAGGTTGGGCATCTGTTGCTTCCCCCTCCGTTTGAACAATGCAAACACTGATTCCAATAAGATAATAAAGGCAATTAACCACACCACAAGCATTTTCTCTATCAACTCCAGGTCCCTCAACATTTGCACTTGTGTCCCCTGGGTGTCCTTCTCACCATACAGGTAGCTCGCTTTCAGCAGATTGATAGCTGCCACTCCACACAACAAGGAGAGTGAAAATGTCTCTGATTTGTTGGACACATGGTGCACAAATGGATTTCTGCACAAGTGGTGAACAAGGAAGACAATACACAGAACAAAACAAACACAGAGTTGAATCTTTGAGTCAGGAATCAGAATTGTAGCACTGATCAAGAGTCTTCTCATCATTTGTACAGACTCCCAGTATTGTGTGCCTTCTTCAGATTCCCTGAAACCTCCCTTAAATGCATCATAAAGAGTGTTCTCACTTTCTGCCTCCTGAATAGGGCCTTGCTTGCTCTGCTGGTTCTTCATTTTTGAAGACATATGGGACAGAGTCAACCAGTACAGAACTACAGGCAGGGGAAAGCAAGATGCAAGGAAGAAAGATGGATTTGAAATTTTCTTGTTGTTCAACAGTTTCATGCCAAAGTACACAAGCAATGGATATGGAATCACAAAAGTGAGGCCAAACACTATCATGGCAAATTGCCATTCAGTGTAGCATAACACAGAACCGTCGTAGAACCAGATCTGGTTTCCTGCAACAGATGTACAGACCAGAGAGTAAAACATCAGTGAGGTAAAGCCAACATAAGTGTACTTCACTATCTCCACAAGAGCACACACCAACTTGATTTTGACATTTTTCACCCATTTCTTTCCCACATTTGTACCCACAAAAGCATGTTTCAACAGAGAAAGAGAAACAAAAAGGATATTCCAGAAAACAAACAATCCTACCAGAAAAATTAATTTGAAGATTGTTTTTTGGGTTGTTGTCAGACCTGGAATCACACAGAGGTCACTTGTCACATGGGCCAGTTCAAAGTTCAATCCGAGTTGAATGTATGAATCTATTTGATCAAAAATATGTTTGATTGATGTTGTGCTTTCTCCTGAGTTTGAAATTGTCATCACTGCTTTGATTTGAACAAAATATGTGACAATACCAAAATAACCTTTGTCCATATTGTTGACACTTTCTGTTTGTCCCCTCGTTTCACATATCTTTGCAATTCTGACTGGGATATCAAATATGTCATTTTTAAATGTGTACCATACCACATACAGCACAAGTGCCATGACAACAACAGGCCACATCCAGGGGTTATTGCAAGAAGCAGACTCAACACAATTGGCTGAGAGCAGCGAAAGTGAATAGTTTTCCTCACAACCACCACATAAAACACCAGTTCTGTGCTCTGCACATTCATGATATGCAGAACAATTTCCAGAACAGCAATTGTCTATTGGACACTGATACATTGTTATTCCCAGATCTGTTTTGAAGCCCCAAAAGTTGGGATTGGCTGTGATATCATTTCCTGGGCAATCAGCTCCAGCAGGACATGGAATGCAACTTAAATCTGTTGATTTACTTTGTTTCTCTTGCACAGAAATATCACTCTGATTGGTCAACTTTGACACAAGGAACTGTCCATCTGAAAGGACATAGAATGCTGAAGGACAAGATGTGCAATACATTTTCACTTCTTTGGCCTCTCCTAAAATGAATTTTGATTCCCACGAGAGTTTATACCATTCCAGACACTGCAGAGTGAATGTCAACTGCTTTACCTGAGCTTGTGCTGACAACATGTTCAGTTCAATCAAGGAGGGGGAATTTTGTTTCAATGTTGTTGTGAAGGTTGATGAATCAATGGAAACCTCAGAGTGAGACAACAAGAAAACACCTTTGGGTGCAACAAATCTCTGATTGGTGTTTCCAAATGTGCAATTGCTTATTGTTGTCACAAGGCAACTTTCTAACAAAAAGATGGCACCACTACCATCCATAGCTTTGTTGTTGAGAAATGTGCTGTTCTCTATATTGACAAACATTTTGTTGCACATACTTGCATAGTTTGGGCCATGGATAATAACTGCTCCACCAAATGAAACCACTGAACCCACCCTGTCTCCAACATTTTCAACAAACCTGGAGTTTGTTATTGTTATCATGTTATGGGCTTCAGACGTCATTACATCTCGTGGAAAGTAGAATATTTCCAAACCCCATCCTGAGCCCATCTTTCTGTTGCTATGAAAACTGGAGTTTTGAATTGTAGTTTGAATCCAAGACTCAAGGAGACCAGAATCCTGTTTTCTCAGTCTGATGCCTGCAGTGTTTTTGACAACACAATTTGTGAACTTTGTTGTCAACTTAGTTGCTGTTATGGCCAAAGATGATACACCTTGTGTGCACATTCCAGCAAAGACATCATCTTGAAACATGGACAAACAAACCAAGCCAACATTGAACATCAAATGGGTGTCGAGATATGATGTGGCCTTGGAGTCAAATAGTAACTGTGGAGTCTTTACATGAACTGAACAATTGATCAGGGCAGACTCAGCAAAAAACACTGTTGCCACAAATGATTTCTCCATGAAGATAAATTCTGAGTTTCCTCCTGGCTCCAATTTAAGCTGCTCAGACTTAATTTGAAAGAAGTGAAGCTCAATTTGGCCAAACAGGTCACCAGATTCTGTGACATCTCTGACAGTTGAACCCAGAAATTGAACATTTTGGAAATTTAGGTGTAAGTTTCTGACAAAGATACTTGAATTTTTAAAAGTGATATTTGTGATAACAAAAACAAGACTTTGCTGAAATGATGCTGCAATAAATGACAAATTCGTCTGCAGAGTGCATGAGTGCAGACAAGTGATCCCGATGGTTCTTGGAATTGGTGCAGTGTTTTCTGGAATATGAATGGTTTCAGCTTCTGTGCTTGTGTAGTTGTCAACATAAATGGTGTTTACCCACAGCCTGTTATCCTTCAGGATGGTTCTTATCACAAAGCTCAGTGTGACGCAATCCAGCTTCTCAGGCTCAGTCAAACAATCAGTGTTGTCCATGCTGTCTCTATTTTTCGTTGCTGTTGACACAAACACAAATGTGCTTGTGCTCGCAGTTGAATGGGTGTTGTCTGAAAAAGAAACATGTGTCCATATATGTCTGTTTACAGCAAACCGGTTGAAAAGCATATGGCAATCACTTTCCCAAGAAGATTTTCTTGTCAAGAGTGTGAACAGTTCATTTTTGTGGGTGCTGTGGGTTCTTATCTTGTGTTTTTTTTCTGCAATCCCAATTACAAATCATACGATAAACCGCAGGCCAATCGACTGCCCAAATTTTGTCGTGAATTCCCACAAGTGAGCTCACCTGCACAACCAGCTTCATCCTCCATTCCTCCGCAGTCAACAACACCGTCACACACCACACCTCTTGGAATGCATGTTTCATTCAAGTGACACCAAAACTGACTTGGGTCACACCCTGACAGGAGAACACTGCAATCTTCATCTCTGTATTCCTGACATAAAATGTACTTTTCACAAATCCAGTGTTCAGGTACACATAGTGTGTTGCTCTCTGCTGTTGTACATTGCATCATGTTGTATTTCTCACAGGAACAGTCCTGCTCATCTGACCCCAGAGGACAGTCAGCTCTGCCATTGCAAAACCAAAATAGGGGAAAGCACTGCCTGTTGTCTTCTTCACATCTCTGTTGAACAGAAAATCAATGACTTGACAAATGCATACAGTTTCATGAACGAGAACGGGTTACAAGTTATATCTGAGTTATTTTCATTTTGAGACAAGCACCCCTAGGTAGTTCTAAGTCCTTACCTTCATCACATATTTTCTTCCAGAGAACGACGATGGAACTCAAGGATCATTACACAGCTCATCCGATCCATCGAAACAGTGAGCAAATCCATTACAAACTTGACTCGCCTTCAAAATAATTGTTCAATACCAATCAAAAGGGTACTTTCTCTGTCCCCATGATTTCTAACTCAAGTCAACTTTGATCAGAAGCACCGTCAAGCTCATGCACGAGTCTCAACTGTTCCGTCAAATTGGTATCAAGGAAATAAACATTGTCTGGTCTGCATTGAACTTACCTTCACGCATGAGATGGAGTCTGCACACATGATTCCAACTTTCTCATCTGACCCGTCAGGACAATGTGGTTCCCTGTCGCAAGTGTGGTGTTTGTAAATGCACCTTGACTGGTCTGCACATTTCCACATTGACTGCTGGGTGCAGGTCCAGTTGGCACATGTTTTCATAAATTCGTCTGACCCATCAAGACAATCAGCATCTCCATCACACACATGATTTTCACTGATGCATTCTGCACTGCTGCATTTCCACAAATTATCACTGCAGGTCCAGTTTCCACATGTTTCAATGGACTCATCTGATCCATCCTCACAATGTATGATTTTGTTGCAAACCTTTTTTGGTCAATGCATTTCTTATTGTCAGCACATTTCCACCAGCCTTCAGTACAGCTCCATTTCTCACAGAGTTCAGTTGACTCATCTGAACTGTCCTCACAATCTCCAGGATTACCATCACAAACTAACTGTTCAGTGATACAGCCTGAAAGGTCAGGACATTTCCACCTTCGCCCTGGGCATGTCCAGCTCTCACAGGTCTCAACCCACTCATCAGACAAATCCAGGCAATCATTTTGCTGATCACACACTTTTGTGTCCAAGATGCACTTTCTATTGTCTGCACATTTCCACCTGTCTTCAGGACAAACCAGCGACTCACAGTTCTGCTCATCTGAGCCGTCACCGCAATCTACATACCCATCACACAGGCTGCTTCTCGCCACACACTTTGTGTCTGCGCACTTCCAGCGGTTGGGGCAGGTCCAGTTCTGACAAGTTTCCATTGACTCATCAGAAGCATCATCGCACGTGGCCTCTCCATCACACACGTAAATATCCCAGATACACTTCTTTTCATCAGCACATTTCCAGGCTTCTTCAAGACAGTTGTACTTCTTGCAGAATTCAAATGACTCATCAGACGCATCCCAACAGTTCTCACTTCCATCACAGACATTCCATTCATGGATACACTGTGTGTTGTCAGTGCACTTCCAGTAATGTTCAGTGCAATTCCACTTCTCATAAACCTGGGCTGACTCATCAGTTTCATCACTGCAGTATTCATACCCATCACAAACAAACCTTTTCCCAATGCACTGTTGATCTTCCAGGCATCTCCACTCCCCATCAGTGCAGCTCCAGGCTCCATGTGTGTTCAGAAGGACTTGAATACCAAAAGAAGCAAGTGAGACAATTTCATTGATAGATTTTTGTTTGACAATTTCGCGAACTCATTTGTTGTATGGATTCATTGACAGGCTCATTCAAGTGGCTTTCAAGTGTGTTTGACTTCACAAAAAGCAGCAATAAAACAAGACCAAGACTCACCCATGGTGCAGACAACCAGAAGCATGAAACATGTCATCTTGGCCCGAAACTCTTCACTCAGTGGTCATGGACAATGAGATTTTTAAACAGAAGAGAAGCATTTGAACCGTGTGGTGTTTGGGTTTTCATGTGTGGCTTGGTGGGTAAAGGCAAAATGGCTGACAGCCCAATCCCCAGCCCAGCCACACACGAAAGACCTGATCACTTGGTCTATTTGTGTACAATCCACGAACAGCGTGTGAAGCCAGATGGAAATCTCAATCGACACGCAACTATGAAAAACGCAAAAATGGACTTCTGACCAACAGAAGATCAGCTCTGCTCTGATTGCTGATTCTGCAATCCTCAGTTGTGCATTTTGTTGATATCGTCAGCTCATGGTTTTCTCTCTAGAGGTCTTCACATCAGAATTTTCTAAAACAAAATACAGCCGGGCACAGGGAATGCAAATGAGTGCTAAATTCATTGTAGAAAGCTTGAACAGTGGAACAAGACCACTGTAAACCAACAAGTACCAGCAGAACTGGACCTGGTTGTGCTGGCCTGGGTATGATGCTCCAAGTCAGGTTGCGGTGACTCAGCACCTGCAAACAAGAGGAAAGAACAGACTCGCTCAAGATGTATCGTTGAGACATTCTTTCTTTTCCTTTTTCGAGATAAAGAACAGTTTGTTTTCCTCACACAGAGAGATATTTGTTTCCACAGGGAGTTTTAGCAGCATGCTCCGTAGCCGAAAAACGTACACGTAGCATGCAGCTTAAATTGCAGGTGCAACTCCCCTATTTTGGAAGGGTCCACAAACAATATAAAATTTATTTTTAATGTCAGAAATCCCATGAATCTAACTTGTTATTTTCAAGGCATTTGATGTCCAAACAGCTCACAAACCCCAGTGGTGAGGTCATGGAAATAATGTGAATTTGATCAGTTTTTACACCTGTGGACTCTTCCAGAACAGGGGAGTTGCACCTGTGAGCTGCATGTTACAATCTACGTTCTGCAGCTAAGGAACATCCTGCTAAAACTGCCTTGTGAATGTGTTGTGCCGGTGGGAGAAATTGCTCACCTGTGTCTGAGCCGAAGCGGCCTGTCTCAGGTTGCGGCTCTTTACAACGCAATCAGCTGCTGAACAACAAACTTCTTGAAGGACTGGTTTGTCAAAAGCAACAACAGGAACAATTCAGCTGAACGTGCATAGAATACACAAGGACTTGCCTGAAGACGCGCAGAATTTTTTGTGTTGCGAAAGATAAAACTCACCTTTCAAAATGGTGACTCTCTTTGCAGGTGTGCTGCTAAAACTGCAAGTTCATATCTTACACCTCCAATTTAATTTTCTTTGCTTGCAATTAAATTTAAAATACATTTGAAATATTCCTAGCATTTGTCATTCGCAGCTTTGTGTGTCAAAAAACCTTGGGCCTTTCAGGTTGTGCAAATCATTGATACACCAAACGCCATGTGCTTTGTGTTGGTGCGTTGTTGGTGAAAAGCAAATGCATTATTCTGTTGGGCTCAATGAAACACGTCTGCACACCTATTGTGATACTGAATGGATAAAAATAAATCCTCTTTCTATGTGTCTGCCATGCATGTGTCCAAATCGAATCACACTGAGAGTGATGCGAAAGGGATAAATCATCTTTCTGTGTGTCTAGCGATGTCTCAAAATTGAATTTTTCCCCTTTACAAATTCATTAGAGAGGTTTCTATGGATCCCGCGCGGCGCCCCTCCGGTCCGATGTTACGTCCGGTCCCAATGAGTATGCAACCTGAGGTATCGCTGTGGCAGTTTCACAGCAAATTTCCCTGACCAAAGTATATTTTGGCAGTTGTATTCTGACATTGACAGCAAAATTACACATTTAAATGTCATGCTCCTACATTTTTCTGATGTTCCTGTTTCACACCGGACGTAGAGCCGCACCGGGCGGGCTCCCACGGGTTGCATAGAAACCTCTCTATTGCCACTCACAGTGCAAGCGGTTGGGATGTACAAAAGTCGGAAAGTTTTTTGCCTATTTGTGGGTTGTGAGTGAACAACGATGAATCAATCATTGTTGCGTGTCTGGCAATGTCAACACATTTTGCTGCTTATTTGGGCCCAATTTCTATTTGTGCGTGTTGGGATAAACAAGTGCAAAGCCAGACAGTTGGAATAATGGTGAGGGTTGTAGCGGACCCAGGGTCAGGGTCGGGGGGCAACCTCGGTCTCGGCGTGTCAGCTGGCAACCGACACTTCAATGCTCACTATCAGGTGCACGATTTTATTCATTTTGAGCGGGAGTCTGGAGGACTTGAGTAGGAAAGACAGAATAGGAGAACCTTTTCAGCATGCAAAAAGGAAGGAATACTTGGATAACACTGGAGAAAATTATAATGGTCCAGGGTCCGGCCCCTCCAGGCCCCCCCACGCCCCTGGATGTGGTAGGGCAGGGGGAATAGTGTTGTCACGCCTCATTCAAGCCGCACTCACTGCGTGAGCTCAATCTGAATTGGTTGATTGTGCATGGAGGGCTGCGTGTATTGTGCTAGTTCAGTTTGTATCATTTCGAGCTGATCCAGCACCAGTCATTTTGCATGAAGCCAAGACCTGACCCTCCGACATTATATTTTGTTGGCTGATTCTGTCAGTCAGGTGGGACCCTCAGTATCAATTCTGAAACAGACAATAATATTTTGCACCTGCACTGCGATATCCCCCCATTTCTGACTGGACCTCGTAGCGAACACCCTGCTCACATTAGACACACATCACCAGCACACTGCTTTCTGGTGAATGTTTTGCATCCTGAACTTTTTTGCGTATCTTGTCATTTACTATGGTCTCCCGACATTGCTTGATCTGAGCCTGGTGCACTGTGTAAAAATAGCACCATGGAGCTCACGGTGATTTGAGGAATTTCTGATTTCGGTCACTCTGATTTCAATCACTCTGATTTCACTCACTCTGATTTCACTCACTCTGATTTCCCTCACTCCAATTTAAGTCACTTTTTTTTTCATCAAAAATTCTTACTTTTTTCACTCAACATTCACAACTTGGGCACTCATTTAGTACACATGCAAATGGAACAAATTTAACCAAATGGAACTTTTGCACATTGTTTCACAATAATATCCATGTACAACCAAAATAATTGCCCAATATCCATTTTAAATTTTTTCATAAAAAAAATGACTTTTCAACCCAAACTTCAATTTCATCCAGCCTGTCAAGGTCTTTAAATATGTCAGTTTTGATCACTGTGAGATTGTTTCCTGCCAATTGTAAAATCTGACATTGTTCAATATTCACAAAGCTGTGAGATTCAATTGTGCTGATCAAGTTGGAATTCAAGTCCAGCCATCTCAGGGAAACCAGTCCTTTCCACATGTAACTTTGGATTGCAGTAAGTTGGTTCCCCTCCAAGTTAAGATGAGTACAAAAATCAAGATACAAAAAAGCCCCTTCTGCAATCTGAGAGATTTTGTTTCTGCTCAGATCCAGCGAATTGAAAATTGTCAGTCTTTCCCATATTCCTGCATTTACAACACTCAACTGGTTGTATTTCAAGTTTTACAGGATACACTGCTTCAAGTGACCAAACACTCCAGGTTTGAGGTCAGAAATGTTGTTGTGGAAGAGATCCACCCTTCGTGTAATTTTGGGGATATCTGTTGGCACAACAAACAGGTTGGAAAAAGGGGCATTGTAATTTTGTCCATTGCCACATTTTGAGAAGATCAGCATGAGGCCTGAAACCAAATAAACTGTGTTGATTTGTGATCGAGTACTTTTTGTGATGGAAGTGTTGAATGAGCTACAATGAAAAAAATCATACCAGACTCCAGCAAAGCCACAAAAATGAGTTGCATTGAGCGTTGGTGGCGTAACGTTTGGTGGCAAAGAAATTGATGTCAATGTCGATCTTGGTGAGAAACTTGGAAAACAGAGTTTGCACAAATCGATTTTATATTGATCCATATTTCGATCTTGACCAGTTATGACACTAATGGGACTGGAAATAGAAACGGGATCCAACTTCGATTCATATTTCGTTGGTGCTTGGGCCCGTCAAATCCGAACTGAACAACGCTGCTCCATGGAGCTCGCGGTGATTTGAGAAACCATGCAAGCGGCCAAAATACAGCGACCTGAACACAGCAACCTAAAGACTATGTAAATGACCTTTACATAGTGACTGAGACACAAATAAACTGATGTACAAATCACTTTCAGCAAATATTTATGTCATTTTTGTCACTTGGAATACACCAAAATTATCTGTACATTGAAACTTGTCACCAAATTGTACTTAAAGCCAGCCAAAATCCTTGCCAAGTATCCATTTTGAACACTTTCCTGAAATCTCAAATTTGTACCCAAATATTTGGCCCCACCAAAAAATAGCTCCATGGAGCTCATGGTGATTTGAGGACATTTTGGTTGCTCTGATTCGACTTGCTCTGATTTGGCTTGCTCTGATTTGGCTTGCTCTGATTTTGGTTGCTCTGGTTTGGCTTGCTCTGATTTGGGTTGCTTATTTTTTTTATCAAATTTCGTACTTTTTTACTCAACATTTGTAACTTGGGACCTCATTTAGCATATACCCAAATTGAACCAATTCAACCAAATGGAACATTTACACATTGTTTCACAACACTATCCACATATAAACCAAAAGAATTGCCCAATATGCATTTTAAATTTTTTTATTAAACATGACTTTTCAACCCTAACTTTAACCCCACCTAAAAAACATGTCAAAATGTTTGAAAATCAAAATTAAATGCAACCACTCAAACCCCTGTACATTAGACTACATTTCATTCATATACTTCTTTCATCAAATATATATTTATACTTTCTCAGATAGGGGGCCACTTCTATGTCCATACCCCACATGTTCTGCACTTCCAAATTAGAACTTTTTGATCTTATGAACCCAAAAATTCCAACTTGACAAATTCCTTCCTTGCACATTATCCCCAACCCAAAATGAACCAAAAGAGCCAAAAAGATCCCAAATCAATCCTCATCTTGACCATGAAACTGCAGAATACATACTTTTGAAAGATGCTGCCTTCAGGTGCTTTGAGTTGGCTTGCACCAATTTGGCTTGCTTGAGCCTAAATCATGCAACCCACCTCAAATCACCCAAAATACATGTGTAATTTTTTCTGAGAATCAAAAATCAAATGCTACCATTCAAACCCCCATACAAAAACTGCATTTCATCATGATACTTCTTTCACCACATATTTGTACTTTCTGAGAGCCAGCGCAATTTGCACAAGCATGTTGGAAATTTTCTGCCCTCCAAATTAGAACTTTTGGACCTGAAGAACCTAAAAATTCAAATTTGACATTTTCTTTCCTGGTACATTATCCTCAACCCAAATTGAACCAAAACAGCCCAAAAGATCCCAAATTGATGCTAATATCAACCATGAAACAGGTGTACACATACTTTTGGTAGATGCTGCCTGCTGGTGATTTGTTTAGGTCACCCTGTTTTGGTCGCTCACAAAAATTGAGCTCCCTTGAAGAGCGCAACCTTCTCAAACAACCTAAAAACGAAATGAGCTGCTTGTTGTGCCCACTGAATTTATTTTATTTGCGACGATTTGTGCCTGCACACACTGAGTAACTCAAGGGATCACCAAGTTCAAGAAATCTGATCCTATGAAAACAGTAGAAACCCCCAGGTACGGGTGCAGGGTGGTTCCTGGTTTGAGTTTTGCTTCACACTTTCTTGATGAAAGAAAAACCTGCACAACCTGCACCAGTCTCAATCCACTCAACCATTCGTCGGTGACTGGGTCATTTATTCTGGAGCAAATTACCACGACAAATATATACAAGACAGTTTGCTGTACATTTACTTGTCCTTATCCTTGGGAATAACTGCGGTTTCCAGCTCTTCAAAAGCAAAAGCAGCATTATCTTCCCCTCCAGCTTCAGCATTGCCAGCGCACTCCATTTCTTGCACTCTCTCCTGTGCCGCCCAGCAATGTCAAATCATACATCATGGTCAGGACGAACCGCGCGTGCAGCTCTATTCCTTGGTTGCAGCTCCCATTCAGTTTCCCTCTGACGTCAGACCGTGGTATCGGTGTCGTTGTCATTCCACTGGAGCCGACAGAGATCGCCTGCACAGTCTCCGGCAAAATCTGGAAGCAGCATTCATTTGAGGCATTTGATTTTTGGCTGCAGTTACCCTCCAGTGAAATCCTATTACTTGAACACTCCGATTCAAACATGCGAATTATATGAGCCATTGCAGCACAGTACGTGAACCAATGAGGTTTTTCACACAGGGCAGCCTCACATCTTTTGACAGCAGCGTCAAATTTTTGATGCACAGGCATCAATTTTAACATGACTCCCAATTGAGAGCATAAAAAATAGTCCAGTCTGTTTCTGCCATGGCATCAAAAGTTTGATGTGAAAACCCCTCAAGTGTAAATGTAACACCTTTCATTGTGCTAACTTCGTTTTAAGTTGCGCAAGTGTGACCAACGTGTTGTTGTGTGTCTGTATATTAATGGTGTGATGGCTTCTCGGGCAACACCACACCAAAAAATACATTCTTATCAGCTGAGTCAATTTTGGTACCAAACTCGAATTTGGCACCATTTCTTATGAATAAAGCAGCACGGCAGGGCTCTTCAGGCGAAACAGCGTAGTGTGTGCAATTTCATTCTTTTTGGTGCCAATTCTTATGGACTAAGCAGCATGGTATGGGGTCTTACAGACCAAATGGCAGGGTATGTCTTGCAAGGCGTACTCATTGCACTCATGATGTGAACAATCTCCCATGTTATTTGTGCAGTTAGAAATTCTTGTTTCTATGGTTACAAAGGTTTCAAAGCAAAGAACTGCTGTTTCTCACCTGTTGATGCCAACTCGAAGTTGTCTCCGAACAACGTAGCACATAAGAGTGCACAAACATAGACCACACACACAAAGCAGAACTGTGATGGAGACTCTGTACTTGTCGTACACATACTGCTCACCTACAAATGCAGATTGTCAGGAGTATTTCTTATTCTAGTCCTCATTGAATGTGATCGAAAAAAACGTTCAATACTCACATGTTTCAGTGCAATTGAAGTCCAACAGGTTCCAGGGAGTTTTTGGAAAATTTGCACATTCTATCTGCAATTTTATTGTCTCTATTTGGACAGTGTGCTGGATTATACTTTGTCTTGGATCAGAAGGGGCATATGCAATCCTTTGAGTCAACTTCATCTGGTTGATCCATCCCTTGCTCTGAGCTATCTTGATCCAACACATGGAACTGTTACAATGAAAAGGGTTTTGGCTCACATTTAAATTCAGACCTGGAGGAAAGTTTGGCCAAAACATGTCATCACTGATTGTTTGCAGTTTGTTGTTTTGAAGTTCAAGATGTTCAAGGCTGCTTGGAAAACTTTTTGCTCCAATGGCAGACAAATTATTGTGCTGAAGATAAATATGTTTCAACTGATTCATTTTAACAAACATATCAGATTGCTGAATGAATGCAATGATTGAATGACAATGTCTTAAATCAATGAAACTGTTGGGTTGAATTGTGTTGATGAAGTTTGAACTCAAGTCAAGCCATTTCAGAGAAATCAACCCATTCCACATGGGTCTCTTTATCACAGACAGTTGGTTTCTTTCCAGAGACAAATGGGCACAATTATCAAGATAATAAAAGGCTCCCCCTGGAATCTCAGAGATTTGATTCCTGCTGAGGTCCAGCCTGGTCAGGATGTTCAACCCTAGCCAAGTACCACTCTGAATTGTAACAAGCTGATTTTGTTGCAGATTCATCTCAGTGCAGTGATGAAGATAAAAAAATTCGCCAATGTACATTTTTGTTATTTTGTTGTTGGACAAATCAACAGTCAAGGTGCTTTCAGGAATATCATGTGGCACGCGGTCTAAGTTGGATGATGATTTTTGGTATTCCCATCCGCATGTTGATTCAAACAAGAGAAAACCAAATGCTGAAACACAAAACAATCTTCAGAACATTCAACATTCATACTTGCGCGAAAATAGAGACACGAGATTTTAGAGAGGCTTCCATGCTTCACACTGCAAGGCCACAGGTGTCATCTTCCTTGCACTTTCAAGAGAAAACCACCCAAAAATAACGACTTTTTCAGCCTGATTTCAAAAGCCAAATCTTTCTGCAGAAACGTGACACATCATAGGAACAAACACAGTGTTGAACATCCTCAAAAAGTGGTCTCAGAAAGTCTGCTCGCACATTTTTGAGACTAGTTTGGCATGTGAAATGGAGTGGACGTGTGTTGATCCCATCAAAAATGACGCGTGGAGTTCTGCATCGAAACCTCTCTTTTGCAGAAGAAACAACATATCTTACCAAGAAACAAGAGGGTTCGCAAAGAACAAATCTGATTCATAATTTCAGTAAATATTATATTTCTTCGCTTTTCCAGTTTTGTCTTCAAGTTGCCCTTTTCCTGTGTCGTTTGCTTTCTGCCGTGTTTTGTTGCTCAGCAAGTGTGCATGGCTCCTGTTCTCCCACGATATTTGTTCATGACCAGCAATTAGTCTCCGAGAGGAACCCAATCCAACCCAACAGACACTGGGATCCAACTTGGATCTTCATTGTTGTGTGAAGGTATGCGCTGTTTTGTGCGCTATTTTGTTGCAAGCGTGGAACACAAGACGAGTGTGTTGTTGGCAGGTCAGAAGTACCCAGTGTCAGAAGTATCCATGGGTCTTTTTGACTCAGTCGATTGTCGAGTGGAAAAAGACGAGGGTCAAAAGGTCAACATGTGCTTTGTCGCAATGGTCTGAACAGCACACCATCCAGGTTCAGTGAAGTTTGTTTGAAAGATTTCGAAAGTGTAAATTTCAAACAAAATTGTTTGAAAACTATAAGGTCTTGAAAATTCCTCAAAACTCTTGGTAGAAAATAATAATTCTTGAAAATTCTTCAAAGCCCTTGGCAGAAAAAAGAACCTGAATAGTGTGTTGTTTGGAGTACCATATGTTGACCTTTTGACCCTCATCTGAGTCAAAAGGCCCCAAGGGTACTTCTGACACCGGGGCATTCTGACACTCCAACAACGTATTCAGCATGCACAGGCTGTTCCATTTGTCCCAATAAAAACCCAATCTTTACCTGAGAATTTGGCGCTTTTGCGTCTCCCAGTGCGTTTGTGGGTTGTCTGAGGTCATCGCATAAATGTGCGTTGTGCAGCAAAATTCAGTGACCCTGCTTTCAAACCGGACTTCAATCACACAAATCAAACAAAGCAGCGTCACGAATGTGTTGCTCGAATGCGTTGCGGAGTGGTTGTGTTGGTGACAGCGTACTCCCACAGGTCCGCGTTGAGATCAGCACGCATCACCCGACTCGGAGACAGTTTTGCGAAGAATCAAGTGGAAAGCTCAATTGTGGGAATCAAAACGCAAATCACACAATTTGCAGGGAAAAGTCATTTTCTTTGTGTGTATGTAACCAGGGTTCACACCGGCAAAATCTAAGAAAACAAAACCGAGTCAAGTAGCATTGCATGCATGAGCAGTAAACGTGTGGTGCCTGTTACTTTCAAATCACGGCTTCAGCACTTTGCAAAAAAAAAAATATTTTGAACCACAATAGAATTCTTAAAGTTTCAGTCCTCGTTACATTTGTCAAGGTATTCCAGTTTCATCAGGGTTTCATCAAGATCTTCATATGTGTGTGAGACACTGTCTTCTTCTTCTGCACTTTCTTCTTTCACTTCTTCATACACAGTGAGAGGCACCGTGCCCTTCTCCTAATCTGTGACATCCACAGTCCCAGCGTAGTCTGCCAGCAACTCATCTTCACTCTCGCAGCGCGGGTCCAGGTCTTCAGCATCGCGCGACCATTCTACGCGCTCCAGATAGGCAAATCGGTACTTCAACCTTCGTCTCCATTTCCAAAACACGAAGTGGATTCTGTCACAACAACGTTGTTCACAAACATGTAAGTTTCGCATTTCTGGACAGACCAAGCATTCAATTTTTAGCTTTCCTTGTTGGTTTAGTTTTGTTTTTGTAGTTTTGACACGGAGACAGGTCACACACCATAATTCATCATTGACACACAAACGTTCAATCGAAGCCAACTTCAAATTTGGTGTTTCAGATCTGGGTGACAGAACAGAAGATTCAATTCTCAAACTGCTGGGAAGATGCATTCCCCTTGTGGGAGGCATGGCTGTGTGTTTGGTGTGTGCTTGGAACAGCACCCAGTGGTGAGGGAGGGCTGGTCAGAGAACAGTGGACCAAAATCTATAATTTGACAAATTTATTTATGTACTCAGTTCTTTTTTCCAGAACAGAGAATGGGGAATCCATTTGTGCAAGTTGCCTCGGAACAGCTTCTTTCTAGGATCTGCAACCATCATCAGTGTGTGAAATTTGATGTTGACCTTGAAAATTCAAAGCGAAAATGCTGCTGTGTTTTCGTGTTTGCAGCTGCTGTAAGCGACTTTGTGCTGCCTGTAGCTGTTGTACGCATTCTATGTTAGATGAGCCGACGAAGGTTTGGCCAACCTCCTTGTGTGTCATTGTGATGAAAATGTGGTTGTTCTTTTCAAAAGTGACTTCTTCGTTCAGAAGTTCAGTTGAGTTTTGGATAGATTTCCATCCTTTTGTTACAGCAATGGTTGTCCAACAAGCAGGGAATGCACCGCAACCCATGGGATTCTCAGAAAGGTTCAGATATTTTTCTTGGTGAATGTGGCAAAAATATGTTTGGTGAAACTGCTTGCAGCTCGAGTTTTGAATTGCAGGAAAACTTTTGGGTTCTATTGCTGACAGAGCATTGTGGCTCAGGTCAATAATTTCCAACTGGTCGAGTTTCTTGAAGTAACCTTCATTTATTGCAGAAATGTTGTTTGATGCGAGGCTAAGTTTCTTGCATTGTTTGACATGGATGAAACTTTCTGTGTCAAGTGTGGTAATCCAGCCATTTGATTGAAGATAAAGCCTTCCACATTGGTCCTTTTATCTTAGTTATGTAGTTGTCTCCCAGCCACAGGTGGGTACAATCATGTAGATTTGCAAAAGCTCCATTTGTTATTTTGATTATGTGATTCTGGCTGAGATCCAACCTCTTTAGTGATTTCAGTCCCTTCCATGTGTCTTTCTCAATGCTGCTGAGCCTGTTGTGTTTGAAATTTATCTCAATACAATCACTCAAATGGATAAATGTCCCAGCAAGGATACTGGTTATTTTATTGTGTGATAAATCCAGACCCAGTGTGTTCCCAGGGATATCCTGTGGAACTCTTTTGAGGTTAGACGATGACTTATGATAATCCCAACAACTGACTGAACATTGAAACATAATCAAAACACCTGCAGCAAAAACAAACATGTCAGAGCAACTCAGGTTGACGCGAGCTTCTTCAGTAGAGCCGCAATAGAAAGGACCATCCTACCAAACACAGCAAAAATGATTGAAGATGCAGGTTTCATATTTTGCATCACCCCAAAAGACATCTGGCCTGCAGACGGATTCATCTTGCTAACAAGATTATTTCTTGGCCGGTATTACTTCAGGTGCACACTAATTGCCTTCAGGTACGCCTGGGTGTGTGGATGATCTATTAGATCTGCTTCTGATCCACAGCATATTGGGTGTCATTTAGCAACCAGATTTCTTTCCAAGTCAGGAAAACAAAACCTGGTTCCCACGACATGAGATCCACCTTGGATCTACAACTGGTCACAATTGTTGACAAATTTCATGTGCAACATGGCCCTTTCTGGATCCTTCCTGCGTAATTTGTCCTTTTTGCACCAAACCCTTCAGATTATGGTGTCCTCCTCCTCCTGCCGTGTATTTTTTTCGTCCCTGCAAGTTCGTGTGTTGATCATGCCGAAAGAAGTAATGAGCAAGTGAATTGGGTGCCATGTTTTCACTCTTTTTCCAAATATCATCACGTTCTTCGTGGGAACCCCACGTGGTGCTGGACCCATGCAAAGACCACGGCCAAACAATATGGTCAGATTTGGACAATTGGATGATGTGTCCAAAACTGGTCAATTGTTGGAACCCACTGTTCGAATGTGGGACATTGTGAGCCACTTCAAATCACAGAGATAGCGCCAAAAAAAACATTGTGCCTCTGAAAATTCTTCGTCATTTTGCATTGTCTCCATTCTCCCAGTCACTTGAAAATTTCATTCTGTGTCAACAATCCACTATTGTGTCTTGCATTTTTGGTGCATCATACAGGCCACAAACCTTGCAATTACCAAGTGTCCAATGCAGATGAAGCATTTTCTCTGTCTCTGCTGTGTGGAGTAGCTCCCATCAACTTGCTCAAAGCTTCCTTCATTTTTGCAGAAATAAACCCTCAATGTCCCCAAGTGGAAATTATGAAAAACCTGGAGTTGATTGAAGTCAACTTTGTTGTACTTGTGATCCTGTTCATTGTTTGCTTTGAAACAGTTTTTGCTGTTGCAACGAAAAGAAGACTCAATGTCAAAATGCAGGTGTGGCATCAGGCTCCATGGACAGGAGAACAGGACCATACTGGCCAGAGCCCACCACAGCTGATCCCATGACTTCTGACCGTAACACAGATTTTGAACTGGAAACAATTCTTCGTGAACATCCCCAATGCCGACCAGAAGCTGATACATGTATGGGAAGCAAAAGTGAGAAATAGATGGAAGGTATGTGGATGTTGGTATGATACTGTGTTGTGTCATATGGAACATTTTTCCTTGTCTTTCTATGGACCGGTTTTGTCCAACTATGATGCGATTGGAAGAAATTAACCAAATTGTGTACCAGAGTAAAATACAACACAAGACATTTATTTCACATCAAGTCATCTGGGGTCAATGAAACAAACAAATTCTTCCATGTGTGATGACAATATTCAATACTTTAGTTTGAGTGTTTGTTGGAATCTGTTGTGTGTTTGCTGGAATCTGTTTCCAACAGATCCACAGCAACTCACAATTTTAAGCCCGATTTCTGTACTTTATATTTCCCAAATATTTTAACACAATTGCTGTTCAAAGAATTCCACTTATTTTTCCAAAACTCTGACGCAACATGGTCTCAAATGAACAATATCAAAAGACAGAAATTCACACACAAAGAGGAACAGAACAAAATTAAATGCACTTCACACGAGTGATCGGTTGCTTTCTTGCATTTCCCCAACCAAATGGCACGTCCAAAACACCAATTACTCTGATTGTTCTGCCTGCATTCTGCACTGAACAAATTGCCAAGAATTTACTTTTTGACGGGTGAGTGTTCCTTGTTGGGAACCTTAGGCTTGACTTTTTAGATGTGTGTTTTGAATGTTTCTAGTTTTGTGAATTTGTGTGAGTTACATTTTCTATTCACACCACAGACTGAACATCTTCAACTGTTTTTGACATATTTTATGTCGGCTGATTGTCCGTCTTGCTTTGTTGTGAAACTTCGCGCTGACAACAAAACTATAGTGTTCACCCTTCATGTTGCTTCCCAGAGCGACGAAATTAATTGTTTTGTGAGCCAAATGTGTCTTGTCTGCAGACAAATTCATTCTTCGGTCGCACACGGTGGTGTGGCGGTGTTTCTTTTTTCTTGCATCCTTTGTAAAACTTCAGAGATATGTTTGAGGTGTGGTGTAAATTCCCCTTGCACTGTGAACAACTTGATCTCAACTTGCACACACACATGGTGTCTGAAAAAAAATGGTTGGATGAAAGAAAACAATTGGCTTGTGACACATATCAACACAACTTTTGATCAGAAAATGTTTCCAAAACCATAAATGTAACTCATTTTCTCGTTTTCCCATTTGGATTGTCAATCTTCACTCTCTAAGTTGTAAGACCCAATCCTACCTGGCCAGTCACTGCTTTTCATAAAACTCCTGCAGCGGCAGAACAGAAGGGTCAAGAACAGAAGAGTAGAACTTCTTCAGCAGGGAGCAGCCACCTAGCGGTCGGTCAGCCACAGCAGCACAGTCAGGGTTGGCTGCACACTTCATGGTACATTCACTAGTGAATCTTCCTTCACCCACTACCTCGAAGTTTTGTCCAGGGCCAGAGTACTTCACAAACATTTCTCCATCTCCCCCTGAAATTTTACCAGTTATTTTCATGTGAAACAGTGGGCAAATTCCATTTGCGTGTGCGGCGACCTGCCAGTGAATACGCAAGACCTCGTCTCTAGCCTGGCAAAAAGGCGATTTGGGTGACCTGGACCATTTTGGCCAGCCGCAATGTGTTGACCGAACACACATACTGACAATATACTGCGTGGAGCAATCAGATGACAACAAAGATGAATGTCCCTTTACGTCGTTGGTACAACTCACAGTCAGCAGTTCCGAAGACCTCCACTTCGCACAGGCTCAGCTCTTCAGTCTTGTCCTGGCCAAAGTGAACTGTGACGTAACGTCCAAGCAGAGGCGGGTCGCACGTGAACATCCGGGTCTCTCCACTGCCCACTGCTGCCCCCTGGTAGTGGCAGAGCTGACAGGTGGCTGGGTCAAACAGCTGCACATTCTGGGGGTCAAATTGGTCACAAACCCTGATGTAGAATTCTGCAAGTCTGTCACCTGAAACACAGAAGTTCTGAAAGTTGTGCTTGCAACCCTTGAATACAATTCCACTTTCTTAGAATCATCTGTGCTGGTGTGACAATTTGACAAAAGCATTTCCACCCATCTCTGTGTGGCAGGAAAATGACAATTAATTCCTGTCGTCACTGACCCACTCTGAGACAGAGTCTCCTTACTGTGTGACACTCACTGCAGCAGTCGCCCCTGTTGGTGATGTTGACCTCTTTGACCTTGTGATTTCTGCCCAAGTCCACGAGCCACCAGGCTCCAGGGTAGGTGGGGTGGGTGCTGGTACATGTGTTGTCCAGCATAAAGTGCGTTCCCAAGTTTCCATCTGAGAGAAAATGTTATCCACAGTAAACCTGTCGTCTCATTCAACATTGTTGACAACTTGAACGCAATGTTCAAAATGTTCCTTCCTCATTGCCAGTTGCACCACACAAAATACATTGTCTTTGCAGAAAGGACACAAAGACAGAACAAATTGTTGTATTTCTAGCTGTTTCTCACCATTGGCAAAGCCTGCCACTGTTGCAAAGTATGGAGCGCTCATGTAGGAGGGTTGACTCAAGGCCACGTTTCCACTTTGCCCCTCCACCGCACCTGCACACAACAATGTTTTTAAAACCTACAGTCTTTTGAGTTTCTTGCAGGGTTCTTGCTCTGTTTTGAAAATCTCGGTTGCTCCTGTATCAGTCGCTTGCATTCTGGTTTTTCAAATCACCGCGAGTTCCATTGGGCAATATTTTTCTGGTTTGACATCTTTCTCTTCTTCCTCTGGTTCGATTGGGACTGGAAAATTCAACCTCAAACTCGGATCACCACAAAAAAATTGAAACATTTTGTATTGCTTGCACCTTGAGAGCAAAGAAAACGCGCGGTTGGAATCACTTACCCTCAAACAACAAAAACATGAACACAATGAGCATTTTAGAGCAAAACATCATGTGCGTCAAAAGAATTCTACGTCTTGCGAACAGTTTTTGTTGCTCTTCTGCGCAAAAGACAGGTATGGAGCGACAGGCGTAAGGCGATTTCACCATGACAACACATGAAAAATTCAGAGCTTAGTGCAGCAAATACTACATAATTCAGAGATTTTCTTCAACAAATACTAAATAATTTACTCAGTGGCAGTAGACTACTGTTTTTGATTGATGAGGAATTGATCGTTCACTGGCAAAACAGACAAACAATGCAACAAGTAACTCTGACACTTCGAGTTGTACCACGTGCAGTTATGGTGACAGAGGGTGTCGTCAAAAGAAGGTCAACAAAGAGAATGGAGCAGATTTTGTGGGGTGGGGGGAGTTGCACAGGTCCATCAACTCTGACTGTCATTGTGAAACACTGAACTGGCGGCCAACGAAGTGAGAAATCACCATTGGGTGCTCAGTCCAATGCAGATGTCCCGTTTCATTTCTGTGATGAATGGAAAATGAAGAAAAAAGAAGAGTTCCAAACGTCTCTTTTTCTTGTCTCTCACGTCCACTTTCTATGCTGCAAGCCCACCTCACAAAACCGAAGGTTTGCATGCTGATGATTCTTGACAACTGAGAGTTGAACGCAACAGAAGAAGGACAAAAACACTTTGCCAGCATTTCGGTTGGAAAAGCCAGAAAACAGTCAGCTCACAGATTCATCTCAGACAACAGGTCATTTGAAGAGAATCTCTTTGTTTTTCAAAATTCAGGTCACCACCACATGAGGAGAAACAGTTTGGTGTGATTTTGTTTTTGAAATGTGATCGATGTCAACAGAGACACTATCAAAGGTCCACTGTGGCTGTGAGTGTGTGTGCGTGTGTATGTGTGTGTGCGCGCAAACGTCTGTGCGACATGTGCACGCGTCTGAATCTGCAAACCCAGTTGATGACAACGTGAGGATCACTTGCTCATTCTGTGTTTTGAGCTCTCTTGTCTGGACAGGCAGGTGAGTAGCTAAGCGTGTGGAACCTGGTGGGTTCCACAGCTGCAACAAAGGGATGTTGGTTGTCAACGGATGAAGGGAACATGTTCCAGAAGTTCTGACTGGGACGTTTGCTTGAAAAGAATAAACTAGAAGCGTGTTTTCTCAGTCATCAGTTGTTCAGGAAAGAAGCATTTTTAAACTGATCTTTGTTCTTCTCAACACAAACCAGGATCAGCAAAAGAAAGAAGCCAACAGTTCCAGCCACCAGCAGTCCTCTCAAGGGATCCCTACATCTGCATAGGTTGTCATCATGCTTCTCTGATTCTTCTGGAAGACAAAACCATTAGGTGGTGATTTCTTGAGCAGATTCTGCAATGCAGTGAAGTATCAAAGGGACAATGGATGAGGTTTATTGCTTTCAGCTGACATAACTGCATTTCCCTTCTCTCACCAGAGCATGTTGCTCACCAAAAATAAAACACTGAGTATGTTAGATGTTGTGTTTCACCATTACATCAGCCATATTTGGTTGGATTGGCTAGTGACCTTGCTTGGTGCTAGTTTGTACCTGAGCACAATGGAACAGCACAATATTCCCATCTCTTGTTGGGATCCATGGTGTAGCACCAGGGACCTTCTGGTTTGTTGTCTGGATTCCTGCAGTAGTTCACTGAAATAAAAATTAAAAGACACTTGCAGTTCTACAAAGGTGCACCACTGAATATTGTTTGGGTGAGGAGCTAAGCTGTGTGTACATGATGTTTCATACCTTCCAGTCCCATTCTCTCCATTTCATAGCGTTGGTCATTCAGGTAGGTGTCATGTGGGGTGTCTTGACCCTATCTCTGACATGTCAGGCCAGAAGTAGTTTTGGAGAATGTAACACCACAAAATTCTGTGCCCTTCACAGTTTTCTTGCATTCTGTGAGAAATAAATCACCAGAGAAAAGGTTTCACCAAACACTTCCACCTGTTGACCCAAGGCTAGAACTTCTCTTTTCAATCCTGCCAGTTGTCCTTTCATGTTGTTGTTTTTGTTGGTAAATGTGACATCATCATGCATCTAGAGTCACACCATTAGCTGTATTTTCAAATGGTTACCTGAACACATGGGCACATTACAGTACTCCCATCTCTTGTTGGGGTCTGTGGTGAAACACCATGGGACATCAGCCTCATTATTTGGGTTTCTGCAGTAGTTCTCTGGAAAAAACACACCAAACTGTCTGCAGACAGAATATTGTTCCAGCATTGTGCAATCAAAGACATGTTGCACCAAGATTTAAGTTCAAGTTTATCCTTGCACAAATGTTCTCTTGTCACAAAATTCTGATACAGAAACAAAGTTTCTGCCCCAGCATAGACTACAGGTTCACACCTTGCAAACCCAATTCCTGCATATTGTGGGGATCATCATTGAGTTCATTCTCATGTGGAGAGTCCAAGTCCCATCTTTGGCAGGTTCTTCCAGATGCTGTTTTGGTAAAGGTTGTTCCTCTGAAGTCATCACCTGTCACACTGATTTTGCATTCTGGGAGAGACAAAAGTCCCGTGAGAAGTCTACTTTTTGAATAACATCACACTAACTTTCCTTTTTCTGATGGTGGCAAGTCTCCAAGATTTGAAGCTCATTTTTTGCTTCCTGCTGTCACCTGCTGTTTTGTTTTGTGCTGTCAAAACAGTTACAAAAACACCAAGAACCATTTTCCACTTGCAAAATGCATACTGAGGCACACTGACCCAAACACTTGGGAACAGCACAGTACCCCCATTCCTTGTAAGGATCCACAGTGTAGCACCAGGGTCCATCAGGCTTGTTGTCAGGGTTTCTACAGTAGTTCACTGGGTGAATAACTAGGTAAATATCAGACTAAAGCAAAGTGGTTTTTGTTTGTTTTCACTGCAAGTCAGATCTAAAGAACAATGTTGTATTGTCTTCACCTCTCAGCCCAAGTTCCACCATTTGTGCTGGGTCATCATTCAGGTGAGTATTATGTGGTGAGTCCTGGTCCCATCTCTGACATGCTGCTCCAGAGGCTGTTGTTGTGGCTGAAGTTCCTCTGAACTCAGTTCCCATCACAGTGTTCTTGCAATCTGTGAATGAAAAATCCTTGACAGGGGAATAGGTAATTCATATGTCAGCTGCTCAGATCAAAACATCAAAGCTTTCCACAAGTGTTGCCTTACAGAAACCAGAAGCAGTGCTCAGGGCAACTCCTTGCAGCATTGGTAATGTCGTCAATTCTCCCTTGTTCATCAATTCTTCATTGTCCTCCTTGCATTCCACCAGTCATGCTGCATGTTGTCCATAGGGGAGGGGGGTCTGGGAGTCCAGGGGGGTCTGGCCGGGGGGTCTGCGGGGGTCCACTGGGGAAGCAGGGGACATTTCAGTCCAGCTGCCATATACTGCATTACAACATGGTGCTTCGCCCTGAAGGGACTTCGCACAACTACTGTCATCCCAGAAGTTCCAAGACTTCTTTGCTCTGAGTACTGACCTACGCACATAGGAACAGCACAGTACGAGGGGATTCCCAAATGTTTCCTGCCACTGCCGCGCAACGAATGAAAAGTAAGCGACCATTTTGCGATTTTTGGACAATGCAAGGAACACTTTATTTGCCACTTGTTGAACAATGTTTGTTGCCTTTAGTGAAAGTTGAACTTACTGTACCGATTGGTCAAAGAATGGAGTCAGTCACGTTTTCTCGACCGCATCAAGCAGAGCGGCGTCGCGAAATGTCAATCAGTGTCAGAGTCAGAGTCAGAAGATTCTGACGACGAGTTCTCTGCTTCGGAAGGTGGTTCCACAACAACATGACGACCTTTAAAGTATTGCCCTTCCATGGCAACACATTTCTTCCACCTGTAGGCCAGGAGCTTCAGGGATAAGGTGAACATTTCTGGTGTCATCTTGTTCTTGACGATGGATCTCACTTCGTCCTGGGCAGCCTTCAAGTTTGGGAATCTCCGACCACGCATCTCCTTTTTGATGAATGGAAAGACAAAGTAATCACACGGTGCCAAGTCCGGTGAGTACTGAGGGTGTGGCAGAAGGTTGATGTTGTTTTCCCCAATGAATCCGAGAGTTTTGGCACAAACATGAGGAGAAGCGTTGTCCTGATGGAGCTTGAAATCTCTGTCAGTTTTGCCATCGCGTCCACCAGTCCACATCCCTGCTCTCTTGTGACGAATCCTGTCTTTGAGTCTCTTCAAAACACCGATGTAGTAGTCTGCATCCACAGTCTCATTCCTTGGCACAAACTCCAGCAGAAGTACTCCATACATGTCAAAGAAAAGAATCATCATGCACTTCCTGGATGATGTGCAACGAAGCGCCTTGATCGGTCGCAGCCTGTGATTGCCCCGTTCCACCCACTCACATGACTCAAACTTTGTTTCATTTTCATACACAGAAATCCATGTTTCGTCTCCAGAAATTATTGTTTCCAAGAACCTTGGCTCACTGCGCACAGACTCCAAATTCAGTTCAGAGATGTGTTTCCTGTGGCATGCTTGATTCTCTGTCAAAATGTGCGGGACAAACTTCAGAGCAACCTTTGACAGGTTCAAGTCCTTGTGCAGCACTCGATGGCATGATGATTTGGAAAGTCCGACTTCAAGACTGATTTGGTTCAGGGTTTTGCGCCTATCCTCTTCAACAGCAACCATAACTTGTTGGAGTTTCTGCTGTCTCGTGCTGGGCCGTCCTGACCGGGGTTTGTCCACAGTGGACTCGTCTCCAGACTGAAATCGCTTGAACCACATCTTCACCTGGGTGTAAGACATGAAATCATCACCATGTGCACGCCGCAGCATCCGCCACGCTTGAGCAGCTGTCATTCCAATCTTGAAGCAGAATTTGACATTTATTCTTTGCTCCACACGAAAAGGAATCGTCAAGGCCATCAAAATTGACAGCAGCCAGACGAGAACAGTCGGAAACTTCATGTTGTCTCGTTGACGGCATCACACAGTCTGCTGCTCGAGGACGCACACGTGTGACCTGTTTTCATCTCAGCCTCAGCAGCAGACAAGGTGGCCTGAATCACTGATGCACATCTCCAGGCAAAGACATTCATGTCATGTCCTCGGACAGCGCAAAAAAAGGAATGGTCGGAAACATGTCGCTCTATGCGCTCGCATGGCAGGAAACATTTGGGAATCCCCTCGTATTCCCATCTTTTGTTGGGATCCATGGTGTAGCACCAAGGACCATCTGGTTCTTCATCGGGGTTTCTGCAGTAGTTTTTTGAAGTAAATGTTTACTTTGTTAGATAAAGTGTGCAAGGTGTATAAACCAGTGTAAAATATCTAAACTAGTTGCAGAAGGTCTATGTGTGGGATTTATATATTGGCACACATGTGTCTCAGTGAGATAGTTCTTGACCAATGTGTACCACTGGATCATTGCATCACAAAAGACACCCCACATGACTATTGTCAGAGTTGTCCTGGAACTGTACCTTGAAGTACAAGTTCATCCATGTTGTAAGGTGGTTCATTCAAAAGGGAGCCGTGAGGTGTATCCAGGGCCCAGTGCTGGCAAGTAGTGCCAGAGACTGATTTGGTGAATGAAGTCCCTCTGAACTCCGTACCTTTCACACTTTTCTTGCATTCTGTTGGTGAAATAAACAAGACACACAAGTAGCATCACCAAACTTCATTTTGACTTTGACCAAATGGATAGTTCTGCAAATGGCTACATCAGAACAAATGTTTGATACATTTTACCTTGTTTGGAAATATTTTGACTTTTGAGAACAAAACTCATACACAATGGAACCCATCACTTACCAAAGCACCTGGGGACAGCACAGTGTCCCCATCTCTTGGTTGGATCCACAGTAAAACACCATGGACCCTCAGCCCTGTTGTCAGGGTTTCTTCAGTAATTTTCTGTGAATCAGAAGGATATACCATAAATTTTTTTGATGAGGAGCCATTGTGTTTTAAATGACCCACACAGGCCACTGTGGTGCAAGTTACAGTCGTGTATTATCAACCACAATGAAGAAACTGCAGTTGTGTTTTTGATAATTAAACCTGAATATAACCCACCTACCTTGCAGTCCAAGTTTCTGCATTTGTGATGGGTCATCATTGTAGGAATTGTTGTGTGGCGTGTCCTTGTCCCATCTCTGACAGGTGATGCCAGTGGCTGTTTTGATGAAGGAGGTGCCTCTAAACTCACTTCCATGTGTTGTGGATTTGCATTCACCTTGAAAAGGAGAAAACAACACAAATGTGTTGTCCCTGCCAGCAACAAGTACAAAGCGTTCCAACAATAACAAATCCTGAACAAGGACCCTCATTTGATTGATTCAGTCTGTGCTGCAAATGGATATGTTGTCTTGGTCACTTCACATGTGTATTACTTTGGCTTGTGGGTGTGGGGAGCTGTCTCCCAACCTGCAGAGCTCAAGAGCATAGCAGGATATCTTGATTGACTTCCTTGGACTATGACACACCTGGTTGATACATTCAAGACTCTTGCACACCAAACAGAAGGTGGACAAGTCCAACAGAAAACCATTGCACAATCAAGAAGACATGTTGACCCCATGGCTTCATTTTTCTTGAGACAGAAGAACAAAGTAAACTGTCAGCAAAGGCCTCATACCACCATTTGGTATTTTTTACTGCAGGAAAGGGGTGACTTGACTGATCTGCACTCACTGAAGCGGGCTGCAGAAGGCACACGAACCAAAGCAGGAGAACTGGTGGAACCATTTGCATCTTGGCATACCTCTGCAAAAGCAGACCAGCAATACAGACTTGAATCATCATGTTCCAAGCCTGATCATATTGTGACACAGTGATATTTTACTTTCAGGCTTTGTTCTTATTTGGAAGAATTTATGGGAAAACCTCTTGCTACTTCGTGGCTAAATTCTACATGTGGTTTGTGAATCACAAGTTCTGATGTCCTGAGCCAACCAAACAACGAACACAGAGTCAAGAAATAATGTTCTGTTGCTGTGTGGAAGGGAACAGATGCAGCTGTGATCTCAACCAACATGGAAAAGATTCTCCACAGTGATAGGTCTATGCCAGAATGTTTGTATGGCATGCACAGGTGGCCAGCATGTTCACAGACTAGATGAAGATTGCAAAGATGCATTTCTCAGTTTTATTGACAAAATGGCTGACAATCCAAATTTTTCTTGTGAACTCCCATAATTTGCGCTGAGTTTCGTAATGCCATGTGTACACTGAGATCCATAGTGCACTACTCTTGCGCAGCTATTCACCATTTTCACAGCTACAGTTTGGGCAAAATAACAAATCCCAGCTGCTCAGGCATTTTTGTATCAATTGAGTGCACCAATTCACTCAAAGCCTTTTTATCTGTAAGCGACTGTGTGACGTAGTTCAGAATTTGGCGGCCATTGAGGCCAGGGCAAATCTATCCCACACAGGAAAAAAAATATAATTATGTTTTCATGTGTAGGACAAATTTGCCATTGGGTGTTTCAGAACTCAGTTCTTTTGGACGACTTGCATTTGAGGTCTGTTCGGTTAGGGCCGGAATTTTTGAGTACCGGGGGTCAAATGCTTGTTCAAAATCAAATTTTAATGTGTCCCGAAGTCCAACATCAAAAATTAGAGACAAACACTCAATGGACATTGAATTGAATCAAACAGTCAATGGGAGTCGATGGGTTGCACAGTCCAGGTTTCAAGTCTGGTTCAAAATCCAACACCATGGTCACTTGGGTGACTGTCCAGAGATGCAGAAATCACATTTCAGAGTAGTCTCCTTGGTGGTGGACGCACTGGAGGAGCCTCTTCCTCCAACTTTGCTGCATCGTGTGAGTTCGTGTGAGTGAACTCAAACTGGCCAATTTGATCCAGGGCCTTGTCAACAGCAATGCGCAGAGCATCAAGATTTGGAAACCTGATGCCATGGAGGGTTTTCTTCATGCGGGCAAACACAAATGAGATGACTTTCAGGTCACTTGTCGCTCAAGCTGTAGATGAAGAAATCCATAGCAGCCATATATCCATATAATCTGATATCTGTAGTAGAGCTGTAGAGCCACAAAACAAAATAGCAGCCCCCAGGTATAATGGCTGTCCCCACATAAGAAAACCAAAATGGCTACTCTCACTTGAGAGCCCAAATGAGATGTTGCCTCCTCAGCTGCCAGTACACAAATGATACTTATACTGTTTCCCAGGCCCATCAAAGCCTTTCAGTTAATCAAAATGAGTATATGCATTCCAGCCCTGAACCTGACATCAATGCTCATGGGGGGGTGGGGGTTCATCAGCGTCACACATCACAGACAGACACATACTGACAATATAAGTCATGCTTTATGCTACTAAAAAATCTGAGGGTGCCAGGTTGGGTGAATAAGGTGGGTGTGACACCAGTTTTGTGTCTGTGAGTTCACAAAGATGTCAGACAATCACACCTCTGTGAGGAGCAGCTCTGTCATGCTGAAGCCAGAACTGATGTCGCCTGTTGCACCAAAGGTCTCTGTGCTTGTGTCTCACAGCCTCTCTCATCCTGTGCAGAATGTCTCTGTAGCGAACACGATTCTTGGACTGACCTTGAGGGAGAAATTCCTTGTGGATGATGCCTCTGGAGTCTCAAAAGACCACCAACATCAGCTTTCTGATGGCCATCACGCAATGGAAGGCATGGCTCCCCTGCTTCCAACCAGGATGCAGACTGCTGCTTTTGGGTCGGCTTGTAGGCAAAAAAACCAGGATTCATCAGCTGTGATGACTTTTGAGGACCAATTTGGTGAACACCTCATCTTGCCAAGGATTCTGCAGCTCATCTGCAGGTGGCTGCACTTGTTGGCTTGGGTCAAGAGATGGGGGTGCATGACACATGGGTGATTCTTCAACTTGAGGAACTTGTGCAGAGCATGGTGGATGGTCGCTGCTCCCAGGTTGGACTGGCATGACAATTCCCTGATCATCACATTGGCTCTGGTTACAGCTGTGATGCATCAGAGCATGTCTGTGATCAGTTTGGTCAGCCTTCCTCTTGGTTTGACAGTCCTGCTCTGCACGTGAAGGATGTGGACATCCAGCGGTCCACTGTCATGCTGCTCAGGGCATGGCTGTTGTGGAGTCATCTCAATTCTCACAGGATGTCACAATGTCTGTACCCCTGTCGGGTCAGGAGGTGGACCTTGACTCTCTGGGTCTCCTTTGAGTGATCCATTGTGGTTGGAGTCAAAGACAAACAGGTTAGAGTCCGACAAAACAGTGTGAAACAAAATCCAGTCTTCATTAAAATAGGAGGCACTGACAGTCAGTGTGTCACTGTGTGCACTCTTCAATCACCAACTATATTACTCACACTGCCTGACCCTACTGGGTCGCTCACAGGCCACAGACATGGCTAGCCATTGGTTGGTCTTTACTCAGTTCCATCCTGTTCGAGCAACGAGAGAATACTGAAAAATTCCGGCCCTAACCGAACGGACCTCGTACACAAATGGGAGGTCACAAGAAATACACAATCAGAAAAAAGAATATGTTTCTGATGAAAGTGACAAATCTCCAGATCTCCTGTCACTAAAAATGTTTTTGAGAGAAAAGTGAATGTGTGGAAACCAGTTCAAACTCTCCCCTTTCCTTTCAGGTAATCTTGTGCTGAATAAAGAAAAACTCAAATTGACACAAACACATGATTGTGGCATTGCAACAAAAAATTGAAGACTGCATTGGAATTGGCAGATCACACAGCTCGGAAACTAGGTTGGGTGTGGAATCAGCGTGTTGGAATGTCTGTCTCTGCCACAGCTGCAAAAAGAAGCAATGTTGTCAAATGAAACATGATAAAGAATTTGTTTCTGGGAAGTGAGAAAATTTGAACTGTTTTTTGTTCACTGGCTTCTCACTTGACAATTGTTCTCCTTTTCACAACACAAACCACCATCAGCAAAAGGAAGAAGCCCACAGTTCCAGCAGCCAACACTCCTCTCAGGGGATCCTTGCATTGACTGCCATCATGCTTCACCAATTCTTCTGGAAGACAAAAACAGATAGAAAAGGTAACTATACCAGCAATTTAGATATCACAGTGAGATGCAAATGGACCAGTAAAATATTTTGTTTCTGAAAATTAACTGAACTGAATTGAATTTTCCCACTTGGAAACTTCTGACTACACCATTGAAAAGAATAAAACACAGACCTTATTTGACACAGCGCATCACCAGCATATTCAGCCTGAGCTTTGCTTGTATACGCCAGCTACTTCTTTGGTATCAAGTACCTGAGCACAATGGAACAGCACAGTACTCCCATCTTTTGTTGGGATCCACGGTGTAGCACCAGGGTCCATCAGGTTTGTTGTCAGGGTTTCTGCAGTAGTTCACTGAAAAAAACATCTTTGACACACACTGGCAAAGTTATGGCAGTAACATTGATAGAAATTGTAAACAGTCATTTGTTTTTGGCTATTGTTTGGTGAACTCCTTTGTGTGGTATTTGGTTTGGAGATAAGGGAGGTTCAGCAGAATTCACAAACATACACAATGCATTTCTCTGCATTTTGTCTGGTCTCTGTGAAGACAAAATGCAAGGTTTAGCACTTTAAATGTCAGAGAGAAACATAGCCACAACAAATAGGAAGAAGGACAAAATTCAACATGTGTGTCAGGTGTAAGTTTTGCTATTTGTGTGTTGGAACATTGTGAGAATGGTATTCAGTGACAGCTTTTATCCTCTGTGACAAATAAAAGTCCAGTCTATATACTGTACTGTACTGTACCTTTCTTTTGCTGAAACTCCAAATTTCATACCTTCCAGTCCCATTTGCTCCATTTCATAGCAGTCATCATTCAGGTAGGTGTCATGTGGGGTGTCTTGGCCCCACCTTTGGCATGTCAGACCAGAAGCAGTTTTGGAGAATGTAATTCCACGAAATTCTGTGCCCTTGACAGTCTTCTTGCATTCTGTCAGTAAATACCAACACTTGGTGAGCCAAACCAGTACTATTTTCCATCAGGAAATTGTATTTTCATGTGGCTCCTTCACCTGAGCATGTGGGTACAGCACAGTACTCCCATCTCTTGTTTGGGTCAGTGGTGAAACACCATGGGACATCAGCCTCATTGTTTGGGTTTCTGCAGTAGTTCTCTGCAAAACACAGCAAACTATTGACAGACAGATAAACTGTATTCCATCTTTCTACCACATCCTGTGTACCAATGGTCTGTTTCTTAAAATTCCAACAGGGAAAGAAATGCCCTGCTCCAGAATACACTTGAGTCTCACACCTTGCAAGCCTAATTCCTGCATTTTGTGGGGATCATCATTCAGTTCATTCTCATGTGGAAAATCCAAGTCCCATCTTTGACAAGTGACTCCAGAGGCTGTCTTGGTGAATGAGGTTCCTCTGAAGTCATCACCTGTCACACTGATTTTGCACTCTATAAAGACAAAGGACTTCACTTTTGGAAATGATGGAAGTGCATCACACCAACAAGGGTATCATATCTATGACACCTGTCCAAGACTCTCAATCTGCTTTTTACTTTTGGGACATGAGGCTTATGGTCGCCAGTCACAAGTGGCTCTTTTGTGTTCGTGGTTCTGACAAACAGTGGCACAAAGATAGGAAGTCTGGAAACCTTTGCAATGTTAGATTCAGAGGCACACTAACCCAAACATTTGGGAACAGCACAGTACCCCCATTCCTTGTAAGGGTCGACAATATAACACCAAGGCCCATCAGGCTTGTTGTCAGGATTTCTGCAGTAGTTTACTAGAACAATAAGTGATAACAACCAGGTAAAGGTTGGAGCATAAAAAAGAAACACATTTTGCTTTGTGTTTAGTATATTTGAGGAGGCTGCACTGTTTTACGGAGCCCCATTTTTTGAGCGACCTAAATAGGGCGACCTGTTTCATGGTCAAGATTTGGATGAAACTAGGATCTTTTGGGCCTTTGTGCTTCATATTCAATTTGTGTTGAGGACAACAATGTGCACAGAGGGATAATGTTTTATAGTTTTATATGTTTGGGTTCTTCTTGTGAAAACATTCAACTTTGTAGGGGCAGGTAATTTGGGATATGCTCAGACAAATTGATCCCTCTTTCAAAAAGTACAAATGTTTGCCAAGTATTTTTTGATGAAATGTAGTATTTTGTACATGCCTTTGAATGGTAGCATTCAATTTTGGATTTTCAAAATTCTTACATTGTTTTCAGGTGGGGGTCAACATTTCAGCACAAATTTGGGGTATTTGAAAAGTGTCCAAACAGAAATTTAGCATATATTTTTGGCAAGCTATATGCAGAATTTGGTGGCAAGATCCAATGTACAGATAATTTGCACACATTTCAACTGCAAATAATAATAATATTTGTTGAAATTGATCATTTGTACATCTGCTTTTAAATCTGTGTTTGGGTCACTGTGTTTAGGTTGCTGTGTTCAGGTCACTGTGTTCAGGCTGCTGTGTTTAGGTTGTTGTATTCTGGTTTATCAAATCAACATGAGTTTGATTGAGCTATTTCTTTTTCTAAACACCACAATAAAAAGACACTTTTCTGTTAGTTTTACCTCTCAGCCCAAGTTCCACCATTTTTGTGGGATCATCATTGAGGTCAGTATCATGTGGTGAGTCCTGGTCCCACCTCTGACATTTTGCACCAGAGGCTGCTTCAGTGAATGAAGTTCCTCTGAACTCAGTTCCCTTCACAATGTTCTTGCACTCTGTGAATGAGAAATATAGACACTCCTTCAGAATTTGATCACTGTGGATGTTCTGCTGAGAAGGTGAAAACATTGATGTTTCATACAAATTTTACATATTCAAAGGAACTGTGACTGTCAAAGGGATCCAGACCCACATTATTCCACACTAACCCACACACATGGGAACAGCACAATACTCCCATCTTTTGTTGGGATCCATGGTGTAGCACCAAGGACCATCTGGTGCATTGTCAGGGTTTCTGCAGTAGTTCTCTGCAAGCAGGAGACTGGTTGATGAGCACAAATATGGAAATATAAGGGTGCAATTGTTCAGTGATTTTTCTCTTGCATAGCTATCTGATCCCTGCTTCTGTCTGCATGTAAAGCCAAAAGTGCTGAAATTAAAATTTGAGCATAACCTTGAAGTCCAAGTTCCTGCATATTGTAAGGTGGTTCATTCAACCGAGAGCTGTGGGGTGTATCCAGGGCCCAGTGCTGGCAAGTTGTGCCAGCCACAGTTTTGGTGAAGGAAGTCCCTCTAAACTCTGCACCTTTTACACTTTTCTTGCACTCTGTTGACAAGCAGATCAACCACAAACTATGAACAGAAATGTTTTGTCTTAGACCATGTATTATTTCCCTTCCACTACTGCAGATAAAAATGTTTCACAAATTAGAATATATTTGGGAAATGTTTTCATTTTTGCAAAGGACTCTCACACACAAGAGAACTCTCACTTACCAAAGCATCTGGGAACAGCACAATGTCCCCATCTCTTGGCTGGATCCACAGTAAAACACCACGGACCCTCAGTCTTGTTGTCAGGGTTTCTGCAGTAATTTTCTGTGAGAAAGAAGAAGCATCTTGACAACAAACTGCAAGAAACCAATTCTTGCTTCTGACACACACACACAGATCACTGCTGTCCCAGTACTGTTTTACCAGCAAAATGCAAATAAACTTTAATTCCCTTTTTGTGACAAACCTGAAAGAAACTTTCAAACCTTGTAGTCCAAGTTTCTGCATTCTTGAGAGGTCATCATTGTAGGAATTGCTGTGTGGTGAGTCCTGGTCCCATCTCTGGCAGGTGATACCAGAAGCTGTTTTGATGAAGGAGGTGCCTCTGAACTCACTTCCATGTGTTGTGGATTTGCATTCACCTGAGGAACCAGAGAACATCAAATTTGTTTCATCTGTCAGTTGAAAATACAAGCTATATCAATGTAAATGAAGCCACGCAATGCTTCTACCTGAGGAGTTACAAATTAAGTCTGTGTAAGAGAGAGGTTGTCCTGGGAACTTGGAAACTTTTGTAGTTGGGTAGGTGGTACAGCATTTGCAAGTGGGATCAGGGTCCATCAAATACCTTTCCCAAAGATTCAAGTCAAAAAAGCAGAGCAGGAGTTTCAGTTTTCTTTCAAAGACAATACAGGTGTCATCTTCCTGATTGTTGTACAACCTCAGTGGGACATATTCTACAAATATTACAGCCCACAATCCAGCAGCACAGTGAGATGCATAAAAGCATAATAACTGCTGGTGTAGGCCTCTCACCACCCATTGGAAGTGTTCACTGCAGAAAAGTGGAGAGCTGACTTACCTGCACCCACTGAAGCCTGCTGGAGGCACATCATGAAGAACAGGAGAATTGTGGCTGTGCTTTGCATCCTGGAGGGTCTGAGCAAAATCAGACATACAACTTTTACTTGAATCCTGCTGTTTCTAGTCAGGTGGTTGCTTAGTGATTCAGTGGTACTTTGCTTCCAGGGTTTATCCTTCTTTCCAGGCCACTTCCTGGACGAATGATGCAGTTGGTTTGTTCGAGGCAAGTTCTGATTTCCTGAACCAAACAACAACCACAGAGCTGAGAAATACTGTTCTTCCTGTGTGGAAGGGAACAGATGCAGCTGTGATCTCAACCAATATAGAAATGATTTTCCATACTGATAGGTGTTTGCTGGCAGAATGTTTGTGTGGCATGCACATATGGCCAACATGTTCATAGAATAGATGCTGTATTCTGATTGCAATGGTGCAAATCCGACCTACTGTATATTTAAAATATGGCAGACATATCAAGTGAAATTGTGAACTCCTAGAAAAATTGTCAGAGCTTGGTGATTTCATGTTGACCCTCATGCCTCCATTTTGGGAGATTTGGGGCAATACATGGGGAATTGTCATTCACTGCTATTGTGCACAACGTTTGGGCAAAAAGAAAACAATCCCAACTGATCAGTATTTTTAGTGGGAGGCCGACTATTACTTCCAGCATGTTTGTGTCCATTATGATATGACTCCTTGCGGGCACGATGGCTTTGTAGGACCCCCTCCACTTCAACACCGTGCCTGGCAGGCAAATGCCCCATGAAGAAGCAAAATGCAAATTATCAATTCGATTTTGCACGCTGAAGAGGTAGCATCTCTCCATCATTCTGATTGGCTCAGTGAATTTAGGCACCAAATGGACCAAGCAGGATGTTATGGGCTCTTACAGACTAAACAACATGGTGTATGCATGCAATTTTCTTCTGTTTTGTGCCAATTGTTATGGACTGAGCAGCATCGTGTGGGCTCTTATGGACCAGACTGCAGGGTTTTTCCATGACAGATGTCCTGCAAGGTTTGCTGGTTTCAGAGTTGTGCTGACCAATCGACTCACACTGTTTCATCACAAGCATCGAAACGTGCAATGCTAAGTTCTTTGGTGCCTCTGCAAGGACTTACACAGTCAAGTACACCTGTGAGTTTCTCTTATTTCCAGTTGTTCAACAGCCTACACAACCCTGAGGTTTCTAGCTCAAGGCATGGGGCCAGATCAACTGCCCTTGTCAATCAGGTCCCAAGAAGTGGGAAGTGATGCACACGAACCCAAAACACCCTCAGCAGAAGCCAAGCCAATTTTCCCAAACATGAGAGCTGAGCAGGAGTTTGGAAAGATGACAGGTCCTGCACTATTGGCTCACATTCTATCAAGCTTAGGCCACTGGAGACCCTCCAAGATATTTTATGTTCATGTGATGTGGCTTCAATCTCATTCTGTAGAGTTGAATGTGCCTCACCCCACGCAACACAAACTTATCTTCTCCAGTGAATCTAAAATCATTCTTGTGGTGCAGACATACAGATTTGATGACACTTTGGGTGATGACAAAATATGACAGATCATTTGGTCTTGACCAGCTGTCTGTGATGTGGCACTTTATTGAAACAAATGAAGCCTTTTGAGAATGCAATTTTTGCCAGAAGACTTTTTACATAACAATACAGGAGATCTCATAAAATACACAATCAGAAAAGGAATGTGTTACTGTGTTACTGGTGAAACTGACAAATACCCATGTCTCCTGTCACCAAGATGTTTTTGAGAGAAAAGTTGATATGTGTAAACCTCATCAAACTCCCCCTTTCCTTTCACATAATCATGTGCTAAATAGATAAACAACTCAAATTGACACAAACACATGACTGTGGAATTGCAAGAGAATTTGAAGACTGAACTGAAACTGGCAGATGACACAGCTGGGAAACTAGCTGGGGTATGGAATCAGTGTGTTGGAATGTTGGTCTCTGCCACAGCTGCAAACAAACAAACAAGGTTGTCAAAACACAAAAGAAACAGATTGAAAATTTGTTTCTGGGAACTGAGAAATTTTAAACTGATTTGTGTTGACTGGCTTCTCACCTGAGAATTGTTCTCCTCTTCACAACACAAACCACCATCAGCAAAAGAAAGAATCCAACAGTTCCAGCCACCAGCAGTCCTCTCAGGTGATCCCTACATCTGCATGGGCTGCCATCATGCCTCTCTGACTCTTCTGGAAGGCAAAATGAGACTCCACCAGCAGATTTAGACATAAATCACACTGAGGTGCAAATGGACTTGGAAAATATTTTGTTACTTTCAGTTTACTGAACTGAATTTTCCCACTGGGAAACTTCTGACCACACCATTGAATAGAAATTAACACAGAGCTTACTTCACACAGTGCATGACCAGCATATTCAGCCTCAACTTTACTTGAATGTACCAGCTGCTTGGTTGGGTATTTGAGTACCTGAGCACAGTGGAACAGCACAGTACTCCCATCTTCTGTTGGGATCCATAGTGTAGCACCAGGGTCCATCAGGTTTGTTGTCAGGGTTTCTGCAGTAGTTCACTGAAAACAAACATCATTGACTCACACTGGCAAATGTATGGCAGTAGCTTTGGCAGGAATCACATCCAATCATTTGTTTTTTGGCAGCTGTCTTGTGAAACCATGTGTGTGGAAAAATATAGATTGGAAACAAGGGAGTTTCACCAGAATTCCCAAAAAATACACAAAGCTTTTATCCTGCATTTTGTCTGGTTCTTGTGAAGATAAAATGCAACAGGAAGAGGCACAAAATTCAAGTTTGTGTGTCAAGTGTAATTTGTGTAATTTCTGTTTTGGAAGATTGCGAAAAAACACAATATGCAGTCTTTGTCCTTCATGACAACAAAAATGCTGAGTGACAAGCAAGCAGAAAATGTCTATGTATATGGTCATGTGTTCCTTTGTCTCACTCAAACTCAACATTTCATACCTTCCAGTCCCATGTTTTCCATTTCATAGCGTATATCATTCAGGTATGTGTCATGTGGGGTGTCTTGGTCCCATCGCTGACATGTCAGACCAGAAGCAGTTTTGGAGAATGTAATTCCACGAAATTCTGTGCCCTTCACAGTCTTCTTGCATTCTGTCAGTAAATACCAACAATTAGTGAGTAAATGCTGTATTTTGCCATCATCAATTTGTCTTTTTCTGTGCCTCTTTACCTGAGCACAAAAACCAACAATTGGTAGAACCAACAATTGGTAGAACAACCCCACGCTTTAATTTTCTATGTCCGAAGTTGTTCTCATGTGGGCATTAATTTTGGAACAAAATAGTCAAGTCATCCAATCACCAGAGGACCATGGCTTACACAGAAATGTCAGGGGTGTTTGGGTGCTGTGTGTGTCCATATTGTTACCTGAACACATGGGGACATCACAATACTCCCATCTATTGTTTGGGTCTGTGGTGAAACACCATGGAACATCAGCCTCATTGTTTGGGTTTCTGCAGTAGTTCTCTACAATAACACATAAAATTATTGACAGACAGATGAAATTCATTCCAGCATAAAAAAGAAAGATAATCGGGGGGGGGGGGGGGGGGGTTCAACCACAACCTGTTTACCAAAGGTATTTACCTTAAAATTTTGACAAAGAAAGAAAGACCCTGCCCCAGACTACACTTTGTGGCTCACACCTTGCAAACCTAATTCCAGCATTTTGTGGGGATCGTCATTCAGTTCAGTTTCATGTGGAAAGTCTGAGTCCCATCTTTGACAAGTGACTCCAGAGGCTGTTTCAGTGAATAACGTTCCTCGGAAGTCATGGCCTGTCACACTGATTTTGCACTCTACAATAGATAAATGCAATCCCTTCTCGGATTTTTGGAAGTGTATCATACCAACAAAGGTGTCATAATGATGACATCTATCTGAGAAATTCTTAATTCTCCTTTTGGCTTTCAAGACTTGAGGCTCAGGTTCATCTTTCTCCTGTGGCTCTCTTGTGTTTTGGTGCTGATAAACAGTGACAGAAAGACAGAAAGTCTGGAAACCTTGTGAATATTCCAGACAGAGACACACTTGCCCAAACATTTCGGAACAGCACAGTACCCCCATTCCTTGTTAGGATCCACAGTATAGCACCAAGGTCCATCAGGCTTGTTGTCAGGGTTTCTGCAGTAGTTCACTGGAACAATATGTAATGACAACCAGGTGAAGGTGCCAGCATAAAATAAAGAACACATGTTTTCTTAGTTTTTTTCTTGAAAGTCGGAAAAAATAGACATCTTTCTTTTGGTTTCACCTCTCAACCCAAGTTTTTCCATTTGTGTGGGGTCATCATTCAGGTGAGTTTCATGAGGTGAGTCCTGGTCCCATCTTTGACATTTTGCACCAGAGGCTGTTTCAGTGAATGAGGTTCCTCTAAACTCAGTGCCCATCAAAGTGTTCTTGCACTCTGTCAATGAGAAATACGGAGATACTGGTTCAGAGTTCCATCACTCTCCACAGATGCTCTGCTGGAAAGTACAAACATCACTGTTTCCTTCAAGGTTTGTAATTTCAAAGGAACTGTGACTTAGAAAGTGCTCTCATTGACATTATTTCATGCTAACCTACACACAAGGGAACAGCACAATATTCCCATCTCTTGTTGGGATCCATGGTGTAGCAGTAAGGTCCTTCAGGCTTCTTTCGAGGGTTTCTGCAGTAGTTCTCTGAAGCCAGAGAAAGTTGTAGATTCAAAAGCACAAAGGAGAACATTTAGCCTGCAGTGATTTTTGCCCTTGCATGGCTATTTGATGCATTCTTTTGTCTGGATAGAAAGCTGAGTGTGCTGCCAGAGTCAAAATTTGAGTTTACCTTGAAGTCCAAGTTCTTGCATATTGTATGGTGGTTTGTTCAAATTTGTTCTGTGGGGTGTATCCAGGGCCCAGTGCTGGCAAGATGTGCCAGACACAGTTTTGGTGAAGGAAGTCCCTCTAAACTCAGTGCCTTTTACACTTTTCTTGCACTCTGTTGATAACAGATCAACCACAATCCATGAACAAAACTGTTTTGATTTTGACCCTGAAATTTTTGCCATCTACCACAAGGCACTCACTTACCAAAGCACTTGGGGATAGCACAGTGTCCCCATCTCTCATTGGGATCTGTGGTGTAACACCATGGGCCTTCAGTCTTGTTGTCTGGGTTTCTGCAGTAATTTTCTGTGAGAAAGAAGTGGCACTACAACAATACACTGCAGGTAACCAATTCTTGCGAATGACACACACATTGTTCACTGCTGTACAAGTTCCAGTCCTGTTTTCACCAGCAAAATGTAAAAATAAACTTGTGTTTGCTTCTTGAACAAAACTCACAAACCTTGCAGTGCAAGTTTCTGCATTTTTGAGGGGTCATCATTGTAGGAATTGTTGTGTGGTGAGTCCTGGTCCCATCTCTGGCAAGTGATTCCAGAAGCTGTTTTGATGAAGGAGGTGCCTCTGAACTCACTTCCATGTGTTGTGGATTTGCATTCACCTGAGGAACCAGAGAACATCAAATATGTTTTATCTATTAGTTAAAAATACAAGCTATATCAATGTAAATTATCCTAAACATTGATTCTACCTGAGGAGTTACAAATTAAGTCTGTGCAACAGAGAGGTTATCCTGGGAACTTGGAAACTTTGCAGTTTCTGCGGTAGGTGGTACAGCATTGGTGTGTGAGATCAGGGTTTGTCAAATACCTTGCCCCAACAAGGTCAAAAAGGAAGAGCAGAAGTTTTGGCCTTCTGACAAAGACAACAGAGGTTTCATCAACCTGATTATTGTACAAGCTCACTGTGACATATTCCACAAATATACACACAGCATGAGGGCCCCTGTTTCTCACAATCTAGCAGCACAGTGAGATTTATATATTTATATAATCTTCTGGTTTGGGCCTCTGGGTATCCTTTGGAAGCGTTCACTGCAGAAAAGTGGTGAACTGACTTACCTGCACTCACTGAAGCCTGCTGAAGGCACATCACAAAGAAAATAAGAATGTTTGCTGTGCTTTGCATCTTGGTGGACCTGAGCAATAGCAGACAAACGATTTTGCCTGGAATCCTAATGTGTCAAGGCAAGTGGCTGCTTAACAATTCAATGATATTTTGCTTCTGGGGTTTGTCCTTTTCTGCAGGCCTCTTGATACTTCCTGGCCAAATTATGCAGGTGGTTTCTGGAGGCAAGTACTGATGTCCTGAACCAACCAAACAACAAGCACAGAACCAAGAAATAATGTTCTGTTGCTGTGTGGAAGGGAACAGATGCAGCTGTGATCTCAATCAATGTGGAAATGATTCTCCATACTGATAGGTGTTTAGAGGCAGAATATGGGAATGGCATGCACATGTGGCCAGCATGTTCACAGAGTAGATGCTGAATTCTGACAACAACCCTGCACTTCTCACCTTTGTGGCTGTCTCTCTTTGACATTGGAACTCCCAGAAAAATGGTCTGAGTTGGGTGATATAATGCTGACCGTTATCCATCCCTTTTGGAAAATTTGGGGTCAGGGTGAGGCAACCATCACTCACAGCTGTTGTACACAAAATGTGGGCAAAAATAAAAACAAATCCAACTGATCAGCATTCTTTCCAGACTTGTGCTGACCAATTCACTCTCGCTGTTTCCCAGTGGCATCTGGTGCTGCAATGCCAAGTTTATTGGTGGGTCTCTAGTGACTTCCATAGTTAAGTTTTCTTTCATGCACCAGTTCCACACAACCCAAGATTTCATGTCCTGCTTATGTCCAGCAGGAGGCAATGGGCCCAGACCAACTGATCCTGTGTATCAGGTTCCAAAAAGTGGGAACTGATGTGAACCCAAAAACCCCTCAGCGGAAGTCAAGGAAAGCAGGAGTTTGTAAGATCACAGGTCCTGCACTATTGGCTCACATTCTATCAGCCTCAGGCCACTGGATACATTTCCATAACTCAGGATGTTGAGGTGTTGAGGCCTTGATTTCATTTTATGGATTTGAAGGTGTCTCACTTCATGCAACACAATCTTTTCTGGTGAATCTGGTACCCATAGTTCTACTCTATTCTTGCTGTACAGACAAACCGACCTTTTTGGTGATGGCATAATGGGACAATTCATTTTGTCCTGGTTGGCTGCCCTGGCTATATACGAGGGGGTCTTCAAAAGAAACCGCTGCAGCGCAATTTTTCGGGTTTTTTCGGAGCGGTCCCTTCTATTGTTCTTCATTTCCTGAGGATCGCAAGTGATCTGGTCAATCCAAGCACATGCCAAAGACCGAGGTCAGTCCTACCAGGTCAATTGGTATGGCAAATGATGCGACATGCGAATCTCAGTTGGTTTTGTGCAGCGGTTTCTTTTGAAGACCCCCTCGTATATTGAGAAATTTAGTGCAACAAAAAAAAAAACAGTTCAGAACTCAGACTTTGTCACAAGACTTGTATTTGTAAATTTATGTGAGGTTACACGAAATACACTGTCAGAAAAAAATGGATATCTCTGTCCATAATGGATGTGGCTTTCATTTAATTTGAGGGTTTGCTGGTGACATTTAAATTTGGGTTGTGCGATTTGAAATTGAATAGCTTGGGATGGAAGCCTCTATTGCACCCAAAAGAATAGGAATTTATAAAATTAAAGATCTTTACATTCACGCAGCTAATTTGCATGCAAATTGTCTCAACTTTTGTTGAAACATATCCATTTCGAACAGGTTTACAAAGTCTCAAATTTCCATGCCTCATTGGTGTTCGAACACAGAGAGAAAAATCCAATAATTTCATGCCCAAAAACATACCAATGAGCCCAACTCTTTTCCAAATTGTCATTTTAAAAACATGATTTCAGCCCTACGTTTGACCCTTTCTTTCGAAAATATAAAATCAAACACTACCATTGAAATCCAACCAATAGACTATTTGTACTTTCTGAGATATGGAGCAATTTGTGCGACCATTTCCCAAATTTGCCCATCCTAGTTTGAACTTTGTCACACAAAGAAAGCAAAAAATGGAAATTTACATTTACCCATCTTAAGCATTATCGTCAACCCAAAATGAACTGCAAAAACCCAGCAGAACCAAATTTAACACTAGAGGCGATCGGACCTCAAACGGCGATTGTAAGGGGACCGTCACTGGCTCCTATTCGAGCAATTTGGACCAGGTATGACTTGGTGGCACTGGCTCCATACGGATCATCGGCAATTTTTGTGCTGTGGTGGCACCAGCTCACCTGGGAGCTGAGCCAATTTCGTGCAGTTTCCGCTGGGGTGGGGTATATTTTTCGGTGGGAGAACTTTTCTGGGTTACAATGTGTGCATAGCAGTTTAGCAAGGTGTGCTAATTATTTGCATCTACCCAAATGCAATTGAGGTGAACATCTCAAAGGGCGTGTTGATGTTGTTTGAGTGCTTTTGGGAGCCTAATTGCATTACAACTGTGACTTTCCTCAAGTGCAGTATCTTTTGTACAGTATGCAACTGTCTCCCTTTCGTTTCACACATTTTTTAGGTATTATGTTTGCCTTGTGTTTCTCGCATTTCCATAAACGTTGCCAATCCATGATTCCGACCAATTTGTCCCACATGACAGTCCAACATCACAAAAGCGGCATTTTTCTGACGGGATATTTCATTCACATTGTTTCACTTGGACGTGGCTGTGTCAGACGTTTTTCTGGTCGATCGGCATGTCTGGCAGAAAATTTACCACCAAACAGGTGACAGAAAGGGTGTTGGACAGTGACTTCGACCCTGGCGTCGACAGTCAAGAAAGTCAAGATGAAGCTGATGCCTCCGCTACCTCTGACATAGATATCTTGGACAGACAAATGGACAGACAAATGGACACTGACTACATGGACAGAGTGATCAAAAAGGATGGTGTGGTTCAGGTGAAGGCATGTTGATGCGTCCATGGCAAGCGTGAGAGCGATTCCTCATTTGATCACTCCAGTGAGTTTGAAAAGGATGAAGCATCAGTTACCCCACCCTGCACTCTGCAGGAACTCAGAGGAAAAAAAAGGATGCGCAGCGTGAGTCTGCCTGCACACTCGTCTGCCACTTCGAGTGCACAAGGACCTGTTGTGGGCCCCTCTCTGGTGCGGACCAGCACCCCGAACAGCCCTGGTGCTGTTACAGCTGCATTCAGGTCCGGATCCAGAAGTAATGCCTCCCTTGATGACACCATCCATGGATATGTGGATCTGGGGGACGTATCTGACTCTGATGTGATTTTCATGGGTGATCAGCCCATGCCACAAGATGCTACCAGTGGTGATGACTCTGACACAATGGATGCTGACGTGAATTGGTGTTCACCTGATCCCCTGCTTCTGATTACGCAGATGGGTTATTGTTCGACCCCACAGGGATGTCCCCCCTTGACTTTTTCTACAAGATGTGGCCTCACAACTTGTTTGACCACATCGCGGTGGAGACAAACCATCACTACAATCGGTGCACAACTGAGGGTCACAACAATCAATTCGGTGAGTTTCATCATTTTATTGATGATTCTCATCAAATGGGTACACATCTACATACAATTGTGTTTGTGGAATTGAGGTACAGTTGGGCCTCGCAGGGCCTGTTACATAACAACATCAGTACAATTGCATGCAGATGTAACCTCGTACCATTTGTGTCCTTATCTCATTGATTTCAGGTCACATTCAGGCACCTGGTCAGTGTTGTTCAAGATTATAGTTTGCCGCAGCTTGTCTAACAGCCATATTTGATGATCCATCGTGTGGAGAATGTCACAAGCTGGTGGTTTGTGAACATTGACTGCCTCCTTTCTTACAATGGCACGGTCCTTCTGATGTAGATCGATACATTGAGACAATTTCTCAGCCTGTTGACAAACACTGAGTTTCCAAAACTGGTCATTTTGAATTTTGACAACAAACTTGAATTTTTGGCAATAGAACTGTTGCCGGTACTCACACTTGCAAACCACGCACATGCACAGATTGCAGGCCATCGTGTATGGTGGCAAAATACTCAAGCACGGATACGGTTCACAAAGGGGCAGTTCTTGGACGAAGTATCATATGATGTGTGATTGGCTTCTTGACAGTGCCAGGACAAGTGGCAGCGTGTTTCACACTATTTTCACATAGTTTCTCACGTCGCAGTTGTTGATTTGCACTAGTTCTTTTCTTACAGACAGGTTTCAATTGGCCATGCATTGGTCACAAGATTTGGTACACAGTGAACACTCGTGGACATGAAAGGTCTCAGTTACAACTGATCAGACATGGAAAAGTAATGTACAAGGCAGCAAATAAGTGGAAATACACAAGATTATACGCACAATACAAACTGTTTGGCTGCAAACTCAGCCGCAAGACAAATGCACATGGCACAAATTATCATTAGATTGCATAACTTTCAAAATCAGTGCGTGGGTTGTTATGCAACTCCTTTGTGGTATGCCATGAATTGCACAATACCTTACAAGCCAGACCCAGAGGCCCCTGAGTCTTCATGCCTTCGCTTTTGTTCAACTTTGTCTGCATCTATGGTCCAAACCTTGAACCCTTGCTTGTAGTAACAACGTTGCGTGCTTTCAGGCAGTTTTCCCCCCTTGGCGTTTGATGCAGCACTTGTGTGCAATTTGACCACTTGTTGTCATTCCCTGCACCCACAGTAAATGCAAGGCCCTGAAGGCTGTACTTGTTCCTGGCATACAAGGCACGCAGCTTGCACAACACCTGCATGAGTGCCACCAAGTAAGGTTGGAATCTGGGCTTGACCCCCTCCCCAATCCAAGGCAGGCAAGACCTTCTCTGTGGCCCCCTCTTTGTAACAAATTGCAGGCATGTTGGCCCCGGTTTGCTTCTTTGCTTTGTCTGCGGAGAGTCTAAGTGTATATGACACACTATCATAAACATATAGAGACATTTGCGTTTGAGGGACATTGTGCTCATCGATCACTAGCTCCAAGGTCTGAATTTTGATACACTCATTGTTCAAATGAAGCCCAATAGCAGCTTTGGGGGTCTCTTCACGAGGATTGAGACACGAAAAGAAATCTGTGAGCAAGACAGCCTGCTGCTTGAAACCTGCTTCGGTCACATCCCACAAACTTTTCACCTTGGCAGACACGACTTGCATGCCATTGAGAGTGGCACAAGCATCCGCAGTGGTCTGTCTTGTGGGCATTTTTCCCTTGGCAAGCAGATTGGCAAACATTTGATCGAGTTGGTCCCCTTCCTTTTCAATATTCTTTACAGTCAACCAAGATGCCTTTCCCTTCAAATAGCGCACATTGACATTACTGGGATGCCTGCATGGCAATCCTTCCAAAGTTCGAGCAAGTGGCACATAGCACAGGTAATTGCTGCCCTCGTCTTGCCAACACTCAGGTTTCCCCATGTGTGCCGTGAATTGGCCTATGTTGGCTTTCTCATCCAGGCTGACAATAGACAAGAGCCCGGCCCAACGCATCAAGACTTTAGCTGCCACTGCTCCGTGCCAGTCCCAGGATTTGCACGCAAGCAGCGGCTGTAATAGATCCATCAAATCCTCAGTGGTATCGACTGGTCGGGCAATGTCCCACCAACCGTTGCACATCAGGTACTCCATTTTGTTGTCATAATCATCCACACCAAACTTATCCTTCGTGGCTTTCCTCGCAGCACGCGTAAACTTTGGACACAGTCCCTGCGAACTGCCGGTGCAACTTGGGACAGCAACACCCCTGTCTTGCAATTCACCATCCAAAGCGCAGGCGGCCATCAGTAAATTCGTGGCAAAGTACCTGGCAAAGAGAGCCTCACACTTGCAGTCGTACAGCAACTTCTCTTCAGGAAGATTTGTGTGTTGGTCAGGCACACGAAGAATCAAGTGCCACTTTGACTCACACGCACCATTGAAGATTTTGGGCCATTTCACTGCGGCCGGCAGGAGTCGATCCCCGGTCAGGTCACTCATGATGGCCATGAAGGAGCAGAATCACTCGTCTATCGTCTGTGCGTACGAGGCTGCTTTCCTGTTGGGCCACTGTCCACTCTGGAAAACAATATGTGAATTTGTAAAATGTAATGCATACAATGTTCATGTTCAACATGGTCAAAAATGCATGGCACTGACAAAGTCAAGACATGAAGCATATGTTTCTTCAAAGGCTTGGAGTTCTTTCTGTATTTGATGAGATACACGTCTGTGCCACCACTGTTACTGTGTCAATTTCCAGGCATATTTGCAGTAATCATACGAGTCTTTCTCAGCACCATCATACATTTCCAGCTCAAGAATTTTGACAGACAGCTCGTTGATTAGCGAGCAGCACTCATTCCACTGTTGCACC
>JAAUXT010028470.1_pt1 | contig 48841 bp, 52 predicted proteins | sample 7278171 | NCBI WGS metagenome assembly JAAUXT01 (sample SAMN14350112, study PRJNA611818) | marine sediment metagenome | isolation source: surface marine sediment (1.8m) | place: French Polynesia: Moorea | collected 2018-08
AAAAGTAAGAATTTTTGACAAAACAAAGTGAGCGAAATCAGAGTGAGCGAAATCAGAGGGAGCGAAATCAGAATTTCCTCAAATCACCGTGAGCTCCATGGAGCTATTTTTGTTTCCGAACAATGAAGCACAACGTGTTTGCAAAGTGTTGTCTGTCAGCATTTTGTGTTCTCGACAAGGCGCTGTTTCGTTTTCAATGACTGCAACAAAATTTTTTAACCGACCCAAGTTGTGCACGAAATGTGAGAAGTTAATTGATTTCGTCTGAATTTTGCACTGCAGCCACGAAAAGCAACGTCAACGAAAGCACAGCACAACCACGCAAATCTGAGGAAAAAGGGAGATGTCTACTACAAGGTGATCGTGACCACAGGCAACAAAAGGAATGCAGGCACAGATGCAAAGGTACGTGAACTGGTCACCGGCTTCAATTGACGAACGACTTTGGGTTGACTTGTTCGACATTCCAAAAGCGCAAGATTTCCGAGTGATTGCTGTTTTGTTTGCTGACAGATCTATTTGAGGATCAACGGAACCAAGGGAAAACTACCAAAGCAGCAGTTGAAAAAGTCGGGAACCTCAGTCAGAAAGAAGAAAAGATTCAGGTTCACGAAAGGCTCAACCAATGTGTTCAAACTGACAGGAAAGGATGTTGGAGAACTGAAGTCTATCGTTGTCGAAGTGAGTGCTGATTTTCTCGTCTGGTCTGATGAATTCTTTGTCTCTTTGAAGAAATGAAGTTTTTGTCAAAACAAGTCACGTTTGCAGTTGATATTGATCTTGCTTTGCTCAGAATGACGGACTGACGAAGGAGCAGGGCTGGTTTTTGGACCAGATCGAAATCGTGAAGAGGATTCCATCAACTGGTCGTGAGAAGTCTTGGGTGTTTCTCTGCAACAACTGGCTGTCGTTGCACGAAGGCGACTGTCAGTTAACCAGAGAGTTATACGCAAAGATTTCCTCAAAAACAGGTGAATTTCCGATTTTGTAGATTTATTGCACCACACGAATTGCATCCGAGGCGTGTCTCAACACAGACCAGTTCTCTTGTTTGTGCTAAAAATGGGTTGTGCAAATTTGTTTCTTCTTGAAGAGTACGAGGTGGCGGTTGTGACAGGGGATCAGAAAGGAGCGGGGACCGACGCCAACGTCTCTCTCACGATTTTCGGAAAAAATGGCAACAGTCCGAAACTGGCGCTGAAGAACAACAGCAAGAGCTGCTTCGAAAGGAACCAGACTGACATGTTTCTTCTCAAAACGCAATGTTGTGGCCCGTTGGACAAAATAAGGTGCGTGTATTTCAGTTTTCATTGTTGGCAAGTTATCTTGGATTCCTCCCAGTCACCCGAACAAAACGCCAAGAATCACTGCTTGTGCTTCACAATCTTTGGTTTGCTGCAACTTCAAACACACGGAGTCAGAAGCTTCGGTGAACGCAGAAAGATTACCTGAACCAAACAGCCTGTTTTTCGAGAGAAAGTTCTGCGACTGTCATTGTTGTGCACAGGATCCAGCACGACAACACCGGGTTCATGCCGGGCTGGTTCCTGGAGCGCGTCATCGTCACCGACCTGAAGCACCCCAAGTGGAAGTACTACTTCCCGTGTGGACAGTGGCTCGCCAAGGACGAGGGAGACAGACTCATCTCCAGGGATCTGCTTGGGTCAACAGATCCACTCGCCGTGCGAAAATGTTAGTTTGTTGTTTTTTGTTGCTCTGTTTCGTTCGTTGGACTTAATTTTTGGCCCAAAATCAAGTTACGATACGTTCGAGAAGAGTAGGCTGTCCCTTGCAGCAAACTCAACAGTCAGGTTTTTGTTTGAAGTCGGGCGTTTTGGGAAAACATCAAACTGACAAATGTCGCATTGTCTTCTTTTCGTCAAGATGGAGATGGTAAAATCCTTTCTTGGTTCAAGCATGCTCATTCCGATGCCTGACACACTGTTCCGCACGGTTCAGTGTCCCCAGTGCTTGTTCCAGAAAACCGGAGCCTTTCTGAATCCACTTGAAATTATGAGGAGCAGTGCCGGATGTTCAAAACTTTGCAACTGCATGTCTGTTCCTGCTTTTCGGCTGAGATCCATTTGTTGTGAAACGTTGTGCATGTGGTGTTCTCCCGTCGCAAGCATTTTTTGCGCAAGACAGTGCAAGACGTTTGTGCCTGCATTGCTTTCTGGCTATTTTTACACGCGCTGAGACTGAGACACCAAGCCTGCAGTCGGTGCGGGATTTGCCATCACCGTTGTCCGTCTGGACCTGGACATACTTCCGGGGAACACCTTTTGGGGACGGGGCTTCAACCAAGATTTTTCCTCAGCAGGAGGGCGGGCAGTTTTGCTCCTCAGAAAGAGTTTTTGTGGAATGTCAATGAGGATTGGGTTTGAAGGGGGTGAAATGAAGACACCACGATTTTTACACACACACACACACACACACACACACACACACACACGTGTGCACACACACACACACACACACACACGTGTGCACACACACACACACACACACACGTGTGCACACACACACACACACTTGGATTTTTTCTTTGTCTCAGAACAAAATATGTCTTACTGGAGGGAAACGGTGTGGTCATGTGGAGAGTTTTTGTCTGAGATAGGTAGATCTACCTGAACTTTTACCAATAACTTTTGCCTGCGGTCCGTGGTATCTGAAGCATGTTGTTTCGTGTCGTGTTGTTGAAGAAAATAGAAACTCTTTTTTAATTTTTTGACGTTGAAGTCACGAAATATTTCAAATATTTCACGATGAGGTTTTGATTGAAATCTCGAGATTCAACCAGGGTTCATCAACACCAGACTGCTTTAGAACTTGGAAAACTCATGTTCCGTTTGTTCTCACGAAGAATTTGTTGAGGCTCCTGTCGTTGTCCGACGCGTAATTCATTTTCCCTCGACACGGGGACAACAGATGTTGGGATAAATCTGCCTGAGATCGGGATCAGTATCATTCATTCCCCTGTCATTCCCAGTTGCAGTTCACCGGTGGTTCATGTATTCAAACCAGTTGTTGCGTTGTTTTGCAGCTCACAAGTACAAGGTGTTGGTGTACACGGGAACCAAGCGAGGTGCTGGAACCGACGCGAACGTTTTCATCAACATGTTCGGATCAGATGGGAACTCGGGCGAGAGACAACTGGACAACAACAAGAACAACTTCGAAAAGGGAGAGTAAGCATCGCATGCCGAATCAAGTTGGTGTTTTGCGAGAACAACTACGGAAAAGAGGCGGAGCGTAGAATAGAGATAAGCTTGTCGAAACTCGATGCAGAATAAACGTACCTTTCTGGTTTGATATCAGCACGGACGAGTTCATGCTGGAAGGAGCGCCACTGGGCACCTTGAAGCGCGTGCGAATAGGACACGACGATTCGGGGCCTGCCTCAGGATGGTTCCTGGACAAGGTCAGAGGAACCAAATCTCTGGCTTTTCAGGGAAAACCCTGCTTGCATAAAACTCGTCAGAACTCGTTGTGGCAAACAACAAGCGACAAACCGTTGAGCTGGTCGTCCAGCAGGCTTGAAAAATGCAGGCTTGATTCTCAGGTGACGGTGGAGGACATGGAAACGCGCAAGGTGTACGAATTTCCGTGCGGGCGCTGGCTGGCGAAGAACGAAGACGACGGACAGACCCAGCGCGACCTCATGTGCGGAGTCGGACCGCAGGACGCGCCTCCAGGTGCGTCGCTGGTGTCACGCCTCCCCTGCCGCAGTGCGATCAAAGCTGATCCAGTCATGAGCGTCTCTTGTGGTTGGTGGAGGCCGATTGGTTTTGCACAGTCCCTTGAGTACAGATATAGATTTCATTTTTGTCTTTTGTTTGACGCAAAAAACAGGGAAAGGTATTACTTGTGCTGGTGGTGTGTTTGCATGTTCGCCTGTGATCCATGAGACACAAAACTTAGTCTGAGTCGGGTCTGATGTTTTTCCTCGGACGCGTTGTTGTACAGTCAAAACGGGCAATTCTGGCTTTGAGAAACCAAGGCTCCTTCCCTCTGACTGGAATTAAGACGGAAACTTCCGAATGTGGTTTCTGGCATTGCATGTTCCATCGCTGTGCAGCAAATGTCTGTTTCTGTTTTGAGTAGAAAATAAGATCATACTGGATGTACGTGTGCTCCCAAAGTTATCCTCTTTGTAACATCAACTTCTTCTCTGTTGCTGTTGTCACCCAACAAGAGGTACAGATGCCATGCAGGTTTCGTTTTGCACAAGAGGAAAACAAAGCTCAACGGGCTGAATGTTGTTTTTCACTGTCGACAGGGATCCCGTACAAAATCCACGTGACAACGAGTGACATCTCTCAGGCCGGTACCTCTGCACGAGTATTCCTCATCATGTACGGAGGGAAGGTGAGTAGAGGCGTTATTCTCAAGCGCGGGTGTTGACTGCTCTGATCTGTGTTGGTTCGATAGCGTAAGAAGGTAGGCTCAAAGCCTGAAATGAACCATTGCGTTTGATGAATTTAACTCTCAAGCCCAAAGCAGGCTTCCATTGAATCTACCCGCTGTTCGTTGAGTGTGCTGAGTCCACTGGTTTCTACAGAAGGGAGAGGAGACGAGCGGAAAGATTTGGCTGGAAGGTGGCAAGTTTTCTCGAGGACGCACCGACATTTTCAACGTTGAGGTGATCGACGCACTGTGCCCGCTGTCCAAGATTGACATCGGCCACGACAACTCTGGAGCGGGACCAGGCTGGCATCTCGACCGGGTGAGCTGCAGTACAACGCTGCAAATCTGACTTGTCTATACCGTGTCAGATGCCACATTCGTTTTCCATTTGAACCTCCAACTGGGAGGTGTTCACACAGCGGATTCTCCCATCAGCCACTGTGTGGAATTGTGGGGAATGTTGGGTCACCAGTGAAACTTTGTGTCTTGTGTCCGGGTCACTGTTGAACCCCCCCCCCCCGCCCCAAGTCTCGGGTTGGTTCTTGGCTGTTCTGACTCCCAAGCCAAGTTCTTTCTCGTACAGAAGGCATTTCAGTTGCGTTTGGAGAGTGTTAGGAGTTGAATCTGTGTTGAGCGTCAATCACAATGTCTTGTGCCATCCATAGGTGATGGTGAACTGCCCGTCAGCCGGAATGGAGCAGTGGTTTCTCTGTAACAAGTGGCTGGCGACGGGAGAGGGAGACGGACTTATTGAGCGAGAGCTGTACGAAGCTGTCAGCATGAGAAAAATCCGAAAGAAACGTATGAACGTTTAATACAAACAATTCTTGTGTTGTTTTGGTTGTTTTCGAACAAACCAAATTTACGTGAGAACCACAAGGAAAAATTATCTGATTCTGTTTGGCCAAGATGTTTTCCACAAAACATCCAACGCCAAGGCTGATTTTGTGCCAATTTTTGCAGAGACGACGTGGCATATTTGGGTGTACACAAGCGACATGAGAGGGGGTGGCACTGATGCCAACGTTCATCTGGTCGCGTACGGAAGAACAAAAGACGGCGAGTACAGGAAATCAGACGAAATTGTCTTGGACAACAAGGTATGTGATCAGAAATTATTTGACCAAGCATAATTCTGCTGGACGCTTGTGCCTCAAGTGTTGAACTGCAAGTGTTGAACTGCACACTCACCCATCAATCCCTTTTGTGGTTTGTTTTAGGGTGATAATTTCGAATCGGGAGAGTGCGACAAGTTCAAGATTGAAATGGTGCCCATTGGAAAACCTTACAAGATTCGAGTGGGACACGACAACTCAGGGTCATTCGCAGGGTGGCATCTCGACAAAGTGAGTTTTGAATGGCTCTTCAGAAAACTTGTTCGCATAAAACGTGCAAGTGTCATTTCATTTTTCGTGTGTGCGTCATTCTTGCTTGACAAATTTGCGATTCCCTGAAACCAGATTGAAATGGAGAACATGGCGACCAAGAAAAGGTACACGTTCACCTGTGGGCGTTGGTTGGCGGAAGATGAAGACGACGGCGAAATTGTTCGAGAGTTGCCAGCCGAGGGAGAAGACATCAAGAAAGTGCAGCCAGGTTCAGTGTAGTTCGCAGAAGATTCTCCGCCGTTGCACGTTGGTTTTCAGGCTTTGTTCAATTGTTCAAGCGGCTGTATTTTCTTCATTTCCTTTGTCTTCAGTTGTGCAGTACAAAGCAGAAGTACACACAGGGAAAAAGTTCGGTGCAGGCACAGACGCCAACGTTTTCCTGAACTTGTTTGGAGAGCAGGGCGACACGGGAGACCGACGTCTGAAGAAATCGAAGAACAACAGAAACAAGTTCGAGAAGGGAAATGTACGTTCGAGAAGGACAAGTTTCTGTGCGTTGTCTCAGAAACCAAACGTGTATATCTTTGTTTCCATGACAACCAAAACTTGTTTCTCTGTCCAGGTTGACGAGTTTCTCATTGAGGCTGTGAACCTGAAATCGCTGAAGAAGATTCGCATCGGCCACGACGGAACCAGGGCTGGAGACGGCTGGTTCCTGGACAAAGTTGTTGTCACCCCAGTACGGAAAATATGCTTTTGGATATTGTGCTGATTTATGTGAAAAAAAAGTTTTTCACAAATTCTTGCACGCAGCATGTCTTTGTGTCGACAGTTGGACGATACGGGCGAAGCGTTGGAGTTCGAGTGCAACAGGTGGCTCGACGTGAAGGAAGACGACGGCCTCATTGTGAGGGAAATCACTGCCGGAGGCTCGCAACTGCTCAACAGTGAGTCCTGCTCAGTGGAAACCCTGTCAAGAAATTACTGTTATTATGGATGCGTGATTGCCAGAGAAATTGTGAGTGAGAATGCCAAAGGTAGCACATGTTTGTCGATGTTTTTGTTGCAGCAACCTCGTATCATACCTCCGTCAAAACTGGTGACGTCATGGGTGCTGGCACTGATGCCAATGTCTTCATCAAGATTTTTGGCGAAAAGGGCGACACTGGCCAATTGTGGCTCAAGTCCGCTGACAACACCAAGAACAAATTTGAGCGTGGCCGAACAGATCTCTTCAAGCTGGAGGCGACGGATATAGGAAAGGTAAAAGCAAGTCATAGTTATGGAGATGTTTGTACTGAATCGCACAATCGCACAGTCTTCCCAAACTCTTGTGCGTGTTGTTGCTGTTCATGCAGATCGAGCGAATTCGCATTGGTCACGACGGTGCGAATCCTGGATCAGGCTGGTTTCTGGATGAAGTGAGAATCGACGTTCCGTCCAAGGGCGAGAACTACGTGTTCGCGTGTCACAGATGGCTCGACAAGAAGGAGGAGGACGGGCAGCTCGAGATCGAAATGGAACCGACTCATTTCCAAAAAGGAGCATCGAGTAAGAATTGTCATTTCAAAAAGTTTCTGACCCATTTCTTTTTCGTGTTCAAGCTTTGAGAATCTGACCAAAGAAAAGTCTAAATGGACTGCAGTCCGCTCAATATTTATAATTTACTTTGTGCACAACTGAGAGTTGGAAAACTGAAACGTTTCAACACTTTTTGCAACTTGTTGATTTTTGTGCAGGGGATCACGGTTTGTAAAGATTTCCGTCGTGTTGTCACATCAAATGTCGATGGTTAAAAGTAAGAAGGCACTCGAGTTGTTTTGTTGTTGAAATAGCCACACCGTTGCCTGCTCCAAACCAGTACATTTTTCAGTGTATGTGCCACGTGCAATGCGGCAGTGATGCGAGAGAGAGTTGTACATACGATCAAGATACGAGGGTCTCTGTTCGGAGGGGTTTCTAGTTCATTAGTTTGTGTCCTGGAAATGCTGATTTTCTGTTTTGGAGGCTGGCACAGCTCGAAGAGATGACGCATGTGTGTTTGCAGCCTGAGGAACCCTGCAGCAAATTTCATGTTTTTTGCCCAACCAAACGCCCATGCACATGTTCCGTCTGTCAGCACACCTGTGCTTCGCTCACGAATCCCTGCGTTTTGTTTGCTGTCTCTTTTCTCTCTTTGCTCTGACCTTGTGGGGATTCGCCCCGTGTGGTTATTTGATAAGTCAACTGAAGAAAAGGAGAAAACTTCCTTTCTGGTCTCGATGGAGTCTCTGACGTTTTGTGGCAAGTGAATCATTGGGGAAAACAATCGTCGTAAGGGGGCTTTGTCTGTCACATTCCTTGTGCTCAACTGGACTCTATTTTCATTTCGATGTCTCTTCACTTCTGAAATCTCTGAAAATGTGTAATTGTAAACACACCCAAAGCCGTCCGAATTAGGTTTTGCGTCATAAAATTCATGACCGTACGTGCACTGACAAAAGTTTTGGTGTTGCAGAGATTCCGTACGAAGTGACGGTGTGGACGGGTGACGTGCGGGGTGCGGGCACTGACGCGAACGTTTTCCTTCAGATGTATGGCGAGTACGGCAAATCCGAAACGTTCCAGCTCAGAAACAGGACGGATAACTTCGAACAAAACCAGATGGACAAATTCAAGGTGAAAGGAATTTGTTTGTGTATTCTCCCTGGAAGAATGATCTCTCCGGAGGTGGAGGGCCAAGCAATGATAAAATCTCCTGGGAGGGAGAAAATTGATTGCCCTTCTCCTCAAAAGTGAAAATTGAAATTTGCCGGATTGTCCAGGGAGGCAGTTTTGTGGTGTGTGGAAATTGTTGCTTTGGACGATTCTACTCGGGTGATTTTCAACACTGAAAATTCAGATTTGTTGGGTTTTCTTGCAAGCAAAACGTGAAAAACGTGAACGTTGTTTTCTTCCAGATTGAGGCAGAAGACATCGGTCCGCTGTTGAAGGTTCGCGTGGGTCATGACGGCAAAGGCATGTTTGCCGGCTGGTTCCTTGACAAGGTAGATCCAATCACATTGCAGTGTTCTGACACCCTTGCGCCAGCATGGCACGTTTGTCATGAAGGAGCCTTGTCAGCGCACAACTACTTCACTGGATCCTATTTCAGATCTTGATCCAACGGCATCTGAAGCGCGGCTCAAAGAGGCGACGAAAAGACTCCGTGTTCAACCGAAAACAGTCGACTCATCAAATCAAGCGCGGCGACGCCTTCAGTGATTCCGAGGACGAGGAGCGAAGCAGAAACAAAGAACGGCGCAGTCGCAGCGCGAGCGCGGGGCGAGGGCGAGGACGCAGCGGCTATGACACGGAAGAGACGGACGACGAGACGCCGCGCAAGAAGAGTCGCGCCCACAGCCTGCGCGGCCCCCGCGACCTCAACTCCACCTACACCCGCAGGAAGTCCGACTTTCACCGCGACTCCGACGAAGAGTCCAGAGGCCGCCGAAAATCCAGGCGCAGCTCGTCAAAATATAGCGATGATTCAGACGACAACTCGAAAAAGACCCGCAAAGGAAGACCGGGGGCGTCCAGATACAGTGACAATTCTGATGATGATGGAAACAGGAAGCGCAGGTCAAAGTTTGGTATTTATGGAATCAAGAAGCGAGACGAGGACTCAGATGACGACAGGGGAATGGCCAGAAGAAAGTCTCGCATGAATGATTCCATCGGATCTCGAGGAAGACCAGGTGACTCTTACGGTTACTACGGCGGGAGAGCAAGTCGGTCCAGTATGAACACGAACAACAGCAACAATCGCAAGGACGAGAACAGCAACAACAACAATAACAAGGGCGATTACGGCTCCGATGATGACGGCTATGATCGCAGGCGGCGCCAGAGTCAGTCTCCAGCGGCGCGACGCTCCGGCAGCTACGCGCATGCGCACTCGTCTGATGAGGAGACGAGGCCGCGCAGCCGGAGCAGCAGCGCCGCCAAGCGCATGTCCATGTTTCAGGCGAGCGGCGCCGCCGGGCGGTCCGGGTCTTACTCTGGCACGAGGGACAGGCAAGTCACTTTCGAATGCACCTCAAACCGGATTGTCTCAGAAAATTGAAATCAGAAAGACAAAAAGAATGAGGGAAAATTCTCAGACGGATTTCTGTTTGTGAACTTTGCAGATATTGGGAAGACTCGGGTGATGAAGAGACCGGACGGGACGGCAGGAGAAGACCGTTGGAGGCGGGGGCGGGGAGGCGCTCCCTCGGAAGCTCCCTGCGCAGAGACAGAGATGATCACTGGGACAGCGACGACGACAGAGATGCTCGTGGGAGGAAAAAATCTCTTGCCGATCGTCGCAGAACCACTGGAGGTTTCAAGGGGTATGACCATGACAGTGACAACGATACGTACAGGAAGGGAAGTGGTGTCAGGAAAAGTGTGTCAGGTGGGCCATTTGCAAGGGGAAAGAAAAACTATTGGGAAGAAAACAATGAGGAAGAATTGTTGGACAGAAGAAGATCCTACGGAAAGCAAAGGCAATCGTCTTTCAGAAGAACATTTGATGACGATCGAGAGTCAGACGAAGACTCAAGAAGAAAGTCTTCAACCTACAGAAGACAAAGTGCGTCGCCATTCGGCAGGAAAAGCAAGTGGGACTCAGAAGATGAGGACAAGAATCACAGACTCCACAAATCTCAAAAGAGACGGAGCAACTTCAACAGAGATTCGGGGGAATCGGACGACGAGGAGAAAAGATACGGCCGACGCAGAAAAAGTGCGTTGAACAGGTCACATTCGGAAGAAGACATGAGGAAATCTTTCCAGCGAAGAAGGAGCAACTTCAGCAGAAAATTTTCAGATGACTCTGACGAAGAGAAACCCAGGGACCGAGCTTCTTCTCTCAGGAGACAGAGCAGCTTTGAAAGACGCAAACACCAAGATGGTGTAGATGAGAAGAGAAGAAAATTGTACGGGCGGCCACCTTCAGCCAAGAGCCGCAGAGACGAAAGTGACGACGATGATGACAGGCGAAAGAAGTCGTTGAGAAGACCTGGGTCGGCCAAAGGGAAAATGAGACACGACAGTGACAGCGATGAAGGGAAGAAGGGCAGGAAAAAGAGCAGATATGGCCGTGACGACAGCGACGACGACAAGAAGAAAAGACGAAAAGGGAGCAAAAGGGATGACAAAGACAACGATGAACCTGAGGTCAGTGAGAAGCTTCATCAGAGTGTTGTTTGAAAAAAAAAACCCAGCAAATGAACTGCGTCTTTTCGTTCAAGAGATTTCTTTTTTGTGCAGGTTGAAGAGTACTGGTTCGTGTGCAACCGGTGGTTCGCGAAGAACGAAGACGATGGTAAAATTGTGCGAGAACTCTTGCCAACCACAGAGGGTGGAGTGCCTCTGGACACAGGACTTTCAGGTTTGTCTTTCTTTGTGTGCTTGGGAAATCCATGACATTACGAATTTTCTGAAGAAGGAAATTTCACTCATCACATCTTTTCTCCTGCACTGAAACGGTTTTGGTTTCGTTCACAGAGATCCAGTACCGAGTGAAGGTGGTGACGGGAGACGTGTTTGGTGCCGGCACCGATGCGAACGTCTTCCTCAACCTGTACGGCGAGTTCGGCGACACTGGCGAGAGGCAGCTCAAGGAATCCGACAACATGAACAAGTTCGAGCGAAATCAGGTTGGTGTTGAGGTCTTTGACATATCTGATTACCGTCGGTCAAACTGTTCCTGTATTGCAGAGGTTTTTCAGGCAGGGACACGATTACAAGCCGCTTTCACAGTGTTCCAGAGTTTTGACATGAATGTATGAAAGTAAGTGACCAAATGTAGCAGACCTGGTGTCGGTGTGTTGTGTTCTGACGGAAAGCAAATGTATTTTGCAGGAGGACACGTTTGAAGTCGGAGCGATTGAGCTGGGGAAGCTAAAGAAGCTCAAGATCCGCCATGACAACAAAGGCGGCGGCGGCGCCTGGTTCCTGAGCCACGTCGAGGTGGAGGACCCCAAAAACAATGAAACGTAAGACACTGTCCAAGCGCAATACGGACACCACATTTGAGGAACACAAGGTCTCGCAGCAATCACAAGAAACAAATTTGTGATTTGATCAAAAACTTTCAGCCTTCTCTTCGTCTGAAAGACAGAAGAACACAGAAAAAATTGAGTGGACATTCGTGGTGTTGTTCGGTTGGTGTCAGCCCATTTTGGAAACTTGATGAATCACCCTCGTCGTTTGTTTGGCCCAAGGTCTTGAAATATTCTGAATATGTTTTTCATGTGGTGGCAAACAACTTGACAGTGTTGTGATAGCGAGCCTCTGTCTTCCTGCAATACGTGTGCAGAAGAAACCTGAGAGTCACGAGATTAGAGGAGGAACTCTTGTTGCGCCGCGGACTTCGAGGGACAAGGCTGTGTTGCAGGTACTTCTTCCCGTGTCAGCGGTGGTTGGCGACGGATGAGGACGACGGGCAGATCGCGCGCATCCTCGTCCCCGCGGATCGCAGCCTCATGCGCAAACTCAGCGAGAAGGACTCCAAGTCCGTCCGCAAAGAAATCGCGCTCGAAACCAAAGGTTTGACCAAACGTCGTTGAAGAAATGCAGTTCAGTGTAAAAGCTGTTAGCATTTGGTGTGGATGTCAAAATGTTTTGTGTGATGTGTCTTGCACGAAAACAGTGTGTGATTGTTTTTGGCTCACGCGGAACTTGTCTGCAGCTGCCATGGAAACGTACCACGTGTACGTGTACACGGGAGATAAGTTTGGCGCCGGCACCGACGCGAACGTCTACATAGTGCTGTTTGGAGACAACGACGATACGGGCGAAGTGTGGCTGAAAACGTCCAAAACAAACAAGAACAAGTTCGAGAGAAAACAAATGGATGAGTTCGTCATCGAAGCTGTGGACATTGGAGAACTGAAGAAAATTCAGTGAGTTTTTGACCAGCTACTTTTTCGGAGAAAGCTGAAACATTTCTTTTGTGATCCAGAAATAACTTTAAAACAGTGCTATTTTTTGGTGAATTCGCGCAGCAAGGATGTAGACAAAATAATCCTGTTGCCTATGTTTTGGCTTCTTGTCCTCTTCATACTGACTGACACACATGGGACATTGTCTGTCCACAGGATAGGGCACGACAACGCGGGTGGCGGCGGTGCGTGGTTCCTGGACCGAGTCGAGATCGACTGCCCAGCTCTCGGACGCAAGTGGGTGTTCCCGTGCGGGCGGTGGCTCGCGAAGGGCGAGGACGACGGCGCCCTGGAGCGCGAGCTCTACCCGCAAGACCTCGCCACCGAGGAGTATATCCCATGTGCGTATATTTCACACTGCATGGTCAATCTTCTGATGTACTCGTACGCGTGCGCCTCTAAGTGCACTGAAACAGTTAGATCTATTTATGAGGCCAATTCCTTGTAAGTTCTTGCTCTTGTGCAGTCCATTTGAGTAAGTTGTGAGGAGTGCAGTCACATGTTTGTGTTGTCTGGATCTATAGTCTGTGCCGCTCCCATGGTGTTTATTGTGTGAAACTCAGGTTAGAGTCTGCAAGTTTGCTGTCGCGTTCACGTGGAAGGTCCACTCTGCGTTTGCGATATTCTGAATTGAAATGGTTTCCTGTCGCAAGATTTCGTGTCTCCCTCCCATCTTTCCTTTTTTGTCGAAACAAAACAGAAAATCAGGGAAAAAAAATTGCAAGAAAATAACAGCCATAAACAGTTCAACTTGCGATGATACTGACTTCACAGGACAATGATTCTTTTTTTGTGATTTTACCGTTTTAGCTTCAGACACATCAGACTCTGAACAAACCCACATTTCTTACGTGATCGGTTCTCCGGTTCCCCCGCCGGGGTGCTGCACCATCTTTCGGTCATTGAGAGCCATTCTCCCCGAAATTTTCATAACTCCCTCCCCAGTGGGTCAAGGTACAACTTTTCATTGGAAATGTTTTGCATGAATTTTGTTGCAGTTAACAGCCATACTTGAAACCTAGGTGCTTCCTCTTGAAAGAAATGCAGCAGCTATTTCCCGAAGTTTATGCTTTCTTTTATTAATTTCTATGTAGATCTAGTCTATGAAGCGAGTGAGTAGAAACTTCAGAGTTTCCAGACAGAATTATTCCAATGGTTAAAGCATGATGAGTATAAATTACCCTGATTGCAGGCAAATTGGTGCGATTTGAAGGTATACATACTGCATGGAATGAGGTTGTGTTAATTACATAAGTGGAGGGAAGAAATATAAATGTCAAACCGAGGATGGAAGTGCACGTTGACACTCTGTGAAGGTTGCCCCAAGTCGTATTTGCACTTTGCGGACAAAGCTAAGCAGCTTTGTGGCAAGTTGTGACAAGAGTCACAATTTTGTTTTGCTTTGTCGCAAATGTCGAGCATTTGTGTGAACATGCCCATGGTCCGATTGAACTGTTGGTTTGTTTTCCAAAGAACCGTGGAATATACTTGCACGGAGCACTTCTGTCCGCAGTGAAGTCGCATGCAATGCAGCAGTGTCGCAAAGTTGAAGCCCGATTGAAATTGCATGGACGAAATAACACAGCTTAAAATGCGAACATACCGTATGTTCTGTTGTGGTTATTGTTCGACGTGTTCTGTTTTTTAGAGTAGATTTACCGGTTAGAAAATGCATGTTTTTTGTTTCGAATAAGATCTCATTTTTGGAGGGACAACACTGTGGATTGTTCTCATGTCGGAAAATGTCAGGTTTTTTTCAAACGAAGAATGGCCGTTCTTGCTGGTTTTTCAAATTTTCGGTTTGGGAAAAGATCTCGACAAAACAGCGTATTCGCTTCGGGCCATGACAGAGTGAGGATTGATCTGGAGTCGTGCTGGACATTTTCAGGCGTACCGTACGAAATCACGACGCACACGAGCGACATGAGCCACTCGGGCACCAACGCAGACGTCTACGTGGTGCTGTACGGCAGAGAGACGTGCACCGAGAAAAAGTCACTCTGTGCCACCAAGAGCGAACGCAAGAAGTGTTTTGAGAAAGGACAAGTCGACAAATTTGTTCTTGAGGTTCGTGCGTTACGTATACGCTGTGCACATCAAACTGAGAAAGGGTGATTTGCAACCGGATGGTGTCATGTGCAAACGAACTTTACACACGTGGCAACCATCCGCTTTTGCTGACGTTTTACGCCTTACGCCTGTGTGTACCTAGACTCTTTTGGGCTGGACAGCATCCGGGCTCACCCCAACTCAGACCACCACCACCCAAATATTTTTCAGTCTTGTCATTTTGGGCTGAGCTTCCAGAAATGGAGTTTCTGGGTTACCCTCCCCCGACCCAAACTTGTTGAGACTTTGTCATTGTGGATTCTTGTGTGCAGTTGGAGGACGTGGGCGATTCGATTGAGAAGATTCGCATTGGGCACGACGGAACCGGCTTTGCGTCTGGGTGGCACCTCGATAAGGTGGAGGTGCGGCGACTCAAGGACAACGGAAAGGTGCGGTGACTTTGTGGAGTTGCCTCTTTTCAAACCGCTCTTCTCATGATCAAGATCTAATGTTGGACTTCTCAATTTCTCTGTCATTCTGCGTGTTTCATTTTGATTGAATTTACACAACATTTGTGGGTGTTTTGGATTTTTCTTCAAAATTCGTTTGAATGTCCAGTTTTCATGTGTTCAGTTGTCTTTCTACTCAGCCGTTAGAGCATCTCATAGAACAAACGGTAAAAGACAACCTTCTGTCGGTTCGCTGTCTCCCTTCAATCGTGCCTCTGTTGCTGCACACTTGGACAATTTTGTGCTTGTTTCCGTCCGTAGATTTTGTCCCTGTCCCTTTCGGCCCAGTCGCATTTTGTTTCCCAGGTCTTTGTCATTGTTGTGGGTGTGTTTTTTCTGTTCAGCATCAGAGAGTTGCCTCCAGCTGATGTTCTGTTGTTTCTGAATGGTCGTTATCATTGCGGTTTCATAAGTCGCACAGCGCAAAGGATGCGAGCAGTCATCGAAACTCAAGACTCAAAACGACACCAGCCTTCAATCACTTTGTTGGACAGACGGTGCCGTGCAGTTGTGGATTGTGAAACTGTTCATTGCAAACGCAGGGCTGTGAGATCTACACTTTCCCGTGCGGGCGCTGGTTGGCGCGCAACGAAGATGTCGGCGCCATTGAGCGCGAACTTATCCCCGACAAAATCGTCTCCGAGACGACGCGGCGCGACGGCAGCCTCAAGCGCAAAGAGAAGGACACGAAACACGGACTCACGGGTGCGCACCACAACTTTGTCTCATTCTGCATGCAGAAATGAAATTGTTGAACACTGGTGCACGTATACACAGAAGGGTCAGAACTTGCTTCATCCAGACATTTCTCCACAAGAGATTGCAAAGAACCAGTCTCTCTCCTCTCTGTCTCTCTCTGCGTCTCTCGCTCCCGCCAGTCTCTCCATGGAGTCTCATTCTTTCAGTGAAAAACTACGTGGTTGACGTGTGTACGGGAGACACGAGGGGCGCCGGCACTGATGCCAACGTCTTCCTCACCATTTTCGGTGACAGGGGCGACAGCGGGGAGAGGAAGCTGCACAAGTCAGAAACGCACAGCAACAAGTTTGAGCGCGGCCAGGTACCAGATTGGTTTGCATGTGACAGATGACTATTTTGTTTCAACAACAACACTCGCAAAGCGTTTTGTTTTCGTGGCTTCTTTTCGCAGACTGACACATTCGGCCTCGAAGCTGGGGACTTGGGAAGAATCTACAAGATTCGCATTCGGCACGACAACTCGATGCTCTCTCCAGCTTGGTTCCTCGACAAGGTGGAAATCATGGACAACCACGACAGGGAGAAGTACATCTTCCACTGTGAGCGCTGGCTGGGCAAGGGCAAAGATGACGGAAAGATCGACAGAACTATTTACGTGAAGGTTCGTTTTCCCACAAAGGCTTGCATTCTGTTTTATGGAAGCCATGCAGGGCTTCACAAAAAGCATGAAAAGACATCAGAGACAGCGAGATAGAAACACCTGTGGTTTCACGCAGGGTTACGACGGAGACATGAGCAGCCAGACAACTCTGCCGTCCTCCCGTCGCTTCGGAGGATCCATGTCGAGTCTGGACTCGATGCGAAGCGGCGACCCGTTCTCCAAGTCTCCGCGGCTTCCGCGGCGGCAGCTCGAGGAGATACCGGAAGGACCGAGTGAGTTTTCTCAACCTGTACGTTGTCGTTGTTTTTGTTTGGCGTTGGCATTTTCACAATCAAGCCTCAACTTGTGCTCGAACGCGTTCTTTTCTGGGTTGTGACTTTTGACACTCGGCGGAGACGCAGTGAGTTTTTCTGGCGCTTTCGCCTCAGATTTGAATGTCCCTCAATTGGCTGTCACCTGACATCACACGTCAAAATTTATATGGTGTCATACTCTGCCGAGTGTTCCTTGCTGTTTAGGTGTGCCAGTTTTGTGGATGTGCAAGCAAAATTTTGATTTCAGCAATACCGTACACCATCAAAGTTGTGACTGGTGAAGAGAGGGACATGGGCACAGAATCCAACGCCTTCATCAAGCTATTCGGACCCAAGAAAAAACAGACGGGGAAGCTTCATCTTGAATTGGCACAGAAGAAGCGTTTCGAACCTGGATCCATGGAAATATTTTCGTTGGAGGCAGTGGACGTCAAAGAAGTGAAAGAGATTGAGGTACGACTCGCCAAAATATGTTCGCCAAAATTTTTCCTGACGCAAACCGTGAACGAATTTTCGTCAGAAGTGTGTGAACACAACAACAAACACTTGATTCTATGTTTGCACACACGCGCAGATTGGCCACGATGGCGTTACCCCTGGGAGCGGTTGGTTCGTGAAGGAAGTGGAGATCGACATGCCGACGAAGGGCAAACATTACTTCTTCACCTGCAAGAGGTGGCTCGCGCGCGACAAAGGAGACGGGAAAATTTCGAGAAACTTCACATTGCGAGATGGAGAAAGCTCAATGATTGCCTACAGACCAAGTGAGTGAAATGGAAACTGCATGTGTGTGTATGTGCGTGTGTGTGTGAGTCTGTCGTGTGTGTCTGTGTGTTCAGTGGAATTTTGAGTGGAGAAGAGTTTCCAAGTGATAAACTCAAAGCAGATTGGCATGCACGTGCGTTTGTTGCAGAAAATTGGTGGAAGTTGCGTTTCATGTCTTTTGTGTGTTTTCTGACTCAACGCCGGACATCGTTGAAACTTCACTTTTGTCCCTGCAGTGGTGCCGTACGAGGTGACCGTGTACACCGGAGACGTGAAGGACGCAGGGACCGACTCACAGATTTTCCTCAAACTGTTCGGCACGGGCGGCGCCAGCAGTGACATCCTCCTGGAAAAACAGTCACAGAGATTTGAAAGGGGCAGAGCTGATCTCATCAAGGTCTGCGCACGTTTTCAACACCCTCTGAGTACTTTATAGATCTTCTGGCAACGGAGCATTTGATTCCATTGTGCACGTTACAGAAAAGAAAAACTGGATTGATGATTGCGTTGTGATGGGTTTCGCTGCTTTCTACCCGTGATTCATTTCTCTGTGTGTTGCTTGTGCAGTTGGAAGTGGAGGACATCGCTCCGATCAAGAAGCTTCGCATCGGGCACGACGGGAAGGGCTCGCGTTCCGAGTGGTACCTGGAGAAGATTGAGCTGCGCAACATGGAGACCGGCGACCTGACCGTCTTCAAGGCCGGCAGCTGGTTCAGCACCAAGAAGGGCGACGGCAAGATCGCCAGGGACTTCGTCGCCACTGTGAAGGGAAAAGATCAGCTCAAACGTGAGTCCGCGAACACGCGTTTATGCGAGGAGAAGCGGACACTTGAACCACACAACGGAAAAATTCAATCCGGTATCTTTGAGTGGAACATGTTTGCCAACTCCGAACAGCTCAGGGACTGGCATTTGTTTTGCTTTTTGATGTCGTGTAGAATCTGGTCTGTGTCGGACTGCGATCAACAGCTCCTTGTTCCTTTTCAGCAACCACGTACAAAATCAGTGTGAAAACCAGTGACGTCCGGGGTGCTGGGACGGACGCCAACGTTTACGTGGTGCTTTTCGGACAGAACGGCGACTCTGGAGAGTTACATCTGAAGGAGTCGGAGACGAACAAGTCTCCTTTCGAGAACAACCAAACCGACGTCTTCACCTTCCCGCATATGCTCAGCCTGGGAGCGCTCACCAAGTGCAGAGTGTGGCATGACAATAAAGGTACCGTGATCGCCCATGTCGTACACGCACCAGGGAACAATGCACCCACAAAACTACACCTTCAATTTTGGGTGTTTGAGGTCTCATTGAAACAAAGGAGAACTCACACCTGCGTTTTGTACACCCCTTATTTTGGGTTGAAACATTTTTTGTGTCACCGGTGAATCCGAAAAGCCCCCAAAAAACTGTACTTTTGTTTCGAAGTCGAAAGAACTCCATAATTAACCTGTTCACCAACCTTGACTCTCATGCGTGTGCCTTTTGACGTCCAGGATTTGGTGCAGCGTGGCACTTGACACACATCGAGGTGGAAGACATCGCCGGCAAACAGAAATACATGTTCCCGTGCAACAGGTGGTTGTCAAAGAGTGACGACGACAAACTCATCTGCAGGGAACTGACCTGCGCCAACATGCCGTCTCCAGGCGCCAAGGAAAAAATCAGTAAGCTCTCTCCGCCATCTCAATGGCGCGCGCTTTTGCGCTCAAGAGTGTATTTTGGACTGTTTGAGCAAACAAATGTTTGAAACCGGTTGTGAAAATGTCTTGCAGCCTATGAAATTGAAGTGGTTACCACTGACAAGAAGGACGCTGGCATGTCGCACAACGCGTGGATCATTCTTGACGGTGACCTCAAATCGTCAAAAGAATTTCTCATGGAAAATTCACCAAAGAAACACATTCTGCGAAGGTGCGTCTTGTTGCCTTGGTGAAAACGAACCTACTTTTCCCAGGCCTGAAATGCTACAAGTTTTGGTTATCAATTTCATGTTTGTGTCTTGTTTCCAGAGGTCAGACAGACAACTTCACGATGGTCAGCAAGAATGTGGGTAACATTGAGAGGTGCGTCGTGGGGGCGGTGGAGCGAGAGGACAAACCGCTGCGCAGCGCAGAGGGCCGCGACGCCATGTGGCATTGTCACGAAATCTGTGTCACCAACACAACCACCGGAGACAAGTACGTGCTGTCCTCGGCCCTGAAAACGTGGACACACAACAATTTTGCGCCGTTCGTTGGGAGTTGCGAGTTGAAAAGAATGTGGGGAATGGTGGTCAGAAGCTACACTCATTTTTCGCTGGAGGTTTCAGTGTCGCCTGATGCCAGGAGCTGTCAGTTTGACAAAAGGCGGATCACCCGTGAGGAACAAAGTGTGATGGATTCTGCTGTTTTCAGATTTGTGTTCCCGTGCAAAGCGTGGATCTCCATCGCTCAGAAGATTTCACGGAAGTACGCCAAGGCTCTGGACTGCAAGAGTGTGGAAGAGAGCCAGATGAGCGCTGTCAGAAGTGAGTCCAAAGCTGAGAGCGTCCACACTGAAGTTGAAATTGACCCTTCCTGGCTTTGTTTCATCAGTTTTTTTGGATTGAAAACGAATAACACAAGAACACACGGTGCATGAAAAGTATTTTGATTCCTTTCTGCTTTGTGTTCAAGCAAATGCATGTCGACTGAGCGTTGGCTTATTTCCAGATCTGGGCGTGGTGAAGTACGAGGTCGTCGTGGTCACGGGCGACGTGAAGCACGCCGGGACGGACGCCAACGTCTTCATCGTCATCTACGGCTCCAACGGAGACACTGGCAAAAGACCACTCACTCAGAAGTTCAGGAATCTCTTCGAAAGGAACCAAACTGACAAGTTTATGCTGGAAGCTGTGGACCTTGGTATGTTTGTTCAGTCCTTCGAAAAGAGTTTCAAAAGAAACGGGCCGTCGAGTATTTGATATTTGATCTTCAATGTGTGCGTTGATTTCCAGGTGATCTGACGAAGGTGATGATTGAGCACGACGGCGCGGGGTTCGGCGCCGGCTGGTTCTTGGAGCGCGTGGAAGTGACGAACCAGGCGTGCAACAGAACGTGGACCTTCCCGTGCGGCAAGTGGCTGGACAAGAACAAGGGAGATGGAGCCACGTTCAGAGAACTTTTCCCTCGGGACTGAAGTGTTGGTTCTGGGTTTCACTTGCTGTGGTGACGAGTTGCGGAATGTCGTTGTGGATCATTTGATTTGCGAAATTTGCACATGCAGATGTGTGCACTGCAGTGTGCATGAAAACGACGCCTCTTCATCAGCTTTACACTGCAATAACATGTAGATCTACCATTGTTTGTGGACTTATTGTTGTTGAAAATTGAGGCGAGAAGCTGTGATAAACGTAGGCCTTAGCTGTGACGTCCAAGTGAAAATATTGTCAGTCTTGTGCCAACAGCCTTTCCAGTCGATTTGTTGTTTCATACGGATTCTTTCCAACGATGTCTGACCAGTTTCCGTTCTCTGTGAATATTTCAATTGATCAGTGTGAACGTGGCACCACAAGATTCACCACGAAACGCACACAGGTTCTGAGCTGTTGTGTTGAGGATATTTCTGCTGAATTCCCCGCTCTCAAGGTTATCTAGTCGATCACTGGAATTCACGATTTGATCGTACCTCTCAGGGTAGATCTTTTGATTGTTTCTTGACTCGTCTTTCAGGATGATGAAATGGGCTTCTCCCATGACAATTTGTGTCGGGATAGAACTCCTGAAATTTGTTCAAACTGCTTGTAATTCGCATGGCAGCATTGGTAGGTCTGCTGTTGACGTGTGTTTCAGAGTCACTGCCTGTGTGAGCACTGTTCGAATTCACGGTGACGCACAACTCTCCAGAACGAAAGAAAAATTCTTGACGCTGTGTCAAACAGGCTTTGGCTGCAATACTCAAAACAAACATACTCGTTGGCTTGACTTGATCCGTCGCACGTGCTGGCAAAGATTTTGGAAGTTTTTTTCTTGCCATTTTTCGTGATTTGTGCAAAAGTGAAGAATCGACTGAAATGTCACCTTTTTGAAGACTTATATTTGTCCACGCACTTATTGCAAGCATCTTGGAGTATTCTCACGCGCACAAGTGGTTGATTCCAGATCAGAAAATTAACAAACGAACAAAAATCTGGTCGCCTCGACACGGCTGCAGATTTCGCACTAATTCTGTGATGAGCTTATGGAAAAAGACTGTGATAATTTGTTGTTGTGCTTTACGTCGATGCCTCAAACAGATCTTTTCTGTGGAGATGTAGTGTGATTTGCGCACTTCTTTTTGTGTTGTTGTCGCTTGGACTTCCGTTCAAGGTTTGGTTTGTTGTTGTTGTTTTGGGGTTTTTTTTCATCCACTATTATCGCAGCAACAATGCTTGTGCGAGGTCATTGCGACCGAACTCGAGACGTAACGATGCTGTCCCAATGAGACCCTGTCAAACATTTTTCTTTGTCATTGTGGAGGAGTAAAGTTTGTTGCAAATGCACAAATGGTCTTCGTTCCGTGAACCCAACGGTGATAATTTTGTGAGCGGAAATTCAAACAAAATACATCCTGTCACACCCTGAAAAACAAGCTTCACACAAACCCGCCCAGCGCTTTGAGGCCACTGCAGCGAAGTGACTCAAGTGTCACTCACTCAGGAGCTTCTCTTCGTTTTCTCGACAGAGAAGCTTTATCCTGAAGCGCAGTCGTGGGTGTCAAACAGTCTCACCAATTTATATTTCATTCATTTACAATTGTGACAAGTCTCGACATTGACCAGAGCACATTTGATTGGCAGCAAGGAATTTTCGATCCCTTGTGCCGTCATTGTTATTGCTGGACTTTTGCCTTTTTGGCCTCGCTTCTCTCAGAGCGGAGGACGAAGACTGACCCACAAAAGATCAAAAGGCTGTCAAGCGTTCAGACGCCCGTGCACTTTTGTGCAGGCGTTTGTCGGCAAACCAGCGACATGCAGTCTTCTTTTTGCTGTGAAAAGGACACGCAAACACAGATTTACAAATTTGAGTGGTGAGATTTATTGAAGTCAGTCCGTTCTGCTTTCACTACAAAGAAACTCTGAAAAAAGTGGTGGGGAATAGAAAGCACTCGCACAATAAACTTTGAGACGCTGTTGACCACACAATTTTTGTATCACAGTTACTTGCCCCTTGCAAACTGCAACTTGGTTTTTGTTTCAGTTGTGGATACTTCTTATATCATTGTGAACTCTCGCAAGATCTTCTGAGATTTTGTCAAAACTTCTTTTCGACAAGCAAAACAAGGACATCAAACACTTTCCTGCCACTGGTCGCCTGTTGAGATGATCACAAATCGAAAACAGACCCGACCATAATTGCGTGAACCACTGGATATCCAAATCATCAGACTTTGACTCATGTCTGCTGCAGCTCAAGTGAAGCAGATCAAAAAGGTGCAAGGTCAAACAGAGCGGCCAACGGCAGCAAACCATGCGCGCATCAATCTCAAGGTTAGAGTTCATCACAGTTGCGGTGGGGGATGTTGTAGTTGGGGAGACTGTAGCTGTCCGATGCCGCCTCCTTGGCTTTTGCGAAGCCGACCCTGTTGTTGCCGAAGTCGAACTCCGCGTAGTAGCGGCCGAGGAAGACGTCGCCCAGGATCCAGAGCGGCCCGGCCGGCTCGGGAATGTCGAGCGGCATGAAGCCGCTCAGGCAGATCGTCTTCCCCATCTCAGTCACCTGCAAGAGACAAGCATGAAAGCTGCACAATGTGTACGTAGTCTACTCAAAAAGAGAAATTACAATCACAACACTTTCGGTTCACGTTGGAGTCTTCTCGCTTCTGCAAACGAATCCCATCAACCGAAGCTGCTTGACAACCACATCCAAGATGTCTGCCACTTGGATTTGCTTGCATGATACCATGGAAGCACACAGTTTCACAAGCCGGCCGGGGAGGGGATAGGGTATGTGAGACTTCTTGAAGTGAAACACTTTCAAAAATCATCACCTACTGGTATTTTCAAACTCACACCCGAAAAAAAAAACATGCTGGAGGATTTTTTCTTGAAAACTAATCTGGCCAAGGCTGGGAGGTTCGGACTTTTTTCAAGCAAAAGTATTGTGGAAGTGGTCTCTCCGCAGATTGTCGGTGGAGAGAAAGCGCGTGCCAATGAAGAGCAGTCGGTGTGCTTTTCTTGCAATCCAAGACATTGCAGTGAAACACGAACACGAACATTCAACAGCCAAAAGTCCCGTGCACAATGAAGACAGCCAATCTTCCAAAGCTCGCTTCTCACGTGCATTGCAGCTCACATTTGTTGTGTTTGTTCTCAGTCAGTTGGATCAATGTCTGTCTACGATCATGCGGTAGATCTGGTCGCACAAGAACCTCCCGCCACAGAAATGATAAGCACTCGTGATAGTCATCAAATGGGCTTCATATCAACGCGAAATCAGCGTAAAATCGAACTTACAGCCAGAACGTAGTCCTTTCCTTCCAAATCGAACGCTTTGCCATCCAGCACGAAGGAGATCTTCGGCAACGTCGGGACTTTGTCGCAGTCGATGATGTACTGGAAGCGAAATCAAGTGTCAAAAGTGCGGAACAAGAAGGCACATTGCCTGCATTACGAAAGAAAACAGGTTGACAATCTTGAGACAAAGAAAATGTGAATATACCTCTCCACCGGCGAACGGAGTGGCGCCGATCATTTCGTTGATCGCCTTGATATCCGCGGTCGGACCCGTCAACAGGGAGGTGCCCGTGTCGGCGATCGCCTCGCAGCCACTCGTGCAGAAAGTTTTCCCTTGTACCTTCACCCTGAAAAGAAGTCAAGAGTTAGTTTTGGGTCAGACAAGTTCTGTTTCAGTGATAAGCTGAACGGTGACAAGAGTCAGCGGACATCGCACGGGGCTGACCGTCAAGTGACCCGTCTCAAACACTGAGCGAACGAACTGTTCAACAACGGAAACTTTTCCAGTCCAAAATCGTGAGGGATACAAAGTGCCAAGCTTTTTGACCTACCCGTCCATCTTGAACTGCCAATAGCCCTTCCTATCGACAGACACGTACGAGAAGTTGCCCGTGTAGTAGCTCGGATCGCTGCCCCCCAGAATCAACTCTCCACCTGCCTTGGCCTTTGCGTCTCTGAAACATAGCATGTCACTTTCAAAACAACAACACATCAGCAAACTTCCAAAGAGACCGTGAAGTGAAAGCCGTCGTTGAGCTGTAGACTCGCATCACCAGTGACAAACACGCTGAACGCACCTGTTGAGATAGAAGGAGAAGACAGGGCGCTGGACGAGTCCTTGCTTGATCATATTGTTGAAAGGTGGCACGACTCCGTCCACAGAGATAGCGGGGTAAGCCATGCCCAGGATGCCGTCGAACTTTGCCGCCACAAAGGTGATCCCTGGTTGTTGAGTTGCCTCCGCGAACGTTTGGCCCGAAACCTTGACGTCTCCAACCTACGAAGAGTGCAGATTCGGTGCTTGAATGAAATTCTTGGTGCCAAATTGCTCCTTGAGTAACAAAACGTGAAAATTCTCTAGTTTCAGTTGCTCAGGTACCTGCACAGTGTCCGTACTGAGGAAGCCAGTGAGACTTCCACTTCCATACTGGATCGCGAACTCGGTTCCATTCGGTTTGTACGTGCTCGACTTGCTGCTGTCGTACTTGTTGTGAAGCCCTGAAAGTTGTGGACAGAGCTTATTGACCCACCGGACATGCACCAAAGTTTTCGTACCTTATTTGGGCATTGCGTCGGGCAAACAGGGGTGCGATTTCTGCAAGAGCAGACAGGGAAACGACGGATCTGGTGTGCATGACCACAAGCTGCTTCTCAAATTGATTTGCTTATGAACTGAGAAGTTCAGTGTCTACAAACAACAAAGACATGGGGCGTATACCTGCTCACTGATTGAAAGAAAAGGGCCGGTCTCTACGACTACCATTGCCAAAATTTTGAATGAATAACAACAGACCAGAAATCCTCATGCAAGAAAAAGAACAAAGAAAATCTTCAATCCAACACTTACTACATGCCTTGTCGGACGGCAAGCATTTTACAGAAGGCACCCACAGATTCGATGACCCGGTGTCAAACACGACAGTAAAGTACTGTCCAGGAGTCCCAATGTATATCACGCCATAGTATTGAGACTATCAAGACAAGAAAATTGACACACACTGAAAAAATAACTGAAGCAAAAAATCTCACTTACAACATGCGATGTCAGTCAATTTGCACTTTTTGGACGGAACCCACAAGTTTGACGATCCCGTGTCAAAGACAACTTTAAATTGTTGAGCTGGAGTTCCAATGCCTATCGAACCGTAGTATTGCGCCTAAAAATCACAAGACGTTAACATTTGGTGCATTCTTGTTCCGTGTTGTTTTCAAGTGTTCAAAACGGCCATGACCTTCTACGTACGTGTCACAATAACCATAAGTGTGCGATTTCTGAAACCAGTCTTACTTCAGACGCAGATATTTTCACGAATTTACGGCTTGTGTACAAACGAATTGCACCCCAGGTGGACTCTTAACGTTCTTTTGTTCAACACCATGTTGATCACAAGTGGGTTGCTCGTGCTACAGGTCACGTGCACAGGTATCCGGGTGTTTGATGTGCTTCTCTACAGAACTTAACGCGGAAGTTTCTCTTCTCTATTTCAAAACTTTAGACAAGAAGTGCTTCAGTGCAAGCAGATTGCAAAGGAACTCACGTCCATGTAGTTGGTGAGGGGTTCGGGGTGCGGTCCACCGACATACTTTGCCTTCAGAGACTCGACGGCCGATCCAACTTCGTGCAGCTTCCTCCGTGTCGACTTGAATCTGTGCAGGGGAATCCTGAAACGAGACAAATGTAGAAGCAGTGCGTCAAGCCGAGTGCGATGCCCAAAGCCCCCACCCCCTTGTACGGAAGATCTACATCCTGGTTGAGAAGCCAAACTCGAAATTGTTCCCCTTCAACCGATAGTGCTCTTGCCCTGAAGGGACATCGCACAAAGTAGATCCAGATTCTATTCTCCCACTTTCCTTGCGGACGTCATTGCATGCGGTGATCTCGAAGCTTCACTTTCTACTGGGCCGTCACTGTGCGATTTAACGGCAAGGCTGTCACTCATTTCACAAAATGGCAAAGTTCGTCAACACAGCGAATTCTCACTGTTTTTGCGGGCAAAGCAAATGATCTGGTTGATCTGCTTGACAACGTGAAATTCAGAATTCATCTCAAAGGTCACATCAGATCCAGATCTGGATTCTATTGTTTGACAACAAACCAACCGCGAGTCCGCAATTGTTCTCAAGAATGCACAGCAGTTTTCACCTGAAAAGTCACACAAAGTTTTACAAGTGTCTTTACTTTCTTCATCTCACCTCTGGAAAGCAAAGCAGGTCGCAATGCAGCAGAAAATCAGCAGAAACGTCTTCATTTTCAGTTTCCTCTTTCGCTCTGGTTGTTTGCTACCGGCTGCGATCTCGTGATGCGTCTCACATGACTCGCGCTCTTGTCCGGCGCTCGACACTTTTGCCCGATTCCTGCTCTGTACGACGCGCTCTTTAGTTCCAACTTCGACACCAGTTTCCAGGACGTGCTGCCAAAACGAGAAATTTCCGTGTGTATTCTTTCTGTCAGTGTTGAGACAACTGTGTTCTTTTCGGGTTCGCAGTGTAGCACGTGCACAGGACTTTTGTTTTTCATTCGATGCAGAGCTCAATGAACGTTGTTGGTTGCTCAGCATGACGCTCTTGGTTCTATTGTGGGCGATAAATGGTTCGCAAACAGAAAAGAGGAAAACCATTGCCGTGAGCTTGGGGTTTGATGCATTTCTTGTCTTTTCTTTTTGGTGCATACAGGGTTAAGAGCACGCGGTCAAAGTTGACGTCATGGAGAAATGTAAAACCCCAGTAAAGAAGAAAGAGGTGGTCTACAAGACTCCCTTCACCATGAGTCAACTGGAGTCTTCGATTGACAAAGCTCTGGACGAATTGAACTTCGGCGGTCTCTGGGAGAGCGCATTTCGCGACATCAACGACACCCTGAAAGAACTGGAAAGTAAGTTGACTTTTGTCACGTGTTATAGCTTTTCTGCAAGTCAAGTTTGACTTCCCCAAGACAGCTTTGATTTTGTGTGAACCACTTGTTTTGTTTTTTTCGTGACAGAGGAAGCGAAAGAGGTGGATGAGTTGTTTGAAAGATGCGAGAAGCACATTCAAAAATTGACCGAAGACACAAGCAGTGAGACCAGGTAAAGCTTAAATCCAGGACCATTCATTTAGCGAGCGTCGGGCTTGTGTGATTTTCCTTCTGAGATTGTTGTTTCAGAACAAGTGGAAATGCATTTTTCAGCGAACAGCTCGCAGCGCTCTTGAGTCGATCAGACTTGAAATCATAAGGTGCTAGAACTTGCATATTGTTCATCCATCCATGTCAAAATCTTATTTCAGAACTGGCCAGTCCTCTGAAAATGACAACGATGTTGAGGTTGTCAAAGTGACATACGAAAAGCTTTCTCCTCAGGAGATGTTGATGCAAGCTCTGCGGTAAGTGCTTCCACATGTTGATCAATCTTTTGGTTGTCCACAGAGAAAATGCTTCGTCGAAAGTCGTGTCTGACAAACAAGACGTTTTGCAGGAAAAGCAGTGCAACGCTGAAACCAGGGCAGTATTATCTCGGAATTGACGGCGTTCTCCGAGACTTGCGTCCTGGACAAAGAGCTCCGTCTGGCACTCAAGTGGTGTCGATCAAAAGCAATGAGACCCGAGACAAGACTGCCAAGCCGGTAAGTATCTTTAGTGCGATTTTTTTGGGGTTTTAAACTTTTGAGCTCAGGAAAGTCTGTCATCATTGTCCTCTGCCGTTTGTCCTCATGCAGACTTCTGGAGCACACACAGCGAAATCTACCGCTCCTAATCTCCGACCCATCGCACCGAATCCAGTAGGACGCGTAGAGTGAGTTTTGATTTCATTGAGAAACTAAAGTTGATCGTATTTGCACACGCCGCCGACTTTATTTGCTCAAGTGTGTGTGTGTGCATGTGTGTGTGTGTGTGTGTGTTTTCACCTTGCGTGGAGGCGCAGGCATGATCCAGGTGAAGCCCGTGATGGAGTCATCTTGCCCCAACCCTGAAAAGAAACGAGTTTGAGCTAAAAACAAAACGTGACCCTCCCTACAGCCCACTTTTGCTGGTGTCACTTCCCCTACAAGGCCCTGTAGGAAAATGATTGTGGCCGCGCAAGGCACATGCGTGCACTGACAGCTGTTCTTGTTGACAGATATCAAATGGCAGTCGGCATGAAGCTGTTCGGAAAGAAGAGCAACGAGGTCTGGTACAAGGGAACTCTCGTTGACATCAAAAGTGGGACAACCCCTTCGGTAAAAATGAGAATATTTATTTTGTGGTATCATTTTCTGCTGAAGCCTTGCTGCAGTTGACGTGTCTTTATTTTTGCCGTTTTGAAGCTGTACAAAATCAAGTTTGACACCAAAGGCTGGAAAGAATTGAATGGGAAATCACTGGCTTCTCATGATCCTCCAACAACCATTCTTCCAGTAGGCACGCGCATAATAGGTGAGAGCGAAAATGTTTGCGTGAAATGCAAACTTCACATCTTGATTTGTTGGCATAATTTAGTGCTAGGCGAAGTCAATCTTATTTGGTGCTCTCTCTTTGCAACTCGTAGCTTTGTACATTGACGACGAAATGGAACAACGGGCTTGTTTCTACGCTGGTGTTGTTGCCGAGTCGCCAAGTGGTCGAAACAATCACAGGCATGCAGTTTTCCCACATCAAATTGTCGATTTTCCGTTCTTCGTCCAAAGTCCTTTGTGAGTATGGAGCGAGTTTTCTTGCTCATTTCCCGACCTGTCTTCTTGTCTCAGGTACTTGGTCTTTTTCGACGACGGATATGCACAGTACTCGGCTCCCAACGATGTGAGGAAGGTGTTTCTGCAAAGTAAGAATTGATGTGTGTGATTGAGTTCTTCACGTGGGTGGTTCCTCACAGTTCAAGAATAGATCTATTTTGACACAGATTTGAACGGTTCTTTCTTGTGAGAGTATTCTAAATAAACTGACATTTTTGCAGGCAAGAAGGTGTGGGCTGATATTGAGACGGACTGCAGCAAATTCATTCAGAAGTACGTGGAGTCTTACCCAGAGGTACGTGTGTCTGCGTTCTTGACTTCTGCGTTCTTGACGGGGGGATTCTGCAGGCCGTCTGATAATATTTGTTGCCTTGAAAACAGGAAACATCTGCGTTCGCAGTGAAAAGCTTTGTGTTGGTGACCAGACTGGTTCTTCAAGCTACAGTTGTGCGGAAGTGATTGGAAATCTTATTTTTGCAGCGGCCTATGGTGCGGTTGGCAAAAGATCAAGTAATCAAGACAGAGTGGAATGGGCGATGGTGAGACGATGGTGTTCAGTTTATTTTTTTTTCCTTTGGAGCGTGCGCGCGCACAAGACCAACCCTTGGGATTGGCGGGTCGTTTCAGGTGGATCGCTCGCGTGGCTGATGTGGATGCCAGTTTGGTCAAAATGTATTTTGATGCCGATCAAAGGGTGGAGTGGATCTATCGAGGGTCGACGAGGCTGGAACCATTGTACACAGAATTGGTATGTTTCACACGAAAGAAAAGAGTTTCGGTTTGAACTTTGTTTGAACAGGTTTCGGTTTGAACTGTGGTAATTTCGTAAGACGGGTGACCAAAGTGCATTGCTGTTTGTCGTGTCTGCCTGCAAACGGTCAAAACTCCGTCTCGCTTTTGAAAAATGTGAAGGAAACTTCGATTTCAGATCAGGCCCGACTGATGCTAGAAATCGGAATTGAGAGAATAACTGGCACTTCATTGTTCTTTTGATTCAGGCGAACGCTGAAGCGTCCAAGAACAAAGGTCGGCGTCACCATCTGGGACAAAAAGGAACGAAGAGGCCGTGGGTGGAGTACACACGTCAGGAGCACACGGACGGTCGAATCCAGCAGAGGAAACCAGAGCCCGTTGCCGTCGACCACCCTGGCAAGTTAACAAAATGTTTGAGTGAAACACATGTGTTCTCAGTCTGGTTTTCTGCGAAGAAAATGAGGCTCAGGAGTGGTTGGTGGTTGATCCAGTGTGCAAACTTAAGTTTTTTTTCCACAGCCATTAGCCAGGCCGCAGTTGACTCTGGTAATGGCGACAACAAGAAGAAACCTGTCGCCAGAAAATCAACGGGAAGGATTGAAGGACAGCAAAGTGCGGGGACCAGAGGTGAGCCGAGCTGCCTTTGTGGAACGTCGATTGTGGCTATGTGTGGAAATTCTGATCGCTTTTGTTTGTCGACCTCTTCAGGTTTGGTTGCGAGTAGTCTGAGCAGCAACACGACTGGACTGGACATGGCATCCATTCTGCAGAACAAGTTTGGTCAGAAAAATGCAGAGGAAGTGGGTAGGCAGCTTCAGTTTTCATGGTGGCTGAGCAAACATGATATTACACCAGTGTTGCGTTTGTCAATAATAATCCCAATTGTGCGCACCCCACCACACCACGTGTGCATTGGTGAGCGTGTACCACTCCAGCAACACTGTACAAGTTGAAGACTGGGTTACAAAGTTTCCTCTTGGTCAAAAGTTTGACGACCCCTCCCTTGGAAAAGATTTGAGACCTGAACAGCACCGCTTCCACAGATTGAAGTCTTCTGCAACTGAAAGTTGGCCTTCGTTCGAAGGACTCGGGTCACAAGTTTAGACTTGACCACAAGTAAAAGATCAACACATTGCTCATTCGCCCTCCCGCCTGGTCGTTACGTGTGGTGTCGTGAAGTGGAAGTGATCTGTTGTGGTTTATCGCAGATGACGATGCACTTGGAGAACGGGTGGAGATCGGAAGGACCTTTTCTGGTTCTGTGCGCAAATGCTTCAGTGAGTGGCTTTTGACAAGTTCTCAGTCGTTTTATCAACGGTCAGGAAAGCACACATTTAGCGTGCATATTTTTACTGCAGAACCTCACAAGTGCTCACCTGACTGTCTGATTGACATCGACGACGATCCGTTGAAACTGAAGGGGAACAACCCACTGCTCATCCCAATGTTGTTCGGCTGGGAGAGGTGAGGAGGGCAGTTTTGTATCTTCAGTCATTTCCTCTTGAATACCTTTGGGTGTGTGCGCAGATTTCAATGCGCTGCTTGGTTCTCATGTCACAATCTTCATCTGAAAGGCAAATGACGCAACAGAGACCCTACTACAAGAAGTCCGTTTTCTACCGATCTCCGTGTGCGAGGAGACTGCGGAGCATTGCTGAAGTGGAAAACTACCTGGTTGTAACAGACTCACAACTGACAATTGATCTGTTCTGTTTTGACTACGAGGTGCACACAGACAGTGAATTTGTCCCTATCAAGGTGATCCTTTGAAATTTCTGCAGTGTCCGAACTTTCGGAAAGGCATTCGTTCAATGACCAAGTGTGTTTCGTGCTGAGATAAATCCAGTGTTTTCTCTTGCAGACTTTCTGTGACATCAAGGACCTTTCTTACGGGAAGGAAAATGTGCCCATTTCATGCGTAAATGGCATCGATCGGGATTACCCAGACTATGTGGATTACTCAATTGTGCGCACACCAAATGCCGGAGTGCCGTTCGAACTGAACGATGATTTTCTGTGTGGTTGCGATTGCACTGACAACTGTGCGGTTAGTGTGGAGTTGGAAAGCATTCTTGTTGCGATCAATTCTCGTGCATTCTTGTCATCAAACAACGTGATGGTCACACATTGTCCTTGCAAGTTGTGTTCGTTTCGTATCCACAGGACAGAAGCAAGTGTGCCTGCGTGCAGCTGACTGTGGAGGCTTCTGCCGCTGCCGACGCGCTTGGTGTGCCTGATCCCAACGTTGGGTATGAAGACAGAAGACTGCACAACGGTGTCGTCACTGGGTGGGTCAACTGTTGTGCAGAAGACGGGGGAAACCTCGGCCTGTGTGGCAAGTGTGTTCGTCTTTTCGTGAAACGTTGCTTTGTGGTATTCCAGGATTTATGAATGCAACTCGAGTTGCTCGTGCGATCGGCGATGTCGTAACCGGGTCGCACAGAATGGGCTTCAGCTTCGTCTGCAGGTCTTCAAGACGGAGAAGCGGTGAGAAAACCGTCTCGATTCCAGAGAAAGGATTTTTTTTTCTGGGGCCGGTAATTTGCACCATGCGTTCAGTCTGGTTGGAAAATTAATGACTGCACAACGTTTTGTGATGTCAACCGCTTTGCAGAGGATGGGGCATGAGATGTCTGGATGACATTCCATCAGGAGGATTCATCTGTGTGTACGCTGGTCAGTTGCTGACTGAAAAGGGAGCAAACGAGGTCAGACCGCAAGCTCACTTGCATGAAATTCTTTGGCAAAACGCATCGTTTGGATTTCTGTGCGCACGTTCAAAAGGTCTTCCTTTGTTCAATTTGTTAGGATGGTCAGAAGTATGGTGACGAGTACTTAGCCGAATTGGACTTCATCGAAGTGGCAGAACGAGCGAAAGAGGGATACGAGAGCGACGTGCAGGATATTGATGACGTTGAAAATTGCATGGAAGAAGACGAGGAGGAAGATGAAGAAGAGGAGCTTTTGTCTCAAGAAGAAGCTGCCATGGAATCCGACAGGTGAGAGTCGTTTGTTGCTGGCTGTGGAAAACTCTCGATTGGTCTTGATTCACCCAAGCAGGGCGATTGAATATTTTCAACAGAGAGGTGGCAACATGTGAAGTTGAAGGCGAAAGGTACTTTGCCATGCACCTTCATTGACAAATTATGTGTTGATGACACGTGTCTTGACCTTGTTTCTTCCCCGCAACTTCAAAAACACTGCATGGCTTGTGATCAAGATGCAAAACGCTCAATCAAATTCAGTGTACGAAGCCTCGCGCGTCAACCAGAAGTTCAGAATGCCGTACCGTGCTCTCGTTTTTTGCCCCAGAAAAGGGTTTGCTGACAAGCAGTTTTTGAAGTGCATAAGAAATCGTGATTTCATGATTCTCCATGCAGCTGTGAGGACCCAGTTTTGAGAGCATCATTTTCCCGGTTGACAAAGAACCACATGTTTTGCAGCACCTACTCCGGAGAAAGACGGTCTCACTCCAAAGGCAAACCAAAGGCAGCAAGGCAAGCTCATTCAAATTTTCTGGGTGCGAATATCTGCGCGCGTGCGGTGCATTCTTGCCGTGCTGCAAGTTGTTGAAGTTTGAAGCCGTGCATCGTACGAAACCTGTGATCGAGCTCCTGCTGCGTATAATTTGCATGAAATTGTTTCTCTTCATTTAGTTTTTACCCCCGCGATTGCTTGAAGAGACCAAACAGGTGTACAACGTGGAGTGTTCGAAGGCTCTGTGGTCCAGTCCTTGTTCTGTCGCCCTGATACACAACAAGCACAAATTTGAGCAAAATTAGACGTGTGTAACGCTTACAGCAATCGCGGGTGTTCAACGTATTGCTGGTATTCTTCCGTTGCATTCCCTCGTTTTGACGGTTTCGCGTGTGTGTTTTCTTTGATCGGAATGTCAAGGTGTAACATTTCAGATGTAGCTCCCCAGAGAAAAAAGTCCGTACGCTTGTGTTCAAGCGTCAGCGTTCATCTGAAAGAGACACTTGGTAGACAATTTTAGTTTTCGCATGCACGATGAATTTTTGGGCTCGCTGGTTTGGGTTTCAATTTTGTTTGTTGCTTTCAAATTTTCCTTCCGAATCCTGAGCAAGTGCAGATTCGTTGAAAAAGAGAATTGGTTGAATTTTAGGTACATTTTCTGTCATTTGCCATTTTGGACCTGCGGTCTGCTCGGTCAATATGGTGCCAGTCATATTTGTGAAGCATTCGTATAGAGGGAAGGGGTAGGGTGTGTTGGAGAAACTATCGCTCAAATCTCCACGAAAAAAAAAAAAAGGTTTCACAGATGTTTATCCACAAGGGGGTGACCTGTTTTTGTTGAAAGACACTCATGGGAAATTTTTTTGGACTTCGTGTTTCGTGCGCATACTGACTGCGATCGTGGGTTTTCAGCACGTTGGTGCTTCTTGTCCTTTCAAAGAAACAAAGAACAACATCTTCTGCAACAGAACCCTGCAGGTGTTTTCTGACAGAGCTGTGCACGTGCTTTGTTGTTCACGTGTGTTACTTTTATTCAGGACGGTGAAACCGAAGGACTCTCCCGTGAGCGTTGTGAGGAAAGTGAACGAGTGGGTCCAAAATGTGCGTCCTTCAGGTGTCACTGTTCCACCACATGCCGGTGAGTTTTGTTGTGCCACTGACTTCCTGCTGATTTCACTCCCCACACGCACGCACACGCACACACGTTCACACGCCCGCGCGGGAAGAGGCAGGGAAAGACGGCCTTCATTCTGCTATATCTGACTTTCCAAACAAGACGACCGACTTGATCTCCACCTGCGAATCTCGCCATCTCTTTCCGTCTCAGTCAGTTTGGCACTGCTTTTGGCTGCACCTGACCACTTCCACAAATGATACAACTCCAGTATCTTTCTGAAACCAAGAATGCCTTCCGCCAGGCCCTGCTGCGGAAACACCGCTGGTTCCTTGAATCTGCAAGCTTTTCATTTTAGACTGTGCATCATTTCAGGTGTTTACTTTGGTGAAGCAATAGCGCGAACAATTCTCTATTCCTGATTTGCCTCCCTGTTGTGCCATCTGCCACCAACTAGCTGTGTTTGTGTTTTCCAGAGTCTTCAGAAGCCATCATGATTATCAGTAGCGATGAGGAGGAAAACACCGCAGGTAAATTTGGACTTTTCAGTGTGACAGCATTTGTAGGGCTGCTCATCGCACAGAGAACTTGAGTGCTAAGTTGAGTGGGAATCCTTTTTGAAACTTTGTTCGGTGGCAGCTTCGGACATCATTTCATTGTGTACTTCAGGTGATGAGATGCCTGCTGTGCCACAGGTGGACGGAACCCATGGTACGTATTTTCAACTGCAAGTACTTCACAATTTACTTTTAAAAGCTGTCACAACAGCCGCGTCTTCATATGAAGTGCTGGTCTTTGCCCCTGTGAAACAGATGACGGTGAAAAGAAAACTCCCGAAGATGGCAGTTCAAACAGCAATCCTCCAGCGTGTGAAATCGAGCAGTCTGAGCAACAAGCTGAATTTGAGACGGCAGCAGAAAGCGGTGCAGCCAAAGTGGAAGAAGCCTTGGATTCCCTGCAGATAACGGGTACATCCAGTGATAAAAAAAAAAGCTTGTCTCCATATAGCAGCTGCCTCAGCGATGTGTTTTACAGAGTCTAATGTTTCCCTGCACCCTCTGTGACAAGTCATTTTTCTTTCGTCAGAGCCGACATCGCTGAATTTAGACAACACAAACGAAGACGACGAAGAGCCACCTGCCAGTGAGTTCCCTTTCTGTCTCCAGGAAATGACGAAAGTGTCAAACGCCAAGAAGTGACTGTGCACTTTTGTTTCTTCAGAAATATTTCAAAGGACGACCAGATCACAAACGCAGACAAAGCTTGGTCCAATGCCGATTCCGCCAGACGCGTCGAATCCAGACGGTGCTCAGGATCAGGGTGAGTCCAGGGTGTGATGATACTGGTCACCAGGCAGTCCCTTTCTCCACCAACAGCCTAGAAACATCGGCGCGGAATTTTTTTTATTGTGATCCATGACCGGATCCCCCAGTGGTGTGAAAAATGTGAGGATCTTTTTCATGTCAGCCTGTTTGGGGAATTTCCGTCTTGAGATGGAGTCAGTGGCGTGACATTGTTCCCATGCAACTTGCACCAGTGCACGCACAAAGGTCACCAAAACTTCAGTGCTCTGTTTTCACACCCTGGTGAATCAATTAGTGGGATAGCTCATTCAACAGACTACTCTCCCTCCCTGCTCTGGAGGCGTTTTCTGCAAGGTCTGTTGTGCAGTGGTAATGAGAACAACGTCATGCATTCAGGCCTGGGACGCAATCCACATTGACAAGTGTCCTTGCTTCGAGCTTACAAGTGGATCAAGCGAAGAGATTGTCACAGTTGTGTTGTTCTTTTGTCAGAGAAAAGGACATTTCCGTCCTTGAGGGATTTGTTCGGAGATCAGGATTGCTACGTCATGGATGCGAAGTCTCGGGGAAACTTAGGGCGATACTTGAACGTAAGTTCATCCATGCCGGGCCCAATTTCAAACAGCCGTCTTGTGCATTCTAGGCCAACACGCAACTTCTGTTCGGTAATTTTCACCTGTGAAATTTTGCTTGATTTCGCGCGATGCACTTCTCTTTTACAGCACAGCTGCCAACCAAATACCTTCGTGCAGAACGTGTTCATTGACACGCACGATCTCAGGTTCCCGTGGGTGGCGTTTTTCGCTGGACAGTAAGTTCTTTGTGGCGAGACTCGGGCCCAGACTGGAGAACCACGAACACTTACCTGGAGACTTGCTGCGCTGATTCCTGCCTTGTGGGACAGTCTGACCTGAGAAACTCAATCAGTCGTTTGTGATATCACGACACTTTGAACCAAAACTCCAAACACACAGGTCATTTCCCGACAATTCAACATGTACTTTTATCCGGCAAAAAAGTCGTATTTTGTAAAAGTCGAATTGTAAACACACACACAAATCCAAACATGTTTTGGAACAAGAAGGCTATGCCTTAAAAGCGTGTGGTCCATAGAAACGTTCGCAGTTGATGAAATTTTGCCAGAATCATTTTTAGCCCAAGAAAGAAAATTTTTTTTGGTGATGACCCATGTTGAGTTGGGGGGGGGCTCCCCCCTCCCCCTCTCCCCCCTCACTCCACATGTCCACATACAGACTGATGGTGATTACACTAAGCGTGTGGTAACACCCTTCGGGACCACACGCTTAAAAAGTCGAATTGTGCAAAAGTCGAATGATGTGTATTTTGACTTATCCGGAAATGACCTGTACCTGCAATCGCGTCATCGCATCAGAACAATGTCCCGACACGGAACTGCCGCTATCATCTTTCCTGTCTTTCCTTTCAGGTACATTCAGGCTGGGACGGAATTGACGTGGGACTACAATTACGAGATTGGTAGTGTTCCCGGGAAAGTGCTGCACTGCTACTGTGGTGCCGCGGAGTGCCGAGGCAGACTTTTGTGAACCAGGGAGTCAAATCTCAGTCGCCTCCAATGCATTTACTGACTGCGGACTGGCATGTCCCTCGCTCAGTTCTCGACATTCACAAGGATATGTAGAACCAGTTCATCAATTTGAAATAAAAAGTAAATTTCAAACGCTTTGTTTCAAACGCATTATCAATGTGATTGGGCACAGTTTGCCATTGTCAGTTGTTGACCTGTCAAAACTGGTACACGTGTTCATGTTTACTGGGTGTGTGAGGCGCGCGGATTGGCCGTGGTGTTGGTGTCGTCACTACCGTCTGGTAACGGGGTCCGACGGGAAATCCGGAGCTCCAACTGGGTCACTTTACTGGGTCAATTCTTTGGACGTATAAAACGAGACGATGGCGTGGTGGAAAGTCCAAAGGAACATATTACAGCATGTGCCAATATTTTTAAATAATTCGAGAGAAGTTTGGTGATGGTTATTGAAGCTCTTGAGAATAAAGCAGTTGAAAGGCAGTTGTCGGAAATGAATGACCTACCCCAGACGAACCGCGACAATTCCCTGGCAAATGACTGAAGAAGATGTTGCTGTGACACTGAGGCTCTTTTTTTAGAGCTTTTCGGGGGTTTAGTTTGAGTTTTGTATATATTTTATATGTAAGACAAAGGGGGAGACAACGGAGAACAAACGTTGTAAATACTGAAGCATTCGACGCCGGGAGAGTCGAGAGATTTGGACGCAAAGCGACCAGACGGATGTGGCAAGTTTCCCGGGCGAAGTCTCCATTGTTCAACTGCTTCACGCTGAGAAGAAAAAAATTCAGCAACGTGGAAGAGCAAAACAGAAAATTGGTAAGCCAGAAAAGTCACCTTCAGTTCCTCAGTTGTCGTAGTGATGTCGTAGTTGCTTCTCATTCCCTGGTAATGGCAACTGAACTGTGTTTTGATGTTGAAAATTCTTTGAATATGGTTTCAGTTTGGTATTGTGAAGGTCGGACTTTTTGTTTACATTCCGTTGCGATGGCGGTTATGGCGGGGAAATTTGGACAACTAAACTTGGTGAACGGTTGCTTGTGGTCCATTGTGGATTATGTGGACCATCGCGATTGCAGAAGGCTTCTGGACAGCGGAACTACGTTGTCGTAAGCTCTGTAGAGAGCTCGATTGTGAGTCTGCCTCAGTTCGAGTTATTTGCTGCGCAAAACTTGGAACAGGGTTGCACTTGCTCGTACATGTCTGTTTGAAACGATTTTCTTTCTGCCAGCCCATTGTGGTGAGTGAAAAGGGAACCAGAGATTTCATTCAGTCTTTGGCGGAATCTCCGTGCTGGAATCTTGTCGAACAGACAGGCTGTGGTGCAATATTATGCAACAGTCCCAAGCTGGTCTGGGTTTGGAATTGACCGACTGAAAGATTTGGACAAACGTTTTGAAGAGTATACCTTTCGACCCGAGAGCAAAGATCTACTCGTACGTACGTGTTTCAGGAATATTTTGGGCAGATAATCAAATGATTATCTTTGTCAAATCTTGGTTTTCGAGGACACTGAAAATGAGGTGTTGAAGACTGAGATTCAGTGTTGGTTCTCGACTTGTCTTCCTTGTGCCTTGTCTTCGTTGCTTCGCAAAACAACACAGAAAAAACAGGTAGCTCCAGAAGTACTCCAGTTTGGGTTTGCGTTTTCAAGCCTGCGGTTTCAGCGACCCGAGGGCTCAGTCCGGTCACGATTGCAGTGTGTTTAGAGGGATGGGGTCCAGTGATAGCATCAGGCCATATCCCACTCAGGATATGGCCTGGTGCTTGCTATCAACTAGCCCCCCCCCCCCAACTTGGTTTGGACGATACTAGCAGACTAAATCCAACCTGGGGTCTGGCCTGGTGCTATCATCCACCCCACCCCCGAGGTAGGGTGACTATCAGAGATTCTACTTGGGTGCCTGGTGCTATCACCCTTCCCCCCGGGTAGAATGACAGGATCAGGCCAGGTCCCACCGTAAACGGCGTGTTTCCAAGCATTGCTTTCTTCGTGACCAAAAGGTGTTTTTGAAAAAGGTGGTGAACACAACGATAACTCGTATCAATGAACATAAATTCAAGCGGGCCATTTCATGACATTCTGCTCACAGAAAAAGTGCATGTCATTTGTTTTGCCCAAACATGCTGGGAAGCACCGAATGTTGGAACACATAATGGGCACGATTTGGTGTTCATTTTGAGCTCGTTCTCGAGGCCTTTCAGCTCGTGAATTGCTGCTGGCGAGTGATGGTCGTGCAGAACGCTCTTACCCACGGACAACCAGAAGACACACTCGTAGTTATGTTGTATCCCAGGCAGCAGTGTTGTCTTGTTCATTTGTGCAGAAATGTCTTGTTTCAATGCATGTTGAATAAAAACTCGGGGAAGTCAGGACATTGTCCAACATCCACGGCTGACAAACAATGCGGGCAGGAAGGGGGGGGGGGCGATCTGCGATTTTTCTGGTCGTATCTCAGCATGGAATGGAAACAAGCAAATTCGGCTGAACAAATTGGTTTCATGAAATTGGAGGTGCAACGACGCCAACGCTGCGTGTTGTTTCATGCATCAAACGTGACTGTTTTGTCGCTGGCGTGCGGTGAATCATCAACTCAGCAGCGCACCTTTACCTTCTCTCGTCAATCGATTCTTGTCATGGCACCGCTTTGCCACTTCATCAAAACCGATTGCATCGGTCTGACTTGATTCAGAAAAACAAAATTGACGTACTGGACAGAGAAAACCTTGATTTGGAAACTTGACTGACCTGGCAGGGGTGTGGCGAAGTAGAGGACTGGGCCAGAACACAATGACAAGAAAAAACATCGCTTTCAATGTGGCAATCTCGTTTCAGCCAAGGAAAAGTGAAAAATGAAAAGAATCTCTTCTCCTTGTTCTGTCCCGTTGACAAAGAACGAACTGTGGCTCGTGATATCTTTCGGACCTGTCGTCCACCCAGCGTGGGGAAACAACCTGTTAGCTACGGGAGGCTTTTCTTCGTGCCGTTGAATAGAAAACGGCAGATGTTGCAAGGCAGTCGTGACATGTCACCTGTTGTGAAGAATGGTGACTTGCAGCCTCAATGGGCACGTAAAATAATGTGCGTGACTCGTCTTAACGGACAAAATGTTTCCGTTAAATTTGACCTGGCACTGTGACCTCCAAACGTTTCTTGTGCAAGGACGAATTTGAGCATTTCGGTATGGATTGTTTCGCGCCATTTTTGTCTCCAGCATTCAGTGCGAGTACATACGAGTACGTACTCGTACTCGTACTACACACAGACCTGCCTGTTTTGGCAACAGGAAACCAGTGCCAGACGTGCAAGAACACGCCACTCACGAAATGCAGTACTTGAATCTTTGACTCTTGTCTTGAAAGACAAAAGTTCGTCGAAAATGTTTGTTTCATTTACGAGTACGAGCACTCGTACGAGTACAAACTCGTGTCACGTCGCGCTGCTTCCTGCAAATGATTGTCTAAAATGTACTTTTTGTGTGTCATTTGAAGGTTTGGTACCAGCAACAAATGAAATGTACTGTAAGTATAAAAATTGACTGGATTGTTATGTTTTTGATGCTCGTTGCAAGTTTGGTAGAGTTAAGTAACAGAAAAAATGCATTTGTTCCTGTAGATTATGTTCATTGTTCCACAAACCAGAGAATGCCAATACTTGTTTTTCTTTACACATTACTAATACGAGTATTGATATGCAACCTGTAGTTCCACCTTTACGTTCTTGAAAAACATGCAAATTGCTCTCGACAAATTATCACGAATTCAAGCGCTCAGTCTTTCCGCAATGGTGTTGCAAGCTCTTTTCTGTGCACATGTTGTGATCAGGTGAAGACAAGCTTTCTGGTTGTTTTGTGTGGGACAAAATGGGCACACGAGCGAGCGTCAAGCTTTCGACGTGGTTCGTCTGCGCGCGTTAAATTATGATGGAACGTTCAGATGAACGGCCAAACAAAACGACAGACACGGACAAAGCCACGGTCTGTCGCGCACTCAAACGTGTAATTCTTTCTTTATCATTCTCGGACACACACTAACATTGTTATGCGTTCCTTGACAACTCCGAATACTCACACTAGTGACGTAAGGATTCGCCTGAACGCATGTTGTCAACGGCAGTTTCTTTTTGCTGTCTTCTGGTGAAAACACCCAAGTAGATGTTGAAACTAGAAACGCAACGAAATTTGTGGAATGAGTAGCAGTATGTGATAGGTAGAGCGTCAAAATCTCAAAATCACAGTTGTGTGGAGTCTGTTGCATTCACAAGAAATGGGGAGCTGCAGAATGAACTTAATGATTCGCTGAGCGTACAACTGTGCTTATTCTTTTCCATTTTTTTCAAATGACAGCAACAACAGGTAAAAAAAGACGATATTCGGTCTTGTACGAGAAAGGTTCACGACGTCCTGACCGAATGGCCACTGCGCAGTTTTTCGCAAACCGACCAGGATTTCATGAACTTCCCTCGTACGAGTCAGTGTTCGGGCACGAGTTACACTTGCAGTTGACATTTGTTCTGGTGATGGTGCACAAACGGAAGCCTAGTGCCAATGACAGAAAGCGTAGAACTTGTGGAACAAGGAGATTGTTTGGGAACCCTGATGTGTTTCCAGTTGTACTGACCAATTTTCTCGTCATCGAGTTGTGAAGCCCGCAGTTGCCAATTGCGAGTGGGTCTTCATGAGCAGTGGCAAATGCTGCCACGGCTGCTTACTCATCCATATTTCAGTTTGGGTGCGTCGGATGCTGATGTGGGTCCTTTGTTGCGAACAGCTCGAAACAGCTTGATTCAGACAGACAAAGCGACACGATGGAGGAAAGCGGTTCGTTTCATACGAGGCTACGCGGCTTGCGGGAGCTTTGCCTTCGATCCTGTGCAGGATTTGCCTTGTATCGGGGTCGAGAATCCTTGAGCGCGAAGCTTACCAACTGCAGACCGCCTCTCCGCCGTGCGTTTATGCTGGGCATCAGCACGTTATGAAACGGGATGCGGGAGATGCCTTTGCCTTCATCCTCGCCTCCGTGTAACACACTTTTTGGCTGTTTGGCTCAGGAGAAAGAGGCAACCAACCACTGGTGCGAGCTCTTTTCTGTTTCTGATCCTGCACCGAGCGGAGTCTCTGGGCATTGGTTTGTTGGTGCAGATGTTCGTAAACTTGTTTTCCCTTCCTTTGGAAAGCGAAGAATTTGATCTGGTGCTGATACTGTCGGTCGACATGGCAGCTGGTAACGAACAGCTTTGCTTTCCGCAGTGTCGGTCTGCGTCGTGTACGAGGAGTTCAGGTGCACGGCGATGAACGTGGAATGGATCCACGAGGTCCTCAACCTTAGTATTTGTGTGTGGCCGAGGGAAAGTGTCCGTCTTCTGAGGTTTGCTCAATTGGTGAACAGGGAGCAGCACTGGTTTGTTCAGTTGGTGAAAAGACTGTGACTGTGAAAAGTTTCTTTGAAGCTGTAATCACTGATCTCACCCGCACCGTCTATCGGAGGGCAGCGCAAAACGTTTCTCTTTTAGTTGGTGTCTGTCAGTCCTGTGTGGATTTGTGATGGCCGTGATGTTGAAAACAGATGTTTATTTGGTATCCGGGCTTCAATTACAGTGCTCGTTCCAGTGACGTGCTGGGCAAAGAGCGTGGCCGATGCGCAATTTCATTTACTTGGAACGGACCTTATTTGGTTGCGCATTATCAGCACTAAACTTGTTTCGTGTAACGAAGCGCCATTTATCTCTCTCAGTAGCTTCCACGTACTGCCAATATCTGTCGGGGCAACGACGACAGCAAACTTGGATTTACGTTGCCAGTAAACGGTTGTTTTTGATTCGGAGAAGTACTTGACTGGCTGAGCAAAAACGTTGGCTTCCAACCAGTTTGTTCGAGCTGAGCACAAAGACAGAGTTGTTATGCTCGCACAGATTTGCAGGTTGCGTTGCACCGTAGTGGGTGACAGGTGTTGGTGTGGAGTGTTACGGACAAGACTAGAAATTTTTGCGAATGGATGAACAGGTGATTTGGTGTTTGGAAGTTGACTCAAAATTTCTTTGATGCCTCATTCAGGGGCAAGTGATCAAAACCACACAGGTGCGAGTGTGTGTGGAAGGAGGCCGATGCGTGGACAAAAGCGGCCGTATTCTCCGACACATTCACCGACAGAGCAGATCCATCGGTGGTTGCAGGAGATACCAGACATCAACGGTAAAGTTGTCTCCAACGAGACTTCACAACAAAAAACAGGTGGTACCTCACGAACAAGACGCGCCCGAGTTTTCTCGCGCGCGACCAGGCGGGGCGCGCTCTGATGTTCTGTGCGTGTGGACAAAAGGGTTGGGGTATGAACAGAAGTTTCGAAAAGGGGTCAGAAATTGTTCCTGATTCAACTTGTTTTTGAACACCCCCTGTCAACAAGTACTGGTGACGAAAACACAGAACGTGCGCTCCTTGATCTGATCTCCTCTCACTCATAACTGTCTCTCGAAAGCGTTCACGACCTAAATCAGCAATGTCTGCTTGCTTGTTTGGGACGGACCATTTTCGAACTATCAACTCCCAATTCCGTCGTGCACAAAGTCATGGAGGGACAACTGTAGGTGGTTCCAAAGTTGAGGGGCGGTGGTCGAAAACCTGTGTCGCTTCCAGCCGTTTGCACTGCAACATGTCAAAAAACAACCGATTTGTTGGTCTGACGTCCTCTTTGGTCCTCTTTGGTGTACAAGTGTATCGATCTCAATGGAATCCCCTGTCAATGACGAAGAAAGCAATGACATGTCATCGGTGCTAAAAATGGAATGCTGGGTGTTCAGAGCTCGTGCTCGAGTCATTTGCTTCTCAAACGTTGATCAACAAAGGATGAAAGTGAACAGAAACGGACAAGAAGTAGTCGTGGAACAGGGGAAGAGTGGATGTTGTCGGTGGGTGTGGTGCTTTTGCCTTTGCGTTCCGATGGTTGCGTCTTTGAAATATTTTGCAGTCTGTCTTGGTCAAAATGGCCAAATTATTTCAGAAAATTGAAAAAAGACAAAGATTGGGAGACTTGCTGGGGATTTTTTGCAAATCACCTGCGAACTTTTCAAGATCCTTGTGTTGCTTTTCTTTGCTCGGTACAAGAGGGAAGCAAAACGGTGATCTCGTGACTGAATGTTGAGGAAGTGACCCAGATGTAGTTGTGTAAATTTCGTTGAATGTTATCTAACTTGGATTTCTTTTTCTTTCGTTTCAGGGAATTTACCCCTAATGCAAGAAGACCCTCGGAATTTCAGCTCACAAACAAGCGCATTCAGCAATTTCAAGAAGATAAAACTCGAAGCAACAGCAACACCCAGTGAATCTTCTTCAACCAACAATATCACAAAATTATTCAAATACACGTGTCGTTCAGGAGGTACCAACAGTTACAGCAACACGCAACAGAACCAGAGCCACCCCAGATTGAAACCTCGTATCACAGCAACTGCCACCGGGGGTGGTCAGACAACGACGCACCATCAGCGGCGTAACAGGCGTTCCAACACCAGCGCCTTCAAGTTGAGTAACTGGACCAGTAACGCCGCTGTCGCGAACGCTACGACTCTCAACACGGATACTGGCACTTTTGCATTCAACTTGGCCAATGGGAGTGAATTGGATGCCGCAGCCACTCTGGAGCAGGCGATGCCCCAGAACTACATTCGTGCCTCCACAATAAAGTTACTGGACACGTATCAGCGATGCGGACTGAAACGTAAGTCTGAGGACATCCCTGAGTATACTATTTCAAGTGATGAGGATTCCACAACCGGCACCATTGCGAAGTCAAAGAAAAACAGCACCACCACCACGGCGACCAACCAGAAGAATACGTCCTCCTCGACCAGCGAGGGGGACTACTCGCTGGTGCAGCATGAGGTCCTCTACTCGGTGAACAATGCCTACGAGGTACTTGAGTTCCTTGGGCGGGGCACTTTCGGCCAGGTGGTCAAGTGCTGGAAGAAGGGCACCAATGACATAGTGGCGATCAAGATTCTGAAGAATCACCCGTCGTACGCACGACAGGGTCAGATCGAGGTGTCCATCTTGTCGCGGCTCTCGCACGAAAATGCAGAGGAGTTCAACTTGGTTCGCGCCTTCGAGTGCTTCCAGCACAAGAACCACACTTGTCTGGTGTTCGAGATGCTCGAGCAGAACCTGTACGACTTCCTCAAGCAGAACAAGTTCCAGCCGCTGCCGCTCAAGTACATCCGTCCCGTCACGCAGCAGGTGCTCACCGCGCTGCTCAAGCTCAAGAACCTCGGCCTCATCCACGCAGACCTCAAGCCCGAGAACATCATGCTCGTCGACCCCGTCCGCTTCCCGTACCGCGTCAAGGTGATCGACTTCGGCTCGGCGTCGCACGTGTCCAAGGCCGTGTGCTCCACCTACCTGCAGTCGCGCTACTACAGGTAAGCTCCTCACATGAGCGTCGAATCGATAGATTGGTTCGGTTGTGTGTTCAGAATTTGCCAGTAAGCAGGCACTTGAGAAGACTCAACATTCTTCGCACGAAGATTTACCGACAACGAGCTGCCTCAAATTGGTTTGTGTAAATGGACTGTGAGTTCCCATGAATTTGTGGAAGTTTTCCTCGGCCCACGGAGTTGTGGAGTGAGGAGATGCTCTCGATACTGTGAGTAGCGACCTCCGGTTGAACACAAGAGGTGCAGTGCAGAGTGGCTTTGTCTGGGTCTTGTTCACGAAGGAGGCAGAAAAGAAGCTGAGACTCATTTGGCTGCGAATCCTCCATCGAGTTCACAGCAAACAAATGCGATTGTGGAATCGGGTCTGGATAAATTTGCAGGGGTTGAGGAAGATTGGCCGCAGAAATTCAAATTGACTTTCAATGCAGAATCTTTTCGTTGCACGGTTCTTTGTATGAGCGTGTGGTGAAAACACGATTTCGTGCTTGATTGTATCCAGGCAGTTTGCTTTGATAAGTTCGGTCGGAACCGAAAGTCACAAGCAGACTTTCTCATGTGCTGCGTGCTCCGCAAACGTACATTTTATCACCGACCAGATAACCGGACGCGCCACAGGTCTATCACATGATACAGGTCACAAAACGAGTTGCATTGTTTGTAACTGAACAGACTGTGACACCACGACAAGCGATTGGTTCATGTGTGGTCAGATTTTTATTTTGTCAAGACCAAAGAGATTGTGTGACAGTGTGATGAATTCTGCTGAAACTTCAGGTCCTGTTCCAGACGTCGAGTTATTGATCGAGGCGCATTTGTCAGTCGTCTACCGACTGAAAATGGACCCCAGTGTTTAGCCAGGCAGTTGACTTCCGGGGAGGTGAAGTCACAGCTCATTGGTTGGATTGCCATTTTGCAGGCTGCCTGACGACCACCAGGAACAGGATTCCTGACGATAGAAACATCTTATGAACGCTGTTGTCTCTTTGTTGTGTTCTCATCAAAATCGTGGCACAGCACAAAATGGTCCTGTCGGACTTTGCAGACGAGGCGGGTTGGGGGGGGGGCGACTACTCGTCCGTCTACTCCCAGTTTTTGACTGAGCGGACCAGACAGGACAAACACGGCGACCACCCTCTTGCTTTGTGCGACTGTTTGACAGGGGGCTTCTGGAATTCACCTTGTGCGAAGAAAATCCCAGCGGAGAATGCCAGAACTTCCTTGTCGGTCGGCCTCAGTCTTTGTGCCTCGTGTCGGAGTCTTTTTTCCCACAGAAATTCAAGGCGCCCGGGTTTGGTTTCGGTGCTGTGTTTTGTTTGTGGGCCCAAAATGTGGAAAAATCTGGTCGAGTGAGAGGGCAAGTTCATCTGAGGTGAACTTCAGAGATATTCTTCGAGTGCGACTGGCTGCGCCAAAACTCCTTGCTCGGAATTTGTTTTGGGGCATTTGTGGGTCAGACGAATGTTTGGTCAGACGTCTTCACGTTTCTGTCTTGTTTAGACAAAGTAAGTCCGTATTCATCGGGCAAGTTTCAAGTTCAGCTTTTTGTGTAAACATTGACACAAATCTGGATTCAAGCAAACACTGAGCAACTTGAGCGCGAAAGGAAGCGTTGTCGCTCAGATCACAGTTGCTTTCCAAGTTTTCTTTCCAGTCACGGTTCTTTGGTTGAAATTGCCAGTTTCACGTCTGCATCGAATTACGACTTGATTTGTGATCAAGAGCGAGCCAGAAGAAACAGCGCAGTGGCCCTTGCCAACATTATTTGTGTAAACAAAAACAATGAGCTGGTTTGTTGCTGCCAGGAAATGGCCGGACGAAAACAAGAGGCCGTCTGGGTGTTGTGATTTGTGTCACACTGGATTTGTGAGCACTGATCTCAATTCGGGTCATCGCGAACAAAGCGTCGTGATTTCAGTTCGCTCAAGACCATTTTGATGCTCACAACGGACGCAAGAGGTACTCGTGAAGGAAGATGTGGCCAGCTGTTCTACAATGCTGTGGTCACACAGCCTCTCGTAGGTGACCTCATTGTTGTACTCGTACAAGTGAGTTCACACACTGGAAAAGTTCCTGTTCAATGAGACAACCTTTCTCGACCAAAGGAAAGGTCGTTGTGCGATTTCGCAGGAACCGTTTTCCAGCGTGTGTGAACCCTTGCGTGACAGTTCGTGGGTTCTGCGACAGTTCGTGGGTTCTCTCGCAATCCAACAGAACACAGAGTTCGAGGTTTAATTTTGCTTGTCGGAAGATGTCTGGGGCTTCCTTCGTTGTCAAAGGAAAATCTGAACGATCAACCAACTGCTGCCACTCAAACGTCGCAGTTTAATTTTTTGTCCTGCACATGAAATGACTTCTGTCTTTTCTTAGTGAACGAACAAAGATCGTTGATGAATGAATTTCTCGGCTTTACCTGTTCTTTTGTGTTTTTGAGGGCCCGCCCGCACAGCGGATGTCCCAGGTACGAGTGTGTAAGGAAGTGTTTCTTGGGAGCGGTACGAGTGTGTAAGGAAGTGTTTCTTGGGAGCGTTTGCATCAAAAGTCAGAAATACGTAACCCATTCATTATCAGCCGCGATAGCGGTCTGATATTGGTTTGCCCCTGTATCCGCGTCCGTCTGTCTTGGGCGGACAAAACCTCCGTTTTACCCCTGTTCCAGTGATCACAGACTGGA
>JAAUXT010025737.1_pt1 | contig 48824 bp, 50 predicted proteins | sample 7278171 | NCBI WGS metagenome assembly JAAUXT01 (sample SAMN14350112, study PRJNA611818) | marine sediment metagenome | isolation source: surface marine sediment (1.8m) | place: French Polynesia: Moorea | collected 2018-08
CAAGTCAATGGGTGCTGCATCCCTGCACTTGTCAATGGGTGCTGCATCCCTGAACAAGTCAATGGGTGCTGCATCTCTGCACAAGTCAAAGGGTGCTGCATCCCTGAACAAGTTAATGGGTGCTGCACCCCTGTACAAGTCAATGGGTGCTGCATCCCTGCACAAGTTAGTGGGTACTGCACCCACAAGTCAATGGGTGCTGCATCTCTGCACAAGTCAATGGGTGCTGCATCTCTGCACAAGTCAAAGGGTGCTGCATCCCTGTACAAGTCAATGGGTGCTGCATCCCTGCACAAGTCAATGGGTGCTGGTCTGACGCCAACAACGTCGCAAACAATGTGTTCAGGGCGCCTTTCTCATCCGGGCCTCTGTGCAGATCTTCAGGTCCTGCGATGCCAAATCCACACACACACACACACACACACACACACACACACACGCATGCACTGGGAGACGCGTTTGCGCTCACGTGACATTCGCTGAAACTCCCCATTGACTTGGACTCTACCTCCCAGAGCCGCAACTCCTGACGCCTCCAGCGGGAACCCGGCTTTTCCCAGCCCTCGCCCCCGGTTGACACGGGTTTCGTCTCCGAACACGGAAGGGGTTGGGCGGGGGATTCGGACTCCGTGTCTCGGTGACACCGGCTCGGCCTCCAGATGTATGCGGCGGGGGACTGGAGCGGACGGGGGAGAAGAGCTGAGGCTGATCAGGCGCAGTCGGGGGCCACACCCCCAGCCCCCAGGAAAATTTGTTTCTGAGGGTTGTTGTTTGTCAGGCATGAATGAAGCGACATTTCTGACAGTATGACAGAAGACAAAGAGAATAGTTTCGGAAAAATAGCAATTCTTCGTGTCTCTGACTTTGCACTTCAATTTGTCATTTGCATCAGGGAGGTTTGGTACTGCCTGAATTTCTTGTACGTGCGGTGCCCCAGTTGCTAGATTGGTGGCACAAATCACCTTTTTTGCAGTGAGAGCAAATGACAAGTGGCCAAAATGGTGTAACTGGCTGGCAATTGGGGCACATCGGATAAGGAGCGGCCTTTGCTAAACCTCCGTATTCTTGTGTTTGGATCCGTTGTCTTTGTCAAAGTTGATATCGCTTCTCCCTGGCCAAATTTGTATCAAATCATGTATCACAGGGAAGCTGCCTGAAGATACTGTGTAATAACACTGTGTGGACAGAGTGACGTTTATCAGGTGTGAAGGACGCACTTCAAGGGTTTCGCGCAGCAGAGTAGAGTCCACAGACAGAGCCTGCTTCATATGGAAACGTTTTGTCTCAGGTCCTCGTGCGTCCTGGGACAGAAGTGAACGCAAGGCACCGTGAATGGTGAGCATTTGTGTGTGGGACCTTGAAGATAAGGTGCAAGTTGACACCTGTAGCCTGGTGTGGACTTGTGCATCCAGTGGATCTGGGGAGCAAGGGCCCCTTGCGGGTCCAGGGGTGCCCATGCAGACCAGCTCTCACTGACCCCTGAAAATACACCGCGCCCCTACGAGAGATTCTCTGCGCGTGATACAAGTCAGCAGGACTTGGCATTTTCCCACCAGCAGTTCACTAAAAAAACATGGGTTGAATGCAATATGCATGTGGCGCGTGTTAGAATAGGAGATAAGCTAAGCGCTGCTATTGACGAGTCTCCACATAACTCACACGACACGAGGTCTAGTGTCCGTATGGCGGCCGGGTCCACGCTGCGTGCGTCACGTGATGTGTGGCTGCGCATGCGCGTAGCGTGGTGACGTGGCGACCATTGACATGGAGATAGCCCCCAACGCACTACACGCGTCCAGTGTCACATGGCAGATCCAGCGCCTGTTGTGACGCAATGCACGACGTGGGACGCAATGACACGACGCATGCAGTGCGCATGACTGTCTTGCGCAGCGCCCATTGACCTGCACAGCGACGCGACACGTGACGTACCCAGAGGGAACCAGACAAAAACCAGACATGACGCAGCGCGTGATGTACCCAGCGTGACGCATCTAGCATGACGCACGAGGGCCTGACGCAGCGCGTGACTATCCAAGCGTGACGTACCCAGTGTAATGCACCGAGCATGACGCATCCAGCGTGACGCACGCAGCGCATGACGCAGGCCTGACGCAGCTTGTGACGCACCCAGCGTGACGCAGACTTGGAACAGCAGTCGTTTCCAATATTTGCGCTTCCGTAAGAAAAGCTAATGAAACAAGTGCTGCTCATAAATGTTTTGTTGCGACGGATCATATTTCACGGGAGGAATAATCACTCTACAATAGGAAACCAGCTCAGTAGATCTGCGGGGTCAAATTCTACGCATCTTCCTGGGAAAAGAACCCACTGAGGTTCTGGTGGATTGGGGGTACTGGACATAAACTCCCACCCTGACCCCCCCCCCCAAGTTACCAAGCCCTTCTTGTTGAGCTGTTGGACCAAGTCCAAGTGCAACATGTCTCCACATGGAGGCGAGGCCCCATCTGTGGATCAGGTGTTCACGGGGTCCTCCGACCACATCCCGGATTCCCCCGGTGGAAAGGGAGAGAGTATCCAGATTATGAGAACCCGGAGTGGATCAGTAGAATCCCAGTCCGACAGGACATCCACCTGCACTGCAAATCCCCACAGAGACGTGTGTAGGGATCCGGACTCCACTTATTGAAGGGAGGACGTGAATCCACAATAGCTGCCACTATAGCTGTCTCAGGCTGGGTTCACACGGGATGCGTCACGCGTTGTGTGGCGTCACTGGGACGGACACGAGGTGGAGATGCGAGACAAACCTCGGCCTCAGCCAGGATCTCGCTTTCAATGGGCTCCACATTGGGGGTTGGCAAGTTTGCTTGGGGGCCAGGGATAACTTCATTTTTGTTTTCACTGCAGCATGCAAACACAAGAGAAAATGGGGGTTGTGCCAACGTCGCAGCACAAGGAGGTCAGGGGTCCAGGCCCTGGTCCTCGCCCAGGATTGGCCAGAGATGCCGAATCGTGTCTGAGTCAGGGACGACGCTGTACTCTTCACTCGAAGGCCTTGCGTGACACACACAGTGTGAAACAGACTTTACAGTTGTTAGTGGAGGGAATTGTATCCACGTTTCATACACTCTCAACGTTGATGGAATTTTCAGGATTGTCGGCTGGACCACGTGCAGTCCGCCTCGTGAACACTGAATCCACCATTGACGGTGGCTCAGTGTGCCACGATCAGATCACCCCTTTCTCCCTCCATATCTGAAAACGTCAAAGGCAAGGTGGACTGATGGAACAGGGGTGCGGACAACAGCACATCCCAGGCTCCCCCTATTCCAAGCGCTCTGCATTCGGTCAGGCAACACGTGCCGCCTTCCTGCCTCTTTCAGCGCCTCCCGTCCCCACCGCAGGTTTTTCTGGGCACGAGACTTGGGGTTTCATGTCTGAGCTGCGGGGGACACGTGCTGTAAGCCCCAGTCCCTGATCCAGTACCTCCATCCCGTCCATTCCTGCCCCGTCCCCGTCTCCCGCGCAGGTTTGAGAGCTCCAGGCGCTGACAGACGGAGGGAAATCAGTCCGACGGGGACACCATTGTTGGAGCGTCACTCAGGTGGAGCCGAGGCCCAGGGACCGGAAACTCACAGAGCCTCAATACCCGGGCAAGGCTCCACCACCGTCCACACTCTATTCCACAGTACTGAGCCTTGAATTGATGTGTGTCGAGGTGTTGTGTGCAGAGTTGCACAACCAGTAGCGGATTGACAGGATGGAGTGGAAGCGAATGGACCCTGCACTGCACTTCACACTCCCAGGGCCTGAACAGACAGAGTTGTACGGACAGTATTACACAACCAATGGCGGATCGAGAGGGCTCATTGACACACGTCAACTGCCCCAGAGAATGCAAGGAATGAAAAGCGCAAAACATGCATACTCGGATCACTCAGCAAGCATTCCACCACCCTCTCCCCTTAGAGATTGAACCACACCCTCCTGGGGGGGGGGGGCATCGAACCGAATGGACCTGCCCCTGCTACACCCTGTGCACTCTGAACGCATTCCATCAGATATATAACACTGGAATTGGACACATCAGAACGCATCAACCAATTTGTGTTTTTGCGGGATACGGACGAGGCACTGAACCCGGATTCACACCGGATGCATTTTGCCCCCCCCCTCCTTCATTCTTGACCTACGTGGGCGTTGGGCCTGATACACAACCCCAGGCGCCACCAGTCAGTCAATGAATTTATTAAAAAGCAACACAAAAACTTCAATTTTCCCTGCCTGACCTGACGAGGTGTGACGTAGCAAACCAACGTGGAAAGCGACGCACGCCAGTGAGACCCACGCACCACGGAGCAAAACTCCACCACTGCTAAAACTGCCTGTTCCAGGAGCTCACTCATCAAATCCACACCGCGCCCACCAAGTAGCCATTTTGACCCGCGCGTTGCAATAAAGCAGCATAAGCCTGAGAAATATTAGCATGGAATCCCCATAAAGCATCATCCTGCCCTCTCGAGCCAGGACAGGATTCGCCGTTCATACCACTCGGGTTGGAGCGGCAAATGTATTTGTGTGGTGGACGGAGGGGCTGCTGGTGGCAGAGGTGGGGTTGTGGCTCCAGCTGTCCCAGGGTACAAGAGGTAAAGAAACAAGAGACAAGAGTTTGGGTTTGGTTGAAGTAGCCTGAGGCAACTGGTTGCAGAGGATGCGCTTCTGCCTGCAGCGAGGGGTCCAAGCCATTTGTCTCCAGGGGTGGGGTCAGGTGTCGTGCTGGTTCAGGTTCTTGGTCGGGGCAATATACCCTGGATCCACCAAGGATCTGTATTCTGGATCAACCCTGGATTTCCATCCTGGGTCCACGCTGGATCCGCCCTGGACCTGTGCGCATTACGACCTGATCATGGATCGTTTCAGGATCTGCCCTGGTCTACCCAGGACCCCTTGGTCCACCCTGGATCCACCTGGATCTGTACTGTGGGTCCCTGAGTCTGTACTCTGGATCTGTTTCTGGATGTACCCTGTATGGTGGATCCGCCCTGTACCTGTACCCACCACGCCCAGACGTCGCTCCCTCCCGGTGGCGCCGCCTTCCTCGGTGCCGGAGACGGTCGATCCGTTCTCTGTACGGCGAGGACGGGACCGATGTCTCCGGGCCGCGTTCTAACGGGGATGGATTTTTAAGAAGTGGATCTGGGGGTACATGAAGCGTGATCAACTTCAGAGGTAGATCCAGGGGGACGGGGAGTTTGACCCTGACCACCCACCCTGTCATTTTGAACACACACACACACACGCACAACCTGCCTGCCTGCCTGCCTGCTTGCCTGCCTGCCTGCCTGCCTGCCTGCCTCTCTCTCTCTCTCTCTCTCTCTCTCTCTCTCTCTCTCTCTCTCACACACACACACACACACACACCGCATGCCACACTCGTTCCAGAAACAAAGATAAAGTTTATGCAGTCCAAATTCTGGTCTTGCTCAATAAAGTTTCCCTACTCCCCAATCTGATCCCCTTTCAACACCCGCAGGATCCGCCCCGGACAGTTTGTTGAAACCACAGCACAACTTTGTTTTGTCCTGCGGCGGTGCATTTCACGCAATGATGACGAATCTACCGCTGTGTCTATTTTTGGACAATTTCAATTGCTGTCAATTGATCCAGATCAGCGTGAACTACACCTGGGTCTGTTTCGTGGAAACATAGGAAACATGCAGAGTCTGAGATGGACCAGGAAAAACGTTTTACCTAGGTGAAAAATCACCCATTGAAAAATGAACTTTGGGAAAAGAAAAAGAAGTCACGAACGTTGAGGCCTCATGGCACACAATTTGTAAGGAGTGCATCCATTTCTTTTCTTTGTGTGTGTGTGTGGGGGGGGTGTTGGGGGGTGTGAGCCCCATGGTGATGCCCCTTGAACCCCCTCAAAAACGCTCCTTCATTAGAACACAGCTGTTTACAGCGTTTTCCACACGGAGACGTACAGACCCACAAAGTTCCCTCTCTTCTCCCCCTCCCCCTTTGATCTATTATCAGCACTTTCCTTTGGTGTCGGAACCGCTTCATGGTAACATAGAGGCAACTTTCTTCGCGCATGGAGAAGGGAAAACATTTCCTGCAACACGAGATCCGTGCACAAACGTTTCTCGCTCTGAAGGGCTGGATTCAGAATTTGGTTCTCTGTAAGGGGGCGTGACTATCCCTCCTTGAACAACGAGAGAGAAAAAGTCAATCTGGTATTGCAGAAAGGAGAAAAACTTAGACCTTTCCAGTCGAAAGGAAGGGAGCTCAGGCCTCCTGCACTTGCGTGCATATCGACGACTGGGGCTGGAAAGGTATGTTGCTCCCCCCCCCCCCGACAAGGCAAAATGACACAGAACACGTGATGCGTCATGCGTCTGAAGGGTGTGCTGCCGCAGTGAGTCCTGGCCACAGTACCTATCCTCTTCTCCAGGAACGCAATGCTTCGTGAGTCTGACGTGGACCAGGCCCCAATTTGGTGGGTTTGACACTTTTGACACAGGTCAATATTGGAGGGATCCCGCTGAGCCGAGCTGAGGAATCCCCCATCAGGGAGGGGAGTACCCAATCAGACAGGAGGGATCCCCTCATCTGTACAGGGCCGCGTTCACACGGGGTGCGTCATGCATTGCAGCGTTGCGCTTGTCCTCAAGTGAAGAGATTAGCATGGCTGCTTGTGCAAGGATGTAGTACCCATTGACCTGTGCAGGGATGCAGCACCCATTCACTTGTACTGCGATGCAGCACCCATTCACTTGTACTGCGATGCAGCACCCATTGACTTGTGCAGGGATGCAGCACCCATTGACATGTACATGGGTGTAGCACCCATTGATTTGCGCACAGGTGCAGCACCTATTGAGCTGTACAGGGATGTGTCACCCATTGGCTTGTATAGAGATGCAGTACCCATTGACTTGTGCAGGGATGCAGCTCCCATTGACTTGTGCAGGGACGCAGCACCCATTGACTTGTGCAGGGATGTAGCACTCACTGACTTGTGCTGGGATACAACTCCTACTGACCTGCGCAGTAACGCAACTCACGACGCGTCCGGCGTGGCCCCGGCCGGTGGGGGAGAGTCCCCCGGGGCGAGGCTGTTCACAGGGCCGCGGCCCGCCCCCAATCACCGCTCCATTCCCCGGCTTAGTCCCGCTCGTTCCCTCGGGGTGTCCGGCTGCGTGCTGCTTCACACTGCGCGCGCCCAGCGCTGCGTCCCTGGACAAGCGAGGCTGGGTCATTGGAGAACGAAATTTCGTTCTTTAATGGGAGGGGCTGGGTTCACACCGAGTGCGTCAAGCGTCAAGCGTGAAATTCGTCAACAAGTTTACGGTCTGAGTTACGTGCGTCGTGCGTCACGTGTCGTGCTTTTGGTCACGTCAATGCGTCAACTTGACCAGTGCGTCAGATGCAGTGACGTCAAGCACGGCGCATCCAGCGTGAACCCTGCATGCCTCCCCTCCCTCCTCCTCTCCCTGCAGGCGGAGGCTTTGCAGTGGAAGTGCTGGACCTGGACACAGAAGGCGAGGAGGGAGGGTCATTGAAATTTCGGAGTGCAACATTTCCCCGATCGATGGACGTGGGATTTCATATCGCTGTGTGACGAGGTCTTTTTGCGAGGGTTCGGCTCATTGCAGATTGAGGTGACCAGGGGCGGATCCAGGGTGAACCAGAGTCCCAGGGTTCTGAATTCAAGTTGCAGAATCCTGTAGTTGCGAGAGGCGCTTGACGCTTGCGCGTCATCGCAGGTTTACACGAGCTGCTTGTCCCCTGCACACGAACAGACGCACAAACTCCACACACGCACACATCAAACACACACACACACGTACGCGGACTACATGCACACGAGCCCGCACACAACACACGCACACACACAGTCACGCACACACACACTCACCAACACAAAATCGTACACACATACATACTTACACACACACACACACACACACACACACACACCAACAACAACAACAACAACAGCATGTGTCAAAACGCACGACGCAGACGGTGTGAAACCGTACGAAATGCAGATCTACTGCAGATGTTGTGACGTGAAGGTCTGTGTCTGAATCCTATGTGAATGACCTAAAGTCCTGAAGGTTCCCGAAGGTCGGGCTGAGCCTGAGTTCCTCGTGTCAACTGCAGCAGTGAGACATCTGGGAGTCACAACCACTTTTACACCGTATGCGTCAATTTAATGGGTGCGGGCAATGGCACAGCCGTCAGCGAAGCAATGCCGGACGCACCCAGTGTGAACCGGTTCTGCAGCTGAAAGGCTGTGGATCCAGGTCCAGAACGGCCCGTGTCACACTGTGCCGTGTGTCAGAAATGACTGGACGCTGCGTCGCAGTCCATGACGCACCCACTGTGAAACTCCCCCGTGGCGCAAATGGACCTGTAGCCCTGGTCCAGAACAGATTGCACCACGCTGGATGCGTGTCCTACGTTGCGGGTGCTGAGTCGCAGTTTGTGACGCCTCCACCATGAATGGTACATGCATTACAGCTCACCAAACCTGGGGGTCCTGGTCCAGAACACATTGTGCCGTGCTGAATGCGTGTCCTGCGTTATGGGTCCTGGGAAGTAACGCATGACGCACCGACTGCGAATCCTCCACTTCGCAATGGAATCCTGGTCCGGAATAGAGCTACACTGAATACGTGGGTGCTGCGTCGCATAGCGTGACGCACTCACTGTGAATGTCTCCACAGCGCAATGAACCCGGACTCGTGGCCCAGAACAATTCAGGTCACACCAGATGCGTGTCATGTGTTATGGATCCTGGAGTCAAAGTAAAAGGCCTCCACAGCACAATGAGCCCAATGTTGTGGTGTACAATGGATTGCGCCACGCTGTTTGCGTGTACAGCAGCATGTGACGCACTCATTGTGAACGTCTCCACAGCGCAATGGACCCGGACTCGGGGTCCAGAACGCGCGATTGAATGAGCGCTGTGGGCGCGAATCCGCCGAGTCCGGATTGGGATTCCATCGCCGGTCCGCGGGCAATCCGGACCACGCTGATTGCGCCTGCGCTGTGAGAGAGGGACGCTCATCCAGGGGCGTCTTCTGACGTCAGAATGGACCATAAGGGCAGATTTGATACTGACGTCCTGACATTCGTGTTCGATAATTGACGTGCAACAATGAAAACAGAAGTGCAATGGGAACAAATGCGAGAAATTGGGGTCTTTTTATTGGCGGGGGGCATGAGTCGTGGAGTCAGGCCCTGGTCGTACCCCCTCCTGTGGTCGTGGGGACATTGTGCATTGGATGCGCTTTGACGTGACGTGACGTGACGTGAGGGGCGTGCAAACCACGTCGCTGGAAGTACGAGGCGCTCTGGACGTGCTATCCAACGACTGGGCTGATTCCACCCCTTGAAAAGGGGAATTTTGCGAGGTAGGAGGTAAGGTCCTCTGGACCCATGCACCTTTGCAAGCCTTCCTCAGCTCTCTTCGCGGAGCGCTCTGGATGTTGCCATTCAGCGACCGAGCTGGTTCCATCAGGTCGGGGTGTGCATTGAAAAAAATGGATTTTTATTCTTTCTTCGTAAGGTTTCTCACAGCGACTGTCACGCCCCCTCACGCCCAGCCCACACACGGCGTGTCCGCGGATTTGCACGTCTCGCTCGTCCGTTAGAAGACCGTGGGTACTTCAGTTGATCCGCACCACTTACAGCCCCTCGGTCCGCCTTCCCACAATCCTCGGGTCCCAGGGCCGCGGACCATGTCCCCACAATCCGTGGGTGTCATGGCCTGTGAATGACTCACGCGTACGGTATGCGTGTTTCTGTGTGCAATGGGGTGCTGCGTCGCAGGGCGGACCGTGGGTTGACCCTCGGTGCACTCTTGAGAAGGAACAGGGGAACAGTGCAGACGGATTCTGTTGTGCCTCTGCCGCATTGGTTGCGTCAGGTCCTTGTGTTCCTGCAGAAAACATAACATAACTCACTGACCCAACACGCCGTATCTGAACCTCCCGAGCTTCCCTCCCCTGAGAGAGTGTTTGGGTGACGCAAAACCCGATGCATCAGGTGCAAAGTCAGAGCCCCATTCCGTGTCCTGTCCTGTTCTTTCCCACTCCACCCTTCTCCTGTCCTGCCTCACAACACACCAGCCAGACCTGCCCTACCCCATGCCCTGCACCCGTATCCAGTGTGAATGGACCCCCCTCGCCTTGCCCCACCACACAGTACCTCCACCCTCACCTCCGCACCCCGGCCCGCCCCCGGCCTGCCTCACAACACCCCAGCCCGCCCCGCCCTGCGACGCCTCGCCCCGTCTCGCCCCACGCCACCCCGCTCCATCCCGGGCAGGGCTGTTCGCTGGGCTGTCGCTGACACACAGTGTGCGAGGCGAAGGCCGTGGAGGTGCTTATGTGTGTTTCATGTGATTAGACGTGGGACTCTGATTCCCTTTTATGTCCACATGTTACCACAACTGTCATTGGAATGGGATGTAAGGCCCGCGGACCGAAGGAGGGAGGGGGGAGGGAGGGAGGGAGGTAGGGAGGGAGGGAGGGAGGCAGGGAGGGCTTACCGGGGCCTGGGGGCCGCGCGCTGCCGGGGACGGAGGGGGTCGGGCCGCGGCGGCGCTGCCTCGCCCTGACGGGGCGGATTCGCTGGTTTATGGCGTGTGGCCTTTGCTTCACAAAACAGGGCAAATTTTGCACATCACATGGAAGGGCGGAAAGTGATTTGTGAGGTGTGGGCGTGGAGAATAGCTTGTCATACATGTATCACAATATTTTCTGTTCTCGCGAGAGTGGGCGAGAGTCACGCTTGTTTTGATTCACAGTGGTTCGAATGTCGACAAAAGTGGAGCAACTTTCTTCTCAGATTGCCTTGTTTTTCTGCTGTGTGTGGCGTAAATCTCCCAAAGGAGGAGTGGTGTCTACGGCTGCTGAGGTTCAGCAGACGTTCCTCAGGTGGATCCAGGATTCATAACGGCGGTGGGCGGGAATCAAAGGGGAAGGCGAAAGTCAAGCACGACCCAAACACGCTTGTGGTATACGGCCCGTCTCCCCAGGCCCCTGACCCCAGGTCCCAGGCCCCACACCCCACACCCCACACCCTACACCCCACGCCCCACATACCCCATGCTCCATGCCCCAGAACCCAGAACCTAAGACCTCAGACCCCAGGCCCCAGGCCCCAGGCCCCAGGCCCCAGGCCCCACACCCCATGCCCCACACCCCATGCCCCACGCCCCACGCCCCATGCCCCACGCCCCACGCCCCACGCCCCACGCCCCACGCCCCTCAACCCACACCCCATGCCCCAGACCCCAAACCCTACTCCACACGCCCCACTGGCCCAGGGCTGGATCCGCTGGCACTCTCTCTGTATCCGACAGAAGCTCTGTGTGGTGAGGACCCCCGTCTCCTCCCCACACTCCTCGGTGTCAGTGCCTTCCTTACCTTGTCACACACCGCTCCCCCCGGGTCCGCTGCCATTTCCTGACTCTGTCACGAGGTAAGCCGAGCCCGGCCTCGTTTTCACTCCAAAGGGGCGGGCTCACACCACATGCGTCACGCTGGGTCGCCAGGGTGACGCAACGTTCTCTGTGGTGACGTTGTGCGTGACGCACCTGGTAGGACCCAGGCCTCAGCTGAATGCAGAATTTGGGCTGTTTGCAGGAACAGCTGCAGATAAAGTGAGAGGGGGGAAGATGTGAGTTTTTGCAAAGCGTCCCGCCTCACGTCAAATCTCACCGCTTACGCCAACGTCAACATGATGGAGACATTGGGCGTGTTCCATTTACGTCTGCGACGTCGCCCCTGGGGTAGATATGTCAGCCGTTTTGGCCAACTCGGCTCGCCGCAACGCACAAACTGGAATACACGGAATGAAACGCGGCGTGGCCAACGTGACGCCCCAATATACCACGTACCAAACGTGTCGCACTCACCGTGACCCTGCCAGGGCTGAGTGCAGATTTAGACCTGACGTTGACAGTAATGTCCAGCTCTGTGTGATGGGATGTCTTCAGGTTGTCACAATCTCAGCCCAACCTGCTGAGGGGTCAGATGGAGGTGTGGTTACAGGCTGCCATTGGCCAAGGCCCAGGGCCAGCTGTGGACCCCTCGCCGTGGACTCGCGTCTTGGGGTGGATAATGTCTCCCGAGCTGCCCAACCGAGTGTTGGGTGGATAGACATGGACCAGGCATGGGCAGTACTGTATCCAGGGGTATCCCAATGTGGTCTTTGACTGTCAGCAGCCAAGGCCCAGGAGTCAGGGGCAGGTGTGCCCCCGTCTCAGTGAGGCGGGATGGGTAGACCTGGGCCTGGCCCTGTCAGTACTGTATCCAGGGGGTGTCCCAACCGTGCAAACTCAGCCTGTCACTACGCGAGCCTCAGGGGTAAGGGAGAGGTGAGAGCTCTCCCGCTCCTTGGAGGTAGATAGACTGGAGCCTGGAGATGTCAGTACTATATCCCGAGCTATCCACCCGGGTGGGATGGGATATCCCTTGGCTGTCAGTGCCTTAGACCCACCTGCCCGTCACTGAAGTGCTTATTTCTGCTGCGAACAAGAGTCCTGAGCAGCGAAGAAATACAAGCACAGAGCCTTGGACAGACGAATCTGAAAGAGCTGCGATTTGCAATAGCGCTTGGCTCCGTGTGGCTGTGCGCTTTGTACGTAGTGACGTTTGGCTCAACTCGAACGCTGCCGTTGTTCGTCAAAGTGATGCAAATTTTGCAGTGGTTCTTGTTGATTCACGTTGCCTTTGCACGAATGCCATGGATAAAGCGCTGTGTTTTTCTTGTGGGTTGCAGCACTGGGAAGCAACTCGTGATGTATCGGCTGTGAGTCGCGCTGCATTGTCTTCCGGAAGAGCTTTGTCTCGGGACAATCGGATTAGAAAACAGTGCGGACCCAGCCCCTTCCCTGTTCACACACAAACAGCGCGGACCCAGGCCCTTCCCTGTTCACACACAAACAGCGCGGACCCAGGCCCTTCCCTGTTCACACACAAACAGCGCGGACCCAGCCCCTTCCCTGTTCACACACTAACAGAGCGGACCCAGCCCCTTCCCTGTTCACACACTAACAGCGCGGACCCAGGCCCTTCCCTGTTCACACACAAACAGCCTCACACCGAGCTGGTGTTCTCCAGGGGTAGATCCAGGGGTTGATCGTTGATCCAGGGTTGGGATGCGGGTACAGCCAGGGTCGGGCCCCAGAGGGCGGTGTCCTGGATCGGGATGCAAGGTCCAGTAGGTGCATCCTACATTGGGGTTCGAGCCCAAAAGTGGAGCCACGAATGGGATCTGGGATGCAGGGAGCAGGGTATGGGGTCAGGAATTGTGCGCAGGAACCCACGGGTTGGGGTCCGGCGTCAGGTCCAGGGTGGAGACACGGTCAGGGTCCAGAGCCTTGGGGCAGAATAAGAAGTAGGGTCCTGGGTGAAGTCCAGGGCAGAACCAGGGCCAGGGGTCTGAGTTAGGGACTGAGTCAGGGTCAGGGTAAGGGACCAAAGGGCCAAGCTCAGGTTGGGCCTCGGGACCCAAAGGCAGATCCAGGGACAGGGTCCTGGGTGGGTCCGGGAGCACAGTTCGTGTCTCCACCGGTGTGACCAGAACACACGTCTGTTGGTTGAGTCCCTCAGGTGGTTGTATTCCCTGACCTGATCAATCCCTGGTTCCACCCTGCAGCGACAAACTTCAAGGCATCTCATCACCTTGCGGTAGAAACAGGAGAAAACTACAGAGACGCGCCCAGAGGGAGACACTGGATGATGGACAAAGGATGGAGAACTTGATACTTGCTTTTTTCTCTGTCGCAGCTGCAGATCTCAGGAAGTTTAGCTTCACTCAGTTTTCCGTGGGACAGTACAGGTGTTCCCGCCTCAGTCGAGCAGACCCGAGAGTCCAAGTGAACTCTGTTCGTCATTGCACAAACTCGGTTCTAAAATTGAGCCTTGAACAAGACCCGGGAGAAAGTGAAAATTTTGTGAGTTTTGTGAGTGACAGGAGGGAGTTGTGAGTGAGTGAAAGTCTTCAGTCTGTTCTGCTTTTGTTGCCAATGGAACTGACAAAATTCTCTGCACCTGAATTGGGGTTCTAACACAGATGACGCGGCGCAAAGCCAGGAACGGACTGGACCATTTTTTTGATACTCTCCATTGGGCGTCATATTAAATTTGATGCCCGCGTGTCCAAATTTTGACGCGTGTATCAAAAATTCTGAGGCCGCCCTGCCTGTGTGAAAACCCACATTGCGCAGGTGTTCGAGATGAGCAGAGCTCGCGTTGGCCAGGTACAGACAGCTGTGTGTGCCATTTAACTTCACTGTCGCGTTGAAAAGAATCCGTAAGGAATACACACGGCATTCTGCTGAACACGTGAATTTAGAAATGTCATGGCCGGACACAAAACAACAGAATCGACTGACGCACAAAAACACTTGAACCTAAGACCCAGAAAACTTGTAAGTTGATGCCGTCCTTTGTGATACCAACATTTCTGAAATGTCACGCAAAGAAATGTGTCTATTTCGCTTGGTCGGTGAGGCATCATCTGGCGGACCCTGGGTTGACATAAGAATGACACAACAGACATGGTCCTTCAGGCTGGGAACACACTCCCGGCGACGTGGCAGCAGGGACGTAACCAGCGACACGACTGTCCAGTCGCCCCATTGGGTCAGCATTGGCCTGCTTTTGTGAGCAAAAGCAACAGCACGACAGCACGATGCAACACTTCAGTGTGTCCGCACCCTTACAGAGGTTCCAACCCTTGGACGCTGTGTTCCTCTTGACTCAGTCCCCACGCCACGTGGATCCGTCCCTGAGAGGCCAAAGCCTCCCGGGACCACTTTGTGAACTCTTCCCTGGAGTCAGGAAGTGGAACCTCGTGGGATCAGATGTCAAGTCGAGGCTGCCGAGAGTCACGTGGTGAGTCTCGGTGCTTGAGTCTGAGTATCATGGCGTCTGATCAACCTTCAGGTCCTGATGAGCATTTCCTGTCAGAATCAGGTTCTACTGCATGCCCCCAGTTTATCCAAGTAAAATGTGGTTGTGTTTGCAAAGCAAAAACAAAAAGAAACGGGATGTTCAGATTGAGTGCATGTATTTCCTGTGGGAATCGAGCTCGCCGGACCTCAGTTTATCCAAGAAGATGGGTGGAGCATAACACAGCAAAACAACATAATGATGTCCAGATTTGAGTTGATTTCGGATTGTTCAGACACACCGGAGTTGGTGCAGGGTTGAATTGTCTGGGACTGGAGGAGGAGCTGGAGCTGGAGCTGGAGGAGTGAGAAGAGACCTTTCCTCCGTGTCTCTCTCGTACTGTCTCTCTGTCTCCTGTCCCTTTTCTTTCTTACTTTCTTTCTTTCTTTCCTCAGCCCTCTCTCCCTCCCTATCATACTCTCCCTGTCTCTGTCTCTGTCTCTGTCTCCCTGTCTGTCTCTCCCTCCGTCCCTCCCTCCCTCCGTCCCTCCCTCCCTCCGTCCCTCCCTCCCTCTGCCCCTCTGTCCGTCCCTCCCTCCCTCTCTCCCTCCGTCCCTCTGTTGCTCCATCCATCCATCCATCCATCCCTCGCTCCCGCGCTCCCTCGCTCGCTCCCTCCCTCGCTCGCTCCCTCCCTCTCTCCCTCCCTCCCTCCCCGTGACCTCCATTCCGTTCTCAGCTGACGCCCAAGGTTCCTCTCACGAACTGTAGAACCTGGCGCCTGGCCCTCACGAGAATGACACGTTGAGCGTTGTGGAACCACAAAGGATAGGCGGTTTAAGCAGGGTGCCGCGTACTACACGAGAAGAATTCATCGTGCGCATTCAACGAAGAGCTGCCTGGTTTCAACAGTTTGTTTGAAATTCTCTTGATTTTGTCTCTGCAGGTCCAGGGAAGACTTTGAAGCACAGAATTCCATCTCTTCGCTCAGGATCCATCAACAGGTGAGAATTCTCCGTCAATCGAGAGAGAGAGAGAGAGAAAGTGAAAGAGTTTGTGTGTGTGTGAGAGAGAGAGAGAGAGAGAGAGAGGAAGAGGGAGAGAGAGAGGAAGAGGGAGAGAGAGAGAGACCGAGAGAACAGATAGAAAGAGAGACAGAGCAGAGGTGATCGACGGAGATGAACGCTTCCGACGCGATGCGTGACGCCTCCAGTTGAGCTTTGACCTACACGAGCAGGACCCGCAGATAAGCATTGAGACCAGAAACCTCCGTGTTCTGACGGTGTAGAGACTCGTGTTTGGGCTGCGTGGAGCCAGGAATGATGAGGGAAATAGCGTGATTTTCCCGCTGTCATCAAAGACGGAGTCACGCCTCCCATTACCGCGGAGCCGTCATCACACGACGAGGGGACGAGAGGAGTGAACACGTGGAGGCAGGGTTTATACGCTACTGAGGTTCCACACACCCATTCACACAGGAGTGAGCGAGTGAATGAGTGAGTGAGTGAGTGAGTGAGTGAGTGAGTGAGTCAGTCAGTCAGTCAGTCAGTCAGTCAGTCAGTCAGTGAATGAGTGAGTGAGTGAGTGAGTGAGTGAGTGAGTGAGTGAGTGAGTGAGTGAGTGAGTGTGTGTGTGTGAGTGAGTGAGTGAGTGAGTGAGTGTGTGTGTGTGAGTGAGTGAGTGAGTGAGTGAGTGATCGATCAAGTGATGAGTGAGTGAGTGACTGAGTGACTGACTGAGAGATGGACTGACTGACTGACTGACCGCGTGCGTGTGTGTGTGTGTGAGTGAGTGGCTGACTGACGGACGAACCCCTCTCCCTCCCCTCCCCGTCCCTCTCCCAACTTCTTCTCCTCCCTTCCCACTCCTCCCCCGAAGAAGCACAATCACTTCACAGTGTCCACCGCAGTGACCACGAGTGGAATCAGCGCTGCTGCCCGCGTCGCGTGCCTCGCTCCTGACAACGCTGGTTGCCCAGGCGACCCGGTCACCACGGTAATGGAAAACGATGGTAGTTCGCGATCTATGAGCACCAGCGTCGAGTTCTGGGCACGGACGACAACAGGGACTTTCAGCTGGTGTGAAAGTTGCTTCGCGGGATGTGGCCTCAGGGATACCAAAACAGACAAGACAGAAAAGCATTCACTTCCGGTTCAGTCACGGACCCCTGGTCTTCAGGACAGGACCCCAGGGAGGGGCGGTGTACCTCGTTTGATCTGGACTGAAGTAAGAATGGGTACCCCACCCATAGAGAACGGATCTCCTCCCAGAACAGGTACCCCCACCCACAAAAGTGGTCTCCCCCAGAATGGGTACCCCCAGGGTTTTCTTGACCAAACCCCCCAGATCCTACTCTTGTGTCTTGTACGACTAGAGCTGAGTACGTAACTGGGATACAGCCAAAGAAACGTTTCACCTTTGTGGACTCGAGACCTCTTCCTATGGTGATTTTCTGTAGAAATTTCCATTTCAGCGGGTTTCTGTGGATATTTATGAAAACCTCGCTCTGACTCGGTCATCAATCACACGTCCCCCCTCCCGCTCCGCGTCCTCAGGGCGTCTCCGAGTCAGTACAATCTGGTGAGGCTCCCTCCAACCAATTCTGCACACATATGTGAAGACCTCGGACTCTTTCACGCTGGGCGCGTCAATAAATCTGACTGTTTCACAGTGGACGCATCGTTGTTCAATTCAGTGGGGGCAGCGTCGGTGCGTTCCATGCTGCATGCTGCAAGCGTCATGCAATGCATTGCGTTCTGACACCTTTTGCGTTGCGTCATCGCTTACAACGCAGTGCTCATTGACGAACATGAGCGTTTTCCATGTTCCGTTCATGGTGACTCAGTCCTGAAACAAGATTCTTGATCTTTTGGTACTGGGCGCTGCGCATCACAGGGTGTGTCACGTTCAGGTCATTGTGCGTTGCGTGGCAAGCGATGACGCAGCGCTCCAAAGGTGACACAATCCGTGGTGCAATCCTGCGCAAAACACATCGTGTGGCCCAACGCGCCAAGCATCTTGTCTGGAAATCCAGGGGACCGTGTATAGGGATTTTCATCGTGGTACCTGGGCCTGACGCAGCTCCTTCACAACTGCCCACAGGCACGGGGCGCGTTGCACCCACCACACGCCGCATCCGGCCTGCACCCCCACTCCCGCTGCTACCTCCCCCCCCCCACGTGACCTCCGTCGCCTGGTGGGTGAACTCGCCGGGGTCTCCGTGACGTCATATCCTTTGATGTGGCTCCCCGGCCGCGTCGTCTCAATGCGACGCGAGTGCGTTGTGGTCACGGACAAATTGATTTGCACCGAGCCCACCGAATAGGTGAGCAGGTTGCGCGCACAGGGTGTTTCACACTGGAGGCGTTGTTATTGAGGGGAGTGGGACGTGGGATGCTTCGTGCATTGCGATTTCAAGAGCTTGTTTTCGGACGGGGGGGGGGCTGTCTGTTCAGGCCGCTTTGCACCAGACACGTGTTTGGTCAGAGCTGCGTAACGCTGGACGCGCCATGCGTATCGCACACGTGTGGGTACTGGCGACGGGTCCAAGATGGTGTTTTTGGAGGGCCTCGTCCCCTTGGTCCCAACCTCAAGTGGACACATTTTATATCTGGGGAACACGCGTGGTTTTGCTCACCATAATGGGACTTGGCGGGACAGGTGATCTGTTCTGTGCAGGGTCAGAGAAAGAAGACTTGAACTTTGAGCCTCAGTGTAAGTTCCTGCGACGCACCGTCTGTGAGTTTTCTTGTCTTGTGACACATTGCATGGCGCATCCATTGAGAACCCTGCCCCTCAGACACTCTGGCCCGGTGGGTCTGCCCCTATGACGCAGCTCCTGTCGTGGTGATGTCGTGGGGCACGCACCTGGTGTGACTCTGGCCTCTGAGACAGCCTTGATCCACCGGAGTGCGGGGGCTGAGTTTCTACACCTGCTCCGTGCACCGCCGCGGTCAAGGACCGTGACGCTCGGCACCACGTCTTACGTCCTCCAAGGATCCGGGGGATCCAGGGGTGGGACAGGGGATCCAGGGTGGGACATGGGATCCAGGGGTGGGGTATAGAGGCTCAACCTGAGGTTCGCATGTGTTGCACCACGTGAGAACAAAGTGTTTGGTAACAGTGGGTGGGGTTGGAGTTTGGTCCACTGAGACCAAGGGTCGCCTGGGTCCCTCTTGCTGAAAAAAAGACACGGAGGCCGATGGATCCTAACTTTGTCTTGTACTGCAAATCTCTGTGCCACAAGACGGGTGTGACTTCTTCACAGACAAAATGTGGCGACTTGGTCCAGATTCTACCCCTGTCTTTCCTGCCTGAACTGTGGTCGTTATTGTTCGTGAAAAACCCTTACGTTTGCGAGCTCAGACGGCGATCACACAGGATAGATCTACGTCGTACCCTGGTTCCTTGTGAAAGCCAGCCGGCGTGACGCAGTCCCCTGTGGACCTACGCAGGTTCACCATCCGACTCGTACCCAGTGGGACGGCAATGAATACCCCTCATCAGAAGAAGCTCCTTGCCAGCTGGTTTTCAGTTCCTCTTCTGTGTATTGCTAGTCTCTGCGTTTGTCAGAGCCTGAAAATGTATTTTGTTTGGGGCTGATCTAGGCCGGGGGGGGGGGGCTGTGGGGCCTGAACTCTGACTGCAATCTGTGGGGGAAATGCCCTGATTTTGGCACTGTAGGCGAAGAATTTTGTTTTTAAGCGTGTGGTCCCGAAGGGTCTCGACCACACGCTTAGTGTAATCACCATCAGTCTGTATGTGTGTGTGCACAAAAGTGGTCCCAACAGGAGGGGGGGGGGTGGGACCACTGTGGGTTCAGAATGGTCAGTGATCATTCCTGACGATTTTTTGGAAAAGTGGTCCCAACCCCCAACCCCCCTGGGTTGGGACCATTTTTCGAAAAAATTTCTAAATTGCCATATCTTGCTTCTCACCCGGAGTTGGGGTATTGCGCAGAGTATTAAGCGTGCTGTGGCCACTGGGAAAGTTCATTTGCCTATCAAATCAATAGAAAAGATATTCATTTTTGGCCCATATCTCAGAAACCGAGCACTTTTTCAAAAGTCAGTCAAATCACTTGAAAAATGATCAGTGATCATCCCTTGAACTTGAAGGCATTTATGAACTGCGAACATTTATGGACCACATGCTTTTTATGCGTAGCATTCTTGTTTACACTTTTTCCAGCATGAATTTTGTTGGCCTGGGAAGCCCCACAACAATCCCAAAATGGTCAACTTTTGCAGAGAAGCAAATACAGAGTGTTTTCACAGGAACCAAGATTCTGGCTAAGCCATGTGACCAACATCTGCCAAAATTACACTCCAGTGAGATCTTTGGTCTGAAAACCTGCCTGAAATTTTTGTTTGATTCTGGCAATTTCTGTGCTTCTGATACCAAGTCAAAAGTGAGGTCCCAAGTCACCAAGTGTGACTTATGGGGGGGGGGCGTGAACAAAATTATTTTTGGCTCATAATTTTGATGCTGGACATGTTCCACAGGTTTGTACGAGGTGGTATCAGGAAATTCGTATCGCCTGGTGTTGTATTTGTTGTATACTGAAGCCATCGACATGACAACGGTACGAATTTCCTGATACCACCTCGTACCTCAACAACCCCCCACCCCCACCCCCGCCGTTTGTAAGTTACAGATGAACCACTGATGATACGCGAGTGAAACAATATCAACACATGCGGCTGATAAAAAATGGTCATTTGACAAATGAATGACAGGTTGAACATTTTCGAGCCTTGTACGAGTCGCAGCAAGTGATCTAAACCTGTCAAATACGAGGGGCAGTGCTGTTTTTGGCAGACACACATAGACGAAACACAGTTCAGTAAAGTAAATTGTCTGGATAGCAGCAACAGTTTCGATCAGAAAACAGTGTGCAAGTTGTCATTATCCAGTGCCAAATTCTTCAGTGGCATTGTTTGTCATTGCACTGATTTGCTGAAAAAGGAACAAGATCGACCGAAAGATTAAATTTGCTGAAAGTAAGGAGAAATATCGTTGCTTGCGCAGATGCTCTGTATAATGGAAGTCATTTTTCACTTTGTTAATTGGAAAAGAAACAGACAAGGAATGAAGTGTGCAAGACTGAAATTTTGATTATTTCTTTGATGACCTGGTTCACTTTCTTCACCTTGATCAGGCGCTCTTGTGACACTTCTGTGGCGTGAAAAGGGTGTTTTGTTGTCGACGGAAAATTTTCGGTTGGTGACTTCAGTTCAGGGATGGCAGTGTCTTGACGTGGTCTGGTCTTCGTACTCGTACTCGTCTGTCACAAGCTTGTAAATCTTTTTTTTGCGCACAAACACATCTGAGGAAAAGAAAAAGAGATTTCATGGTCAAAAATGTCGCAATGAGTTTCTCAGCCGATCAAGACAATTGAAAGAGAAAAGGATCAAACGTAACTGAGAAAACACAGCGAAAGAATGTGAGAAATGCACGCAGAAAGCACCGGAAAATTTCTGTGGCAAACGATCTTTGTTGGTAGAAGGGGAAGAAGCGTCGGTGTGTTGTCACTTTCACCGCAAATATGGGCGTCTTTTTTCGTGCGGCCCAAAGATAAAAAGGTGGTCGCGTCCTTCGAGGAAACTGCGGTAATAGCTCGTTCCTTGTCAGTGTTTACTACACTGCAAAGTAAAGATTAGCAGCACAAGCAGACAAGCCAGTAAGGGGAAAAAATTCGCTCCATGGAGCTCGCGGCGATTTCAGAAACCAGAATGCAAGCGACCCGAGCACAGCGACCTGAAACAGCGACTGAAACACAGTGACCCAAACAACACAGTGACCCAAACACAAATAAGCAGATGTACAAATGATCAATTTCAAAAACATTTATGTTATTTTTAGCACTTGGAATGCACCTGAATTATTTGTACTTTGAAACTTGTCACCTGAAGCTTGCCAAAATCTTTGCCAAATGTTTATTTTGAATATATTTTCTTAAAATCCCAAATTTTTGACCAAACTTTGGCCCTGCCTGAAAAACCATGTACAAATGAAAATAAAAAGCCAAATGACACTGGTCCAACACCCAATCAAAAATCTACAACATCATTCATCAAATATTTATTCTTTCTGAGATTGCTTCCTTTGTGCAGTGAAGTCCAAAATCTAGCAACCCTAAAGTTTGAACTTTTTGCCCTCAAAAACCTGAAAAATTTCTTGCTTATGCATTATCCTCAACTCATACAAATCTAAAAAGACCCAAAAGATCCAAATTTAAAATTTACCTTCACTATGAAATTGCTGTACACATACTTTTGGGAGACGCTGTTTTTCAGGCGAATTGTTTCGGTCGTCTTGTTTAGGTTGCTCAAAAATTGAGCTCCCTACAACAGCACAACCACCTCAAATCACCTAAAAACACCGCAGATCTTGAGAAGTTTTTGCAAGTGTTCGCAAAGGCGCACCACAATCGTAATTTGCAGTCGAAACCTGAGAAGGTAGCAGAACTACCGTTGTTCGTTTTGGGCATGTGATCCACCAATGAATTGTTCCAAACTGCGGTTGAACTCAAGAAAACGCTTCATAGCCACAACATTTTTTTGCGGGGGTGTCACATCCTGTCTGCAGCGAGGGAAGAAGTTGAGACTTTTCTCGAATCAGGAAGTTGGGGAGGGGGTGACGTCGAAACAGTTGTTTTCGGTCTCCAGTATTGCGTCGTTTTTTGTTTGTTTTGTTGTTTTTTTTGCGCTGAATTGGTCCGTGATCTTGTTTCCCCTCTCTTCCCTGAAGTGCTCTTTTTTTGCACTGGAGAAAACCGAATATGTACTCGTGTGACCTGTGTTGTGAAGGTGAATAAGTGTAGGGACTGAACTTTTTGTTGCAGTTGATTGTTTCGTCTGTGTCCTGTTTGCGATAACGTTCTCAGAAAATTGGACCAGAAGATCGATGCAGTCTGGTTCTGACAAAGAAAGCAATTAATGTGCCACTTGTGTTCTTGTCTTGGCAAATGTGTCCAATTGTGCAGTTGCGCTTTGAAAGTCTGTTTTTGAAGTGTTACGCAGTTGAAATCCGGAGAATCCTGGTGACCACACAGTCGTTGTGTGAAAATGAGAACTTTGTCGTATCTGTCCATCTGTCCGTGTGAGTGACTTTGGTTGACAGGGATCCTTGCTGTGGTGGATCCAGAGTGACGCCTGGAAGGAACGGTGTTCACACACGCACGCACGCGCGCACGCGCGCACGCGCGCGCGCGCGCGCGATTTCTGGTTTGAAATAGGTTGGAGCCTTGTCCAGATCGATTTTCTTGTTGGGGTTCAGACCAAGTGTATGCGCCTGCTGAAGTTCACGCAACCAAGATCTACAGGGAACAGTGTGTTGTCAAGAGTTCTTTTCACGCATGTAGATCTATCTTCCAATCACGCTTTTCTGTAAGGCGTGCAGATACCCCACCCAGCCTGCCCCCTGGACGGAATGAAGGAAGGATGGTGGAAAGGAGGGATGTAAACCTTGTAAACGGATGTGTAAACTTTGGTCAAACATACGTATTTCAGGCCTTGTGCATATCAGAGGGACCACCCTTTCATTGCCTGAAAATCATGGCATTCCGTGTTGTTTGCTGGGCTCGTGCCCACACTGCTTAGTGTTCCTGTTCACACATTGAAACTTGTCTTTCTTCCACTTCAGGTGATAGCCAAGCGCAAGGATACTTCAGGCAAGGTCCAGGTGCTATTGCGCTGGTACCCAAACTATGTGTAAGTAATCTATGTCGTGCTGTTTGGCTTGTTGTAGACCATGAAGTTGCTTTGTGACGGGCCGCCTGTGCTTCGACTGTCCATATGTTGTGTCGAGAGCGTTCACCCCTGACCTTGAGTCCACTGGGGCAGGATGAGCACGACACAAAAATGTTTTGGCCGAAGTCAGCCCTGATTACTATATATGTACAGATACACTGAGGATGTTTGGGTAGCAGGAAGCTGTTCTGCAATTTATGACGTCCACGAATGCGCAAGTTGTAAACGTGGACAACACAGACAGCTTCATCCACTTCCGTTGCACGTTTTGTCGACTTAATGTGGTCAGTGTCCGCAAACAACAGCGAAAACGTTCGTGTGTTCACATGAACCCGTTGTCGGACCGACCAATAGATCTGCGCGCACTGGATGCACTGCTTGTAAAATACTTTGGGTGGATATTGTTGCTGTTCAACAACTGTCAAAGGAGCAAAAAGAGATATGGTTGGTGGGGGTGGGGAGTCCTGCCCTTTCAGTCTTGGACAAACGTTTCAGTCCTCCAAAAAGAAACGGCATAGGCTGAGGACCAATGGACACGATCAGGAAGGACCAATCCTGTGTGGTCATCCTCCCATCCTGTTTGAAAGTTTTCCATCTTTCTTTTTCAGTCCTTTCACATTTTGTCACGTGTCATGGTTCATGCTGGGCGCGGCGTTCAACCTGTTTTGTCTCTTTTCGCAGAATACCCGATTCTTGGGTCAGTGAATCTCAGGCAGCGATGTCGGAAAGCAAGGTCCTCCCGTTGTCGTCTCTCCCGAGAGATTCAGTCACGAACCTCGACCCACTGTTCTACACGCAGCATCGGCGCCGGAAGCAGCGGCGCAAGTGAACCGGCGGCCTCCGCTACTTCAGCTCAGCTCAGAAACGCACACGAAGCTGGACATGGATACAAGTGCACAATGCAACCAGCCGCGTGCTGACAACTTTCGTTTGTTGGTTCGAGCTGAATCCACGCATCTTGATTTATATCTCTGCAATTTGTGTGCATTCTTTATTTTTGCGGTTGTTGTTGGTTCTTTTCCAGTCAAAACTGTGTCAGTGAAATGCATGTTCGTCTTTTCCTTTTTTGTACAATTCCGCACAAGTATTGTGCCCAGACAAGTCGGTGGGGGAAAGGTCGTTGTTTATGGACAGGGAAGCGCCTCTGTTTTCAGGTACGTGTCGTGTATGTTCAGATGTTCAGGTGAACAGTGCGATCAGAACAGTGATTTTGAGAACAAGACAGTCGAGCAGAATGTGTACATTTGCCCTGAGCTGAGGTTCCTTTCAGTCATTCAGCCAGACCCATGGTTCAAGCATTGCCACTGAAGGAACCTTATTCGTACGTTGATTTTTGGATACGAGAGAAACTGCTCTGAGCGCACGATTCTTTGTGTGCCAATTGGTGGTTCGTCTGTGCCCTGTTTTCAATCAAGGGCTGTCGTTCATTTGTTGGGTGAAAAATGGGATCGTTTGTGGGTGGTAAAACTGATGTGAATAGTGAATTTGTTTGATTGAAGCACGCGATTGACCATTCCGTCAGGTGAAAAACAGCAGCACACTGCCAGTGAGAATCACCTGCACAAATACAATGGAGAAAAATGTATAATTTTGTAGGTTGGATATTTTTTCAGACGAGTGTCGTTCAAGAGCGTTTGTGACAACCCCCCAGTGAATAAAACCACACGTTTGTTCAGTGCCAAGTTGCGTAGAGCCCTCGAAAATTTTCGACTCACCATTCTGGGTTTTAAGACTCCAAAACTCCTGCACCACATATATTACGCACTTTCAATTTGTGTACAAATGTCCAAAAGCGATATTGTACGTGTGTGTTACTCGTAGAACTGCAAAACATGTTTTCATGTTGTGTGATTGCTGGTAGAATGCACAGTGGTCACTGTGGACGTATTGTGCATCCGCGAAGAGTTTGGCCAAGGTCAAGTCCCACATCATTGTCCTTATATTTTCAAGTCCCTCAGAATTGTGCGTGTGTCGATTCCCCCAACCCACCGCACGAGTGCATTGGCTGCGAGAGTTTTCACGCAAAGGTTATTGCGTCTTGTGAAATGTTCGCGTGTTTTTTATTGATGTGTTTCTATTTGTACAATTAGAAATGTTATAGAGCGTAAGAAACAACACGAGCTCGAAACCAAATCAAAACGCAGCACAAGATATCAGTTGCTGGCTCGCAGTGGTTGCGGTGAGCTCGTGGCCCAGCTGAGGGCCAAATCGAACGCTGTTTCTGTGTGGAGTTTGTCACTTCTGTTCGTGTAGGGTTTGCCGAAGAAATGCTTTTGTTGAGAGAAAAACTGAAATGCAGACTTCAGTCCCTTCTTTATCTTGATTCTTCGCGGGAAATTTCGTGAAAGTTCCGTTGTTGGTCTTTTTGTGGGTTTGACACTGAAGTTTCTCGGAAGACTAGAAGCCCAGATCGTTTTGTTTCTTTCACATCTTAAGGTTTTGATTGTACCCGGTCAGTCATTTTCGTTTTGTGTGCTTTGTATTAGAAATTGTGGTGTTTTTTCTTTCGTGTTTCTGTATTCGTCATTTTGTAGTTGGCCAAGGCACCTCGACAATCCGAAAACGAGATTTTGTCCCCTCAAGTTGTCCGCGTGTAACTGTCGTTTATTCTGGAAGTTCTGAAAACTGAAGTGCAGCCTGAACAAAATGTCATCGGGTTTGGGACATTTTTATCTCCAACTTTCATATCATTCATTTTGCCTTGGAAATCAAAGTCTTGTGTGCATGTGAAAATGTGGTTGGACGGGCCGAATCCTTGCGTTTTGGTCGGAATATCCCGACCAGCGTTACGGGTGGTCGTGTACACAGCTGTTTTCTGTTTTCCAAATATTTGTTGCCCCTTTGCTGTGGAATCTTTGCACAGTAGAAGTTTCGAAGAGAATAAATTGCTACTTGATGGAGATGATGTGCTGAAAATGGACTTGTGCACTCTGTGTGAACGACGAGTGAAACAACAAAGAAAAAACAATCATTGAGCGAGGTTCATGCTGCTTGTACGAATTCTGGTCAAAGGAATGATCCACAACAGTTCAAAACTGCAACCAGTTTCACGCCAGCGAAAGGCCCAGAGACCGTCAGTGTCTGGCATTCGATTCTTACTCCCTAACAAACCCATCCACGAGGTTACTCGGTTGTTGTGTGCTCTCCACTCGGCACGTCCGTCCCCAAGAGAGGCAGAGTCGTGCGCAGGTACAGACAAGGAAAAACTGCTGAAATTTCAGTGTTCTCAATCACCACTGGCTGTTGTCCAAAATACGTTTCCTCAGTCACCATCGCTCGGTTTTACCGGCTGGGCCAAGTCGAACAAATTCATGACCGACACTTTCTGTGAAAGGCGTCAAGGAAAAGCAAAGTCCAATTCCGAGGACTGTGACGGACTGATCAGACAGCTGTTTCTGGCAGACAAGCTTTGTTAGATCCAACGCCAGATGCCGAGCAATGGAAGATGCCAGGTCTCCCGTGAACGACGCGAGCACTATTGCGGCTGCCAGCATGGAGCAAACAGTCGTTGCAATGGGGAAATGTTGCACCCAACGTCTGACAATTTGCATTCAAGATTTGTCAGGGGGCCAGAAAATTTACAAAATACGACTGCGACAGCGACTCCCTGCCTGAGGGTTCCTCGTATTCACACACTGGACTGCATCCACGCGCGACTGTCCCCACCGGGTCCCAAAGGATACACTCTGCGGCAGAGGCGGCAGTTCGAGCATCGATGGCGGCTGAGTTAGACGGGAACCTGTCGACCCTAAAACACCACACGAAGTTTTGTGATGTGTGCGTGTGTGTGTGAACAGTTTTGCCATGCACGAGATTTCAATTTGCTTTTCCAGCAAGTTGTACGGTACCGTATAATACTGAACTCAACACATACCGGTTGGATGGAAGTATCTGCTCGCTCGTGGGTTGAAGATGAGCATTCTGGAACTTTTGATTGGCATGAATACTGCTGGAAGGCACATGTCTGAGGAGCAGAAGTTGCATGCAGGTTTGGATAATTTCTTGGAACGAAATTGCATGAGTCTTGCTGTTGTGAAAACAAGAGAAGTTGCACGTTGGAATTCAAGAAAGTATTTCGAGGCCCTGGAGAAACATCACGATTGACACCTTGCAAAGGGTCTGACGCTGCAGCGCAGTTGAAGTCGTTGAGTCGGTCCTGGTCAATGAGTCTCTTTCTGTGGAGCTCTCTGGTTTCATACTCAAGTGTTTCCTTCAATTCAGAGCGTTTTCTCTCACTCTCTTCCTCGAAGTAGCGCAATCTCTCCAAGAACTACAATGGCAGACAAGACGAGCATTTCCACCTTGCAAATCTCGAGACTTGTTCCGAAAGCTGACGAGATTGTGTCTTACACTGTCTGGCATATCTCTCCAGTCTTGTCGTCTGCCCATGGGTTTTATGCTTTCTCTGAAATGATCTGAAGGGATTAAAATCGAGAAGGTGCAAATCATTTTGGTCCGTTGCGTTACATGCAGCATGCAAAGAGCACAAGACCTTCTTCTTGTCAGTTGCGCTCCAAGCTGTGACTCTCCATTTCCGGACACCTTTTCGTCTCTTGCCCCCTGTTTGACATTTCAAAGCAAGATATGTTTCATGAAGACTTACCCTATTGACGTTGGACGGAAACCACCAGGACGTGTGCTTTCTGTCTGATCCAAATTTTCAAGGAGGTCCTGCAGCTGCTTTCTGGAAAAACAAAAAATGGAGCGAGCCTTTTATTTCTTGTTGGACATGTGTGCCAATGTTTCTGATTGCCCAGCACATGCTTCATTTTCAGTGAGTTGAAGGAGGTTTTTGTCCAGAAGATGTGCCCACTCGTATTTTTCCTGGAGTGACTGCATCTCTTCTCTGTGTCGTCTGACAATCTTGTCAAATTCAGCTTTGGGTATTGTTTCGTCATGATCACCATATTTCTCATTTGGATATTCTTGGGTTGTTCTCTCATCACTTTTCTCCTTCACGCCCGTTTCTGCTCGCTCACGAACGGCGTCGGCCGTTGATGTGGTCTCTGCAAAATTTTACGAAAGGATCTAACAATCCACCAACATTACCACGCACTCGGGTTTGCAGGGAATCATTCTTTTTGCTTCAAAAGCAGTGTCTCCAACCAGGAATGCATTTGAAAGTGTTACATTGCATTTGGGGTCGCAAGGCGATTTAGCTTCCCACAATTTTGTCACTAAATTTGCCTGTTGAGCGACTGATGAGCCGAGGTTTGTGCAGTTTGACCCAGAAGAGACCGAGAGGAATTTTCCCGACTGGCTCCTGATGCTCTGTGCTTCTGACGATGTGAGTTGGATACAGCGGGAAGCGCACTAGCTCCAAACCCTCCAAATCGTTTTCACTGATCTCGAGGTTTTTGAGATCAGATACTTCGACAACACTTTTGTTGCTTGCAGTCGTTGGCAAAGTAACAGACGGAATGTCCTGCAAAAGAAAAGACCCACTCGCACCAAACTCAGACAAAACACTTTCGAAAAAAATTCAAATGCAAACATTGCATTTTGTTTGAGTCTCGCGCAAAAGCTGGAAGAAATTCCATTGGGACTCTCAGTATACCATGTTGCTCAGGTCCTCCACTGTCACGGAAGCGACAGCAATCATCTCCTCCTGAGGACCGCTGTGCACCGCGATACTCAGGTGGCTTGGTTCGAGGTCATTCTCAGCAGAGTGGTTGCATTCTTCAGGAAAATGAAAGCGGCACTCCTCAAATCTATACAGGAGCAGAAATTTTTCAACATTTTAACGTGCGAGCTGCCGGTGAAAATACGAACAAATCATTGTCGCAAATTTACACTCTTCCTTCCAATTAACAAGACGGTTATTTGCCCACGATTGGAAGTTCAAACCCAAAAGCGAAAAAAAAAGAAGAGGGAGAAAGACCTGTTCTCCTTTTCTTGACTTGTTTGTTGAGAGTCTTCGCTGATTTCGTCCAGTTTAGTTTTTGTGAATTCTCTGCTTCCTATCAACCCACGGCGCTTGGAACGTGCAGCCCGGCGGCAGTGCCTGGGTTTGCGTTCAGAATCTTCAGCTTCTTTGAACACCTGGAAAGGTATTTCCCGCAGTCAAACCTCAAGCGGAGTCAGGTGAATCAAATGCTTTTGAACAATGAGTGGTGAATCCCCCTCGCAATTTTGCGCCATCAAGCACAGAAATGTGACATGTTTCGTTCAAAAATGTCCGAACACTGGACACACGTGGAGATGTTTGATTCCAGTGTTCAATAAGGAATTTACCTCTTCGTCGAACGTTCCAGTCTTGTAAAACTTGTCCTTGTAGTTGACGATGCATTTTGTCTGCCTGTACTCGGTCTCTGGCTTGTGAACGCGCACATGTAGAAATGTGTCATATTCTGGTTCGTGTGTCCAGTTTCCTTTCTCTTTCGTGGAGATCTCCTTTCGAATGTCAACTCCGTTCTCCTGTTGCTGTTGGCAGAAACAAGCAATTGTGTGAACACCAGTCTTTCTCACAACTGGTGTGTGTGTCTGTGGAGGGCTCTGTTCTTTCCAAAACCTGGTTTTGTTGTCAAGTTTCAGTTTGGAGCGTACCGGTACAAGCTTTGTACTTTACTGACCTGTTCCTGTTCAGGTGAGACGGCATATGTCACGTCAACGGTCTCTTCAGAGTAAGTTTCTGCAATTTCCTTCAAAGCCGCTGTCGAATTCAACTCAGCTGTGCTTTCAACAGTCAGGCTCTCATCCTCCAGTTCTTGTTTGACGGGATCACTTTCGTTGGGAGGGTCTTCAGTTTCAACAGCAGAATGTTCTACCCTGGCTTCGCGTGTGTCCATTTCTTCGGCGGAATTGGGTTCCACTTCATCAATGAATGATCGCACATGTGACGGTCTGCCATACAAAATGAAACAACGTTGCATGGCCTGTTCAAGAATTTCGTCGAAAACATGTGCACCAAGGTCGTTCATTCTGGAAACGTCGACAGATCTACGTATCGATATCTCACCCTTTCTCAGCAAGTTGCTTGAATCTGGACATCCGAAACTTCCATCTGCGTCCGTGGCTGTTCTTCAATGCGAGCTTTGTAAACACTTGACCCCAGTTCGAAACCAATTTCTGCTTGTTGATGTCGCTGGCCTGAAAAGATTGTGTCAAAACCTGGTATTGTACAGCCGTGGTGGGGGTGTAAACTGAGAAATTCAAGTTTAGTACGTAATATAGTCGTGCGTGAACTAGTGAACAGAAAAGTCGAATTGTTGTCACTCGCATCAAAAGAAAAAGAAAGCTTTTTGGGAAATCAAGAAGACATGAAAGTTAGGGTTCGTGAAGACAAAGGTTTTGGATCCATGCAAAGAAGTTTACTCCACATCTGAAGACAAACTCACATGTGCATCTAGCATTTCTAAACGTCTGACTGCAATCGCCAACTGCATCTTCGTTGATTCATAGTTTTCGTGCAGTTTTCCAAGAATTACACACTTGTCTTCCCAAGACGACGAATAGAGCTGAACGAGTCGAACAAGCTCAACCACAACCATGTGCATGTTAGTGATGCTGCATGTGGAAAGGAAGAACACCAAAATCCGTGGCAAATGAACAAAACGAGGGGTACTACAACAAACACCGAAAACTGCAACGCATGACAAGACTGGCACACCAATACAATGAACGCTTACAACAATCCAGCGCAAAGATTTACCTTCTGTGTAATCGTGTGGTGGTTACTGCCAAACTTGTCTGAACGCTTGGAGCCAGGGCCTGCCCAAGCAGAGCGTCCTTCACGTCTGACAACTGCAATATACGCACAAGGGGGTACAATTCATGGCTCCTATAAATCTTTGAACTTCATGTTTTTTTCGTGCCAGGTCCATGTCAGGTCCATGTGCACTTCATTTCAAACAAAGTGAAACGTGTTGGAAACGTTCGCATTGACCTCCTCCATGTTCTCGTCCACAAGCGCCAGGTTGTTTATCACTCCGTCACACAGCATGTTGAACTGGTTTCCTTCCTTGGCGTTGGACAAATTGACCTGTTTCCAAATATCCAGAAGCCATGCGAAATGTCAACAAAGCATTGCTGTTCTTCTGATGATAACAACATGACACGCCAACACAACCCTTTCACGAAATAGGCAAAAACTAAACTCACATTTGGTGCGTCCTCAAACGGCAGGCTATCATTAAAATTCTTGTTGCTTCCAACTGGAGAACCGTCATCACTACAACCGTTATCTGTAAGACACGGTTGGAAAACACCAATTCTGTATATTGAATCGTAAATTTCGATCTTTGCGCACCACAGTACACTTCAGTGATCTGTCGCCAATGCACAACCCGACTGCTTCATGTAGGCCAGGCCACCTGTCCGAACGCACGCAAAAAGTTTGTTCAGGTCTCCTTTCCCTGGTGTGATCAATACACATAGCCGGTACATCAAACGTGGGATCAGCAGGTCTGGATAGTTGTCACAAAGGTTGGTGTGGTGGAGGGTTGGTGTGAAGGTCAGTTCAGCAGTAGGTCAGGTTGGTGTGAAGAAATCACTGATTCAGTGTTTCACCCGAACACAGCAATCTGTAACATGGTGTTACTTTTGGTATACATGTATGGTTGGATGAGAAAAAGACAATGAATAAGTATTTTGATCAACCCAATCACCACACCAACCTTCCATGTTGCTGACTCTCCACCATCCTGACCCTCATACCAATCTGTAATACAGTACCATCCTTTGTACCATTCCACACACTTATCCACCAACCATACGTACAAACTGCCATTTGTAGTGATCACATGCAAACTGCAACTGAACAGACTGACAGCATGTGCCAACTGTGTGCACCAAGACTGACCACACATGCCAACCATGCAAGCCGCAGGGACTGTGTTCGGTGCTGTAGCAAGCACACTCGGTGCAGTTTCTTTCGAGGGCCCGGGGGTCAACTTTTTCCTTCAACCAAATCCCACAACTGCAGTCGCGCCGTATTTACGCGCACCAAATTTTAGTTTTGACTTCAATAAGTTCAATGTTTGCAAAAGAAGAACAAGTTCAAGTCAATGTTTCATTTTGTTGTTGTTCAGTGCCAATTTGACACGGGCCAATCCACAAATCCACGAACTGGTGTTGCTGAAACTGTGGATGCTTATTTGAAGACACACTCACCAAACTTGGCACGATCACCTAAGTTCATATCCATTGGTGTGAATGTGCCGAAATGACCGTGTAAAATCAGAATTGGCGTTGAAGTGTTTGGTTTGTTGACATGTTTCCACGGCCGGCCCACTTGCCCGGCGCATCAGGGAATGCGAAATCCTGCCGGGATCTGTTCTTCAGCAAATTGTGACAAGTTCATGTAATCTTAATTCAATCGTGCTGAAAAATTAGATATTTACTTCAAAAACTCTATTTTGTATAAATTAGTCCGTGATGCTTCTGAAAATGAAAGAAAGAGTTATTGCAAAACTCAAATCAACCGGAGGCTAACAATGTGGCCCGAATAGCCAGTCTACTGGGCGATAATGCAATGTGTAAACGAGACGTCTCGAAAGCGTTGTTTGTTGAATTTTGGGTCACCAGCATTTCTTTTCGTCATTTGTGACGGCGCATAAGAAACTAAGTAATTGTCCAGCATCGCGCTAGAACAAGAAAAGAGTCAGGATGTCGTCACCAGAAGTGGAAAGCTTCGAAGTGACAGAGGAAGACTTGGCCAACGAGTTCAATCCAAACAGGAGGACATTCAGACAATCCAAAAATCAAGCCATCTATGGTGAGTTTCAACGTAATTCGTTGTGTTGACGTGTCAGACGAACTCTGAATACGATGTTTCTTATGTGAACATTTTTTCGAATTGTCTTGCTTGCGTTGACCACGCTGCCGTGACAAGAACTGTTGTTCGTTGAGGACAAAGAGCATTTACTTGCCAACTACGGGAACTACAAAATAGCTTTTACCACAGGCATGTGGGCAGATGATAGCGACGACGAGCGACCCGGTTTCGGTGGTGGCAGTGGGAAGAGCAGCAAGCAATACTCAGCGCCCATCGGTTTTGTCAGCGGTGGTGTGAAAGTTGGCGACAAGGTGACGAAGGAAGAGGAACCGGTTAGTGTCTTTACACTGAACGAACCGAAGTTTTCCATGAAACGTTTCAGTGCTTTCGGCCAAATTTCGTGGCAGAATATGATGCGTGAAAATCTGATTGTTTCCAATGCTGAGTAATGTTCGTTTCTTCAGGACACAGAATCATCGGAAGAAGAAGTGGCGCGGCCGTCATTCGGCAAGTCAGCATCTTCCAAACCAAAACAAGCAAGGGGCTATAGAGGCAAGAAAGATGACATTGGAGATTGGGAGAAGCACACTACAGGGATAGGAAAGAAACTGCTGCACAAAATGGGCTTTGTGGATGGCAAAGGGCTGGGAAAGAACTTGCAAGGCATATCCACCCCGGTGGAAGCTAAGAAGAGGAGGGGAAAAGCTGCTATCGGCTTCTATGGGACTGAAAGAACTGAGCGATCTCTGCAAGATTTCCCCGTGCAGCCAGACTCCGAGGAGGAAGAGGACAACCAGTTTCAGGAACAATTACAGCAGTGGAAAAGAGGAGAGGTATTGTGTTTAAATTTGTATCCAAAACTGTTCATTCGACAACGCAACTCGGACCATGAGATTTCCATTGCTTTCATTTGCTGATTGTAGGTTGTCGGACTCCCAGTCGAAAATCGTCGGCTTTTATGTTTGGGGATGAACAGGAAACTACAATGATTGTTTGTTTTGCAGGAGAAGAAGCGAAAACCGAAATATGTGTACAAAACTGCAGACGACCTCATAGCTTCCGGTGGCAGGAAGAAAGTGAAAATGCAAAGCGAATTGTCCAAAGTGAAGGTGATCGATATGACTGGGAAGGAGCAACGGGTGATGTCTGGGTACCACGCACTCAGTCAGAAGCATGACAAGCCAGACGATGAGGACACAGTGTACAGCCAAACACAGGAGAAGCGAGCTTTTGACATGCCTGAACTGCTCCATAATCTGGATCTTCTCGTTGAAATGGCAGAGGATGAAATCATGCAAAACAGCAAAAAGTAAGTGGATTGCTTGTGGATTGATTACAGAATGTTCTATTTTGTTTCCAAAACTGGCCCGCCACAACGGTGTTTTGAACATGTGCTGTTTCCTTTCAGACTCAACTACGACAGAGACTTGGTGGTCAATTTGAAACACGAGCATGAAAAAATGGTCGACGTGTGTGAGCAGGAAGAGAAGCAGATTGACAGACTGAAGAAAGTGCTCAGCCTGGTGGAACAGTGCGAGAAAAGAATGGCTCCAGGCTGTGACCATCCTCTGAGCTTGGAGGACTGTGCCACTGTGTTCAAAACTCTGCATGATGATTATTATGAAGAATACAAAATATACGACTTGGGTACGATGGCACTGGCTCTGGTTTTTCCTCTGGTGAGAAGACTAATTCAGCAATTGGTGTCTTTTGACAGTTCCCAAGAGCAGTTTTTCGTCCCCTTCTACACAAAATGTACCGTATGTTTGCTGTATTGCAGATGAAACAAGAGATGAAAGGATGGGAGCCACTTCGGGATTCAAGTCAAGGGGTGAAAGCTTTCATGGTTTGGAAGGATTTGCTGGAAGATCCAAACAGGCGTTACAGTCAGTCTCAAAACAATATGGATCCGTACGACAGGCTCATATGGGATGTGTGGATGCCACATATCAGAACTTCCATAACGTACGTTACGTGTTCCATTCCCAACAACATCCGAGAGGTGTCTTCTGATCCATGTCCCGCATCGCAATCTCAAAACTTTCGAATGCTGTTTTCCAGGACAAAATGGTCTGCGCGTGACTGCGAAAGCCTGATTGAGATTCTCGAAGTGTGGCTGCCGGTTTTGCCAACGTGGATCATGGGAAACGTTCTGGAGCAACTTGTGTTGCCAAAGTTGCAACAAGAGGTGGAGGATTGGAATCCCCTGACAGACACCATGCCAATTCACGGTTGGCTGCACCCGTGGTTACCTCTGATGGGTAATTCGATCATTTTGTTGTTTGTTGATCACCCGAATAGAACAGAAATTCTGAATTCAATTGACCGAATAAACCCAATGAGTCGTTTGTTGACAACCACAAAAACTCTTCCAGGAGAACGGTTGGAACCTGTGTACGCACCAATTCGACACAAGTTAGCCAACGCGTTGAAGAATTGGCACCCATCAGATCCATCTGCCAAAATGATTCTTCAACCCTGGCAGAAAGTGTTCAAAGCTGGACATCTAGAAGCCTTTGTCTCCAAAAATATTCTTCCGAAGGTTGGACTGGCATTGTCTGAATTCGTCATAAACCCCAGTCATCAACAACTTGGTACGTACTCACTCACTTGCAGATACCGGTTGGTTAGCGCTGTGTCCAGATTAGATTCAGATGAGCCACACACAGCAAATTCATATCATGTTTGCAGATGCCTGGAATTGGACCATGGCTTGGCTTGGTATGGCACCGAAGGCAGGAATCGTCGCTCTGCTCGAGAAGCATTTCTTTCCCCGGTGGCACCAAGTGCTCATTTCGTGGATCTCCAGTGCGCCCAACTACGACGAAATCACCAAGTGGTACACCGGATGGAAGTCTCTGTTTCCGGAAGCCTTGATAAATGACGGTGCGGTCAAAGGTGAGGACAGAGTGATGGCGGAATGTGAACAAGAATCGTAATTTCGCTGAGTCTTTGCCAACATTATCAAACGTCGTGTTGACGTTCGCATGCGAACCAAAACAAGTGGTTCCTTTTCTTTTCAGAGCAGTTCAACCGAGCCCTTGATACGATGAACCGAGCTGTGTCGGGACATTACCAGCCGGGAGCCCGCGAGAATGTCGCTTACCTCACCAGCACCGAGCGCCGGAAGGAGATGGAGAGCAAGGCGGCAGCTGAGAAGCGCGACGTGAGTTGCAGCAAACTATCCTCACACGCAAAACACCAGATTCGTAAACGCCAGGTCAATTTTGCCAAAGGCAACAACTCTTTCACATGTTTCCTTCGTACATTTTCACAGGTTCGAAATCCAGTAAGTTCGGGCTCAGGTGCTTCTGTCCCGTCGAACTTCAGAGACCTGGTGGAATGGAAAGCGGAACAGAACAACATACTCATGGTGCCAGTGCCCGGAAAATATCACGAGGGCAAACAAGTGTATAGGTTCGGTAACATTCAGATTATGTTGGACAGAGGTGTGGCATTTGTGCAGGAAGGACAATTGTGGATGCCGTGTTCAGTAAACCAGCTGATTCTGAGAGCAAAATAGCTCCAAGTATTTCCGAAGAGAAGACCAACACTTTTACCCTTCAATCAAGAAAGTGATGCAAGAGGTTTGCTCTTCTGAGAAAAAGCAGTGTTGCGTGTCGCACCAGTGCCACTTGAAAGCAGCAAGAACAAAAAACTATTCTGCATTCAAAACGACAATGGTGTTTTGGAACTTCGAAACGCTTCCTCCTCAGAATCGTTCCGAGTGTTGCCGTAAAATCTGGTTGTGGAACCTCCGTGTCTTGAAACGAAACAAAGTCAAACGGAACACAAGAAATTTCACATGTTCTCTGCTCTTGTATTTCCTTTCCTCTTTGAAAACTAAGAATATAAATTTCTCAGCAAAAAATAAACAAATGAAAAAACTTCTGCGAAGTTGATCAGAACAGTTTCCATTCTGTACGAACACTCATACCAACTGGAAAATTTTTAACACCAGGTCTTCAAATTGTGGACAGAGGCACAAAGATTTCACACGCCAGAGCCACACACAAGGCAACAGGAGTGTTTGATCTGGAAATAAACTTTCGGTGAACGACCTACTTCCTTGCCCGCAGAGACTGACGACCATCAAGGAAATGTTTGAAGACGCACGATCCGCGCGACTGCAAAGCAATCGATTGAAGTGTACGCAACCAATTTGCAAGGACAATTTGCCTCAACGGCTTGGATTGTTGAACGAAAACACGAAAGTGAACCGCTCTTTTTCTGAAGCGGTTTGTGAGTTCCTTCGTGAAGCATGCCAGAGGACAGAGCTGTCCCCATGATCACATGATTCTCAATCTGGTTACAAAAGAATTACTGCAAGGAGATTCTTTTCAATTTCTCCTCAAGGCGTCTAATCGAGCTTCTAGGTCGGCGTCGGCGTCGTTGACGCCCCCCGCTGCAGCAGCGACGGGCTGTTTTGCGGTGGCTCCTGTTGAAAGCGCCCCTCCTGTTTTCGGAATTGCTGATAGATCCCCTTCGATCTGAAGGCCCAATTCGTCCAACACTTGCTGCACGATCGCTTCGCTGCAACGTTAAATTTAAAATTGTAGAGCAACCGGAACTCATCACCGTATTCAAAAGTCGCACGTCCACTTTTCAGCTTGTCTTTCTGAGTCAAGGTCCCATTGAAGCAATGGTCAGCTCATACCCACGTACTGGACGCACCCCTACTTTTGGTAGGGATTCTCTCGGGACAGAAACGTGCGTCTTTTACATGGGTGGATACGGTTTTCCTGCATTGGACTTCACGTGAATCGTGAACAGCAGTTTCGGCTCTTCTGTGATTGACACGAAATGAACACGATTCCTGACAACAAAACATACCCTTCCTCTTCATCGTCTTCATCACCCATTGCATCATCAATGGCATCATTCATCATTTCTTCTTTCATGTCCATGATCTCTGATTGCTTCTCAAATTCCATCATGATCTTTTGGATCTGAGGGAGCTTCATCTGAAAACAAGATGGCAGAGCAAGTGATCAACGGTTTTTCATGACAGCTTTTCCGAAAACTTTCAAAATGACAACCCGCAAAGGACTTTGTAAATGCACTTCAGAACAAACCTGTTTGTTCATCTGGCCCATTGCTTTCGTGACACCTTTCATGGCATTTGCCATCGCAGCAGTCGACCTCAAGGTCTGAATCTTCAGTGACACCGCCTGAATGTTGGCCCTCATCAACATGAACTTCTTCACATATCGCCGCGTCCTCACCAAATCCTTTGCCATGATCTTCACAGCATCCTACAAAACAAGGCTTTTTTGTCAGGAGTTCTGGTCAGAACCCCTCACAAATAGGAACGTTCAAATCGTCGATCCGCTCAATTTGAAGACAATATCTTGCGAGACGCACCATCTGCCCTTGTTTTGCCATTTTCTTGATGTCCGTGATGATCTTCTTTTCCTGTTGTTCCATCTTTTGTCTCTCTCTGTCCAGGTCGCGCATTGCTCTGTTCAAAGCTCTCTGATGCTGTTTGAGCATCTCTTCGGGAGTTTTCTTCTTCCCAAACAACCACTCCAGCGGCATGATGAATGTTCAGGAGAGTCTGAAGAGGAAACGTACCTTTATAAAAACACCAAATGAGACAAAGAAATGTCTCAGGGGCACATTTGTGAAATGAACTTTGACATGGGACCACGTACGTCCAACTCAAAAGGCCCCAACTTGCACTCGTACTTCTTTTCACAGCGCTGTCGTGCAAAGAAAAGTGGGTCTGTGCAAACTTGAAATGTGGACAGTTTCAATAGCCATTCAAGCAGTATTTGCAACACCCTAAAGACTTGCAGTTTGCGATCAATTCAGGGCAGACTGAAGCCAACTTCGTCTGTCCACAAAGTTGGTCACAGCAATGTGATCTGTGACTCACTCAGTCCACTCAAACCAAACTGTTCAAAAGAAATTGCCAATTTCCCACACATGACGGAGGTCATCTCCCCGGATCGTTGCTCAGCACATCAGCTGTCTTACAAGCTCAAAAGATTACTCTTTCTGTTCAATGTAAAGGTCCATACCTGACAAAATCGCCAAAATCTGCTGTTTCTGCTGTTCTGGTGTCGATCGGGAAGTGGGTCTTTGTGTATTTGTGCTGTGACGTCATCAAACAGCACGAAGCGGTGACGTAGAGCACAATTGGACATGGCGGCGTGTGCAGTAGTGTGCGGGTTGACTGGAGTGAGTGCCTTTATCTTTGAAGACTTGCTAAATGCAATCAATTTCAAGGTCCTAATGTAGTTAGTTTCGACAGAAGGTGAAGGAGGACTAAAAAGGGTGTGCTTTCAGTGAACTTGAGTTCAATACATAGCACAAGATAACGTGTCAAAGATTTCGAACGTTTGAATGTTTTTTGCTGTTCTGTGCGCAATTTAAATGTCCTGCTCAGTGAACTCAAACACGGATGTTGTTGATAATAAATGAAGGCAGTGGACGCAGATTTTCCTTCTATACTCCGTCTGAAACTGGGTTGAATTTGTTTCAACACAAAAAGTGCGAACACTAGATTTAGACGACCTGACGGGATCGTTACGGTGACACCTGTCTGGGATTGGTGTTGCGTTTTGACGGGTGCGGATTGAGGTTGTTTGCGTGCATCAAAAATATGTTCACATTTGGACTGCATGTTCTCGAACTGCCCACAAAGCAGCATTTTCCCCTCCCCCGACCTGGACTTCCTGGAAACTCCTCGTCGCCACAAGAAAATTGTATGGGTGATCCAACCGCCCTTGGACCACCATCAATTATCAAAAGTAGCTGTTCCTTTGTGCCTAAGGCCTGGCCCACCGCCCCAGTCCACTACTTGGGGGTGGTCTCCTCCACCCTCAGGAAAGTTGGACATGACTTTTCGTGGCTGACGGTCCATCATCCTCCTGCCGCTCCACCTCTATTCAAATTGAGGTGTCAAATCGTGAATCATCTCACCTGATCAAACCGTTTCTTTGCAGCATGTGTGATACAATGATCAATCGAAGGAACTAAGACGACGGAAACACCAGAAGAATTGACCAAAGAGCATTTTCATCGGAGAGCGTGTCCAGCACCGAGGCATTAACACCAGCCAAACAGCACACTCTGCAACCCTGAGGAACTGCTAAACATTCTGCATCTTCTTGACAAAATTCCTCAGAAACTCTAGGCTGCTGAGCTCAGAGAATTCTCAGCAACCGCAGCCTTTAGTTCTTGGAGAACGGAAACCAAACTCGAACCACACGCAAGAATACAAAACGTCAAGAGATCACACAAACATGGCAAGTCCTCAGTGGAAGGTGATTTGTATTTCGTTCAAGCTTTGTCGTTTCATTGAAAATTTGTAATTTCTGAATTTCTGACGGTTTGTTTTGGCTGAGGACAATGTAACATTTCTTCCAAATGTTGACTTTTGTATATTTTCAGCCGAATTACCAGCCAGCTGCAGCTGATCCAGCAATCCTTGCCTTTCAGCGTACTCCTGCCCCAGCCACAGTAGCTGGGGGTGTATCGCTACCTGCACCATCAACCCATGTCAGTCACAACATCAGGGAGACTGGCATCATTGAAAAGATCTTGGTAAGTCTCATCTTCCGTCGGGATGTTTCTCCACCCGTCCAATCAATTCAGTGCAACACCATGTTTCAGTCTTGACACAATGCAACCAGTCAGTTGGTGTCTTTTGCAGAGATCGTACGGCTTCATACAGTGTGCCGAAAGAGAGGCGCGACTTTTCTTCCACTTCAGCGAATACAGTGCAGATGTGGACGACATGAAAATTGGAGATCCCGTGGAATTTCAAATGTCGTTTGACCGGAAAACAGGAAAGCCAATAGCGATTGCTGTTGTTCCGCTCGAAGCAGGATCTGTTTCCTTTGAAGTTCTTGGAGACGAAAAGCTGAAAGGCACAGTTATTCAAGCGGCTAATGCCAACAAAAACAAGGTGGGTTCTGCCATTCTGATGTTTTTCGGCAATTTTTTTTTCTGATGCTGTTGCTGCAAGCATTTTTGTTGATGCATGTCCACACACTTTTCCTTCAGAATGCCAATTCAACGGCGCCAGACGGATGGGGACGCGTGTCCTATGAACAGAAGGGCGAATGCTTCTTCATTCCGTTTGGCAGCGAAGATGTTGACGGCGACATCAGTCTCGACACGGGAGACGAAGTGTACTTTTACATAGCCACAGACAAGAGGTATAATCCTCAAACAGCGATGTTGTGTGTTTTGCTTGAACTGTGTTGTTTGCTTGTTGAAAAATGGCCATTTGGAGCTTCTGCAGATGCGACACAACTTTTTGTTCCGTTTCACATGGAGTGTGCTTTTGGAACGGAGGACACGAAATAACTAAAGCTTGATGGTCTAATGCAGTGAAGTTTCGTCTCATTCAAATTACATTCGGGTTGTAATCTTCCCAACAGGAACGGAAACCTGCGAGCCAAGCAAATCGCTCTTGTTCACCCGAAAGAGTTGAAACAGTACCAAGGTGTCATATGTTCCATGAAGAATCAGTTCGGCTTCATCGAGCGAGCGGACGTTGTGAAGGAGATCTTCTTCCACTACAGTGAATACGACGGAAACATTGACGATTTAGAGCTCGGAGGAGACGTTTCTTTCAAAGTCACGTACCGAAATGTAGGGTTCCGCACAAATTTTGAACGCTTTGTGTTGATGGGATGTATTTGTTTCAAGGCGTCTGAGATGCATTTGAGTCGTAAATTGTTCAGAAATGCTCAGCGCAGCTCTACTTCAGTGACAATTTCTTTCGATCAACAACAGGGCAAGGAAGTTGCCACAGAAATCTCGAAGCTACCGGCAGGAACTGTCATCTTCGAAGACGTCGCCCTGGAGAAACGTCGTGGCAAAATTCAGAAGCCACTTCCTCACAGTCGAAGACAGAGCGAACCGTTGTCTGGAAGGATTGTGTACGAAACTGTGAATGGGTGAGGACTTTATTCTGTTGTTTTGAAATGGCAACTCTGCTGGCTGACGTGTGCTTGTGTGAATCTCTCAGTGCTTTGCGTGGTTTTTTTTTTTTAAAGACCGATCGAAATTCCATTTGGAGACAAAGATCAAAAAGCTGAACACACCCTCAATCCTGGAGATATGGTGGAGTTCAACATTGCGACAGACAGACGGGATGATCTTCAGAGAGCTACCAACATCGTTTTGGTGGAAGACACATTCAAGTTCAATGGCGAAAGTCGTGAAAAGGTACGTCAGTTTTCAAGCGACGTCACGCAATGTTCTGTTTCTTTCCGGTGTCGAGAGTAGAACCGAGCCTCATTGTTGCCACTTATTCGACCAACGTTTCACAATTTATTGTCAATTTGGTCACAAGTTTGACGTGGAACAGTACTTGACACCGTACTCGAGCCTGCAGTACGCGTACGGGGACCACGCCTTCAACATGGTAACGGGAGAAAGTTCAAGTTCAGTTTTGTTGTTACGGTTACGTTTCGTTGCTGTGTTGCAGGGCATAATTCAGTCGTTGAAAGATGGATTCGGATTCATTGATTGCGTAGAACGGGAGGGTCGCATATTTTTTCACTTCAGTGAAATTATTGACATCGATTGGGACCCACGATGTCAGGATGAGGTTGAATTTACCGTCGTCCCGGTAGGATTCATTTGCTAAAATGTGAAAATCCACAAAGAAAACAACAGTGTATGTTTTGCAAATCCTCCTCTCAACTTTTCAGGATCCATCTGGCCGTTCGGTGGCCATCAGAATTCGTCAACTGGCAAAAGGTAGCGTGTCCTTTGAAACCGTACACCCCCAGAAGTACCAAGGAACTGTTGAAAAGGAACCGACTGGTGGCAAGAGCGCCATGAAGGGTGAGAAACTCTTTGAGAGACTGAGAACTGAAGTGTGCGACGATATGTCAGGCAAAGCCTTTCCACTGAACACAAAAACTTTTTTCTCTCACAGGCAAGGACAGCAGCCCTGGTATAATTATGTACGATGTCGACGGAGTAAAACAAACCATTCCTTTCAGTGCCAAAGCCGTCCAAGGCCAATTTCCAAAGTTCGGTGACAAGGTGAGTTTTTCAGAAGTTGTGGCTTCCGCATAATGACCACAACGACACTGAGCGTGTCAAAAAGTACACTTGCGTGGCATCCCATTTCAGATCGAGTTTCAAATTTGCGAGTCAAAGAAAAACAACACCAAGACGGCAGTGAACGTGCTGCTTGCTGGGCAACAGCAAAGTGTGTTGGCAGCTGCGAGGTCTGTCTCCGGGGCTCGCCAGCAGGGCTTCATTGCCACCCTGAAGGAAAATTTTGGATTCATTGAAACTGCTGAACACGACAAAGAAGTTTTCTTCCACTTCAGGTGTGTAATATTCCCATTCAGTGACTCAGTTGACAGTGACGATGCAGAAATTCAGTGTGTGGTGTTTGTTGTTGCAGTGCTTTCGACGGCGACCCATCTGAGTTGACTTTGGGTGACGAAGTTGAATTTTCGCTGAGTCGTAAAGTGGGAAAGGTGTCGGCTGAAGGCCTGAGGAAACTCCAGAAAGGCTCCGTGGCCCCGGAAGATGTTGCACCAGAAGTTATCGATGGCAAGATTCTGAGATGCATGCGCATCGTCAACCCGGAGCAGGAGGATTACCCAGGCATCGTGGAGGTGGACAACAGTGGTGCGTGCGAAGCGAAGAGCCAGCCCCCCTTTTTGGTCCAGAAAATATTATTGTGGTGATCAAGCCTGCCTTCGGATAAATAACGACAAAACACGAATCACTTTCAGGAGAAAATCCTCTCACCTACACCTATGGCATCACCAGTTTGGCTGACAAGCACGATTTCCTGCAACAAGGCGACGTTGTAAAGTTTCAAATCGCGACTGTTCGAGCGACGGGGCACAAACGGGCCACACGAATTGCAGCGGTTAGAAAATACATCCGCGCCAACGTAGACTCAGTGAAAGGGCAGGTCAGTTGAACTTTTGTGTTCAGGCATTTGTCACGTGTACGTGACTGTTGAAATCGGAAGTAGACGTTTTTGTCGGGGAATACCACACCTTCTGTGCAGCAAAATGGAATGTTTGAACAAAATTTTACACTGAGACAGGGGAGATCCCAAGTGAGTTGACTGAATTTGTTTTGTTTTGGGTCATCGCAAACAGTTTGGATTCCTCAACTACGTGGTACCCGAAGAAGGCAAGAAGCTGTTCTTCCACATGACGGAAGTGCACGACGGAATTGAACTTCACACTGGAGACGAAGTGGAGTTTGTCGTGGTGCGAAACCAACGTAACGGAAAATACTCTGCCTGCAGTCTTCGTAAGATCAGGTGCGTACTGTTCAAGCTTCTGCGACCATTCCTGCCAATCCAACTGCACCATTCGCCAAATTGGAAGTCTCAAGCCCCACCCCACTCCGCGAAATAATTTAGAATCGAATGTGGAAGCAGCTTGGAAGTTTGTCGCAAATATCGGTACACGGTCTGAGAACTAGCACAGCGGAGATTGTGGTTCGCTTTTTGACGTTTGTAATCTTTCTATCACAGCAACATGCAGCGCCCAGAGCGCCTGATTTCGCGGCTCAAGTCTGTGAACGACGACAACTTGCCGAAGATGATCGTCATCAGACAGCCGCTGGGACCTGACGGCAGCAAGGGCTTTCAAAAACCACGCGTTCCCTGGACACCCGCGGAAGCTTGAAGTCTTTCACCCAGCCTCCCAGCCTTTCTGTAACACAGCTGCTTGTTCGTTTTGCACAGCCACAGCGTTCAATCTGTGATACCTCCGAAAAAAAAGGATTCAGCAAATGTTTTCGGTCTGCCAACAATTCTTTTGATCAGGGCTCTTGTGCATTTTACTGATCATTTTGGAAAGCCTCAGTTGACTGTTTCTGGAGCATTCATTGGTATTTTCGGTTCTTTCAAGCAAAAGTCTTGAAGTGTGTTTGGCTGAACAAACTGAAGGAAAACTGAACGAAGCTCACTGTCATGTTTTCACTGTGTATGTTCCTTTTTGTATTTTCTGTTCATGTTTGGTTCTTTACTGGTGCATCCTGCACAGCTTTCAAAAATTCACCCAAACGTTACACCCAAAACCCTTGTTCCAAATGAAGTGCATGCATGTTCTGGTGTGCGTGTTGAAGGCCGGGGGTGCTCCGTTCAGGCCAGCACGCCGAAGTGAGAAACATCTTTGAAACTTGCAATTGTAACAAAAAGCCAAGTATTCAAACTACTTACAAGAACTTGATTTCACGACGAACTGAAGTAACACAAGTGGAAAAACATTTGTTGCAGATTTTTTCCCTGCCCGAATTTTTTTGATTTTGGTACGGGTTTATTTACAAAATTGTTACTCATTGAAGTTTTTTGAACGAAACCCATTGTTTCTTGTGCACAAGTTTATTTGGCAAGTGCGCACCGAAACAAGTGCTGAAAATTGTCGAGCAGAAAGCGCTCTTTGTTTTTTTTTATTTGTTTATTTTCTTCAATTTTTTTTTGACAAACGTCAAATACCTATGCCGTCGAATATTGTGAAATTTGTATTTCGGTTGAAGTCGTCGCGACAAAGGTTTGTCATTTGGTTCGGCAAACGTTTAAATTGTAACATTGACTGAAAATAAAAATTGACGGTTGAAACTCTCTTTGTCGCTACTTTGCGTTTCGACAGAAAACAACTTTGCGTTCGGCAGAAAACAATGCAAAGCTTGATCAAGTGATGGAACTGGAAGGGATCCCAAACTTCTGACAACCAAGCTGACACAGGCTGTCAAAATGCGTGACAGGTTCGTTGGGAGGGCAACTGGCAAACCTTTTGGTGGAATCCCCAAGTTCTTCACAAAATCAAGTTGCCCTTTTCAGGTGATTTGAGGTGGGTTGCGCGATTTGGGTGCGGGCCAAATCAAAGCACTTGCATGCAGCATCTTCCAAAAGTATGTGTACAGCAGTTTCATGGTCAAGATGAGGATTGATTCAGGATCTTTTGGGCTCTTTTGGTTCATTTTGGGTTGGGGACAATGTGTGAGGAAGGAATTTGTCAAATTTGAATTTTTGGGTTTCTGAGGTTGAAGAGTTCAAATTTGGAAGTACACAAAAAATAGGGTGCAGATGTAGAAATGTACAAAAGGTACAAATATTTGGTAAAAGAAGTATATTGATGAAATATTGTATATTGTATGCAGGTTTGAGAGGTAGCATTCAATTTTTGATTTTTGAAAATTTTTCTATGGTTTAAGTAGGGCTAAAGTTTGGGTTGAAAAGTCATTTTTAATAGAAAATTTAAAAATGGATACAACTTTCTTAGTTGATATGTGGATATTATTGTGAAATGATGTGTAAAAGTTCCATTTGGTCAAATTTGTTCCATTTGGGGGTATACCAAATAAGTTCCCAAGTTGTGAATATTGAGTGACAAAAGTAAGAATTTTGAAAGAAAAAAAAAGCAACCCAAATCAGAGTGAGCCAAATTAGAGCAAGCCAAATCAGAGCAAGCCAAATCAGAGCAACTGAAATTTCCTCAAATCACCGCAAGCTCCATGGAGCTATTTTTTTCTGCTGTTTGTCAACAAACGCACATTTGCATTTGAGAGTTTCAGCAACAGATTACGTAGGCGTAACACATACACGTACATGTACACAAAAATGGGAATTTTTGTGTATGTGTACATGTACGTGTCTGGGTCCACAACCGTTTCAGCACAATGGCACGCAGGACATAGGCGTAACACATTTCATGTCTCAACCTGATACAGATTCAACCGCTGGAACTGTTTTGCCTCCATTTTCTTTGAGCAGAAGTGAAGCTGTGCGAAAAGGTGCCAAAGCTAAATATCTCTTTATTTTCAGTCGGCTGCCTGACCCCAGGGGATGTTCATTCAAAATATTGTATGAATTATGTTTATGAATGGGTAGAGCAACTGCAGGTCAATTTTGGTGACAATTAGCCATGACAATTTTGACTTTCGAACAGTTGAAGCTGTCAGTGGGCAAAACTCGAGTTTTCAACATGGCGACTTAGACCCTTGTGGTTACATTTTTCATGAAAAGGTGACAATTATGGTTGTTCTTGTGCAATTTGATGATGACTGGTGATGCGTACCTGTCAGGGGACATGAAAGCTTTTGTCATTGGTGGGCAAAACGGAACTGCCAGAGTTCCAAATTGAGTGAAAAGTTTCGACAAAATGTGTGAGACGGTTCAGACACACCACTTTTTGGCCCAAGAGGCTGCAAGTGGTTCACTCAACTTAGATCTACAGATGGAAGCCGACTTGTGTATTTGGTACGAAGGAAATTGATGTTGTTTGGGATGAGTACTCGGGTGTGTTTGTGGGCGGAACAAAGTTTCAAAATTTGGTGGAATATGCTACCTTTGCAATGGGACATTTGTTCTGATGTTGCAAGCGGAATCCGAATTTAGCAAGGCATTTTTCCATTTGGGAGAGACACCAAAAATGTTGGTGCTGCCACGTCAGCAGAATTTAAGTGCACCAGCATCTATTGCTAGTGCCAGGACAGTTGTGTATGTTGCGAGCAAATGCATTTGAGGTTTCTTTGCAGCGTGCGCTGTTCCTTGGCACCCCAAAAAGCAGAAGCGTGGAGGAGGTGTGCTTTGTTCTCCTTGATCCCACAGTCATACTGGTTGACAATTCGTAGTGGGCTGTGATTCCACAGTCATACCAGTTGACATTCATAGTGGGCAAGGAGTTTGTTTTTGTTTTTGTTTTGTACTAATACAATCAATTTGTGTCCAGGTTTCGACGCAGTAGCTTCGGCTCCACCTTGTCACACTGTTGACAGCATCGCACATCAATTCCCGTAAGTACATTGTGGGCAAAATGCTTTGTGTAATCAACAGTGGACGCAGGGTTGTGCATCTCACAATGGTGAAGCACACGTTGCCAAAGTTGATATTATACTCAAAACTGATCATTTGTTGCGCCTAATTGACACATGTGTGACAAAAGTATGTGCGAGGAAATGTGTGTTGAAGTGTGCTTTAAATATGCCATTTGTTTCTGTGACATTATTTGTGTCGTTTGTGTTTGCAGTGCAACGGTGGTTCGGCTGGTTTGAAGAGCAATGCGAGTGATTGTGCGTGTTGACGAGGATTTGCATCACGAAAACAGCGAAGGTTGGTATTGGTGTCAGTGACATACATTCATTGTTGCATTTTGTGTTTGTAATGTGGGCATAGCATACCATATCACTTATTTGGACATGAGCATTGTGTGGAAATAAATGAAAATACGCAAGTTGTCTCATGTGAAACATGTCTGTTTGGTGAAGGGAGTTAAGTTGTGTTCTCTTTTACCCGTTCCAGTTATGTTTCCATTCTACAGAAGTTTCTAGCTGACCAGACCATCCTTCACGAGTACAACGTTATGGCACATGGTATTCAGATTTGAGAGACAGATTGCTGCCAAAAGCCAGTGTTGTATATATGAGTGAAGCCCCAGTAGTGATGTTGTAGTATAGTTTATTGTAGAATATGAGTTGGAGCTCAGTGGTTTAGGCTACCTTCCTCTATGGTGTCACAAG
>JAAUXT010081195.1_pt1 | contig 48795 bp, 47 predicted proteins | sample 7278171 | NCBI WGS metagenome assembly JAAUXT01 (sample SAMN14350112, study PRJNA611818) | marine sediment metagenome | isolation source: surface marine sediment (1.8m) | place: French Polynesia: Moorea | collected 2018-08
ACAGACAGACAGACAGACAGACAGACAGACAGACAGACAGACAGACAGACAGACAGACAGACAGACAGACAGACAGACAGACAGACAGACGGACAGACAGACAGACAGACAGACAGAGGCAAACCACTCATAGGTCTATGAATTCATGTCGCACTGATTTCCACGCTTTGAACGTTTGGATGCTCGAAAAGTGACGCGAACAGGCGACCCGAACAGATTACCTGATGCCATCAAAAGTGAAAATCTTGCGCATACGCTGTGAAACAAACTTTGGGTTGAGGGGTTCTGGTCTCTTTTTCAGGGCCCTTGTTCAGGTGGCCTCCCTCAGGTAAGTTGTGGAGGAGTACAACTCTTGAATGTGTTTTGCGCTGCGAAGACGGAGAGTTTTTTTTCGACCACAAAAAGACAGTTTCTTTGATCATTTTGCCGCACGTTGTGTGCACCTGATGGTATTTTGATCAGTTCAACAATGAGGCTTTGTGTCCCGAGGCCCACGCTCCTGTTTGTGTCACAAGAAGCTACATCTCTGCCTCAAAGAGCCTTGTTCTCAGAACTTCAGAACGTTTTCTCTTCCCACCTGCTGCAGCGCTGGTGTTCGATTTCCCAGACTGAAAACTACATTTTGTGTGGGGACTTGGATTTCAAACCCAAAAACGTGTTTCCAAAGGGAGAAGTTTCTCGCGTGTTTTTTCTCTGGAGTTCTTCCCTTGCTTAAGGATGTATCTGTTTCCGAGCTTTCTACCTTCCTCACCTTGCACGTGTAGTTCTCCCATTGTACTGCACTGTCCGACCGTGTTGGTGGCGACGCAGGTGTAGTCACCTGAGAACAGAGAAAATTCATGCCTTTTGCAACAGGTTTCTTTTTGTCTGCATGCTGCTTGACGCCTGCAAAAGAAAACAGCTGCACGTTGCACGTTGCCATGACCATGAGAAAGGCTGGCTTCTGAGAGTTGTGCATTCCCTGACATTTTGCATTCAAACTCTCCAGTTTGTCCAGTGCTGCTGCGAAGTGGTTTCATCGCAGACAGGTAGCCAGCGACAGGCTGATGACTCCAAAATACGAGGCGCTCACCTCCGTCGTCTGAAGTCACTTCGTTCACGTTGAGCATCGCCAGGCCTCTCTTCAGCCAGAAGTCGTACTTGGGGTTCGTCTCAAACAGACGGTCCTCCTCATGATACCTGCAGAATACAAAACTCGGTCACCTGGATCACAAGAATTGTCACAGACAAACATCAAGCACGGTCCACACCAGTTGGCCACGTCAAAGAACCACGTCTGCTGTCCTTCCCACCCTGACGCCATACTCTTGTGCCCAGGCAGACTCACCACATGACTCTGGGCGTGGGTTGTCCGTAGAACTTGCACTTGAATCTGGCTGTGGTTCCTTCATACGCTTCTGTGTTGTTCATCTCTGTGACCACGATGGGTGGGCTGTCTGGAACCTCTGTTGACACAACCGTGCGGACAAATTGTGAGAACTACAAACGAGACTCGTCAGACGAGAAGCGTTTTTCTCTTCAGCCTCTTGTGTCTTGTGCAACAGTGTGTGTGTGTGTGTGTGTGTGTGTGTGTGTGTGTGTGTGTGTATGTGTGTGTGTGTATGTGTGTGTATGTGTGTGTGTCTGTGTGTGTGTGTGTGTGTCTTGTTTGTGTGTGTGTGTGCGTGCCTGATCGTGTGTGTGTGAGTATGTGTGCGTGCCCTCACCCATAATGAGCTCGCACTCGAAGGAGCCCTGCGGATAGAGCCGCCGGAGCAGCGACCCTCTGTGCGCGAGATGCCCCAAGGCGATGACCTCCTTGGGCTTCGTCTGAAGGCAAAAATGAAATTCCCAGAATGACTCAAGAAACAGTTGTTGCCTGACGTTGTTTTGCTTCAAACTTCTTTTTGATTTTGTGTTTTGTCAAACTGTCTGCTTTCTTACCCTCCAGGTCTGCTGGTTCATGAGCTTCTTGTGCTTCTCCACTGGAAGAGGCTGGTCCTTCAGATTGCGATCCACAGTTCCCTGGGAAGCAAACAACCACAACCCTCATCCCCTGATTCTGCACAACTAATTCTGCGGTTCTCATTTCGCTGTTTCAAAACAGACCAAGATTTGTGACGCACTACTCTTGTGACGTGTTACACAATGCAACGCCAAAGGAAAACTTGTGAGGCGTTGACGCACCAAAATCTTTTCATTTTCAGACAGATTGGAAAAGACATTCGCCACAGATATCTTCAGCCCCTAAATCCGGAGTCTGCTCACGTTGAGCCACGGGTGGTCGAGCGCCTCCTTGGTGGAGATGCGGCGGCGCCTGTCGGTGACGAGGGCGCGGCCCAGGAAGTCGCGCGCCTCGGCCGACACGGTGTTCCAGGCGGGCGCCGAGAAGCTGAAGGCGCACTTCAACACGTTCATCAGCGTCTCCGCGTCCGAGCTGCCCAGGAACGGGGACTGGCCGCACAACCTGCGAGGAGATGAACACACGTGTCGTGACGTCAAAACACGCGGTCGCAGAAAAGTGTGGTTCACCGCAAAGTGGAAGCAACAGGTGTGTTGTATTTCGGACGAAAAAGGTATTTTTGGTTGTGGGGCATTTCTCGGTGGGCTGTGAGAACAAAATGATGACACAATGTTGAACAAGTTGTTGACGAGACTGAAGCCTCATTGAAAAGAGCAACAGGTTTGAAGTCAGATGCCGTTCTTTGAACCCCATGAATGACTCGGAGTGCTCTGATTTGCATTGAATCAAATGGGAATCAAAGCAATCTGTTCGCTCGAGAAAGAGAGAGAGAGAGAGAGAGAGAGAGAGAGAGAGAGAGAGAGAGAGAGAGAAAGAAAGAAAGAAAGAAAGAAAGAAAGAAAGAAAGAAAGAGAGCGTGGAAAAGAACGGTATGTGCTCTGCTGAAAACCCACATGACAAAAGCGAGGACCCCGAGGCTCCAGACGTCCGTGTTGAAGGAGACGGGCTCCATGTTGAGGATCTCGGGGGCGCAGTGCTCGAGCGTGTCGAACGCGACGCGCACCGTCGTCTCCGGGTCGACCCGGTGCGCCAGGCCGAAGTCACAGAGCTTCAGCTCCCGGCTCTGCCGCGTCACGAACACCACGTTCTCTGCCTATGAAAGAGAGAAAATTGACTTGCACTGGACGGGCTTGCACTGGAACAGAGCAAAGTCAAATGACTGTCAGTTTGATATCTGTATGCAGAAGGAAGAAGTAGCTCTTCAATAATCATGAACGAGGTGGCGACGCATTCACGCATTCACAGAGAGAAAAAGACACACACACACACACACACACACACACACACACACACACACACACACACACACACACACAATGTGTCCTAGTTTTCACACGGACCTTGAGGTCGAGGTGGATGATGTTGTGGCTATGCATGAAGAGGAGCCCCTCGCAGATCTGCTTCATGTAGTGGATGATGTCCGCCTCCTTGTGCTCCCACAGCGGGTCCGTGAGGCGCTGCAGCATGTCCGGTCCGGAGACACTGCCAGCGACAAGGGGATGAAGAGCGTCTGTGAGAATTGGACATTGGATGGGCTTGCACTGGAACAGAGCCACTGGCAGCTGGGAGTTTGAACTTGACATTTTTTGTCAGGAGAACCCCGCATTATTGAAGGTCCTTGTAGAAAACTTGGCCACAAATACATTTTTACGCCCCCAAGAGAGTCTGTAGGAATTGAACAAATTCTGTGCACTAGTACATCGAATGACGCACTAACTGCAGTTTTGGCAGAAAATATCTTCTGAGATTGCGTGAGTGAGAAGAGACTGATGCAGACAGACGACAATCAATGGAGAATCCATCAAGAATCTGGCGACACCGTCAGAGTCTGGCACTCCTCCCAAAGTTGTGAACAATGATATCATTTCTTTCCCGACATCAAAGAGACATTGCGATTCATTTCTTCTTGTCAACTTCTCGTCTTTGTGTCATTCGTTCAGGTGAGATGGAGTGTGGGAAAAATTTGTTCAAAGTCTTCGCTTGGTTGCGTCATCTCATCTGACGTAATATTTTTTTCACAAAACATGCTGTCAAACTTGAAGTCTGCTCGACCTCTGAGTAACGGGATACAGTTTGCAATAGGCTTGTGAAGAAAAGTTCGCCGTCTGGGGCAACGTGAAGTTTTACACGGTTCTTTTTTCGCAAACAAATGAAAGACCCAATTTGAAAGGTGAAGCCTTTGAAGGTGGATTCAGTACAGAAAGTGCCACACAAAGTGCGTGACTTTTTCTTTTGCTTTCGTCACAACGCAATTTTTCTCGTCCGCAAAGCAGTCCATCCAGAGATTAAGTTGTCACAATGCATCTTGCACCAGACGTGTGGTTCCTGACATTCAACAGAGGACGAACTAACCTGTGTACATGGCGAACCTCTTTGAGATAGGGCACGACAAACACAGATAAAACCCATCCATCTGTATGACAACATATTTGCGCTCACTTTGCCTTTGTGCACAACACTTTGATTCCAGCACTTACAACTCGTAGATTCTGCACCCATGCATCATTACAACAACACTTTGATTCTGCACCCAACACTCACAACTCGCGCATGAGGATGAACTCTCCCGGCTGCTCGTACGCCTCGTGCAGCTGCAGCAGCTTGTGGTGGTGCAGGTCGTTCATGAGCTCCACCTCGCGCTTGACGAACTCGCGGTCGACGGGTCTCGCCTTCATGAAGAGCGCGCCCCAGTTGCGCCCCGTCGCCTTCTCGATGGCGCGGTGAATCACCCCGGAGCTGCCCCTGAAACACGTGCACGGTGGAGGCGTCGTGAGTTTCCTCAGGGTCAGTTGGGTGAGCGCAGCGTGACACGCAGACAGCACACACGCACACAAGTGTACACACAAGTTCAGTTGATTGGTGTTCTTCAACACGTCCTCTGAAAGAGCGCAGCGTTTCGCACGACCATAGAATCGCAAAGACAGACAGACACAGACACAGACACAGACACAGACACAGACACAGACACAGACACAGACACAGACACAGACACAGACACAGACACAGACAGACAGACAGACACACACACACACACATAGACACACACACATAGACACACACATACCACACACACACATACCACACACACACACACACACACCCACGCGCGCGCGCGCGCGCGCACACACACGTTCAACTTCTTGACGTTCGACGATTTCTTGACAGAGTCGCAATTTCACATTTGTTTTTTGTTCAGATGTCAAGTGTCTCAAAGTGGTAACTCTGCCTGTGGAAACTTTTTCATGTTTTTTTTTCTTCCTGGAAACCCCCAGGGTATTCACAAAGCACAGAAACATAATCTACAGGAAAACGCGTTCTTTGAGTGCAGAAGCCGCGGTTAGCAGAGAGGTCGACGACTCACTGTCCGACTTGCTCGCAGACGATGTATCTGCTGTCGATGTGTCCCTTGAGGCGCTGCAGCGACACGTTCTTGTACGGAAAGTCGCTGTCTATCACTGCAAGCGCAAAAAAACACACCTGAAGTCAAGAACGATTTTTTTGAATACAAGAAACATTGCCAACTTCGTCTGTACGAAGATTTTAAACCTAGAGAATTTTCAAAGCGACTGCACGAACGCAAATATCATCTGATGCATCAGAGCTAGGAATGTAACAAAATCAACTTCAATTTCAAAATTCACCCATTTCAAAAGAAGGAACTGCAATTGTGCTTGAGTTCCACGGCAGATGCAATGCATCTCGCTCCAGCGGCACGATTTGCAACAGAGCTTTGACAACTCAGCCATCTTCAGCAATCATGCCACACCACTTTTCCCAAACCAGAGATAGACGCACCGAGTTTGTCGTAGTCTATCTCGATCTTGGCCTCCTGAATGAGGACGGGGTCGGTTTTCTCGGACGGGTCGGACGTGCCGTACAGGTTCTCCGCCAGAACACGGAACTCATACTCCTTTCCTTCCAACAGCCGCCGCACTACAAGGTACACACAGCAGTTCAGTCGAACAGTTTGTTCTCTGGGTGGTTCCACGTCGGCTGGACTGGTCCATCATGTCTCCACTTGAGCGAACTGGAGCATGATCAGACAAAATTTCTGACTTGGAATCCAAGGTGTAACACTCTGCATGGAATGGGTACCGGTTTATCTACATTTGGGCCTGGCGGACAACGTGTCCGGAGTACCCCGTGGGGTGGACTACAGCCACGAGGGCCTTGTGAATCTCCGTTGGCAGACGTACACCAGTCAACGTGTGCTACGAAATACGCATCTCTCGCTGCGAGTGGGAGACCCAATTCAACAACCAGTTCCACACGTCTATCTGAACCCCGAGTCTCTGTCAGCAGGTGGCGCACCTGTCAGCGTCGTGAGGTGCGTCGATCCGCAGATGATCCAGGCGCCGCCGCCCCCGGCCTGACGCTCGCGCTTCTCGATGAGGTAACTCGTGATGACGGCGCCGCCGTCGTGCGCCGGGACCTGCCACGTCAGCCGCATCGACTCCTTCGTGATCTCCGAGATCTGCGGCTTCCCCGTCGGGGGGTCGGGCCGGTCTGCAAACACATGGAAGAGGCGTCTCAGTCTCACTAAACACCAAAACTATTTGTGACCGGATGTGAAGGACCTTGCAGTTCAAGTTTACTGTGCATGAAATCATGACAGAGCTTACAAGTGTCACTATCCATGATGCCGAAATCATATTCCCACAAAACCCAATTTTGTGCTTTCGAATTATTTTGAGAGGTCCCAATTTCTTCCATTTTCCCAATCCTCAAAACAGTCAAGTATGACCTCACGCCAATTGATGCCATGGAAGGAATACAGTCGGCACGAAAAACAACAGCCGAGCACGAAAAAGCCGAGCAGGGCCATTCCGCACTCCGGCAGCGCGCACCTGTGATGGCGATGTGGAACGTGGCCGAGTCCGAGTTGAGCGCGTTCTCGACGCGCACCGTGTAGTCGCCCGTGTCGCACTTCTCAGCGTCGTTCACCGACAGCGTCGCGTCCGTGTCGCCCTCCGTCAACTCGTACCTGAAGCAAGTCACGTGCGTCGGTGGTCAAGTCACGTGGATGGGTGCGTCGCCACTGGGGGCGCTTTTGCACCCCGGTCTGCAAGAAGCGGTCGCGGGGAGCCTCATGTGCAAGTGAGGCTCTGTGTGTGTACCACGTCACGCGATTGAGCGAGTTTGCCATGTCTCACTCCTGAGCAACTGTGTTTGTTTGAAACAATGCTGAGTGCAGTTTCCAGACAGGTAAATAGACTTTCTGCAGAAAAAGATCACAGCTGCAGCTGCAGACACTAAAGACTGTCGCTCCCTGTTCCCTTTATCTACCCGGCTTCCTTTCATGCAGATCATCAGAGAATCTGACGACCACAGGTGTGTTTTGATCACATGGGGCGTCACCTCAGAGGGGGCACGTCTCCGTTTTGACCTACACTCACCTTCCTCCGTTTTCGAGCGTTTCACCATCTTTGATCCATGTGACCTTGGGAAACGGTCGCCCGACAACAGGGATCTTGACCTTGAACTTTTGACCTCGGCTGAAGCTGAGACCGTCGTAGATCCGTGGGGAAATCTTCAGCTTGGCTGGAGCTGGAGAATGAGTGAAACAAGAAGGTGAAAAATTTGTCAAACTGCTTGAATGATCTGTTCAATTTGGAGACTTCGTTCATGCCAAGAAAAGCGAGGAGTGCACATGTCGCTGCAAACAAAAGTTTGTTGGGGAGGGGGTTTGCAAAAACAGATGAAACACTATGAGGAACCTTTCAGCATGTGTCAAGAGATACTCCCGAACAGCTCGCTTGTGCTGCTGAGCACTGGAGAACACTTACACTGGAGGATGAGTTTGGCTCTGACGGTCGTGTTGCCCTCCTTGTTGAAGGCTCTGCACTCGACCTCTCCGCAGTCGTCGGGACACACGTTGGTGACGGTCATGTGACAGTGACCGTCGTCACGCCCCACCTTATGTTTGTAGCCGTCAAATACCTCCTTGAAGTTCTTGAACCTGGAAACAGAAGAAAGCGAAAAACTTTTCATTTTTAAGAGATGACTTCAGACACAGCGGACTTCTTTGACATTTGCCCTTTTGTGTTTCGTTGCAATTATTTTTGAAAAGTAACGTTTTTTGTCAATTTTGAAGCCAGGCAGAGCATATTTGATGAGAGTCTTTGTTTCTTTTTGTTCTTCATCCAGAAATTGCTTTCTTCTGTACCCATTTGGAAGTGGATACATTCACAACGTCTTATTTTGCGTTTTCTTTATCTGAAGTTCTTGTCCTTTTCTGCTTTGCTGTTTTCGACTTTGAGAACGGGACGCAGCATCCACATGGTATGGAATATGCGCTGTTCTGAACTGATCGCCTGTTGTGGATGCGCGAGTTCAACCAAGCGAGCAGAAAGTCCTTCACGCCAGGGTTGCATAAATTTTTACTGGTTCGAACAACCTGAGCTTTTTGTGTGCAGATCTAAACCTGCGCACCAAACGCACAATCAAAAACTCTCTTGGGAATTTGCGACACAACTCAACAACAGGCAGCAGTTCAGGAGTTTGTGAAGTTGTGGAAGCAGCTTTTGGCGATCGCATCGTGAGACTGCCGGCATTTCTCCCGCGACCCACACCCACTGCGTCTCGCCGAACCTGCACCATGAGAAATTGTGCGTTCTCCTTGGTGGTTATTCTTCTGACAATAACAGGTGAGAAAGTTTGATTTTATTTTCTGTGGCGAATCACAGCGTGTTGCAGTCGCACAAAAATCCGTGCACAGTCTTTGTGCCACAACCACAGAGAAACCAAGTGGATGACAACTCTGACATTCAAAGTCAATGCAGGGGAAGAGCAAACAAAGCGCATAGTGATACAAATATTGGGGCATTGAAACGGTTCATTTGCTTTGTTTCAAGCTGGGCCCGTGTGGACTCTGGTGCCAAACGCAGTCAGAGACTTGACAGGAACACTAGTGACTCACATTCAAACAAACAGCCAAACATTCAATTTTTCAACTGATTGTTTGTCACAAATGTGCGCGAAGTTTGTCAAAATTTGCAGATCTGCGGCGAAGAATTTCTGTGAATCGTTTACAGATTTGTTGACAGATGCCTGAATTGGTGTTTTCCAACAAAACTACAGGAGAATCCATTGATTCAAAATTTTTGTCACTCGATCTTTTTCAATGCGTGTCATCAATTTTTCTTCAAAAACAAGTCACGGGTTATGGGAACGAGAGGTTTGCGGGAAATATGCAAGGACGAGATTTGTTCTTGGCATTTGTCGTCGAAAAATAATTGGAACACAAGATCAAAAGAAAAGAAGTTCTCGTCAAAGAAACAATCGTGCGCAAAGGTCGTCCACTCTGCTTCATCATTCTTGTCAAGTTCCAGCAAATATTCTACGATATTCTTGCCAAGCTTTGTGCCTGTGCAGACATGTGCGCACTTTCCCATGTTTTGCAGTGATACACGCCCGTGTTTGGTACGTCTCCGACGGACAGGAACGGTCCCCGGACTGCGGGGACTCTGCCGCACCATGCGAGTCTCTGCAGCACGTGGTGGACGAGGCCAGCGACGGAGACGAGATTCTGATCGGTCAAGGTGACGAAGAGTCGAGGGTGTACAACATCTCCCTGAGCTCCGTCCTCGACAAGATCCTCCACTTCAAAGGAGTCAGTGAGGCGGAACCACCCACGCTCAGCTGTTGGTCCGGAAGTTCTGAGGCGGTGCTGGACATATCCCGGGGAGCCAGCTTCGCAAACATCATTCTCGACTCTTGCTCTTTGGTGATGCACAATGCCAATGTTAGGTTCGAGAATTGCACCATGAAAAACAGTCCTGTTTACGTTATGGGGAGTGAAAGCTTTGCATTTGGTGCGCGAGATGAAGCATCAAACAACAGTGAGATGCACGAGATTCTGTCCTTTATGGAAAAAGCTTTTGTTGACGAAGACTATTGGCTGCAGTGCATGGACGCCAATGTGACCTTTGCCAAGACGACCTGGATGTACGAACACAACATCAGCGCAATTAGCAGCCCGGGTGTCACTGTCATAGATGGGATAATTCGTAATGGAATCCACGTTGTGTGCGACACCGCCACCATCAACATATTTGATAGCTTCCTGGCAGAAAACCTGGTCGTCATGAGTACACTTCGATCGGGGAAGCTGAACATGGCCAATTCTGTTTTTCGTGGAACTGTCAATGGGACCATTGGGCAAGGTGGAATCAAAGTTTTTGCCTTCGCCTCCCCTCAGATCAGCATCGACAACTGTACTTTTGATCACCTGATGTACTCTGACACGTTTCTGCCCATTCTGCACGAACATTCTCAGATGTTTGTCAATCGCGCTGGAGCCATCGTTGTCCAACTCATCTCTACAGATACAATGTCAAGCAACATTCAAAGCCCAGGATTACTCAACATCACAGACAGCGTCTTCAACAAGAACTTTGGAGCCCTCACTGTGAGGGTGATGGGTGACAAGCCCCACCACAACAAACTCAACGTGTCAATCCGAGGTTCGACTTTCTCCAGCAATTACAACTTGGGCTACGGAGGAGCCCTCTCGCTCGTGCATGGGATTGACCAAATCAAAATCGAACGGACCACCTTCACCAAAAACACTGTTGGATCACTTTCTAATGCACGGCTGTACGTCGGCAGACAGTACCGCGCCTCATCCACCCTGTTCACGTTGAACGAATTCAAGATGAGTCGAGGCAACAGGGGAATCGAGATGGATGTGTCTGTTGGAAACTGTTCTGAAGATCTGAGGCAGTGTGACAGAGGCGAGCCGCGCCACATCGCTCTGTCCTTCATTGGATCTGGTGGAGCCATAGCGCTGGAAGAAGAAGGTTCTCTGGTGATAGAGTCTTGTCAGTTTCTGAATGATATGTCTGCAACTGGATTGGGAGATGCGTTCCACTTGGGCGCCAACACAGCCTACTCCATAAATGACACATTCGTGAAAACAAAAGCAGTTCCTTTCAAAAGGGGCTTCACACTCTACGCGTCAGCAGAAAGGGGATCCAGGCTGACCAACACCCGCTTTGAGGCCACCAGTCAACACGGCATACCCCTCGGACAACTGTACCACAACACAAAGAGCCTGCAAAGTAATCTTCTTGCCAGAAACATCAGCATTACCTGTGGTGTGTCCAGCTGGTTCTACTGGGTCAATCAAACCAACAAGGATCCATTTGGCCCACAGGAAGTCAGTGAGAAAACCAGGGCCACCAACCTGCTGGAGTTCATAGACCTCATGTACTTTTGCAGCCAGTGCCCGAAAGATACATACTCACTTCAGGGGGAGAGATTGACCATTGACGTTCGGAATGGCAAGGAGTTGATCAGCCACGAGAAGACCACCTGCCAGCCTTGCCCGTACGGAGGCTTGTGTCCTGCAGGCAAAGTTCTCCCAAAACCCAATATGTGGGGCCAGGTGGAAGGGATGAAGATCAAGATGTACCTCTGTCCCGGAGGATACTGCTGCAGTAACAATGAAAATTGCCTCAAGTACGACACGTGTGCTCCCAACAGGACCTCAGTCTTATGTGGTCACTGCAATGAAGGGTACTCTGAGGCTCTGTTCTCACCCAACTGCATCCCGAATGACAAGTGCAGCCTGTCGTCTTTTCTCATCATGCTCTTTGGTTTTGGCATCACCTATGTCGTGGTGTTTCTTTTTCAAAAAGATTTCAAGGACTTCTTGTTTGGCCCTCTGAAGCGAAAGCACAAAAGGTCCAACCAGAATCAGAAAACTTCGTTGACCCTAAGTGTTTCAGTTGTTGAGGAAGGAGGACCGTCTGGTGGCTTCACAAGTCTGGCGTCTGAAAGTCCAAGTGGAACTGATGGCCAGGTCGCAAAATTGGACGAAGGCCACGACAATGGAGTTGTGGAATCGCCCATGGTCAACGGGAAGCAATCTGACCCGCCAGTCACAGACAGTGTGGAGGAAACAACGGCTCCGGAAGAGACTGAAGAAGCAGCAGCGAAAGATGGAATTTTCCTCATCCTGCTTTTCTATTACTTCCAGGACGCGGCTGTTGTGTACATCAACACAGTGTACCTGAACAGGGATGGGTCCACAGAGGGGAGTCTCAAGGAAATCATTGGCGGATTGTTCCAGTTCAGACTGGATCTGTTCAGTCTGCTGGACGACATTTGCGCCATTCCCAACTTCACTCCCATTGACAAAATCTTGTTTCGCATGTCATTTGTCGTCATGGTGTTCTGCCTGTGCCTGGTTGTTTGCATCTGTCTCAAACTGGGTGAATGGATCTGCTGCCTCAACGTCTCAAACATCCGGACCAAGCTGGTGATAGCCACCATGTTTACCGTGTTGTTTTCCTTTCAAAGCATCATATCAACGCTGTTGAAGTTGATCCAGTGTGTGACTCTGGGTGATACTAACGTGTTGCTGATTGACGCGAATCACCAGTGCTTTACGTCGTGGCAGATTGGTATTTGTGTGTACCTGTCAACTTGCTTCATTCCCTTCACTTTGTACATGACGTTTTTCCCGGTTGTGCTACGCTCTAACAGACTCTCGCCTTCTGCTTTCCTCATTGGGTGTCTGGTTCCACTTCCAGTGACACTTTATTGTCTCTTCTGTCGGAAACCAAACACTTCTAAAACTTCAAAATCCTCCAAAGCTCTGTACAACCTGCTGCAGGGACCATTCAAGGATTTAGAGTACCGCATCCCGTGCACTGAGAAAACCGTGTTTGTATGCTGGGGAGGTTTGTACTTGGTGAGAAGGTTGATGTTGGTCCTGCTTCAAGTGTTCGTGCAGAACGTTCTCATTCGCTTGAGCATCATGACTTTTCTCAGTCTCTTCTCCCTGTTCCACCACATGATCATCTGGCCCTGCAAAGACCACAGAGCCAACATGTCGTCCTTCGTCTCAGCGCTCGCACTCGTCATCATCTGCATCTTGAACACAATCAAAGCCACGTTCGAGGTGGCGGAGCATGTTCCTATCGGCGTCAATCAAAACACCATCAATGCGTTGCGCATCATAGAGGATTTGCTGATCCTTTGGATTCCAGTATCCGGCATACTGATAATTCTGCTCGTTCTCATCAAGAGAATTCTGACCAAAGTGTGGTATGCGTGCATACGATGAAGGAAAACTGTGTCTTTTGGTCAACCACACTGGGCAGTACGGAAAAATCAGACCCAGACCAATGGGCAGAGACCACAGCAAAGGACAAAAATGTTGTGTGTAAAACCTAAACTGTGAAACTGTACCAAACAGAAACACACACATATTGAAAGCAGAAAACAAACAGACGGACTGCAGAAAAGAAAACCAAAACTGCTCCACACTCTGATTACGTGAAGCCACAAGGATTCGCAGGCTGAAAAACAGCGACGCGGCTGCAGGGCGCACACCAGATCAACGAACATTACGAAACGCTTGGAACTGTGCTCAAGAAGGCGGAGGTGCACCTGAGCACTCCAGCCACAAGTCGAAAACACAGGTGGAAAAGTTTGGACCATGTATCAGTCTCGCAACACACCTTTGTCCCCTGCAAGACTTTCAGACTGACCAAAGCTCAGATGAGGGAGTATGTTCCAGGTGTCTGGCTGAGATTCAGGACAGAACACTTTGTTGTGTGAAAGTGACTGTCCCCGAAAGTGATGAACTATCCAAACAAGGGTGTGCACGCTTGATTTTGCTTGTTTCTTTTCACCAAAACGTTTCCTGAGATTCAAGAAGTAAATTTCCGCGTGTAGAGCTTTTGTTCTCCCACAACGTCTTTTTTTGCTGCGAGACAGTGTCTGCGAAAAAAAGTTGTTTTGTGAGGTCTACTCGCTTCAGAGCAAAAAGTTCTTTCTCTGAGGTTGACCTAGACACAAGACACGCAGCGGTGACAGCTTGTTACTTGCTGCAAAAAGACGTGTTTCCTGGCAGTCAGACGAAACGAGCATCAGGTGTCAGCAGAAGGCTCCAGGGCCCAAATCCGACCAAGAACGGAGACAAAACACGCGCTGCCACCTAGGACATGAGTTTCGACAATTTGGATCCGGCTGTGATTTTCAAAACATTTTCTTCGTGCAATGCCAATTTTGTTGGGGGTGAAGTTGGATTTACACAGAGCGTTGAGGACTTTGGGATTTGACCGTCGTGTCAAGACCACATTTGATATCTCGACGCGACGCACCATCTGAACCTCTCCAGCAGCCTTTGACTCAAAAGAGCGTCATTTAAATGCAGTAAATCACTGTGAATGGTTTGGGAGCATTGAATTACGGAGGTTGGGTTCAAGACCCAACGCGTCATTTTGCTGTTTTGTGTGAACAGGAGAGGAGATGGGGAGGCAGGGCTCATAGGTCGTCAGGAACCACGCAGTTTGTTGTGAGCACGACGTACCACTTGACGTCTGGGGTCGGTTGACCCGTCACGTAGCAGTCGAACTTGGCCTTCTCTCCCTCCTGCACCGCCACGTCCTGCATGTCCCCAACGAACTTGGGCGCTTCCGCGTCTGCAACGGAAAACGGATGCTCTTCTGTTGTTGCGTTTGGTGCGCGAACGTGAGAGAAAAATGGGTTTTTGCTGAAAGGCAACAAACATGCAGCAAGACCATAAAACTGTCGTTTGTTTCGCTTTCATTCATACCACCACACAATGGGACTCACTGATGTGCGTGTTTCGTTGGAAAAGCTTTTGTCATTTCAGTGTCACAATGACGTCAACATGAAATAAATATGAAACCTTTGTTCAAAACAATGTGGACACTTGGCGAAGCCATATGGGTGGCGAGGCATCCCATCGGTTAAAAAATTGACGACCGCACAACTTTCCAAGCGCTTGGAGCGTATCCGGCTTCACGTTGGCAAAAAAACACGTTGTCTCGGCAAGAGCTCGCTGGATTGCCTTTCTCGCAGCTCAAAAATTTTACCATCTGAAGCAAAACCCACACAAACAGCCGTTCACTTTTTGTCCCCTCCCACACACTTGCACACACGCCCACGCACGGCACGCACACACACACACGCACACACATCGTTTTGTTTGAGAAAGCACAATTTGACCACTGTGAAAAAAGTTTCTGCACACTGTGCTAAACGTGTCTGTTTCCTTGGAAACTTCACCCAGAAAATCGCCCTTTGTTCCCCAGACTACCACCTGTCTGCTCATTAGCTCAGCTGAATAATCACCAGATGAGCTGTTCTCGTTGGAATAATTCGCAGCCACAACAAAGCCAGCCCAACACTGTTTATCTGTGGCCAGCAAGAGAAGAGCAGCAAGACCACAGACGGCTTTCTCAACGAAGAGTTTCTGTGTGCACAAATTAATTCCTTTTGAAGTTTCTTCAGTTTTCCAAAATTATCTTGACAAATCGCCAGGTTCCCGTACCATCGTTGATCTGGCAGACGACGCACTGCGACATCTCTGACGGCTCGCTCAGCCCGATCAGGTTGCGCGCGTACACGCGGAACTCGTACTGGTTGCCCTCGACCAGGTTCTGCACGACGTACGGAGGACCTTGCACCGACGTCTTGTGTGTTCGGATCCACCGGGGACCTCGAACCTGAAGCGAAAGTTCAACAGTGCTATCTTCTCCTGGACAAGAAATTGAGTTGGAACTTTTCACAAGTGGTGCGCACACAGCTGGAAGATTGATGCCAAAACAACGATGCGCCTTCAATCGGATCTGCACTTTGTTGTGTCTTGCCTCGTTCTTTGGTTTCAATTTATTATTTGTGCACGAGAACGAGAGTGTTGACTCTACAGGGCCCTTGTCCCAAACAGGAAAATTGAAGAACTATTGTTCGAAAACAAATTGTCACTGATAATTTAAGTTTCCTCTTGTTGCCACCAGCACAAAGAGTACATGTCAAGTGACCTCTCTGCGCTCGACGATGTAGTGGAGGACCTCGCAGCCTCCGTCCGACACGGGCGGCTCCCAGTGCAGGCTGCAGAAACTGTCCCCGACCTCCATCACCTCGGGGCGACCCGGCTTCGACGGGATCTCTGGAAAATAGATTGCGTCACCGTGTCCACAAGACGCACTTTTCTGCCCAAAAGTGAGCATCGAAAGGGGTGTGTCTCGCACATTCAATGGGACTTCAATGCCAAATACGAGTATCAAGGCATTTACATGTATTTTGTTTTTGCAATATTTTGGGGTGCATTTAAACCTTGCTGACATGCTGAACAACCATTTTGCACGGGGTCTGCTGTTCACGTCCGTGTGTTTCGGAAATGTTTTTTGAAGTCAGATGGGCCTCCCATCAAATTTCTCGGGGAGAAATCGTGCCTGAGGTACCAATCGTGATTGCACAACACACGCCGATAGCTTCTGCCTGACATTCAAGAAAAGAGCAACCCAGACAAATCTTCACTTTGTTGTCAGAGTCAGTGGACTCCAGGTGCGCTGTACTTCAGGATAACGGCGTTGAGCTGCTTCTCAGAAACCAGACACTCAGCGGCTGGGCGCGGCTCTGTACCTCATCACACAGACACTGTATTTGCTTGCAGCTCTCTCATGCAACCGCACCCGCCAATTCACTTCCTCGCAAAGCCGCTAATCTAGCTCAGTCGGATTGGGTGAATTATCAAAGGCTCAGTGAGACGTGGTGATTATGTGGGCGGTTTTAGTCTTAGGAAACTGATGCTCCAGGCTATCACAATGATCTGGATGATCTGGGTGTGTGTTCCGTGGCCGTGAGTGTACTCGAACTTAATTTTTGAGGAATAAAACTTTCGTTCTGAACTTCAACGCAACAGCGCAAGTTGTCCAAGTAGTCAACTGAGGTTCAGAGTTGCGTTTGGACGATTGGGTCATCGTGTCTCTCGGGCTCTCCTCACCTTTCGTGATTCCTTTGACCCGAATCGGGGTGTTGATCTCTGTCGCAGGACCCTGCCCCACTTTATTCACTGCTCGTATCCTGACGAAGTAATCTTTGGAGGGAGACATGTTCTCCAGTTCGCATTCGCGGACACTCGGGGGGAGCGTGGTGAGGATCTCCCAGCTTCTCCACCCGGATTCGCGTTTCTCCAGGATGTAGTTGATGATCTTGGATCCCCCGTCGTCGAGCGGACTCTCCCACTCGATGGACGCGGCGCTCGCCGTAAGGTGCGTCACTTTGAGTGCAGCTGGTGCCATAGGAACATCTGTGCAATGAAACAGAAGCTGTGCAGTGTGGGTGGAAAACCAACAGGTGAGCGAGTGCGTGTCTGGTTTGACAAAACATCAATTTTTTGTTGAAGAGTCTCCAGAACTGGAGACTGAGAGGCGTTTTGTGACAGGTGACGGCAGCTAAAGTGCTTGTGCAATGAGACAAAGCAGCCATTGTGAACAGATGCCTTTCATTCAATTCACGTGTGACAGACAGCTGTGTGAGGGAAACCACAGTGTGTGACCACGGATTCGTGGTTTCTTCTCGTGCATCTTGGCATTTGTTCTTGGTCTGCACCAGATTTGCTTTGTTCAGACCGTATCCACGTCAATGCGCAAAAGAACAAACGAACTGATGGTTTTCTGCGTGCTGTACCCTCTTGTTTCTTGGTGATGGTTTTCGTTTCAGCCCAAATCTGTTTGATGTCGATATGTTTCGCAGTTGGGTAGCCGACCAGACACTTCAGCTCCAGGTTCTGCTTGTTCATGATCTCAACCTGCCAGGAAGAAAACAGAAACCAGTGCAGACTCAAAACGGCGTTGGTTCATTCGGGTGACAAAACACACGGCGTTGTTAATGCAGACTGATGAGGGATTTGCTCAAGGGCTGTCTGCGCTAATGAACGTCACAGGCAGAAGTGCATTGAACGTGGCACAAAGCGTCTGAAGTCACCTTTGAGCCTTCCCCCCTTGCACAGCACTTCTTCCTGTTCGGGCGCCTCTGGTGGTTACATGGGCCCTGAGTCTTGTGAACTTCCTGGTGGAGTCATTTGACTCTCCACTTTGTCCTTTGTGACACGGGACTCTTGCAGTCGACTCGCCTCTGGGACTTCCTGGTTTCATCCTGAACCTGTCTGGGGAACTTTATGCTTCAAGTCTTGTCAGCCTCTGCCTCTGAGGTTTTGCCACTCAGACACAGTCTCGTCTTGTCTCTTCGTGTCTCCGTCTGTCTCCCCCCTCTCTCCCTCTCTCTTTTCTTTGTCTCCCTCCTATTTCTATATCCCCCCAATTCTCTCTTCTCTCTCACCCCTCTTTCTCTTTCCGCGTCCCCTCCTGCTCCTCTCTCTCTCTCTCTCTCTCTCTCTCTCTCTCTCTCCTCACACACACATACACAGGCCGTTGCTGGCTGTCTGTACCTTGTGCGGAAGGGGTTTGATGAACCACGGTCTGCAGCCTCTGCGTCCCACGAGGCAGTCGAAGCAGAAGGACTGGCCCTCGAGCACCTCAACCCGCGACGGCAGCGTCTTGATGAAGTACGGCTTCGTCCCCTTCGTCTCCGGAGTCTCCGCTGCCGCTAAAATTTTATTTCATTTCTTTCATTAAAATTACAATGTTCACATTGTGCAATTTTCTTTGTTTGTTTTTTTTTTTCAAAGAAAAAAAATGGTGGTGTCGCTCCGTCTTCTGCGCGCCTTCGTCTCTGCTTCCCGGTGGTGCTGCTTTCAAGTTGAAAAAAATTCGGCGCAAAGACATCGGGTCTCTGCTTTCGATCGGGTCTCGACGACTCCCGGTGGAATCGTGTTCCGCTTTTTGGACCCTTTTGTGCCACGCAACCAAACGCCGGAGCGTTTTCTTTCGTTCCGCGAGTGCAGCTGGCGAGAGCTGCCAAGAAACGACCGTGGTTCGTGCGCGATGCGGTGTCTACCGGTGAGTCCGGTTCGTTGAGCGAAGTGCGCTGTGAGGTGAGTGAGTGACAGTGCATGAAGATGCGTTTGAGAGAGTAACTCTGACACAAGAGAAGGCGATTGCAAAACTCAAGACTCAGTTGAGGATTACAATGCCTTCACGTGTCAAATATGTCTACAGTGCGTGTGTTGCGTGAAACGAACAGGCAAAATCAAGCTGCTAATAAAAGAACAATGTTTACAAGTGTCGAAAAGTAAAATAAGTCAATAACATGCGTCAATATGTGTACGAACTGTAAATTGCACAAGAGAAACATGTAATATCAACAGAACAAAGGTGGAGAGGAACCAGGCTGCGTGGACTCCACACCAAATCTGTGCGCAAAGCGACAGCAGTGGTCTAAAGTCCAGCAGAGGGTTACAGACAGAAATTAAACCGTGAAACACAGAGGGATTAAAATGAAGAATCAATCAAATTTTATATCTAATCAACGTAGGAACATCAAAAACACACAATGAACATTTTTTAACAGTGCAATGAAAATGTCGATGAAACCGGCGGAAAAAACAACGCGAGATACACTGTGAAGAAAAAGGAGCCGTCTGCGTGAAATAAAACGTTTTATTTGTCTGTAATTTGAAGATTCACAAGGTGGCAAGATCCAAAGTTGAAAACTTTCAAATTTTCCTGTACTTTTGTCTGTCGGCAACAAACACTGATGGTTGGTGGCACTTTGCGTGTTGAGAGGGGAACACGAAAGCACCACACGGGGGCGCGCGTGCCTCTGTCGATCAATTCTGTGATGCATCTGTTGATATCAATTGATTGTCTGAACCCTGATCGTCCGTTAGATCTGATTTATCAACGCAACAAAGTCTCAGATAAAATTTTCAAAACGACTGATTGTCTTCTGCAGGATTGTCACACGTGTTTTGATTTGTCACTGACCAAAAAGTGATTCGTGCATAAATTGTCGGCATCCTTCAAGAGGTGTCCACCACTGGTCACTCTGTCACCGAAACCGATGTTGACGAAAAGTCTTGCGCTATTTCATCCAATGCTGCATGCGAGGCCGTTTGTAAAATAATCGAAAAAGACTGTGGAAGATTGTGACAGAAGATATGGTGGTGAAGTTTCTCCAGAAGGTGCCATCAATTTACACACGTGAACATCAACCGACATTGATCCAACAGTTTCCTACGTTTCTTATTCCTATCTATATCACAGTCTGTCCGTGTGTTTTTGCCAAGATTCAAAAGATTTCCTCAAAAAAACAATAATTTGTTTGAAGGGTTATATTTTTCACACTGAAATAAATCTGAAAGACTTTTGGGATAGTTTATGAGACGTACTTGATTGAACAACAAACCTGGGGAAATTCAATCTTCTAAAAAGCGTCATCCTACTTTACGGGGATTTTTTCATCAACTGGGGGAAGGAACTCCACTCGCACTAATCTGCCAAAGTAATTGTAAAAAAGTAAAAAGGGGTCAAACTTTGAGTCGAGTCATATCCAGGGATGTCTCGATTCGTGATTGTCGATGTTTCGTTTGTTCAGGGGAATTTGATGTTTCAATTGTTTTCTTCACGTCAATTTGCATTGAGCGTGGTCTGATCGAGCGGTTTCGTGGTTCGCATCTTCAGCGACACCTCCAGAAACCAACTTCGATTCTTCGTTTTTCAATCAACGGAAGTCCATTGTCATTCCATCTTTTCAAAGCCCATTTCATCATCAATGTCGCGAGACGTTTAACCACGTCCACGTGGAAAACGTTCTCACGTTGAGTATTCCAGTTGACAGAGTTTCGTCAAGTCCAGTTGGCGTTTGCGTTACCCAAGGCTCCACAGTACAGTGAAGCTCTTGTGCGATGTGCCTCACATCTTGAGAGAAAAATATCACAAAGTTCGTAGCACCGCTGTGGTACAGATAGAGATTTCTCCTCAATAAGTTAAAACAATGGAATTGGATTCCATTTGCAAAATAAATATTTACATGCTGCTGCAGTGTGTCATCAGTTTTGATCTATTCACAGAACGTAATCGACTAGTTGATTTTTCTTATTTACAAATCTTACACCAATAAAATCTGTTTTCTTCCTGACTGATCAATGTGAAAATAAATCTTCTGCGATGCTTCTCTAATTTACAAGATACAAAATGCTGATGTCTTATTCTCCACAACATGTGAGGGTGTGGCGTCATTTTTGTGACGTCACGTGTCCAATGACGTGAGTTTTTGAGTCTAGAAGTGCGGCGTGAGTGCCGACGTGTCGAGCGAGTCATGTGACACTGTGAGCGGCTCGTCGGCGTACGCGAGGTAAGTGCGCTCCGTCACCTCGGACACGCGCTGGATGATCTTGGAGACCTCGGCGGCCGTGAGGCCGTGATGCGCTTCCTGGATCCACGACTCCAGCTGCATCGTCGGCGCCGACTCTGCAAACACACCGCGCAACGACACAACCATTAGATCAACCGTGAAACATTCATGGTGAAAACCTAATGCAGCCACGTCCCAAAGGAAGGCCTGTAAATATTTTACTGGTTTGTGCTGACACAAAACTTCCGGATTGCCTTCACAACTGCAGTATTCTTCTGATCAGGCTGTTCAAATTGTGTTTTGGTGGACCATCTCAGTTCAATCAATGTTGTTCAGCCACGAGGGGTCGCACGCAAACAGCACAGATCAACATTCAGGGAAATGGAACGCTTGTCCAACAGGTCCCCAAACCCGTTGAACGCACGTAAAGTTTCCCAAAAGCAACTCACGAACAATCACACAACACGTGAAGAGCAGAAACTTTGAGGAGGCAGTTCGAATCCTGTCATTGGTGAATGAGAAGACTTGAGCTGCCCGTTCTTGGTGCGGGTGGGTTGCGAACCATACCGTGCCTGAGGCATGCGGTGCGTGTCCCACGCTGGTATGATCAGCACAAAAAGGGAAAAGTGAATACACAGAAAAACAATCTGCACCATTCATTCGTGACAGACACAGGAAAAAAGACACTGACACCAGGAGATGAGGCAGTATTGTAGATCTTAACACACAGATCCTAAAGGGTGTACCGGGAACAACAAATGTGACCTACTTTTCCAAGGTTGGGGTCAATTGCATTGGGATTTTTGGTCGAGTGCATCACTCACTTGAAATGCACAAAAGTGAACAAAAAGCCCACAAAACAGTTGTGAAAAGACCATTAGAAGGACTGACATTTACAGTCAAGTCTCTTTTGTTTTGAAAATCGCCAGTTATTTCTTTGAATTTGTCGCTCAATTTCAAGTTGCAGATTATGATACGCAGGAGGTTGGGTGTGTCGGGAGAGACTTGACAGACTTGAAAGTGACAGAGGAAGTGAGAGGCAGGAAGCAAGGATGCTGGGAACAAGAGATGGACTGAGGAAGGCGAAGAGAAGAGGAAAGAGCGGACGAAAGAACCAAAACATGAACTCAACTTGGACGAAAGCTACCGAACCAAATAGGCAGAGAAACGTTCAAAAACGTTGCAAAGTTCGTGGCTGATTTTCAAAACAGTTTGAGACCACACGGCACAAGACTCACCGAAGACGCGTTTTGGAATGACGGGTTTTTCACACTCGAGGGCGTCGCTCTGCCCGTAGGCGTTCTCTGCGATCACCCGGAAGTAGTACATCTGGTTCTCCACCAGGTCCGTGATGCAGTGCGCAGTCACGTCTGTAAAACAACGGCAGAGGTTTGTCTTCCGCGCGCAAAGAAAATGACTTGTTTTGCTGGTGTGCAAACCAACGACACAGGTGGTAACGTCAAAGACAATCCACGTGAACGTCCTTCAGGACATCCTTGAGTCAAGGGAGCTGTGGAGTTTTCACGTTTCCGTGAAGCTGTTTCCCAGAAAACCTGCCCTTGAACGCGCGGGGCCAGATTTCATCAGGGAGGGGGCTTCGTTTCTTGCAAATGCTTGTGTTGCGCGTGATGGGTGGAGAAACCGTGTCGCTCGGTGTCTTGACCACCGCACGCACCTGGTGGGCAGCGGCCGGCCGGCGTCCAGTGGCTGCGGTCAGCCTCGCGCTTCTCGACGACGTAGCGCTCGATGGGCGAGCCGCCGTTGTCCGTCGGAGGGCGCCAGTAGATGGCCAGCATGTTGCGCGTCACCCGGATGACGCGGATCGGACCCACGCATGCGCTCGGCGGACCTGCGCGAGATATGGCGTCGGGGTTCTTTGATTGTTGGTTCTAACACCGAGATTTGTGCGAAGTTTTTGTCACTTGAGGCTGTCAGTCGGAAATAATGATGTTTTGGCGACGACAGTCGGACTTTTTCATGTTCAAAGAAACGAAACGTGGTTCGCGTGAAGTTGCTTTGGAACAAAAGAATTTTTCACGACGTCTTGTTGCTCGGAAAAAATAATTCAAGTTGGCTCTCGTGTTGTGACTTGACATGAATGTCAAGTTTTCTCTGATATGGCTAACAAGCAACAGAAAGTCAGACTTCCAGAAGAGAAACCTTTGCGAGTCGCCACGTCAGGGCCTTTGAGATGTTGTTGATCAAAAACGCACGAAAACCCTTTGAATTCACAGTCAATTCAGGGTGTCAGCAGAATTCGTTTTTCTGCGTCGCAGACGTTTGTTCTCTGCAAAACTCCAGAAGCATTTTGAAACCCAAACGCAGTTGTACCACAGTATCGGTACCACGCGTAAACTGACCGAGTTGGCTGCGGGGCACGATGGCGTCCGTGGTCTCGACGGCGGCGCCGGGGCCGTGCTGGTTCTCGGCGCTGACGCGGAACAGGTAGGGCTTGCCCTCCTTGAGGCCCTCGACGCATGCGACGAGCCGCGCGCTCGAGTCGACCTCCTTGACGCGCACCCAGCTGTCGGCGCCGCGAGACACGTCGCACACCTGTGCATAGAACAGCAATCTTCAGTTCCCAAATGTACCAGTGTTTGCTTCAGGGCTAGACACAAGTTCAATCCCACGAAATTCACCAGAGACAACAAATTTCTGGAGACATCTAAACCTGGAGAAGGCAACTGTCATTTCATTTGAGACAAGGGAAACTCGCATTTTGCAATTGCGAGGCACACGCACACACAACTCACAAATCTCCAAGTATTTTCATCATTTGTAGCCGTGTATCTCCTTTTCTGACGGGGACAAATGAAGGGAGACCCACCCGGTTGTTACTTCAAGTAAGTTCTTGATCAAGGCGTGCACTCCGAGCTTTGTATGTCTCAAACAAGACACAAAATGGATTCGCACTTGGATTCTTTTCGTCTGTCTCAACGCTCGTGGGCAGTTTACAGCGTGCGTGTGCCTCCCTTCTCAGATTGTGGAAGCACCCTTTGTCTCCAGAAATCAGTGTCTGATGTGGGGGGGGGGGGCACGTGTGTGTGGGTACCAGGGGTGGGTACGTGTGGTGAGGTACAAGGGGCGTGGTCATGTGGATGGGCCTGTGTAGGTGGCCACGTGTGAGTGGGTACGTGTGAGTGCACGTGGGTACTCTTGTCTCGGTGGGTGGGCATGTGTGTGTGTGTGTGTACGTTGAGCAGGTATACGTACCTCCACCACATAGCGGAAGATGCGTGAGCTTCCGCTCGAGTGGGGCGACAGCCAGCTGAGCGTGACGCTGTCCTCCGTGATGTCGATCACCTCCAGGTTCACCGGCGCCGCCGGGCGACCTGCAGCAGACGAGGTAGTGCAGACAGACTGAGCAGATGGTGGGCCATTGCCCACACACAGGAGATCAATGGGCTGATGCAGATTTTTGTCCTGTTACTGGCCACACGCGCAAGACATCGTCTTGGTCAAAGACAAGTGACCTGCTGGCACAACAACACAGCACACCTGGGCCCAACTTGTTCTTTTGTGAAAGATTGGCGGACAATAGCAGGGGAACACTCACGGGCTTGCGGCTTGGGCACGACTCTCTCCGTGAGGGTGACGGGCGGGCCCTGGCCGGTCGGGTTCTCGGCGCGCACACGGAAACTGTACTCGGTCTTGCGCTTCAAGCTGCTCAACGAGTGCGAAGTGACGTTCGCGTCCAGGAACGAGTCAACCTGAAAGGAAAAACGAGGTGATCAGAAATGGACACAAAACAGTGGAACGGTCTTTTTTGTGTGTGTGCGCGCGTCTGTGCGTGTGTGTGCATGTGGTGTGTGTGTGTGTGCGCGCGCGTTGACATGGTGATGACCGAAGACCAACGCACGTGGAGAATTAAGCGCTGACATTTGTCAGTGGAGATCCCCGCATTTCCCTTTTCCAAAAGGAGGCAAAATACGTGTGTCCCATCCCATTGGACATCACGTGGTTTCCTGGGGACGTGAACTCACCGTCCACTTGGCGGAGCCGAACTCCTGCTTCTCGATGACGTAGCCGGACAGCGGGACTCCGCCCGTGTCGGACGGGCGCGTCCAGTGCAGCTTCACCGCGTCGTCAGAGACGTACTCGAGGTCCAGGCTTCCCGGTGCCGACGGCAGGCCTGCAATTACACGTTTCAAGCGTGAACATGGGCTCTGATTAACACACTCAGTGCTTCAAGAACAAAGTCACGCGCGACCCTTTCTTGCGACGACAGGTCTGGAAACATTCATCGCTCACAGAGATATATGCATTTCCCTGGGTGACAATAAAACAGCGCTTGGCAAAAATCACGGGAGTAATTTTCCCTTCTCTGAGCATTTGGCAGGTTCCCTGGCTTTGTTTCTTGGCAGCAACCAGCTCAACACAAATCGAGATCAAGAGGTGTCACACTGCTCTCCTCACAAAGACGTCCTCTCTTGCAACAAATTCTACAGGGCAGATAGATCTAAACACCGCACACTCACTCTTGGGTTTGGTGGGCTGGACGGGGTCGGGCAGCTCGCGCCACTCTCCGACTCCCTCCTCGTTCTCCGCGGCGATGCGGATGTAGTAGGTCCGTGAGCGACTCAGGTTCGTCAGCTTGTAGGACGTCGGGTGCGCGCCCACGTTCGCGATCGTCTTCCACTTCTTGGCTGTTCCTGTGAGAGACAATGAACGTTTCTTGTCAACAGTGACCATCACAGTTCAAAGGATTCAGCGGCTGTCATGTGTGGCTCATTTTGAAGACAATTACTCTCGTTCTTTTCGCAGGAAGTTTCCAAATAAAAGAGGGGGCAATTGAATTTGCAGAGAAACCTCAAAGAACCCACGGGTTTTCCAAGATTTTCTTGCGAAAAGATCAAAAGGACACCAGAAAGTTTTTTGCCGACAAGACAAAAAACTTTCTTCACAGAAGTATGAAACATGCAGAACAACGTGAGTGTTGAATTTCGCCGCGAACGGTGAACAGAACCTTCAAAGTTTCCTTTGGAAAGTTGTCTTCTGTTCAAAAGTCGACTTACGAGTGTATGGCATTCTATAAAAGTCCCTTGGTTCTGTGGAGAAAGAATGAAGGAAAGGAAATGCAGGACCTGTCGGTGTCCGAACAGGGGCAAGTTGTCCACAATAGAGAACAGACAAAACTAGGCAGGTTCCCATGAAACAATTGCACCCTCACATGGGTCACAGGATCAGAAAGGGCTTTCTCATCTGACGCTTCTTGTGATCATCTGGCATTTCAATGTGCACGTCTTCACAGCTCTGGACCCGTCATGCAATACAAACAGGAAGCTGCTGACATAGAATCTGGTGTGGCGGGTCAGTAGAGCGCGTTGGGCGGGTCCGGTGGGCGGGTACGGCGGGCCAGGTGGGCGGGTACAGCAGGTCAGGTGGGTGGGTACAGCAGGTCAGGTGGGTGGGTACGGCGGGTCAGTTGGGCGGGTACAGCGGGTCAGGTGGGCGGGTATGGCGGGTCAGGTGGGCAGGTATGGCGGGTCAGCTCGACGCACGTGGCGCACGTACCGTCGCGGCGCTGGATGACGTAACCAGTGACGGCAGCGCCGCCACCGTTGAGCGGCTCGGACCACTCGATGGTGACGGACGAGTCGGTGATGCCGATGATACGGATGCGACTGACGGGCTCAGGCACAGCTGCAGACAGATCACAAACATGTGTTGAAAGGCCAACAGATGAAACACTGCATGACCAGGCACACTTGCTGATTATGTACGGTACGCAAAGCCGATGTCGCAGCACGAAGATCATGTTTCCAACAAAAGCAAACTTTTCTGGCGAGCTTATTGATCGCGAATGCTCAGCAGGATTTGACCAAAACAGTCTGCAAGACCCTGTTCGATTTGCCAACCCGGGTTGCAGGGATCGGTCCCGAACATCCCCAACAGCAACCTGTCCCATTGGCAGCTTGCTGTGGATCAATCCAGGTTGGCCAAAATCTGTTTTATTTGCACCAACCCATTGCAACCCGTTTTGCCAGATCGCTCAAATAGAACAGCGCCCAAGTCTGTTGAGACTGTATTGAATCATCTGTGTGAGGCCTCCAGACTGGGTGACTCACCGAACGGAGACTTGGCCTCGACCGGGAGGCGCATCTCGAGCGGCACGCTGCGCCCGATGTTGTTCTCGGCGACGATGCGGAAGATGTACGAGTGTCCGGGAACCAGCCCCGTCACCGTGTGGTTGAAGATGTGCGCCCTGAAATGTGGGAGACAGATAATTATGCGTCGAGTCAAGAGTTTTGAGAACACCACGTGGTGTGCAGGCAGTATGAACAAATTTTGGACCAAACTCGCAGTCTGATCCGGAACAAGGTTTCACGTGTGTTGAGTGAATGAGTGGGTGAGTGCTTGTGTGTGTGTTTGTGTGTGTGTGTGTGTGTGTGTGTGTGTGGGGGGAGCGTGTGTGCACGTGGAGTATGTGTGCACAATAGTTTCAGTGTGTGTGTGGACAGATGGACAGTGTGTCTGCCTGTTGAGTACCTATTGAGTGCGTGTGTGTGCGTGAAAGTTCGCATGTGCAATCGCATGTAAAGATTGTGTGTGTGTGTGTGTGTGGAAGTGTGTATGTGCAATCGTGTGTAGAGACTCTGTGTGTTTATATGTGTGTATGTGTGTGCGTGTGTGTGGTGGGTATGCGCTCACTTGACGCGCTCGACGCGGGTCCAGCCTGCGACGCCGGCGACGTCGCGCCGCTCGATGATGTAGCCGGTGATGGCGGCGCCGCCGTCCGAGACGGGCGGCTGCCACGCCAGCGTCATCGAGTTCTTCATCACCTCGGTGATGATGAGGGGGCCGCCCGGCTGCGACGGTGCCTCTACAGCGAGAAAGGACAGCATGCATTTATTTGTGATTCAATACAGGGAAACTTACAATGTTGGTGCTGCCTGGGGTCGTTTGAAGCGAAACTGTGGTCGTAGGGAATTTCGCAAACACAATTTCCGGAGCTGTGGAATTTTTTCACCAGAATGCATCGGCAAAGAATTTTGGCATTCAGTATTCTCCACACATGGATGCATCATGCGAAAAGACACAGTGAAACTCTCCAATGAAAGGGTGTTGCATCTGGCTCAAAACCTGCGCAGAACTTTGCATAGACTTTGGTCGAGTTTTCGTGTGTTGTTCCCAGTTAAATCTTTTGTCTTTGGTCAAGTGTCACAACGACCGAAAATTTCTCTTTTGCTTTTGTTCCCTGTCGAGTCAAGACACCAACGCAACGCAGACCTAATGATTCTGCAACACAAAATTCAATCTTCACACAACGTTGGAGGGGTACTGGGACACAGAGTCCCCTGACCCTGAGTCAGCTTGACGTGTCACTCACCCTGGACGCGGATGGGTCTGACGGCGAGGTCGGACTCGAGGCCTTCGCTCTCGCCCAGCTCGTTGACGGCGATGACGCGGAACAGGTACTCGCGTCCCTCCTTCAGCCCCGTCACGTGACACGACTTAGTATACGTGTCCGTCGTCGTGGCGCGCTGCCAGTACAGGCTGCAGAGAAATTGCGGAATTTTGTACTCTTGTCCGCAAAGACAAGTGTTCAAAAGAGAAACACACGCAGGAACATCGACACTTGAACAAGACCCAGGAATGTTTGGCACTTTCACTTCTGTCAAATTTAGCATGTGTGTGGATCTCGCTAAATGTGCAGTAAGATCGTACCAATGATGCAAAACTTCAACACTGACATCACCACTTCGAACAGATTTGTTTTTGACATCCTCCACCTCTGTCAAGTTTAGCGCGTCATGCAGCCAAATGCGCTGTTGAAACGTCGCGTGTCTGCTCCCTGTGTCGTGCCGTGTGGCTACGCACCTGTCCACGTCCCTGTAGTCGACGATGTACTTGAGGATCCTGCGTCCTCCGTCGTCGAGCGGCGCGTTCCACTCGATCATGACGCTGTCGGACGTGACGCGACGCACGCGGATCCGGCCTGACGGCGGCTGCGGCTTGCCTGCCGAGAGAACGAGCATTGTGTCAAGGCAATGACACCACGATGCACAAGAAAATCACAAGGCAAACTGCCGACCGGCAAATTGCCGATTTCATCGCTGTTGTACGGGGGTCTGTTCACTTCTTCCTTCGCAACGTGACACCATTTAATTCCAATGGTATCGTGACTTTTGTCGAAGGGTAGAAGTGAATAAACCTTCGTACGCTCTCAGTTCGGTTGCGTAATTTGCCACAACGATTTGCGTGTGTTCTGGCGTCTCTTGGATTTGCCAAACAAAACGCCAACTCACTCTCGGCTCTGGCTGGCTTGACGTGCTGGTCCAGGATGAGGGCCTCACTGACACCTTCAACGTTCTCCGCGAGAACCCTAAAGGCGTAGTCAACACCCTCCATCAAACCTGGAAAATAAAACTTGATGTAAGAATCACACAGTTCTGGCGACAAATCAGTGGTTGTTTTCTCAGCTCCTTCTAAGGATTTGTGAGGAATGATTCTCAGCCATGCAGACTTGAAATTAATTTGGCTGCGCGAAAACAACAGGGGATCCAAGCGCGAAGCTTTCCCGACAATAGATCTATGGAGGCCCAGGGCCCTTTGATCGTGTTGGAGGGTTACAATCATGATGGCAGACGAACAGGGACCAGAAACACTCACCAGTGACTGTGTATGAGAGGCTGAAGGGCTTGAGTCTGGTGACGCGGCTCCACGTGTCGCTGCTCAGCTCGCGCTTCTCGATGATGTAGGCGGAGATGGCGGCGCCGCCGTCCACGTCGGGCGGCAGCCAGCTGATGGTCGCCGAGTTGCGCGTCACCTCCGTCACCGTCATCCCGCGCGGCGCCGACGGCGGAACTGAGAACAACAAGGGTCCTCCGCGTCGTGGTACAGTCTTGACTTTCGCTGATTTTTGTCCGTCAGATTTTGTTTTTCAGCCTTGAGACTTTGATGTCGAGCAACAGCTTCAATTTTGGGAAGTTTGGTTTGCCAGAAGTGAACGTCTCTGTTGCCAGGTTGTCAACAGTTTGTGCTGATGCACAGTTGGAACGTGACCACAGATAAGCGGAAACTTTAAGTACTGGAACCCCTTGTACATGAGCTCTTTAGCTGGGATCATCATACACCCACAAATACAAGTTTGTGCAAAGCGATCACAAGCGACACGCATCAAAATTCCCCTTTCCTGCGGACTCGACGACGTCACATCTCTCTTCGATTCTCACCGTATCTGCTCCTGGGCATGAACGGCTGCGGCAGCGCGTACGGCTTGGAGCGACCCGTGTCGTTCTCGGCGATCACCCGGAAGTAGTAGTCGGTGCCCGGCTTCAGGTTGTGGATCACGTAGCTCGTCTGCGACGAGTCGACTACGTCCACTGTGTCCCAGAACTTCTTGTTCACCTGCGGATGGATAAGGATCAAAACTTTCAGATTTTGCAAGAACTTGTGCACTTGGAAGAAACTAGGGAAACATAAACGAAAAGATAAGGTGTTTACTCGAAGAGAAAATATTCAACTCAAGACATAAGAACTCAACAGGGATAATCCTGAACCTGACAGAAAAGGCCTCAACGTGGGCGAGGCACTGAACATAAACAACCAAACAGAACAAGCAAAATACGACTGATCCTACGCTAAACAGGCCGAAGAAGTGGTGAGGACTACAGGCGATGTCGGGGAGGGAGAAAAACAATTGGGTTCAGGACGTGGTCGCAATCTATTGGAGACATGACTCAACAGTAATCGGTCAAACCAAAAGGCTCTACTTGTCCTACGAACTCAAACATACGTATCAAAACAAAACAATAACTTCGAAACGAAACAAAAGACTTTAACCTCAGCGAGACTGGCTTGAGCCGGAGTCTGAAACAGAGTCGTTACAACATCAAACAACTGCAAACGTGAAACGCAGTCTCAACCAGAGGGGAGACTCTTCTCATATTGAGGACAAACGCGCACACGTGGTTGTGTACGAACCAACACGCAGTTGAAGTCTGCACTGGACAACAACAGAGTCTCAACCAGAAGGAGACTTCTCAACCCAATGACAAACGCGCACAGGTTCTCGCGTGCGACGGACCACAAGTGTATGACGGAGATTCTCAGAATGAACCATCACGTCAAAGAAAACAAGTGAATCACGGAGACGAAGAAAATGTCACTGTACGATAGCTGTGTCACTGTGACGGAAAACCATCACGTCACAAGATCACGTGAATCACGTGGACGCGGTTGACGCGCATGCGAACGCACCTCCTTCTTCTCGATGCGGAAGCTGAGGATGGGCACGCCCTCCGTGTCGGGCACGGTCCACGACAGGCTCACCGTGTCGTGGCTGTACGACACGATCTGCAGTCCGGACGGCGCGATCGGGCGGCCTGAAGAGACACAGAACAGGATCGTGACGACCAGGTCAAGTCAATGACTAAATTTCCTGCTTTTGCACACAAGGAACCGCAATGTTTGGCACAAAAGGAGTGTGAGAAAAGACTTGGTGAAACAGATCTGCGTGAAAACTGCAGTTTGATTGCGGTTTTGCTGAAGAACGTAAACTGTACTCACTGATGATTCTCTTGGGGACGACAGGCCTGGTGGTGTCAGCGGCGGCCGACTTGCCGTTCTTGTTGACCGCGTGCACGGCGAAGTAGTGGTGCTGGCCTTCCCGCAGGTTGATGGCGGTGAAGTTGGTCGTGTGTCCGTTCACCTTGCCAATCTGCAGAGCAATCACACGTTACAATGTCACTTGGTTCTCAACGGGTCTTGTGAACAACGTGAGCAGGCCAGTGCTGAGGTGAGTTCCTGCCCTCAGACAGCTCCACACGTACCTCTTCCCAGGTCTCGCTGGGCATGACGCGCTTGTAGATGAGGTAGTTGGTGATGGGCGCTCCTCCGTCCGCGACGGGCGCGTTCCACTGCAGCGTCGCGCTGTCCCGCGTCACGCGCACCACCTTCACCAGGCTCGGCGCAGAGGGCGCCACTGCACGGGAGAACGGGTCTTTGAGACAACGTGACTCTGAACACGCGAGAATGTGGCAGCTTTGTTTGTGACCAAAAACCTTCATCCTGTGTGCCAATTTCACTTGTCTCTTCAATCCACTGCGTGATTCTCTTTGAGCGCGTCAAAGAAATTTCGGACATTTTGCGTGATTCAATTCCAACGGAGCTCCTTTGAATGGGTTACGTTGGCAACGAATCCTTAGGCATTTCATCAGCAAATCGCAGGAGTGGTTGCAGAACAGATCAAAAGCATACGCACACGTATGCCTGCAAGCACTGAGGGTCTTCAGGTCATGTCATACGCCCGTATTCAGGTGACACCACTTGTACTCACTGGCAGGCTTGAGGGGCGCGATCGGTTCGGACGTGAGCGGCACGCCCTCTCCCTCGCGGTTTCGCGCCATGACGCGCACCACGTAGTCGGTGTCCGGCAGCAGGTTGTCGATGACATATGACGTCACGAAGGCGTCCACCATGGCGGCGCGACGCCAGGTTGTCTGTGACGGCTGAAAAATAATAACCCCTCCAGTTCATAAGTTTTTCTGACACGAAGGTTGAAGGAAAAAGAAGGATGTTTGTGTGTCTATTTTGACGTGGGTTCCGGTACTTTCTTCTATTTTTCCGATGACAGTGCAGTGCACACAAGCCGACTGACGAGTTTCTTTTGTGGAGTACTTTCTTTCTTGCGACATCAACAAAACGGGTTGGGTTTCTACAGTCCCTTCCAGCTTCCGACGTTTGCAAAGCTTTCTAGCTTTTGCATGCGTGAAGCTTACAGATCACCCGTCCCACACAGATCCACTCACGGTTCTGATCTCGATGATGTAGCCGTCGATGGGCGCCCCGCCCACCTCACGCGGCGGCTGCCAGCTGATCTCGGCCGAGCGGTTCGTGATGCTCGTCACGCGCACAGGGCCCAGCGGCGCCGACGGAGGCTCTGTAAGTGAGAGGCTCAAATTTACATTGGCTGAAACTTTGTCACTGTTGGGAAAGAAGTGAACATTGGACAAGCCAAGGTGCAGAGGTCAATTACAGTGGTGTTGTGCACAACGTTTGAAAAGCACCCTGCTGCATCGGTCACGTGCAAACGTAACACCGGGAACAGGATTTTGACGTCTGATCATCGTATAGGAGACGCGACGTTGACGTGGCGGGGCGATTCAAGCGTTGTGGTTGAACTCTCTGGTGAATCTCTGAACCGTCAAACTTGGTTTGGTGAATCAATGCTACTCACTATAGGGACTAACGAGTCTGAGCGGCTGCGACTGCTCGATCGGCTCTCCGGCTCCCATCTTGTTGACGGGCCGCACGCGGAACAGGTAATCCTTATCGCTCAGCAGGCCTGGCACTGTGTACTGCTGTACGGCTGACGGGACCTGTGGAAGACGAGTTTCTTTGGATACCACTGTTCAACCAAAGACCATTCCTCACTCAGAAGGAGAGAGTTGTAACAGGCGTTCTGTGCTCGAAGCTATGAAACGTGGTTCGCAAAGACCATGGCACTGTCCGCAAAATGCTCCAAACAAAGGTCACAAACGCAAGTGGCCCTCCCGTTGTGGGCGCACCAGAAAGCCTTCAGAATGCAGGTGGGGCAGCGCTTGAAGAAGGGGGCGGCCCTTCTGTCTCAAAACACGGCAGCGTTTGCAGCGTCCGTGACGCACCTTGTGGATGTGAGTCCAGCGGTCGGAGCGCATGTCTCGCTTCTCGATGAGGTACTGCGTGACGGGGGCGCCTCCGTCGTGCGCCGGCGCCTCCCACTGCAGCAGCACCGAGTCCCGACCCACCTCCTTGTGCTTCAGCGCCTTCGGCTTCGATGGCGTGCCTGCGGAGCAAACGTATCAAATTCTATCAATTTTGTTGTCTTTTTGTGTGCGAGGAGAGGCTTCAAAAACGGATTTCACAAGTGTTTGTCAGGGATTGCCTCATCCTTTGCTGGTGCCTCTCCCTGCCCAGCGGATTTGGCTTGTCACACATGCACGTGTTCCCTTGAGGGATTTTATGATGTGTCACTCATTGATTGCCTTTTGCACCAAAGGAACCTGCCGTGTCGTTGTGTAAGCGGGTTGTACTCACTGACTGGCTCTGTCGGCACCACGAGGTCAGACTGAAGCGGCAGGCTGAAGCCGACCGAGTTCTCAGCCGACACTCGGAAGAAGTAGGTGGAGCCTTCCATCAGACCTGAGATCGTGAACCTGCAACAAGCGGAGACCGTACCAGAGTCACCGTCATGCCCTTTGTCGATTTCACGCCAGCCCACCCTGGCTGGCTCTGCACGCTCGAGATGACCACACGAAGAGCCAAGCTTTGCACCACCTGGTTTGTGATTCAGAGTTTATCTGAAAACCAAAACAGACGAGAAAATTGTTTGCTCACGTGGTCTGTCTGCTCGAGGTGTATCCGACGCGTTTCCACGAACCGCCGCCCTCGCTCATCTCCACCACGTATCCGTCGATGGGTTTCCCGCCGTCGTCCAGCGGAGGGCGCCACTCGATCTGCATCGCGTTCGACGACTTCTTGGTGATGATGATGGGTCCCACGGGTCGGTACGGCACCTCTGCAAAATCCAACACGCATTGGTGTGTGTGTGTGTGTGTGTGTGTGTGTGTGTGTGTGTGTGTGTGAGTGTGTGTGTGTGTGTTTGTGAGTGCGTGTGTCTGGAGAATGCCCGTGACAAGTTTTCGACTTCACTTTCAGAAAACCGAGTTGTTTGTGCATAATACATGACTCGTATACTTGTGTTGTTTTCGCAGAATAGTCTCAGTCACCGCATTCCCTTTTGCCAAATGTCTTGACAAAATTTTTTTGTTTCGATCCGCTCGGCTGTTGGGGTGAGAAGTGAAGGCGGTACCTGCGGGTCTGCTCAGCACGACCGGCGGCTCGTACTCGAGCGGGGCGCTCAGGCCCTCCCGGGTCTCCGTCAGGATGCGGAACTTGTACTGCCGGCCTTCCATCAGGTCAGGCACCTGCGCGCAAAAGTTTCAATTTCTTTATCATAAGTATGAACTCGATATTGAAATTCTTGACTGTTTTGGCGTTGAAAATTCCAGTGTTGAGAGAAATGATTGGTTGTTTTCTTTGCACGCTTCAGAAGTGCAAACAGTGTCCAGCGCTTCGGGTGTGTCTGGAACTCAAATACAGCAAGGAAGCAATACCCATCCAACGGAAGACGCACCTTGTACTTGGTGGCGCTGGGCGGGAGCGCGGCGACACGTGACCAGGACGGTGCCGCCTCCTCGCGTCGCTCGAGCACGAAGCCGCGCAGCGACGTGAGCGCCATCTGCGGCTGCTCCCACTCGAGCATGATGCTGCCGCGCCGCGCCTCCGTGTGGCGGATGAACGGCACCGGCTCAGGCTTGTCTGTAAGAGCAACACATCAACAATTGAAACAAGAGTTCTGACGCATGCGCGCAGTTGGAAAGTGGCTTCAAGGCACTTTCACTTTACCTGATGCATCCACAGTACGAAAGGACCTTGAATCACTTCCCAATTTTCGCTTCACAGCGTGGAGCTGTCAGGCAGGCACCAATACACAGGAATAAGGGTTCATCTCTGAAAGCCTTATTCCCAGCTCCGACTCACCCGGTACCTGCCGGGCCTCTGTGGCCATCTGTCTGATATGCGTGTAGAAATACTCCTGCAGGAGCCCCTCTCCCGTCGCCTTGTGGACGCTCGTGTAGCGACCGACGCGCTTTCTGCGCGCAGACTGTCGCGAGCATTCCGCCAACAGAAAGTCGTTATCCTTCTTCCAGGCCAAGTAAGGTGTCACTAGGTCTACAAATGTGGCAGTTTAATGTTGGGCGGCATGCATTCAACACATTTAGATCTACATCTTGGGTTAAAAAATTCTCTGGATCTGTGTGAATAATTCCACAAGCATCTCAAATCAGCGTAACACTGTGTACAAAATATGAAAAATACAAACAATCCTTTTCTCAGGTGGCACACATTAAGTAAATTTCGAAATAAAGTTGTTCCCACTGTGAGTCTACTATTAGATCAAACAAAACAATTGGAGAGTGATTGTCACTACAAAACTGAACCAAAGCGGGAACCCAATGTGCAACTGAATGTAAAACGGGCATACTGTTTTGGTCAGCTTGGCAAGAAAACGAAGGTGTGCGAACGTACCCATTGCTCCCTTGGCCCTGGTGGGTACGTCCGACTGGCACGGCTCTCCGACTCCCAGTTCGTTCTCGGCGCTCACGCGGAACGTGTAGTCGTGGCCCTCCATCAGTCCCGTCACTGAAAACGAACACATTTCTGAGGTTACAAACAACACTGACGTTGCCAACATTTGTACACGTGCTGGTTCAAGCACGGCGATTGAAAAATACCCTTCCACGGTCCTAACATTTGAAAATTGCATTGGGAACAAGACCTTGACGCTTGACCGTCAGGTGAGTGACGTGATGTTAGTGCGGCAGGGCAATTCAAACGTTGTGCTTGAACTTCCCAATGAACCAAGGGGGGAATGGATCCAACTCGATCAACAATATTTCCAAGGAAACTGAGACGGACCTGTGAAGTTGGTGGTTCCAGAGTCGACGGTTCCGGCCGTCGTCCAGAAGTTGCGCTCGACGTCGCAGCGCTCGATGACGTAGCGTCGGAGACGCGAGCCGCCGTCGTTGCGCGGCCGGTTCCACTGGAGGCTGATGGCGTTGCGATCCACGTCCGTCACGGTCAGGCTCGTCGGCATGCCAGGCACGTCTGAAATGGGACGGTTTCGCACTGAAGCTTCTCTCGAACGTGTTGGTAAGTCCAGTTTCTGGAACACAATGGAGGGCGTACTGTGCCCAGCTCCCTTCGTACGCATGCGCGTTGCAATTCAGGATGCGCATTGAGGATTTGCAGATTCCGCTCACGCTGAGCTGAGTACTTCTCCAAAGTTCTACAAGTCCGCAAGTCCAGTTCAGGAAGAGCCTGAAGGAAAACAACGCCGTTCCTGTGAGTTTTTGTTGCTCGACTCACCCTGCACAGCGACGTTGAAGGACGCCTCGGCGGTTCCCCACTGGTTCTTGGCGACCAGCTGGTAGACGCCGGCGTCCTCGCGCGACGAGCGCTTCACGATCACCGACGTCGTGAACTCGTCCGAGTCGATCTGCACGTTCCTGTAGCCCTGTGGAGGACAGACTCAGTGTGAGACACACACATCAACTGCAGTGGTTGAAAGAAGCAGTCAAGAAGGCTGCGGCCGCAGACACACCGCCCATCATTCTGGAAAAGGACGCGGCTCCACCCATCACACTGCACATTGCAGTTCCAACACGCAACGTAAATGAGACAGCTGCGTCTTTTTCCAAAAATGCGCAGTTAGTCTTCACGGTCACTGCGGAAACTTGCGCAAGACTCAATAAACTCTGCATCTGATCCACAAGGTAAGGATCTCCGCTGATGTCCAGCAGCCTTCATTTGAAAGTGCCTACCTTGAGCGGCATTCCGTTCCTGGTCCAGGAGAGCGTCGGCGTCGGTTCCCCGTCCACATTCACGTTGATCTTAATGCTGCCGCCGATCGGGACGCGCATCTCCATGTAGCGCGAGTCAAACTCGAGGCGCGGGGGCGCTGAAACCACAAACCCTTTCATATTAGAACGTCTCCTGTTCACCTGTCCAATTCAACAACTTGCAAGAATTCGTACCGGACGCATTCGGACTCAACATCCACCCACTGAGTGAAAGGGCACGTGAGTCCCCGCTCCACTGACGCCAATTGGTCTCGGCCGGTGTAAGTGGTGAAACGCAGCCCCAGACATTCAAGCCACATCAGAACTGACCTTTGACCTTGACGGCGGCCGACGTGGCGATGTATCCGTACTGGTTGCTCGCCTCTGCGGTGTAGCGTCCGGAGTCGGCGTCCACCACGTCCTCGATGATGAGCGACGCCACCGAGTACCGGTACTTCATCTGGTACTTGAACTTGTCGTGGGTCAGTTTCTGGAAGTCCTTGGTCCACACGATGTCGGGCGTCGGCTCTCCGGTGATGCGACACTCGAGGTGCGCAGACTCGCCCGGACGCACGTACACGTCCTCCAGCTCGCGGACCACGCGAGGGGCGTTACCCGCTGCAACCAATCGTGAACGTGTCAGAATTTGATAGAGGACGCCATCATGTGTCACAACCATGAATTTGGCAACAGTTTCTCCTGACCCATGAACACTTTCTCTTTTCTTTCTGAACACCCCAGCTCGATTGTTTTGAATTTGTTAGTCAAATAGGCCCCGAGGAAACACAAATTTTCGAATGATCAACGAAACTAAAAGATCAAGCACGAAGCCGAGCTGGGGTGTGCTTCCATTCTGAGTCAAGCCAGACACCCTGACTGACAGCACTCACCAACTGGTTCTCTGATGACCACTTGGTCCGACACGGGAGAAGGCTGGCCGCGGCCGGCTCTGTTCTCAGCCGTCACGCGGAACTCGTACGTTGTTCCCTCCACCAGGTTCTGAACCTGAAGATCGCAAGAAAAAACGTGAGAGGCCAATGCAATCCTGGAGCAATGATACTTTGGGACGGGTATTTGTTGAATCAAATTTTGCGCCTTGAGTTTGGAGGAGAAGCACAAAAACAAAACGCTTCATCGTGAGTGCAGACGAACAAGTACCTGGAAGGTGGGTTCGGTGACGTATCTGCCGATGTTGCACATGGTCCAGTCTCGCGACGCGCTCGACTTGGACTCGACCACGTAGTTGGTGATGTGGAGGCCCCCGTCTCGGCGGGGCGGCTGCCACGCCAGCGTCACCGTCGACTTGGTGAGGCTCAGGATCTCAGGGCGGCTCGGCGCTCCGGGCACGTCTGGAATACAGGACGGGTTCAATGGTCACATGAGAAAACACTGTGATTCAGCATAAATGTGACACGCTTCCTGAACACTGAACGTCGAAAATACAACCACCAACGCCATGCTGGTGATGCCAGAAGGCTGTGTGGACACTCAGTGGGGACAGGACACCCGTTTATGACCGAACGTGACATTGTTACAATGGCCCTCGAATTCACTGACTTTTGTTAATAGCCACTGTTTCTTTGTTGAAACTCACAGGCGCCCAACGCTTCTGCGAGGGATGTCCCATTCCAATATTGTGACTGGGAAGCCTTTGTCTTTCACGACAATGTATGATGCCCACTTACACAAAGCAACGCACAACGCAACTTCTATTGAGAAACTTGACTCACTGAAGGGCATGATGGCGGCGATGGGTCCGATGGGTCTGGACGCCTCGCTCTGCCCCGCCTCGTTCTCAGCCACGACGCGGTACTCGTACTCTTGCCCATCGTACACCGACGTGTCCCGGAAGTACGTGTCCAGCACCAGCGCGCGGCTCACCGGCACGAAGTGCGCGCTGTACGCCTGGCGGCGCTCCACGATGTAGCCGCGGATCGGCGCGCCGCCGTCCCGCAGTGGCGCCGTCCATTCCAGTCCGATGGCGCCGCTGGATACCTCGACGCAGTCCAGGTTCTTCGGGGAGCCAGGAACGTCTAGAACAGCGGAGTCATGGAGTTACAGCCACGTTCAAGATGAGTCAGGCGGAAGTCACAATGCAACTTGCTTCAAGTTATTTCAACAAAAAACGTTTGAAATCAATGAGAAAATTCTACTCACTGAAGGCGCTCTTGACCTTGACCGCTTTGGTCGTCTCAATGGCGTCTCCGTTGCCAACGTCGTTTTCAGCGATCACTCTGAAGTAGTACTCCTTGCCTTCCATCAGCTTGTCAACCTGTGTGCAAGTAATATTCCAAGTCAAAGTGTCAAACATTTTGTTCAGGTCTCACATCGCAAGAGTCCTTTGGGTTTGTTTCCCTTCTATTTTCACAAAATTTTGTTTGACACTCAATGTTTATGAACCCACCACGCCGTCTCCACATTCTCAGACAATCTGACCCAAAATGCGTTGTACACAGAGTTGTGTGTGTGTGTGTGTGTGTGTGTGTGTGTGTGTGTGTGTGTAGTGCGTTTGCGTGCGCGCGTGTCCCGACCTGGAAGCTATGTACGGCGGCGCCGACGGTGCCGGCGGTGGTCCAGCCGCTATAGGCGGGCTCGCGGCGCTCGATGATGTAGCGCGTGACGGGCGAACCGCCGTCGCGCTCCGGAGCCTCCCACGCCAGCGTCACCGAGTCCTTCGAGATGGACGTCAGGCGCAGACTGGCGGGCGCGCTCGGTGGTGCTGTCATGGAAACAGGTTGGCATTGGATTTTTGAAATCCACATGTGTGGTTGATTTGCGCGCAATAGTGGTACGACAGAAAACACTGCAATATTGAGGACTTTCAAACATGTTTGAACTCTCCAAACATCGTGCGTGGCCCACGCGACGTCCAAACGGAAGATAGGCGATTTTGATGTGATGCTGATGCTGCAGGACTCCGACGGGTGATTTCAGCCGTCATACTGGGAGTCCCCTGGACACCTTCATCTTGAAGTTTCAGATCCATCGTGTAAAATAAAACCAAAGTTGGACTCACATTTGACGAGCACCTCGAACTCGGTGGAGGCGGACCCGGCCTGGTTCTCCACCTCGATGCGGTACTTCCCGGCCTCGTCCGTCTCGATCCCTGTGATGGTCAGAGTCGAGAACCCGTCGCCCGTCTCGATCTTGATGTGACCTGTGGACAACACGAAAAACGTCCGGTCAAGGCTGCGCTCACACTGCCACCGACGGCGCAGATGTACGGGCCATACCGTGCCATGGGTGCCTTGTGCAGACACGCCGTCCATGCAAGGAGCAAAACAGCCTTGTATTTTGCCCAGATGAAAAAAAAAATTTCTGAGTGACGGAACTGTTACATTGTTTGCATGGGTTTGAACATTGGCGTCCACGACTGAGACACTGACCGGGCATGTTGGTGAGCGGGACGCCGTTCCTGTGCCACGTGACGCGGGGTCGCGGCGCGGCGCTGATGTTGATGGGCAACATGAGGCTCGTGCCGCGCTTCACCTCCAACACGCCCAGGTACCGGTTGTCAAAGTCCAGCTTCGGTCCGACTGCAAAGCCAAAAAATTGACGTTGGTATACAGAAAAGACAACCTGCAGGAAGGCAGATTTTTCAATTGCAATTTCTCTTCAAAGACGTGCGTTTGAACGTGAATCATTCAAGGGAAAGCAGAGTCCCAAAAAACGCGACGACTTGATTGTGATGCAGCGTTTTCGAGACAGAACCACCACCACACACACACACACACGCACACGCACGTACACCCCCCACACACGCACACACACTCACCATTGACGGTGACCCGTCCGGTGGTGTCCACCTGACCGAACTTGTTGGACGCCTCGAGTCGGTATCGGGCGGAGTCGGTCGGCTCCGGGTGGTGGATGTAGAGCGACGCGACGTGCGCCACCGGGTTGTACTCCGTCGTGTAGCGCGTCGACTTCTTGGTGATCTCGCGACCGTCCTTGAACCTGCAGCAGACCAGGGGTCGAAGGTCAATTTTATTGGGTGGATCAACAGTTGGCATTTTGCGTTGTGTTTGGAAGAAGTGTTTTGACCTGGATCTGGATGCATTGATTAAACTGACCATACTATGACACCACAATTGAGCTGACTCTTCCCATCAAAGAAATTTCACTTCCTTTTCCGCCCAAAAAAAAAGCTTCGTGTTCCAAGGATTGGGTGAGACCAAAGAACAAGAATTCCTCACCATCTGAACTTGGCGGGCGGGTGACCCTCGGTGACGTCGCACTCGATCCTCAGCGGTTTCCCGGCGGTGGCCGTGACGTCCGACAGAGGCAGCAGCATCTCGGGCATGTTGCCCACAGCCGTGTCCTTCGCGACGGCCGGGACCGTGGGCTGCGAGAAGTCTCCCACTCCAGCCTGGATATAGAGAAAGCAACGCCTTTGAACTGTGCTGATTGAGACTGAATGGGGCTGCGTTTGTGATGTGAACTTCCACGCAGAAACTTGGTACTGGAGGAGCTTTGACGCACCTTGTTCTCAGCAGCGACGCGGAACTCATATTCAAAGTCGTCTTCCAGACCCGTCACCTTGTACGTCGGCTCCGTGACGATCTCTCCGGGGTTCGCCTGCAGCCACTTGAATGTTCCAGCGACCTGCAGAGCAAAGACACCAGGAACATCAGTTTCGAAAGGATTCGCGCAGCATGGTATTGGATGAGTGTCATTGGAAGTGTGTCACGAATCTGCAGAGCAATGAGAGCAGAACATTGAAGTCAGGTCGAAACAGTCTCAGCACTTGCAGCGTGATTGTTGGTGAAGGGACGCGCTTTCTTCAACACTTGGATACTGCCCATTTCCCCGAGAATACACCATTTCAGACCGAGGGACCACCACACGCATACTCACTCTGTACTCGATCACGTAGTTCCTGATGGGGTTTCCGCCGTCATGGTCGGGCGGCACCCACGTCAGAAGGCACGAGCGGCGGGTCATCTTGCCGACGCGCGGCTGGCTCGGCCGCCCGGGGATGCTCCATGGGTCCTTGGCGACGGTCGCCGTGCTCGCCTTGCTCGGCTCGCTCAGTCCGACGCGGTTCTCCGCGAACACGCGGAACTCGTAGTTGGTGCCTTCGAGCAGGTCAACTGCGTAGTAACTCGTATCTGCAATGATAATTTGCTGCAGCGTCAGACCAGGTGGGATTGGGTGTGGACTCGCGTCTGCACAACGCTGTCAATAAGTTTCTCAAATGGGGCCACATCTCAGCCTTTGGGTGCAAAGCTGTCAAGAAGATCCTCGAATTGAGTCATAAGACAGCTTCAAAGCTGTGTGCTATTGCTCGCGTGCAGCGCAACTGACCTGTGATTCTGGACGTGCTGGCGCGAGTCCAGTACGACTCCGTCTTGCGTCTCCTCTCCACGTGGTACCCGAGCACCGGGGCACCTCCATCACTGGGCGGCGGACTCCACGTCAAGATGCACGAGTCTCTGTACATCTCTCTGATCGCGGGCTGCGCCGGTGGAGCCGGCACCGTGTGCAGCGATCGGGTCGCGATGGACTTGGACAGCTCCTCCCATTCTCCGACGCCGACCGAGTTCTCGGCAGCGACGCGGAACACGTACTGCGCCGAGTCGGTCAGGCGACTGACGGGCATGTGTGTGTCGGGGGTGGAGCCGGCCTTCTGCCACACCATGCGCATCGCCTCCCGCTTCTCGACGAGGTAGCGGATCACGTCGCAGCCGCCGTTGTTGGCGGGCGGGTTCCAGGACAGCATCACGGAGTCGGCCGACTCGGGCGTGCTGCGCAGGTTGCGCGGTGCTGTCGGTTTGTCTGAGGAAAAGACACAACACATTGCAAATCACAGTGCATAAAATTTTCACACTCTGTCATAGGGTGTACTGAATCATCAACTTCTGTCAGAGTCTCAACACATTTCAAAACACAGGACGTTGTTCTCAAAAAGACATGGCAAGGTTCCATACCCCTGTTGAATTACCAACCACAATTTCTAGTTTCAGGCTTTCAGCATCAAGGACATCAGTCTGATTCAGATACGACAGAGCGAATAATCACACTCCACACAGACAACACGCTCACCAAGAACGATCACTTTGACGTTCAGGTTGGCGGATCCGAACGGATTATCCAGGTGCAGGTTGTAGGTTCCGGCGTCGGCGCGCTCCGCCTTGTTGATGGTGAGCGTCGTCGTGTTGTAGACGGTGTCGAGCTTGATGCGACGCGACTCGTGCAGCGTGAGGCCGTCGTAGCTCCAGCGCACGCGCGGCTGCGGCGCCGCGCAGAACGGAACCTCGACGACGGCCGACTGACCCGCGTTGAGCACGAGCGGCTCGGAGTAGAGATCCTCGCGGCCGAAGCGCGGCATCGCCTCCACGTTCAGTCTGAAATTGACATGAGATCCTGTCGTTGTAACCACACCAAAAAAATAAAAACAACGTTTGCACGATTGACGTTGAGACTCCAGCGTATCAGTAATCAGGGTTGGGTGGGGGGACGTTGGCCTCGGCCAGCGTCCAGCCCTCGGACGCTCAAAGTAAGGAGGACGTCACGCATATTTGTCAGGGTTGGGGCAGGCTGAACCCTGGGGACCTGCTTATTTCCTTTGAACGTCGATGACACAATAAAGCTTCCTGTACTTGATACGAGGGTTTTTGTCTGAAACGTACCACAGACACCATTCAGTTTGTATGCGATCGTAATCACGCACCTCGCAGCGGATCTGTGTCCCTTCACCAGGATGGCGTAGTCTCCGGCGTCGCGGTCGTCCACCTCCCGGATCGTCAGCTTGTGGTGCTTCGCCTCGTGGTAGATGTTGTACTTGTTGGAGGCTCGGATCTCCATGCCGTCGCGCAGCCACTGGGCGCGGCCGTGGTCGCGACTCAGCTCCACCTCGAACGTGTAGTCGTCGTAGAGACGCGTGGCGCGGTGGTCCTGCAGAGGGCGCACGAACTCCACCGCCTCAACTGAAATGGGAAAACAAACTCACGGAATTGGATTCGCGTTCAGTGGTACATTGGAACATATCCTGTTGGTTGAGCTGACGTAAACACGAAAAATGTGTTTTCAGACTCCCGTGGTGCAGCAACTTTTTCTGCAGCAATTGAGACACGCTGCGTCACCCAGGCTCTGGAAATCATTGAGACAGAGGCTTACCGTATTTGGCGGACTTGGAAGCCTGTGAAGGTCGTCCAACTCCAGCCTTGTTCTCAGCTGAGACTCTGAACTCATAGTCTGTTCCTTCCTTTAATCCCTGCAAGACAGACCAAGGTACACTGTCAGCAACAAGTTTCTGAGTGTCTGTTGTCACCGTGAATGCGATTTGTTTCTTCCAACACTTCACTTCACTTCACGCATTGGTGTACATTTCATTTTCCCCATTTGTATGGGCAACTGTGTGGTCACTTGCGTACAAGTAAACGCCCATGCGGTGTACTGACCATGACGGTGTACTGCGTGTCGCGGATGACCTCGGCGAGGTTGACGAGCTCCCAGCGGTAGGCGCCGGCAGTGCGCATCTCTAACCGGTAGTTGGTGATGGGGCTGCCGCCGTCGCTGCGGGGAGCCGTCCAGCGCAGGTTCGCCGTGCCGCGGTCGATCGTGATGATCTGCGGCGTTCCGGGCTCGCCGGGGATGTCTGCAAGGGGAATTGGGTGCGTTTGGCTGAACTCCAACTGACTAGTGAATTGGACAAGAGAATCTTTGGAGAGAGTGCCAGTGGTTCAAACTGCAAACAGCTTCGGTTGTCAACTTTTCAAGAGGAACATTGTCGTTGTGTCATTTGTGAAGCGACAAACATTCTGCGAAGACTAAAGCCTGAAACAAGCCTCATACTCACCATAAGGATCCTTGATGGTGACGGGCGGTGTGTTGTCGGACGGTTTGCCCATTCCAGCCTCGTTCACCGCCACCACTCTGAACTCGTACTCGTCTCCCTTGTACAGGTCGGCGACGCGGGTGTCCGTTCCGCGGATCGGCTGTGAGTGGGACAATGTTTGTGGTGAACATCGTGCACAAGGAAACAGTCAGTTCAATCCGTTCTTGCCAATGTCCACCACGACAGCTTTGTCAAAGTGTCAGTCGATTCAGTAATTGTTACAACTGCACAAAATCTTAGACCCACCTGCGCTACGTCAACCAATCATGTCTTTGTGTGTGTGTGTGTGTGTGTGTGTGTGTGTGTGTGTGTGTGTGCGTGTGTGTGCACGTGTGTTTGTTGGCTGCTGACCTGTTTGTTGATGGGGACCCAGCGCGGGCTGAACGGGGTGCGCTTCTCGACGATGTAGCCCTGGATGCGCGCGCCGCCGTCACTGCGCGGCGGCTCCCAGCTCAGCATGACGCCCGACTTGTCGATGTGCTCCACCGCCACCTGGCGGGGCTCAGACGGAGTCGCTGAAACACACAGATTGATGGAAGTTGATACACATGTTTGCAAACTGGTTCACATTCAAATTGTGATTCGGACATGAAAGAGCAAGTTTTTGCTGGGTTGATAAACAGCTTCTCAAAGTCTTCGCAATGGATGATCATCCGCTTTTGAAAGTTTTTGTGGGTGTGCAGAGATATTACTCACTGAATGCAGGTTTGGGCACGACAGGCACTGTGAGTTCCACGAAGTCACTGATTCCGACGGCGTTCTCAGCCGCCACGCGGAAGTAGTACTCGTTACCCTCGAACAGCTTGCCTGCAAACACACGTAAAGGACGTCTGAATTTGAAATTGCGTTCTGCAATGGATGAAAGAGGTGTTGTCATAAAACAAAATTTTCTTCAAGTTGTTGCTTTCTACTTTTGCTGGACCAAAAATTCGGAGTCCTTGCTCCCGTGAAACTGGGACAAGACCAACGAAAATGCAAAAGCAAGACGTATTAGAAAACGTGATCACATTTGCACCTGGTCTCCAAAGGGTCAGACTAAAAATGCTCGAAAACTCTTGGAACTGGTCGTGGCGCACGGACCTGCTGTGAACGTGGTTCGCTCGGAGGTGCCGACGCCGCTCCACACGCTGCGGTGGTGCGCGTCGCGCTTCTCGATGACGTAGTTGGTGATGGGGGCGCCACCTTCGTGCGCAGGCGCGTCCCACACGAGCTGCACCGTGTCGTTGCTGATGCCGACTGCCTCCAGATGTCGCGGCGCGCCGGGCTTGCCTGGATAAATCACACGAATTATTCAAAATCATTCCAAATTTGTTCACAGTCGCTGAGCTAGCGAATCTGTGTTGGACGTCAGCAACAGGTCAGGTGAGACGCGACTGTGTTCAATGAGCAGCATGTTGTTTGTCTTCTCAGGTGATCTGTCTCTAAAACTTCTTTCAAGAGTCTGCAGACCGTAGGCATTGAGAAACTGAGGAGCCTGCATCACTGCGTCAGGTTTCCTCGCACACACCCTTGAAGTTGATGTCGAATGCAGCGGAGGCGGTTCCGGCCCTGTTGGTCACGACGACCGAGTAGGTCCCGGAGTCCTCCATGTCCGTGTCGCGCACCGTCAGCGTCGAGTTGTACTCGCTCGTCTCCATCTGGTACTTGCCGGACGGACCGAGCGGCGTTCCCCGGAAGTGCCACACGGCGCTCGGGGTCGGGTTTCCGGTGAAGTCGACCGGGATGATCATGCTCATTCCCGCCTTGAGGGTCTGAGGCACGCGGAAGCGACCGTCGTACTCCAGCTTTGGAGCACCTGAAAAAATGTTCCCATTTCGTCACTTTTCCTGTTGGGAAACGAAAACATGAAGTTTCTGGTTCAGAATGACCACAAGACACCTGAGTGCGCTTGACGCTCAAAAGAAGCAAACTTGTGATGACTGCTTTGGATTTTGTTGCTCTGCCGCGCTTCATTGAGGGAAAGTGTGGACAGTACAGTACACACGCTGATGCTGTCACAAGTGATTGGCGAAAAGTACAACACCAACTGGAACTCACTGTAGACGATGAGGGAGCCGAGGGACTGAACCCTGCCCAGCGGCGTCGACAGCTCGCAGCGGTACTTGGCCGAGTCGGACGGTTCCGAGTCCTTGATGACGAGCGACGCCCTGTTGTCCCAGAAAAGCATCTCGTACTTGCGGCCGCGGTACACCTCCTTGTTCTCCTTGAACCAGTGCACCTGAAACGCAAGTGATACGTCATGACCAATCCTACATTGGGAAAATCGTGTCTGATTCAACGTGAGAGGCGCCATAATTGGAATCTTCGTGTCCAGTAGCTCGGATCACAGTTGCTCACACTTGCAAAATTCTCACTGATGACGGATTCTTCGCACAAGTTTCATCGTTTCTGCAACGTAAGAATGAGGAACTTGACATTGTACGAATGCCGTACCTCGAAGTTCTTCATGCCGGGTTTGATTCCGCACTCGAGCGTCGCCGTTTCGGGAGCGTTGACCACGACGTCCCCGAGGTTCGTCATGATGCGAGGCGGGTCTCCAACTGAAACAAGCCGTGACATGGGTCACATGGTGTGATCGTTACGTTGTTGTCATCTCCCGAGTGAACTGGATGATTGTTATTGTTGGTCTTCAAATTGTCAGATAGTGATGAGAAGATTGCTTCTCCCGATTTCTAAGTGAATGTTGGAATGGTTCAAACGCTGAAATGGTTTTCTCACCGATTGGTTCTTTGACTGCGACAACCATGTCGATGGGAGCGAACGGTCCGGTTCCAGCCTTATTGACGGCTGCGATGCGGAACTCGTAGCTCTCTTCGTCCCTCAGGTTGCGCACGGTGTACCTCTGGTCGGGGACGGGGTCGCCGTGGTTCGCCACCTCCCACCGGAAGTGACCCGAGACGCGGTACTCGATCATGTAGCCGGTGACCGGGGAGCCGCCGTCGTGCGCAGGCGCCTTCCACTTGAGCGTGACGGCGCGACGCTCCACGTCCTTGACGGCCGGGTTCAGCGGCGCGTCGGGTACGTCTGAAGGGAAGAAACGCAACACATAATGAGTCTCACCACGCCCAAAAGCAAAAGTTCACACCCAACTGGGGTCGTCAAAAATTTCCTTTGTGGGGCTGAACAAGAGTGAAACTGTGGCTGCTGAAGAATTACTCTCAGTTGAATTTTTCTCAATTGACAGGTTCTTTGAGGTTTCCGTGATGGCAGTGCGAGGTTTTATGCTAGGGCCGTGTAACTTGCAAATTGGGGTGCCTTGACCGGGATAATTTTGAGTGGCGTACTTCTGTCCAAGTTCTGATGCTAGCGTCATTACATCAAGATTTTACAAAGGGGGCGATGGAGGGAGACGCACATCAATGCAGGGTCGTTCCTTCCCTAATGGGGCGGAATGGCCCTGACTATGTACGCTGCAGGAGCATCTGCCTCGACGGAATGAATCCTCTACCAATGTGAGTACCTCAAGGCCACACACAGTACAGTGAGGGCCGTATGTCCGAGAGAAGGGCTCTCGTGGGTTGGATCATACTCTCCATAATGGATAC